>Ga0209755_10005281_pt1 | contig 14759 bp, 9 predicted proteins | sample TergutCo191P1_FD_187301 | JGI IMG/M metagenome (GOLD analysis project Ga0209755, IMG submission 187301) | Cornitermes sp. P1 segment gut microbial communities from Petit-Saut dam, French Guiana - Co191P1 (SPAdes) (version 2) | ecosystem: Host-associated > Arthropoda: Insects > Digestive system >... | reverse complement strand
CTGCAACTCAACATCTAATGCTCCTGATGATGGGCGTATGCACCCGAAACATGTCGAGCTAAGAATATATCAATAAAATTACCTTGTTGCATCAAGCTGGCATTTCAAATTATTTCATCAGGAAGATGCACGGTCAAACAACCCTCAAGTGTAAAAAATATTCTCATTTCAAATTTAATCCTTATCCTGCTAACGTGAAGAATATGGTGAGCTCCTAATAATGCCAACAAATGCCAGACGGGATTTAACTCGGCGTTTAAAAGGTTAATTTAACTGCGTTCAGTGGGAGTCGAGTTATTCAATGTGGACTGACGGACGGACAGACACACAGACAAACATGACGGAACCAACAGCTGCTTTCGCAATTTCGCGAATGCACCCAATAAAAATACCATCAATGAGATGCGTTGTAACCTGTAATGTGCGTAACTTCAGAAGCTCAAGGCAGGCAATGTTTATAGAACGTATCATCGTGGCGCGTTCTTGCAACCATTGTTGCAGTGGAAAAACAATATGTATTATTAAATATTCTGAATGTTTATTTGTAGTCTTAGGTAGCCAGCATGCAATGCACATGCGCCGTACTGTCATCTGTGGCCTGTCCGGCTATACCATAGCTTTCTACATAATCACATATACAGCCGATTTGTGAAAAAAAGGTATTTAACATAAAATGTGTTTCGATTTACTCTGCAGCTTTCCTATAAGGAGTTTCTCATTCTAGGAAGAATTCAGCGAGATGCGGCCAAACATTTGTATTGGTGTAGAGAAGAGAACCAACTAGATACTACTGAATGCTTTATTGCACCTATAATCTAATCAACATGTTTCGGGGACTTATATGTCCATCATCAGGAGCTCGAGACTATACTTGTGTTATTGTTGCATATGGTGTGTAATGCCTTGGTTGATGGTGGTCGGCTGCTGGAGAAGAGAGATGTTACAGACAGCCGTAGGACGACGTAATTCTCTTGTTCTGAACTCTATGAATTGTGATGTCAGAAATTCAAGTTGATTCCGGCAATGTACAGAGTACAGGAAGCGCCAGGCGAGATAGGAAATCATACTCCTTCATACTGCTGCCGCTAAGGTTAAAAGCGTCATGGTTTCAGTTTGACCTGATTTTCTAGGTTTACGACAGTCTTTGATGCATTATACCAATATTTTACTGGGCGTTGCCCTTTGGGATATAGTTGACATGTACATTGTTCAGTAAGCTTGCTCTGCTGCCAAGTCAAGTGAGGCCATTCATTGCCCTTAAGCTGCAAGATTTCTGTCTTATTTAGCTTTTCAGGAGTGATTTACTTCTTGGACTGATTTACGGACCTCTGTCAAGCAATGGACAATGTCTGAATTTTAAAAGTTAACATAATCTGTCACTTTATACGAACAGTTGTCAAAGTGAAGAGTTTGTATCGATTTCGTACAAAAATCTCTGAGGTTAAAAAAAATCTAAGACGGATTTGGGGCGACCTGGGCGCATAACCTTTCTACAAATTATATACGAATTTATTTGTTGAAAGCGCCCAAAATACAGGCGTAAGGAATGATAAACAGATAAACGAATACAGATTTGAATACGTTAAGGTCTCTTGAAGAATATCCAAGAATGAACGTAGATGCGTAGACAGCGTATTTTATGCCTGCATATATGCTTGAGCCAAATACGAGTATGTATGATGTGTCTTCCTTTATTTGACCTACTTCAAAATCTGTTTTCTTCTTTCTTTATTGTGTTTCTGTCATTCTTTCTTTCGTGTTCTCTTTTGTTGTATTTTCCATAAAATATGTTTGCTTGTGTGTGTATTTTTGTGTGTATTTGTGTGTTTGTGTGTCTGTGTATGTGACAGAGTGACAAAGGATAATTGAGTGGCCCGTTCTAGTCCGTGAACAGTTGGAAATGCGCGCTGCTGTTGAGTGCACAGAGAAGAAGAAAATTAGGTCACTTCCTAAGAACAACCTCCAAACAAAATAGTTGCAAAGGGCAAATACCAGCTTAAATTTGAACATTAGGCCCCCTGAATACATCACTAGTGATTGACTGCTGAAGCATTGCTATGAAATGCACATATGTAGATTTTCTACTGCCGACCAGTGTCATTTCTCGGTTGAATTCAGCATAAAGTTGTCGGAACCGCACGTGTGCCAAGAATGATTGTTTGGACACCTTCAGTCGATGGCATCAATCAGCAGAGTATTTTGTTCCATTCTTCAGGTGGAAAGATGCAGTACGGATTCTTAATCCTTCAGCCCTGTCACTGAAGAGGAAAACATAAACAGTTCCCAACAATTTGTGGGTAGAAAAGCCTGGGACATTGTACAATGTACAAGATATCAGGTAAAAGGGAACAATGGGCAATGTACTAGATATCAGCTAAAAGGGAACAATGGGCAATGTACAAGATATCAGCTAAAAGGGAACAATGGGCAATGTACTAGATATCAGCTAAAAGGGAACAATAAGCATTGTACAAGATATCAGCTAAAAGGGAACAATGGGCAATGAACAAGATATCAGGTAAAAGGGAACAATGGGAAATGTACAAGATATCAGCTAAAAGGGAACAATGGGCAATGTACAACATACCAGCTAAAAGGGAACAATGGGCAATGTACAAGATATCAGCTAAAGGGGAACAATGGGCAATGTACAACATATCAGGTAAAAGGAAACAATTGGCAATGTACAAGATATCAGGTAAAAGGGAACAATGGGCAATGTACAAGATATCAGATAAAAGGGAACAATGGGCAATGTACAAGATATCAGCTAAAAGGGAACAATGGGCAATGTAAAGGTATCAGCTAAAAGGGAACAATATGCAATGTACAAGATATCAGCTAAAAGGGAACAATGGGCAATGTACAAGATGTGAGCTAAAAGGGAAAAATTCCACACCGTCGCCAGAAGCTCAGAAAAACTGTAAAAACAATCCAATACTCAGATGTCTATAGAAAAATATCATGGTGCATTGCACGGAAAGGGAAGTGTCAAAATGGACAGGATTCATCTGGCTGAAGAATGGGCCCAGTGGAGAACTTTACTGAAAACGGCAACGACTTGTATAATTCATTCATTTCTCTGTCTAACGACGGGGTCCATAGCCTCTTCCACAGCGAGTTCTCTATAGAGGGCAATCTATTGCTTAATCTTTCAAATGCCAGTATATTCTAGATTCTTAAGGTCATCCAATAGTTGCCCTAATCTTCTTCCTAGCCGTCACAAGACTTCTATCTTTTTACTGCATGTGTGGTACCAAAATAATTACGTGTTTCTCCTGAAAAGCAGAGCACCTGTCAGCTCCTCTACAAGGTCGCCCATTTATATGGTTAGTTAATAATGGAACATTGCTCCTATTGGCGTAACACTATGTAATCCCAACACAGGAAAGACATTGATTTGTTGAGGCAATTGTATCATTAGTAACTAGTCCCTGTTGTGTGTTTGCACGTCTAATACAAGACCAGAGTATCTGGTAGTCGTCATTCCATAACACTAGTTTTGTTTCAGTTGTCTGTCCGACAAGCAAACAATGTTCAAGGCTCTGAATCAGTACAACATTCAATTGTAATTCAGACAAAAGGTATGCTTCAATATACCGTGGCAGGATCCACAACATTTCACAAAAGAGCTCGAAGATGCAAAGTTTGAAGTGTAGGTATAGAGACCTTCTAAAGGGGCTGTAATCGGTGTGGTTTTGACATTCATTCTTTAAAGATAAAACTCTTTCTTTGACGGAAGTTATCGGCAGCAGGTATACAACTAGAACACAAGTTGAGAATGTTACTCTTTACAAAGACAATCAAGGTAGAGGGCCTAACCGAATAACTGACTCCGAACAACAAAGTCCCTCTTCAGAAGCCTTTAGTTCTTGGGCTAGCCAAGAAATTTCCCGAACTCTATGGAATCCGATGATTTGCACCCTGAGCCAAATGAATCCCGTCAAAAAGCTCCCACCGTAATTACTGAAGACCCACTTTAATATTATCCTCTAATCTGCTTTTATGTCTTCTGAGTGGTCTCTTCCTTTCAAGTTTCCCCCATCACAAAACACCATGCATTTCTCTTCTCCCTCATATGTGCCACATGCACCGTTCATCTCAACCTCCTTGATCTGATCGCATGAAAAAAATATACTCTGCTGCAAGTGCCCGTACATGTAACGTAACATTTGTGTTTGAAATTTAAAAAAAAACAAAAACTTCAATATTTTAATGTTGTTCATTCGCACAACTATAAAATCATTGATGCTCAACAAGCGAAGATGATAAACAACAGAAAAAACAAAAACTTCAGTTCCTTATCGGAGACTGTACACTGCGTGTCGTTATTCCGGGCTACGCGCAGATGGAAACTGCGTTGTGATGTAGATGTACTGTGGCAGATAAGGAAGCTGCTACAAGTACAAATGATGTGACAGGAATGAGACACCAACAACGCCACAAAGGCTGCCCCGTAGCAAAGTAAGAATAACATAAAACCCTATTTCATCTAATAAAATGTATTTGTGCGATTTTTCTCAGGCTATAAATATAGATGTATTGTAAAATTTCATAAACAAATTAACTCATATTAACAATGTACCGACCACGCAGCCTAGCTTTTGCGACAATTAGTAGTTGCACATAGTATTGGATACACGTAATAGCCTGTCTACACAACAAATACGGTACGGTACCTTGTAATTAATTAATGTTCCCTGCGTCTAATGAAACTTTGAAAGGGAAAGGATTTGGTGATGTGGAAACAGTTGAACAGTATGCAAACGAGAAGCTGCTGGAGATTCCAGAAATTGCTTCTGGGAGGCTGTATTAGCACCAAACATGCGCGTGGTGAAAAGCCTCCCTTAAAGAGGAATGAGTTGCCCACTCTATACATATCCTTTACTACAGTTTTCACTTATTAAATGTCCATATATTTTGATCAGTACAGCTGAGTTTGAAAAAGAAGGGTTGCCTAAACTACAGAACAAGGAAAGCAAAAGTTTAACAGATTTCATACCGATCAGCATTAGTTCTGTTTATGGAAAGTTGCAAATTTTACATTGTTTATGCCGTGCGTTGTGATATACAAGTGTTACAAAATGGACCAACAAAATGCACACACTATAATCTTTTCATTTACAAAACTCTTCCATGTTTCGGGCCTCACTGGTCCATCATCAGGGAGTGCCGTTGTACAAAACAATTGCCAGGCCATACTATCACCTCCAATATGTGGAACCGTGGTTGGATAATCAATGTATGATTTACAGAAAGGCACATGTACACTGAAATTGTAAGATATTAAGTTATAAAGAGTTAAATTACAAATTATTAAAATTATAAAAACTTTATAAATAGCAGTTCTCTAAATTCAAACATTATAGGTGTGCATTTTGGCAAGTTTTAACTTTTTTTTCGCTTATGATCCTCCACTGCTAAAGTGTTACTGTTACAATTTCCTTCGTGCGAAATTTTTGTGATGAAAACTGCATACGAAAACTTAAATTTCAATTCGGGTTTTCTTGTTAGTGAGTCTGTACTTGTCTGTATATGTCTGTACTTGTCTGCATATGCCTGTACTTGTCTGCATATGTCTGTACTTGTCTGTATATGTCTGTACTTGTCTTTATATGTCTTTATTTGTCTGTATATGTCTGTACTTGTGTGCATACTTCTGTACTTGTATGTATATGTCTATACTTGTTTGCATATGTCTGTACTTGTCTGTATATGTCTGTACTTGTCTGTATATGTCTGTACTTGTCTGTATGTGCCTGTACATGTCTGCATATGTCTGTACTTGTCTGCATATGTCTGTACTTGACTGTACTTGTCTGTATATGTCTTTACTTGTCTGTATATGTCTGTACTTGTCTGCATAGGTCTGTACTTGTATGTATATGTCTATACTTGTCTGCGTGTGTCTGTATATGTCTGTACTTGTCTGTATATGTCTGTACTTGTCCGTATATGTCCATTAAACGTAAGAGTATAACAAAATGCAAAGCGGTGTTCTGCATTTTAATTACAATTTATAGGTAATAGTGTTTAAGCACGGTTAAAGGTAATTAGCTGATGTTCTAAGGCCGAATTGTAAACATAATTAGTTTTCAAGGTGTGATTTTAAATAAACTCAGGAATACTAAAGACGATACCGTGTTAGGATAGTTTAAGAGACTGAAAAAGAAGATGTGCTGTATATTAAATACATAAAACATGCGCAACACAGTCGCCACAAAAGCAGGCTTTAGTTTAGTCTATTTCACGCAATCACATTATAATTTTACAATTTTGTACCACACAATTCCGCCCTGTAACAAATTTCCCTTGTCAACTATAATGAGAGACAAGTAATGCCTGCACTGTCGGTCACATTGTGCCACTCAATCTCACGTCCTGTACAAACACACGATTACTCCTGCTGTACAACCAAGTTACAGCACACCTTTACAACAATGGCGTCGGCGTAGTGTGCCAGCGTTTGTGGAAGGTACCTTTAGCATTGTCCACGCCTACAGTCGTTTGAAAAGGACAGAGTGACAAATTCCCCGTTTTACTTAAATTTGTCAGTATAAAAATGACCTTTTTGGTCTCTAGAGAGCCATGCAATAGTTAGGGCGGCTAGCCGCCGGGCTCTCAAAGCGGATGCAAGGGATGGATCTCAGGTTAGCCAACGCGAGGTTCATGATGGCCAGAGTGACACTGGGACGGCTGATATTCGAATTCTTCGGTTAGTCACAGTCAGTATCATTAAAGCGAGGTTCTGTAATCCATACATATACCACCGACGCTACACATCGGCAGTTAAGAGCGTAGTTACATAAAACACACTTAACCTCTCCATCCACTTCTGCAATGTCCTTGTCTGAAGGCTGGCTTTACATGTCAAATGCAAAAGAGCAGTGATTCCGAAACTTTCCTCCGCGGATCCCTTGAGGATCCCATGGGATCCGCAGATACATTTCTGTAACGGTTACTTTAAAGTTCACTTATTTTCAAATTAAATGAATAACATTTCGTTAAAAATAATCACGGGACTTCTTTAATTGTCGATATGGTTATTTCGTATGTTCTAGTTAAGAAACTTCCTGCACCCACGAAGCGAGGGACAGTGAGATTAATTAGGATCAAATCATGCAATGCATTGTGACGTATGCTACTGATATGTATTCGAAGCTACCTAAAATGAGTTCTGAGATACATATTTTTAATTCTGGGCACCTAACCTCCGGACACTGTGTGTGTTTGTAAGCAAGAATGTGAGGATCCGTGGTTATTTTTCAAAGCCAAAACTTGTCCGCGAGCAAAAAGGTTTTGGGAAAAAGCGCAATAGACAATTACATGGCCCTCTACTTTGAGGTTTTTAACACTTTCAATTTTATGTTTTTTTATTTTTTTGTTTGTAATTTACACATTCACTTATCCATATAGCAATTTTGTTATATTTTCCCACAAGTTGTCAATAATGTTGATTCATTTTACCCTTATTATGTTAGAAATTCCCCATTACCTGCAGCACATTTCATGTGAATATTGTGACAGTCGGTTACAATGAGGTATTCAGGAGACGGATGGTTACTACATTGCAATATATCAAAATAAAACACCTTAATAAAACGATATTGACTTAAAAAAGATAATAGTGCCAACTCCCGAAATTCAGTCAAAAGATTTACCCAAGTTAGTGGAAAATGTGCGATATAGTATTGTATCAGAATATTGTATCTTCCTAAGGGCGCAAGGATCGTGGCACTGACCGTGTGCAACGGCACTGGGAACACTCACCAGTGCTGCTATATGTAACACCTGGTTATGACTTGTTCCAGAATAAAAGGCCATCTGGGCTTAAAATACGTTATAAGGCTCAAATAAACAGTACAGTCCTTATATACATGAAGCCAGAAGCACTGTTACGTGGTCAAGTAGAAGGCCACCTCGTCGCTTTTGCACAAATACCTTGATTATTTCACTAGACACTATAGCTTCACTACTTTTTTTCGTAAGGCAACACATGGCACTGGGTCGTTGTTGACTATTAACACAGCACTTTAATTACGTTGCAGATTTGTTATTTACGAAATATTTAGTAAGTGTGATTTAGCCGCTAAATTTAAACGCAACAGGCCTACATTCCCCCACCTGGCTACTCTTTACTGTTTACTCTAACACATTATGTGGTGAGCTGATAAGCAAATTGTGCTTTACTACTGTCTTCCTTTTAGCTACGAAAACACAACATTCCAATGGCTTCCTTACCGCCCTTAATCTCCGGGGACAGAGATTAGTTCAATATAATGACAAGAAATTAGTTCTGATAGTTTTTGTTCCATGATGGAAGCAGAGCCAGATTTCGAAACGTAACATGTTTTACCTAATAACCAGATTGTAGAATCCTATTTTGTGTTGCTCTAAACACACTGCTGTCACATACTTTTATGCATAAATGTAGCTATCAGTTTATTGGAGATACTATTGCATGACAATTTTCCTAATAATGCACGGAGAGGATACGTATGTTCTGATGCGTTAATTTCGGAAGTCACACGTTGTGTATTAAAACTTTTATGGCCAAATGTACAAGAATGGTTTTACTCAGGTACAGGGTGAAGGGAAGGAAGTACTCTTGAAGCGCGGCGACAATTCTGAAATATCGTCGCTTATATCTGAAACATTTCTATGAATTTCGTGAAAATATGATATATAGTAGGTAAAAGAAGCAGAATGGATTCCCTCACGTGTTTTTTAGACACTTAATAGTGCAATGTTAAAGACACCCTTAAGCAGTTAGCCAGACAGCATGCGGGAATTGCAGTTAAAAGTGATCGGAGGGGCTTGAGAAGGAAAATAGCTGTAATGTATGAGGTGCTACCCAAAAGTTCCCAAAATTCCTCTGCTGTAGCTTTACCACTTACCGAAATTTCTATTCGCCCCCCATCCCCTTCGAAGTAGTCCCCTTTGGCATTGATACAGCGATTCCAGTGGAATTTCCATGATCGGAAGACTTCTAGAAGTCATTTCGCGTCAGCGTCTTCATCACTTTCTGCGATACGGTCTGGATATCTTTAATCCTGACATAACGTCGGCTCTTGAGCTACAAGTTCATCTTGGGAATAGGAAAAAATCACAGAGGGCGAGGTCCGGTGAGTAGGGAGGATGGGGGTGACTGTCGTGTTCGTGGAAGCCAAAAACTGCTGCACAACGAACGACGCGTGAGCCGGAGCGTTGTCAGCTTCGGCACAAATTTTGCTGCGATGCATCGCACGTTGAGCTCATCTAACAAAATTGCCTGGCACGTTCAACACGACAGTCGGACAATGTTGCAAACATCGTGATTTGTTCGTCGTCAGCCTTCCAGGATATCCTGTCGCACTTTTGCCATGTTTGGGGTCTTGGTTCCTGTCGAAGATCATCCAGAACGCGCTTCATTACAGACTGACATCCATCCGTTCTTGAGACGCTTAAACCATTCGTAGGTTTGCGTGTGGCCTACGGCATTGTTATTAATGGCTTCTTTAGGCATTCTGTGTGTTTCCGAAGCTGCCTTGCCGAGTTTGAAGCAGAATTTGATGCAAATCGGTTGCAGATCGGTACGTCACAAAAATGCACAGAAGAAACACTCACATCTTCACAGCAGAACGCCACTTAGCAGAGTGGTTTATAAAGGGTACAGATAGCGATACCTAGCAACACACAACTGTACAACAAGCGGTTTTCGCGTGGAATTCCAATTTCGGAAACTTCTGGGTAGCACCTAGTGTGTGTGTATGTACGTATGTACATATTATGTATGTATGTATGCATGCATGCATGTATGTATGTATGCGTGTGTGTGTGTGTGTGTGTGTGTGTGTATATAAAATTGGCGTTTATGTGCCATTTTACTCGTACACTTATAATAAAGTTATGTACGCTACGGAAGGTATGGGCTAAAAATCAAAATATGGAAGTCCTTATAAAATATACATATATAGAAATATTTAACTGTAATGCAGCCTATAAAATTTGTGAAATTAATATTTGAAGAAATATCATGTTTTACTTTTCGACAATGATGAAACGCGTAACAATTTTTAATTGTTTAATTATTTTCCCTCTTTTCGTTTTTTATAAATTCCCGGTATAGAATGTTAGTACTAAAACATATGAAGGCACAGCAACTCATTATTGAATTAATAAAGTCATTCTAAATTAACTTTCGTGCAAACCAAATTAATACTTTTAACGCGAGATAAAATAATGCAAAATGAACAAAAAATTATACAAGAAGCATCGCTGCTTCAATCTGCTCACTGAAAATTCGAATACATTGATCTTGTGAGTGTGCTATATTTAACGTATATATTTCTGTATGATGTTGTTAAGGGATTTCTCCTGATTCTCTCTCTTCATTTTATGGCTCGTTTTAATCAACATTATCTAAGGATATAAACAATCTATCTTAACAAAACTTTTGGCTCACACTGGGAAATTTGTGCGATTCTATCACGTTACCATACGACTCAATTTAATTTTTGCAATTACGAAAACAAACTTAAATGTACGTCATATGCATACATATTTTCTTATTAGCTATGCCATGGCTATGTGTCACACACTTTATAAAATTTATATCCTCCACAACAAATTGTATTTCTTCTATTGAAGAGTATTCAATAAAAAATCTGTGCAGTCAGAGACAAAGGTCTCGAAGTCTACATAAATTTCCACGTAAATTTAGCAATGTCTGACGCAAGTGTACTCATGAAGGGAAGTGTAACTTTCTGATACGCTTTTTCAGGAGATACATTCCTGCCTGGTACGTCTTTGTAGCATGCAAGGGGATGCATGACACGCTTCACACAATGGAACTGCGTTCCCCCATCGGGGTCCTAGGTCTCATACGTGCTTGTGCGGCCATTGAGATCTTCTGAATGGTTCGAAAGATTCTCACACCTGTAACTCTGGATTCAACAGCTGTTCGCAAGTGGCCTCGGTAGTATAAAAAGAAAGAAAACAGCTTCGTTTCAGAAGTAAGGCCACTGCACTCCGTCTGTCCTAAAATATTCATAGCTTGATCTAGGACTGAGCTCTTGAACACTACCAACCTTCAAAAATTCGTAAACAATAATTAAACAAAGGATCTTTCTGTACTAAGGGACCTAGCTTTACAGTGCCTTCTTATAAACAGGGAGAACACATACATCTAGGATATAGAGATATAGGACAATAGCGTACATTATTTGTATTAAGGAGGGCATGGTGACACAAATACACGGCACAACATCTACCAGCCATTGTTACGTACCTCTTTGCCAGGTAACACGGCTACAACGACGCGTTTGATTGGCGGAGGAGGCGGTGGGGGTGGAGCTTGTGCCTGTTGTTCTTGTTCTTTGTTTGTCTGAGCCATGTTGTCAGCATCAAGACGATTAAAGTTTACGGTAAACCGATGAACAGCTAAATTTTACTCAGTTTTCATGTAGCAAATTTCATTTTATAAAATTAACACACGTTCCATAATTCTTGTACAACTGTCAGTGAGAAAAGCCGGTCATTGTAATCGGTCGGTCTAATTTCTACATATGTATGGCTTTGAGTTCAGTTTTGGCGCATTATTTCGTTGCAAAAATATATCCTACTATGCACAATTCATGAAATAGTAGTTTGTGAAAAACTAATATTACTTTGGCAATTTATGCTTCCCGTAAATGTGCCATTAAATTATAATTCTTGCCACTATGAGGGATGCTAGACATAGCTATGGCGGAAACTTGGCGTACAGAGAATTGTGCAGGATGGAGTTACTGTATCACGTTTGAAGTCAGTTGACGATCACAAAAGTACAATAAAATTATATTTCAGTGATGTGATTGTTATTCAAAATTTAACATTTTGTCAAAATTATAAACGTCGTTTCAAAACGGAGCAGGTGCCTTATCTGGAACGTTGTGATTACTTGGTTTATAAAATTGAATTTAAAAGTCTGTACAAAAAATAAAGTGCTTCCTCTCTCGGCAGCTGTTGCTCACCAACTGAGGCGCAGAGGTTCCAGCACCCGGCTTGCGCGGGGCGAACGGAACGCCTCCATCACGCAGGACGGGCAGGGCAGAAAACAGACAGGGGGAATCGCCGAATACATGACAAAGACAGCCGAAAACATCCGAAGTTAAAGCGCAATCACAAGCGACACCCTACAACAATGAAAACATATCCGATAATCCCATCAGTTCGGGTCACAACGGAGAGGGTTTATGTAGATATTGCTGTCTAACTAAGAAAGACAGAGGCAAAAACTGTTGCATCTCGTAGATGAAGTATGTATTGTTCTCTCATAGCGCAAAGTGGAAAATCAATACTTTGTACTGTTAATTGGGAAAGTAGCTGTATTGTGTGCACCGTGGGAAGCTTGTAGCATTCAAATCACGGAAATGGTAATACACACTTCATGAAACCATTGTATCTGTCAGCTTTGTAAACATTTATTTTCAGCTTCCCTGTCTGTACACTCATCCCTGAGTCATGCGGTAACGCTTTGCCTTGGCGTCATAGTTCACTCCACATTTTCGCCTTGGTAGCACTCAAAAGCACTCAAAAATCTGCACAGCGCTGCCGTGAAGCACAAAACGAGGCAGTTATCAAATACTGACATGAAACTGCAGAAAAAAATTTTTATGAAGGAGGGTAAGGCATCAGTACATACTGTAATGACGTGAGTTAAAACTATCGATTTCAAAGTGAATACAATTAGCCATATAAACCATTCAGAGGGTCAAAAACGTAATCAATGGAGTGTGCGTGGTAAAACTGCTTAAATTTTGATGCGCTGGGCAAACCCTTCCGTTCACTTTGTAAGCATGAAATAACGTACGGAGTAGTGAAGAGCATACAAGAAACAGGAACAGCCATACAATAGGTTGAAAGCGTCTGATGTTGCTCCTAGTTCAGTCACCTAATTATGTCAATTCTAACATTTCTTGACTTGTGCCAAGAAATTTTACTTCATTCAGTCCGTGAATTACGATATATTAAAAGTTTGGTAACACAAACAATAGCTCAATTCCACAATCTACGTATTTTTTTATTAAGGTAAACCGGGGTAAATGGAACCGCTATTTTTAAGAGTTGGACTTTAATATGTGATTACTCAATGCATTTAGGTTCAATTTTGTTGAAATTTCTTATAGTGGACTACAAACTCAGTATCTAACCGATGTACAAATATAAGAAAAACAAGGTTTATGGTTGTGATTCAGGAACACAAAAAGTGTTTTGTGAGCTCTAGGTTACACTTACCCCATGGTTTGGGGAAGTGTAACTTACAGGTACTTTCTGTCATAAAAAAATATATAAATGTATATTCTGTAAAATATCTGGATGACTACATACAAGTATAAAATAAGACCTACACAACTGAAATCTCTCTTTACCGTACTTAACCTAGTAACATAAAGGCAAATCATTTAGGTTAATAACACAAATTTGGAAACAGCAAAATAAGTTAACAAACACTTCTCAATCGTTTTCTTTGTTCTCTGAGTTGTGGGCGTATTACACACCACTCATCTGGTAAGAAGTCTGGGGCGTAGGGCTCATCTTGAGTCCTAGCTCAGAACACCGTGTTTTACGTCTCCCTTCGTTGAAACTTTGATCACAAAAGATACTCTTGTCGGTCTTACAGGTCGGTATACCAGTTCATAAAATCCATAACTCAGCGTTATTAAAGGTTAAAGAATTCACTTAGCAGCAGCGTATGCAGAGACGAAAGGAATGTGCTGTTACTAAGGAATTTGCATATAAAGTCTTCCTGTTGCTAATGCGTGCAACTTTCACAACCAAATTTATATCTTAACCGCGAATTTAAAATTTCTACTAAGTCAACGAACGAAATACAAGTTACACGTTTAAAATTATCAAATTTCATTTCAAGTTCCAAATTTTTAAGCATTAACCAAATATTAATCTGTCTCTTTCCTTCCATGCATTTCTATACATTACACACGTATGGGACGTAGGAGTATACCTCCACTCATTCATAGCATCGGCACCAGATGGAGGTGAGTGGTTAACTTCATGCCCGGGGTACTTTACTACAGGAAAAGAACGACGGTACCCATTAAACAGGAGACTGTGTGGGCCCCACAGCCTGTCTGGAAATTAAAAAAAAAACAAAATCTATTTGCCCTTTTGGCAATCGAACCCCTTACCGTCCAACCCATTGCTTAGTCACTACATCGACTGCATTAACTCGATTCGTTCAGCAAGCAGATCAAAGACAACCTGAAAAGAAGTATGTTGGTATTTTTAAAACGAAATTTGAAATTAGTAGACCATGTTTTACTTTCGTTACAGTTGTAAAAAAAATTTAGAAACATAACACCACCGTGGGGGGGGGGGGGGGGTGGCTGGAGAGGGGACAAGTAGTGCGGCCACCCCTGAACAGCAGAGTCGAAAGAGAGACAAACTGGACGGCAAAATGAACATATTAATTGAATAAATTGATAGTCGGCGCTCAATATATTTTAAATTACTGAGTCGAATGAAGGAAATTCAGTAAATAATTGTGATTTTATTTAAAGTTCACAATTTCTGCTAGAGACGGCCACTGTGACTACTAGCCGTGGGCGATAAAAAACCTAGATACGCCACTGAACACCACAGTCCGATCTAAGAAAAGAGATATATACCAATATTTTAGAGTTAAAACCTGTAAGAATCAACAGTCTCTTCTAAACGTCGGACAATCCGTGTTTCCCCCATTCTTTGTCTATATATATATATATATATATATATATATA
>Ga0209755_10005280_pt1 | contig 14760 bp, 13 predicted proteins | sample TergutCo191P1_FD_187301 | JGI IMG/M metagenome (GOLD analysis project Ga0209755, IMG submission 187301) | Cornitermes sp. P1 segment gut microbial communities from Petit-Saut dam, French Guiana - Co191P1 (SPAdes) (version 2) | ecosystem: Host-associated > Arthropoda: Insects > Digestive system... | reverse complement strand
GTAGCGATCGTGTAATTTGCAAATCGGACAATTCTGAACGATATAAAGATTTTTCTATACCTATTTCTGAAATCCGAAGTATCAGTATCGTTTTAGGCGTGATTCGTCTTGAATAAAAACTACATCATTTTTCTCGCACACACATACTTTTTCGGGGGTCTGTCTCTCGAAATCGTTGTAATTTTGTGAAAATCACCTATATTATTAAGGTGTAAATTTCAGGCACAATGTACAAATGGGGGTGTTTTCGAGCGTTTTTTTGCCAAAAAATGGCGTTTTTTTGTCGTTATGGTATGTGTATAACGGTAAAAAAAACAGTAAAAATGTAACCCAACGTGTAACCCAACTTGTAGCCCAACCCAAATTTCAGTCAAATTTCGGTGCGTTTCGGTGGGTATATTCCGGCATCGGATCGCCATCGCTCGGCAGGTGCACACGAACGCCACAAAGCCACGCCAACACAAGCCATACAGGCGGCCGCACGCCGCGCGTGGCGGTGGCCGGCCGGTGGCGGCGCGGCGCGCACGAAAAAGCCCCGAAATAAGCCTAAATCGGGGCATTATGGCGGTTAAATCCAGTTTAAATCCTAGTTAATCCACGCCGAGCGCTCAAAAATCCAACCAAAATCCAACCAAATCCAACTTTTGGCACATTTCGTTATTTCACAAAACAACCGCCAAAATCGGCAAAAATTATTTGATTAACAAAGATTTATCGGCAAATTTTTATTTATTGACTATTGAACATTTGGATTTGTCCCCCGTAAGATACGAAAAAAAACGAGACGCAGTTTCGTTTTTTTTCGTATCTTTGCGGAACGAAGTTAGATTTATGAATATAGGAACCTATTTAGAACCAACTTTTTTTGCCATCGACGATGAACTGCAAACGTTGATGGTGCAAGGCGTTCGCGTGTATTCGGAAGAGGATGGTTTTCCGGATTTGGATGGTATTGATATCGCAATTATCGGTGTGCCGGAATCTCGAAACGCTTGGAATAACGCCAAATGCAACGATGCCCCTGATATTATTCGCGAACATTTTTATGCGTTGCATCAAGGCGAATTCAAACACAAAATTGCCGATATTGGCAACTTGAAATTGGGGAAAACCCCGCAAGACACATACGCTGCATTGGCTGATATTGTTGGTGCTTTGATTGATGCAAACATTTTGCCGATTGTGCTTGGCGGTAGTCAAGATTTGACGATTGCAAGTTACAACGCATTCGCCAATCGCAAGCAAATTATCAATCTGTTTTCGTTGGACAACCGTTTTGATTTGGGCGATCCGGAGCACGATATTTCGTCACGGTCGTATCTCAGCAAAATTATTGTGAGCCAACCGAACTTTCTGTTCACTTACGCCAATGCGGGTTTTCAGACATATTTGGTCGATAAGCACGCCATTCAGTTGATGAAAAATTTGAATTTCGATGTGTATCGTTTAGGAAATTTGCGTCACGATATTGAGGAAATTGAGCCCGCTGTTCGCAATGCGGATATGATGAGTGTTGATATTTCGGCCGTACGAAAAAACGATGCACCGGGCAATCCGAATGCCGTTGTTGTCGGGCTTTCTGGCGAAGATGCCTCGCAAGTTATGCGCTATGCTGGAATGAGCGAAAAGATGCGAACGATCGGGTTTTACGAGTATAATCCGAGTTTGGATGTTGATGGACAAACCGCACAACTTATCGGCATTATGATGTGGTGTTTTGTGGAAGGGTTTTATCAGCGCAAGCACGAATATCCTTACAAAGACAAGGGAAAACTGACAAAATACATTGTTTTTGTGGAAGAGCATGAGCAAGAAATTGTGTTTTACAAAAGCAAAGCATCAAACCGTTGGTGGATTGAAATCCCTGGACACGAAGATAAATCAAGGTTTCAGACGCATCATATGTTGCCGTGCAGTTATGCGGATTACGAGCAAGCGATGCGTAACGAATTGCCGGATCGTTGGATTTCGGCATTGGCACGGTTTGTATAAAAAAAACGAAACAATATGAAAAAAACACTATTCATCACAGGCGGAGCAGGATTTATAGGCTCACACGTTGTTCGCTTATTCGCGACAAAATATCCCGATTATCACATCGTAAACATCGACAAACTTACGTATGCGGGCAATTTGGAGAATCTAACCGATGTGAAAGATTTGCCAAATTACACGTTTGAAAAAGTTGATATCGTTGATGAAAAGGCGGTTTTGGCGTTGTTTGAAAAATACAAACCCGAAGGTATAATTCACTTGGCGGCGGAATCCCACGTGGACCGCTCGATTGCGAACCCGATGGAGTTTATTATGACGAATATCGTTGGAACGGTAAACTTGCTGAATGCCGCGCGCCACGTGTGGAAGGACAATCTTGAAGGCAAGCGTTTTTATCACGTGAGTACGGATGAAGTTTACGGTTCGTTGGAGAACGATGGCTCAATGTTTACAGAGGAAACGCCGTACGACCCAAGAAGTCCGTATTCCGCGTCCAAAGCGAGTTCCGACCATTTGGTGCGTGCCTATTTTCACACATTTTATCTGCCAATTGTTCTTTCAAATTGTTCGAACAATTACGGTCCAAATCACTTCCCAGAAAAATTATTGCCATTGGCCATCAACAATATCAAAAATCTAAAACCAATTCCGATTTACGGAAAGGGCGAAAACGTTCGAGATTGGCTCTATGTCTTGGATCACGCACGTGCGATTGATGTCATTTATCACAACGGCAGAGTAGGGGAAACCTACAATATTGGCGGGCTCAACGAGTGGACAAATATCGATTTGATTCACAAACTTTGCGAGATTATGGATCGCAAATTGAACCGTGAACCAGGCACATCTGCGAAACTCATCACTTTCGTGCAAGACCGCGCTGGACACGACTTGCGCTATGCCATCGACTCTTCAAAATTGGTGAATGAATTGGGTTGGAAACCGTCGTTGCAGTTTGAAGAAGGCATGGAAAAAACTGTGGATTGGTATTTGGAAAATGAGGAGTGGTTGAACCGCGTGACGTCTGGTGATTACCAGAAGTATTATGATGCGATGTATAATTCTTAATTAGTGTAGGAAAAACAGCCAAATGATGTCATCCTGAGCGAAGCGAAGGACCTCATAGTACAGATAACGGAAAGGTCCTTCGCTTCGCTCAGGATGACAACTGTAAAATAATGTCACTTATCTCCCACCAACTATCTCCTTCGTCCAAAGTGGTAAGCGATGTAGAAATTAAAGAAAAAGAAATTTCGGTCAGGCTCTAAATAGCCGGGGCGACCTCTCGGCTCGCGCGCCATCATTGGCACAGGCCACGGGAAAACATCAACCATTATGCCTACTTCGAGCGCACTCACACGTTCTTGATAACGCCCAAAATCGAAATTAAAACCAAAGCGTGCATAAAGTCCAGGATACGGACGCAGATTGAATAATCCGCGAAACAGTGGCCCCATACCATTGATAAATTGCCATTCGGTATGGCGAGAATTGCTTGGATCAAAACGCTCGACGCGCGTGTACCATTGTTGCCCCATTGGTCGTGTAGAATCGTGATGAAGCATGCTCAGATATTGCGGAATGGCCAACCCTAAAACAGCACCAAACGAAAGCGTGTAATCCACTTGAATCCCGCCCCAATAGGGCTTTTCACTAAGCGTGCGTTGCATACCAATGCCGTATCGAAGCGCAAAAAGTTGATTGATGCCACCGTAGATATAGCGGCGAGGCGTGCCAATCCAACCCATGCCTGGATTTCGCTCGGCTCTTGGATGGCGAAGTTGTAGAAATTCAGCTTCTTGAAACGTATATCGTTCAACGGATCGGATGTTTCCCCAACGAAAACCAAGCCCAAAACCACCACTGTGAATATGACCAAAATACGAATGTTGTCGGGTAATGTGCATCTCCGGATCTGGAGCCAAATTATCCAGCACTTCAACCTGCGAAAACCCAGGTTTTGCAAGGAAAAGCAGAGAAGCTAAACAAACGTATCGGATCAGTTTTTGCATTAGAAAGGTAAGCGTTCAAAACCGCTCGATCGAGGTGCAGTCGCATGACATGTAACTTGCATTTGGCGCGGTGCGGATGCACAAGACGCTAAAAGGCCGACAATCAAGAGAAACAGAGCGATTTGACAAAATTTTTTCATAACCGTTCAAAGATTTTAATTCAATTTTTTACAAAGTTACGATTTTTTTTGTAATTTTGCAAATAAAACATTGAATATGGCAGTAAAAATAGACCCTTCTTGGCACGCCGTTTTGGCGACAGAATTTGAGCAAGACTATATGAACGCGTTGCGAAATTTCTTGAAAAACGAGCAACGGAAGCACATCACGTATCCGCCAAACGATTTGATATTTAACGCGTTTAATCTAACGCCGTTTTCCGATGTGAAAGTTGTGATTTTGGGACAAGATCCGTATCACGGTGTTGGTCAGGCACACGGTTTATGCTTTTCTGTGCCAGATGGTGTGGCATTTCCGCCGTCGTTGCGGAATATCTTTTCAGAAATCTCGAACGATTTGGGTATTGCTGTTCCGCAGTCCGGAAACTTGGAGCATTGGGCAAAGCAAGGTGTTTTTTTGCTAAACACAACGCTGACTGTTCGTGCGCACACACCGCTTTCGCACCAAAATCAAGGGTGGGAGCGCTTCACAGATGCTGTGATTCAAAAACTTTCCAACGAGCGTGAGCATTTGGTTTTTATGCTTTGGGGCAATCACGCACAGTCGAAAGAAAAACTGATTGACACGTCGAAACACCTGGTTTTAAAGACCGTTCACCCATCTCCACTCTCCGCACATCGTGGTTTTTTTGGGAGTGGGCATTTTTCGAAATGTAATGTTTACTTGCAGGGCAAGGGGATTGCTTCTATAAATTGGGGCATGTAGGGGCGTTGCGCGCAACGCCCCTACGTTTGGTATTTCCGATTATTTTTCGTATCTTTGCAGTTCAAAAACAACGTAAAAAATGAGAGAAAGCATCCAACAATTTGTCGAAAGTTGGTTGCCGTACGAGCGAAATTTGTTTTTTTTGCTCAACGGCAGTGATTCGGCTATACTTGATAGCATTATGTGGACAATCAGTATGGCGAGTATTTGGTTTCCGTTCTACGTGTTTGTGGCTTTTGTTGTTTTTTTCAGAACGCCCGTCAAGCAATCGGTTTTGGTGCTGCTCATTTTTGTGGCATTGGTTACGCTTACCGACCAACTTTCTGCGAGTTGGGCACGACCGTTTTTTGAGCGTTACCGTCCGGGGCATCATCCCGATTTTAGCGAATTGGCCGTGATGGTTGGTTGTCGCCGTGGTGGATCTTTTGGTTTTTTCTCGTCACACGCCACGAATGTTTTCGGTTTTGCAACAATGATTTGGCTTGTATTTCGGAATAAATGGGCAACGCTTGTCGCGTTTACTTGGGCAACATCCATCGCTTATTCGCGGATTTATTTGGGCAGACATTTTGTAACTGACGTTATCGCAGGAATTATCGTTGGCATCTTGATTGCAGTGATTTTGTACTATTTAGTGCTTGTTCCTTTGCGGAAAAAACTCTTGAAACTGCGAAAATCCGAAAAATACAAGATGTATCCACCAAACAATCAGAAAATACTGTGGATAGGCTATCTCGCTTATTTTGTCGGCGTCCTGATTTATAGCCTAATCGTCGCACCACCACCGGTTTGTTGTGGTTGTCATTTACAACCACTTTTATAGGTTTAATACCGTTTGCCTTATGGTTCTACAAATTTTGTTTTTCGTTGCTATTCTGGTACTTCTTGGTGTTCTTGTCAAGCAGGCAGATGAGCAGCGTTTGGCGGTTATAGCATTGGCTCTTTTGATAATGATTTTGCCTTTGAGCAGGATCATTAATGACGTATTCATGGCAATTGTTTTTGTGTTAATAGTTATAAGTTTTATTCTCAATAAATCTCGAAAATTCACTTGGAAACCCATATATTATGCCGTTGCAAGCGTTTACCTTTTGGGATTTGTCGGCTTGATTTATTTGGGCGATTTTAATCTTGCTAGAAGAGGTCTTGACCTTTCATTACCATTAATAATGTTTCCTGTTTTTTTTGCAATGATACAATTGTCGAAAAAAAATGTGATGTTACTTCTTCGTTTTTTTCTATGGGTAGTGATTGCGGTATGCTTATATGGCCTGACTACGTACGCTTTACTGGTGTATGATTTTTCGTGGAAAACGGCATTGTTTGATGGTAAGCAGTATTCACGTTTTTTTATGACGAGTTCGCTAACGTGGCATCCTTCGGCGCTGAGTATCACGCTGTTGATGGCTTTGCCAACGTCATTTTATTTGCGATATCATGATGGTAAACGAATCACAAGAGTTGAAATGCTGTTAGCGATTTTGTTGCCAATACTCGTCACGTTTATGGTCGGTGCTCGAATTGGAATTGCGGTTATCCCTATTCTGTTGGGTTTAGGCTATTTGTTTTATTGTAAGTTCAGACCAGTCATCAAGTGGGGCTTAGTAGCCATTGGAGCTGTTGGGATGATCACTGTTTTTCTCCTACTTCCTCTGGAAATTAAAAACCGTTTTTCCGATGAAATACGAGTAGATCTGCGAAATATTGCCACTTCGGCCATTCAGGAAAAGCCTGTTTTGGGCTGGGGTACCTGGACACAGCGCGATTTGATGACTTGCGAAACTCGGCTTCAGGCGTTGGGAATCGAAAGTAGATTCGTATTTAACCACTTTCACAATGCTTATCTTGACAGCATCGTGCAATTTGGTATAATCGGAATAGTTGTTTTGTTGTGGTTCATCTTTTGGGTTTTTTGGATAGCGATACGCAAAAAGCATTTTTTATTGCTTTCATTTATAGTGATGTATGTTGTCTCGTTTTATTTCGAAAATGTAATGTTTTCGCCGAGATGGGTAATAACGTTTATGTTCTGGTTTTGCTTTCTGATAGCAAATCAGAAATATTTGGTTGAACGAACGTCTGTAAAAGACTATGGGACAAGTTAGTTGTGCTATATCCAGATACTGGGGCGGAAAAAATCAATACACGCAATTGATGAAAAACGCGCTGACCGCCATAGGTGTTAAACCTTCACCGATTTGGTTTGGCTCGCAGGCTGATTTTGTTTGGTTGCATTGGTTTGAAAATGAAGCAGGCAAAAAAAATGCATGCCGCTTTTTGGAAAAATGCAAGAAAAAAGATCAAAAGATTGTTTGGAATGTGCATAATAAAATACCTCACGGGACAAAAAATCAAGACCTTTCCAAGTCGTTTATGAAGCATTTGTCAGAGGTTTCTGACAAGATTGTTATTCATTCAGCACGTACAACAGATGTGATTTCTGAACTTTGCGAAAGCAACGAAACCGTGTTGAAGAAAGTTGTTTATGTGCCACATCCGAATTATATCGGAACCTATGGAGAGCAAAAGGCGAATCGCAATTTGAATAACGATAAACTAAAACTGTGTTTTTTCGGTGCGGTAAAAAAGTATAAAAATGTCGAATTGTTAATTTCTGCGGTGACGGAGCTCGGTTTTGATGATGTGGAATTAACCATTTATGGGCGTTGTCGTCCGCGCAACTATGCACAATCTTTGCGACTTTTGGCCGAAAAAAACAGTAATATCACGATGCATTTCAAATTTGTGAACGATAGTGATATCCCTGAAATTTTGGCGGAAAGTCACTTGCTTGTTTTGCCGTATAATTTAGACTCTTCGCTCAATAGCGGTGCAACAATTTTGGCATTTTCTTACGGTCGAACGGTGCTTTCCTCCCTCACGGGAACTCTTGAAGATGTGAGCGATAAGTCTTTGTTTTTTGCATATTCGTACAACAATCCAGATGAACATAAAGAAGAATTGAAAAAGCAAATAATTGCCATTCGCGATAAATACAAAGGAAATTACAACGAACTTCTGAATTTGGGCGAAAAATGCAAAAACTATGTGGCGGAACATAATTCCATCGAAGAAGTTTCGAAACAATTAAAAGCCGTATTTGACTAAAACTAAAAACGAAAACCTATGCGATGGATTTGGAAAAAAATAAAAGCGTTGTTTTTGCCGTTTAGGATTTTAGGGCTAAAAATTCGTAATCGAAAACTGCACAAGATGGAATCGCAGTTAGAGTTCAAACATTTTTTGTCGGTGGCTGCTATCGCCAAAAACGAGGGGCATAATTTTAGAGAATGGATCGAGTATCATAGGCTTGTTGGTGTGGAAAAGTTTTATATTTATGACAACGATTCAACAGACAATACCTACGAAATTTTGAAACCCTACATTGAGCAAGGGATTGTTGAATATACCGATTTCCCAGGCAAACTGAAACAAAATCCAGCATATTTAGATTGTATCGAAAAACATAAATTGGACACAAAATGGCTCGCATTGATTGATTTAGATGAATTTGTAGTGCCGTTAGAGGACAAAACGGTTTCGGTTTTTTTAGAAAAACTGCCACCAACAGCCTCTCAATTGTGCATTGGATGGCTCGTTTATGGAAATAGCGGACACGAAAACATACCAGACGGATTAGTTATTGATGCGTTCAAATATCATTGGGGTGAACCACACTCTTGTGGGAAAATTATCATAAACCCACGAGATTTGGCTGTGTTAAATGCGCATCGCTCAATTATGGTAAATGGCGAAACGGTGGACGAAAACGGAGAAATTATCAAGCCCAATCGATGGATTAAAGGCCGACGATTGAAAGGGAATTTCACCATCGACAAAATCCGCATCAACCATTATCAAATAAAATCTTGGGAAGAATACTCTCAAAAATATAATCGCGGTGCGGCGGGCAGCGGAAACTACAAAAAATACACGAGAAAAACCTTTGATCAAATGAATATCAACAAGGCATCCGACAATACGATGGACAACTATGTTGAACGTTTGAACGCTATTTTGAAAAATAATGAATAGGTATAGTATAAATAAAGCATTTGCAGAGATTGTTGCTGGATTTATTCCAAACAAAATGGTACGCAACCGCTGGCGTGGACTTTTACGCTACGGACTTTTTCGTGCGATGAAATTGAAGCGCCGTTTGAAAAAGGACAACACGCAGCCGCAGTATTATTTAGCGATTTGTGCGATAGCCAAAAATGAGGGTGCATATTTTCAAGAATGGATTGAGTGGCATAAAAAATTGGGCGTTGAGAAATTTTATATTTACGACAACGAAAGCACGGATAACACGAAAGAAATTCTTGACCCTTACATAAATTCTGGACTGGTTGAATACGTCTATTGGAAGGGGAGTCGGCAACAATTGCCCGTTTATGACGACTGTTTGGAAAAACATCGTTTAGATGCACATTGGCTTGCTGTTATTGACTTAGACGAGTTTGTTGTTCCTGTAAAAGACAAAACTATTCCCGAATTTTTGCACCGTTTTGAGAATTTCTCGGCGGTGGAAATCAATTGGCTTGTTTATGGTAGTAGTGGAGCAAAAAACAAAGAGCCAGGAACGGTTATGGCGCGATTTAAGCAACATTCATTGTATGAGCACGAACTGAATAGAAAAGTTAAAACCATCGTAAATCCTCGTCGCGTATTTAATTTTATCGGTGCTCACGAAGCTTCGCGCATCTATGGAAAAACCGCCGATTCGCACGGCAATCCAACAACAAAAAATTACCACGATCGCCAACCTCAACACGATGTTATCCGTCTTAATCATTATGCGATAAAATCTTACGAAGAGTTTTTGGAGAAACGTGCCAGAGGCAGTGTACGTGGCGATCTTAATCGCTTTCAACTTAAGTATTTTAATCAGTTTGACCTTAACGATATAAAAGAAAATGGATAGGTTTTTAGGAACAGTTATCAGTGCATTTATTCCGCATAAAAAAACACGCCAAAGTGTTCGTAAATTTTTTGGTCGGAAAAAAGTTTCGCCATTGCGACCATTTGCACGATTTTTCTTGCCGAAAATTTTACCGCCACAATTTCATAACGCCATCATTTTTGAGTTTACGGGCGGACTTGCCGACCAACTCAAAATGCTTTGCTATATGAGAGTGATTTATGAAAATTGGCAAGGTGAAAAGCCACAAATAATCATTGATTTAGGCAATATCTACAAAAAAACAAATACATTTATTTCAACACCTCAAGCGCTTGATAATCCAGAGTTGTTGGATTTAGTGAAATCCAAGAAACGCGCTTATGACAGTAGTGGTAAAAAATTGCTAGCGAAAACATTTGAACTCGGCGACTATCCAATGGATTGGTCGTGGATAGCCGGACTTGTTGTGCTTCCCAAAAAATGGAAAAACTATTTTGATTTATTCGGACGGCGTTACATCATTTTTGATACGCAAAAACACGACCCATTTGCTAAAAAGAAAAAGCCTGCACTTCCAGTGTATGTTCGTGCTTTTACGGAACACAACTTGTTTGAAAACCCTATCGCTACTGAGTTTTTGAAAACTCTAAAAGCGGAGGTGAGCGGAAAAAACGCCGAAAAATTAGCAGAAATTAAAGCATCCGAAAACTCGATATGTGTTCATATTCGGCGTGGCGATTATATTGCACACAATTCGGGAAAAACGTTGCCAGCGTCATACTTTGAAAAGGCGATAGAAAAAATTATTACTCGAAATGGCTGGAAACAAGTTTCATTGTATGTGTTTAGCGACGATTGGGATTGGGCAAAAAATACCATCAATTTTAATTTTAGCGGTGTAGAAACCAAAACGGACTTTGTGCAAATAAATGATATTTCGCAACCTATTCCCGAATTGGAATTGATGCGCAGTTGTCGAAATTTTGTAATATCTGTAGGCGCTTTCGCACGAATAGCCTCTGAAATGTGCGACAATCCTGATAAAATTGTCATAATGCCAACACAAAAAGACTATATACAGGAAGGGAAATAGTTATGACGTCTGTGAAATTTTATGCCTCGAAAAGTATCGGAAAATACTTTCAAGATGAAATAAATAAGGCATTTGTGAAGCCAGAGTTGAATGTCAAATGTGTTCCAAATGGCGTGATTGCGATAGATAACCGTGTGACGTCCAGTTTTGGTGTTTTGACTGCTAAGGGTAAATTCGTAAAAGAGTCAATCGTTTGTCACCGCAAAGGAAAAAGAAAAATTATTCGCAATTATCACTCACCACCACTTCCCCAAACGTATCCTGTAATTGACTGTGATGCTGTATATTTAGGCGACATCAACAGTAGTGCTTTTGGGCATCATTTGTTGGAAGGTTGGAACCGTGCGTATGCTTTTTTGGATGAGAATTATCGGGATATGAAGTTTGTGTTCTTGAATTCAAAACGGCTTGAAATTGTTCCCGAATTTATGATGAAATTATCGCAACTGCTAGGCATACGCGCAGAAAATTTTATCATATTGAAAGAAACCACTGGATTTAGAAATGTGTATATTCCCGAGCAAGGGTTTATGATAAAAACATTTTCGACAAAAGAATTTGGCGAAATCTACACAAAAACGGCGGAAAATGTCAAGCAAGAATTCACATTTGACAAAATATATGTGTCACGTGCAAGGTTGAAACCCAGCCAAAAAACATTTGGCGAAGAAAACGTACAGCGTATATTTGAAAAGAACGGCTATCACATCATTTATCCCGAACAGCTTTCATTGGAAGAGCAAATTGCGCTGATGAAAAACTGTAAATTTTTGGCAGGCTGTGCAGGAACGGCGTTACATTTATCTCTTTTTATGCCGAGCGGTGGCACTGTTATACAAATAAAGCGAAACAAATTGAAAGACTGCAATGTTGCTACGCAATACTTGCTGACAGAATGTAAAGGCCAACATTTAATTCTTATTGAAGGCTCAATCGAAGAAACAAAGACCCGACATTCTTGGCCTTTACCGCAAATAATCGGTGTAACGGAACACTTGAAACTTTTTTTTGATGATAATGGATTTACTTATTCGCCAGAGGACATAGCCTTTGATGAAGTAGCCTACGAGGGATACAGCAAAGCGAATGCTGCTATCAAAACAAAACCACTGCAAAAAATTGTAAAACGACTATCTGCTTTTCTTTGGAATCGCCAATAATTTTTCGATTAGTTATTTTGCTATCTTTTGTTTTATCGATGGATATTTTTCAAAAACCTTTTCGAGTACGTTGCGATTTACGTCAACCCCAGCTTTTATATTGATCGCCATCAGCGATATTTCAGTTGGTTTGCCAAGTCCACGTGGCATATGTAACCCTAGTGACACAGGCACAATTTTTGTTTCATTCGCTACGGCTGCTGCCCAAAACCAAACGTCGTCCGTTGTTGGTGCGATTTCCATAAATAGACTTGGGTCCAACATATCCATTTTCAAAGCATTTGGAGGATACAAAACACCGCCAACACCCGTTTGCATGTTTGAAAACTTCGGACGCATATCACTAATCAAAAAGCTAAATTTCCGGAATTTTTTCCACTTGCGATAGGGTACACCTAATTCAATCCGTTTGATTCGGTGAGCAACGATGGCGTTCGGATATTGTTTGTGTCGTCGCAATAGGTTGCGTAACATGTTTTTATGGTAAAAGTTGTCGTCGTCAACCGTTACAATTATATCATTTGGAAAATCCTTCAACGCCGGAATTAACTTGGTGTACGAACGGATGTTTTCGTCGTAAAATCTGATTTCAATAATAGGATTTTGATCTACAAGATTTTGGAGCTCGGTAGGAATTTCTTTGTTTGGAAACTGCGATGATGTCAAATAAAGCACTACCTTATCGGGAAGAACAGAACCGTCCAAAATAGTTTGTATTGCTCGAACAGCAAAAGGCATTGCTGCAGGAAAAGATGTCAGAGATACGATAGTTTTTTTCATAATGCTTAAAATTAATTTAGTTATTTGCTGTAAAAATCCAAGTACCAATCTACGAATTTTTGCAAACCTTCTTCAATCGTTGTACTTGGCTTAAAATTGAAGTCATTCATTAAGTTAGATACATCTGCACACGTCTGATATACTTCCTCAGGTTGCATAGGGAAAAATTCTTTTTTGGCCTCTTTTCCGATAATTTTTTCTAAAGTTTCTACAAAATGCATTAACTTTTCGGGCTTATTGTTGCCGATATTGTAGATTTTGTAAGGCGATTTTGGAGCGGAAAAAATAATGTTTTGAATGCCTTGTACAATATCGTCGATATACGTAAAATCTCGATACATATCGCCATTATTGAATATTTTAATCGTTTCACCATCAATGATTTTTTTTGTAAAACTAAAATATGCCATATCTGGTCTGCCATACGGACCATACACGGTAAAAAAGCGAAGCCCTGTTGTTGGAATATTGTAAAGATGGCTGTAAGTATGCGCCATAAGTTCGTTGCTTTTTTTGGTTGCAGCGTACAAACTAATCGGATTGTCCACATTGTCATCGACCGAAAATGGCGTTTTTTCTTGATTGCCGTAAACAGAACTTGAAGAGGCATATATCAAATGTTTAACGGGGAATTTTTTGCACGCTTCCAAGACGTTGAAAAATCCCGTAATATTGCTTTCTATGTAGGCTTGAGGATTTTCTATGGAATACCGCACGCCAGCCTGTGCGGCTAAATTTACGACTATTTCTGGATGATAATTTTCAAATAATTTTGTTAATTCATTAGCGTTTGATAAATCACCTTTTACGAAAATAAAATTTTCATAAGTCTTCAAAATTTCCAAACGGGCGAGTTTTAGATTTACATCATAATAATTGTTCAAATTATCAAATCCTATAATTTTTGCTCCAGATTTCAGCAGGTTTTCAGCCAAATGAAATCCGATAAATCCCGCTGCGCCTGTGATTAAAATTGTTCTATCTAAAAATATTTTTTTTTCCATAGTTTATTTCTCAAACGTAGATTTTTCAGGCAAAATAACAATTTAATATAAAAAGCCAAAAAGCCATAATGGGATTTTGTTAAAGTTTCCTATTTCAATATTGTCGAGTGCCAAATATGCATTCGGAATGCCAACGATTTGTTCGTGACCTTTGTTTTTGCCGCCGACTTCAATGCTGTATTTGTCGTTGATCTTGAAATCAGGTTTTCCGCCTGAAATCACATCACAAACGATATTCAATTGATTATAAAAAAAAGTTTCTCGCAAATTGCCAATATCGGGCTTGATAGAATCGAAAGCATAGATTTGATTGGGATTGTTAAGGTAAATTTTTTCGGGTTTTGCAAGAGAATTCGTTTTTGTACTGTCTTGTAAAAGATTTATAAGTCCGCTACGTTCTAAGATTGTCAAGTAATTCAGAACACTATTTCGGCTGACTTCTAAACTGTTAGCTAAGTCGGTAATGTTAGGCGTGAAAGGCACTGCTCGCGAAATAAGCCAAAGCAGTTTTTTCATTTTTCGTATAGAATACACCTCTATTTGCTCAACAGCAGGGAGGTCGGTTTCTAAAACTAAATTGATCGTATTTGTAAGCTTAGACCAATAAAACCGCTTACTTTCTTTGTAATATGGATAATAACCTTGTTTCAAATAGGTGTTGAATAGCGATAAAGGTTTGATTTTTTCGTTAATTGCACCTGCGATTTCGATATGGTTTTTTAATATCTCGTCAAGCGAATATTTTGGAAATTCTAAACCTTGGTCGTATTTCAAAAACTCTCGAAAAGACAATCCAGGTAATTTATACTCTACGGCTCTACGACTTAAATCTGCATTGCCTTTGTAGATTTGCAAAACCGATGAGCCTGTAACAATAACTCTCAAGTCCGTAAAACTATCATAGATGTTTTTGATTTCTTGCGACCAG
>Ga0209755_10005279_pt1 | contig 14762 bp, 13 predicted proteins | sample TergutCo191P1_FD_187301 | JGI IMG/M metagenome (GOLD analysis project Ga0209755, IMG submission 187301) | Cornitermes sp. P1 segment gut microbial communities from Petit-Saut dam, French Guiana - Co191P1 (SPAdes) (version 2) | ecosystem: Host-associated > Arthropoda: Insects > Digestive system... | reverse complement strand
GGAAGGTGGTCAAGTCCGGTTGGTAGGTAGTGCGTCCATGGATGGGTTCGTGAAACGAACCCATCCATGGACGCACTATGTCATATGTAATGTCAACCATTAATTAATTAATGGTTGACATTAAGCCTAAGCACCATGCAGGGATGGTGTTTGGGTTGAGTGTAGATAAGCCTGCATGTATCCTAAACTTCACACTTCATGGAGGTGAGTGGTGCATAGGGGGACTGGAGGTTAAGTTGCACTGGCAATTTGTGGCATTGAGTGTCTGCTTAACTCCCTTGTGCCCTTCTGCATGAGGTGGGGTGCACCACAAGATTGGTTTGGACATGCAAGCGAAAAAAAAAAAAAATTCTGCCTCTGTCTGGAATTGCACCTGTTGTCCACCTGGAAGTCCATTGTTAATGACAAGGTTCTGATGGCTTGTCTGACATCTGTTAGGCACTGAGGATTTATGTAGAGGAAACTGAGCAAAGAAACAGATAATTGTATTATGTTGTAGTGTATTTTAATTACCACATATAAGAGTCTTCTAATCTCAGGTTGATGCTGAAAGTAGAGGGCCATTTCAAATAGTGGTCACACACTGGCTGTGCACTAATCTTACCTTTTGATACAGTGTACCAGGACAGTCTGCATTATCCCGCTGCATGTTGCATTGTTGATGCAGAGGAGCGGTAGTTTGTTCTTAACACTGAACAGGTCATCAAACAAGGGGCTGATATTTTACCACAGTTAATACTATTCTGCTGATGTGAGTGTCTGTTTTTCAGTGGGTAAGTATTTTGGCTTGTACATTCTAAGGCACAGGTAGTTCTGATCTGCCATCTCAGGGCTTTATACCACCTTTTCTAGGGTAGAAGTTGCACTGATGTAATGATTATTTGTTTTAGAGTCCAATCCGAAACTCCTTAATGGTGTCCATGCTGCAGCAGATGCTTCTAGAAGACAAAGATGACACAGTAAAGGAAACTGCTGTCCGCAGTCTGGCACTAATTGTTGCTTTCATGGATGACAGAGATAAATATTTTCAGGTAAGTTCAGCCAGTATCCATTGTGCAGCCGTCATTTTACCGTCATGTGGTCCTCAGCCTGTTTGATTACATATTCTAAATATCAAGTATAATCATTAGAGTTTTGATGAAAGTTAAGTGCTTCGTGTTTTACATTTTCATTGTGCTGTAGCACTTTATTATTTGTATTGCTGTATATATATTGACTTCCAAGTTCTGACTGTGCAAGTAGGTGTAGTGTTAATGCTTCTACTTGGAGGGTACCCACTTGAAATCTTGCGTAGTTTACTGGCTGTGCCACTTCATTTTCTTAATGTTTTGCTTCGTTTTTGAATGCATGTATTTCAACAGCAATCTTCTTCATTGGTATGCTGACAGGTGGTGCAGTGAAATGTTTGCTGCTTCATTTAGGGAACTATCTGTGTATGAACAGATCTGCCAAAATAATGTCATTATGTTCAGACTGTTCTTTATGTATTTTAGTGTGAGGAGTTGGCACTGGCTACTTTGGAAGACTTATCTGTTAATGTCGTGGTGTCTGCGACACAAATTCTCATCCCTGTTCTTGCACAATGGGCATTTGATTTGGGTCGACTTCAGAGCCATCTGCTGACTCGTCTGTTGCAGAAACTTAAGTCTCAAATGAAGGTGATAGTTTGAAATTAACTAATATTCCATGTTTGTTACTGTCCCATAAAGTTAGACAGGTTAGCATAGTGCACTATATGTATGTACTAAATTAACCCTTTGGTGCCAATAGTCGATTATGTTTAACATGCCGCGTGACACTCAGAAAACCATATGTTGATTAACATCATTGCAAAGAACATGCAAAAAAATGGTGGCTGTTTAAATTGCTTATCTTTTGCAGAGTACACCAACCACTTAATTCTGGCATAAAAGGGTTAATCAAGTCCTGAGTTTGCTAGATAATGGGTCTTTTGCATTAATGCAGCATTTTTGTCTATCAGGATACCCTGTTTGTTGCCTCATTTCTGTCCTTGTTGATGAAGTTCTTCAGTCTGCTTTATCTCAAGGTGTGGTTCATAAGGTTAAAGTTTAAAATATACAAAATGGAACTGGTTGTCCATAGTCTGTCCTTTTGGTTGACTGCCACACGATATTTTTGGAATTTGGAAGTGTTATTATTAACTGAATGTGTCAGTCACATTTCCATATCTTTTCTACATTCCACTGCTGTTCATGTGCACAAACATATGTCTTTATTATGGTGATTACTTCTACTGCAGAGTTGTGCAACAGAGTCATCAGGGTCATCATCCCATAAGCAGTGCTCAATCAGTGCCCAGAGACCTGCATGGACTGTGACAGTGCTGCAGACACTGGTGCCTTACATTGTGATGTCTGTAGCAGCAGTGGACATTGTCATCAGCAGAATCACTAGTAGCACTCCCATCATGCAGAGTAAGTAGCCACACATCAACACACATACCATTTTTCACTCATTTCATAAACATTAGTTACTGTCTGTTTGCATGTTTCATGTAATGTTGATGAAATGTCATACTGGTGGTGTCTATACAGAATATGGTCCAGCAGATTAAACTTTGTCCCATGTTGGTGTGCTATGACCCACATGTGATAGTGAACCTCAAAATGAAATTGTATGACATTTTTCAAGAACTGACTGCATTGAATAAAAATTTAGATTTCTTTAAGATGTGTACATTTGAATTTTTTTTGTATGGTGTGTGTTAAACAAATAGGAACAGGAAACGTGTATTGCAATGCAGTATATAATGGGGAGGAGCTGTAGGAATTAAGCCAACCATTCTTCTAGCATCTCTTGACACTAGTGTGTTTGTTCATTGCAATATATACATGTACATTGCGTATATTGTACTTTTGTGGCATTAATGTGCTGGATTGTAGCAACAGTATTATTATTTTTCAGGACAAGAATTTTCGATACTGGGCCATGGACTGACTGATCCTTCTGTCTTCTATGAAGATAAATATGATGTTGCCCTAATCATGGGTTCTTTTGAATCTCTTGTCGGTCAAGAATGGTTTGAACAGTGGATGGAGTTGGAGTGGACTTGCAACACATTGTAAGTAAGAAGTAACCAACAGTCTGGCTGAATGGCTGACCAGCTTCCTGATTTGCTAACTATTAACAGAACGTAAAGCTTCTAATATCAAAACCTGCCATTGGTCACATTTTGGTTCAGCACAATTTACATCCTTTCAGACTACTTACCGAACGAAGGTACAGTCTTCTTGTATGTATGTCATGTAATTTAGTATAAGTCTTTCGCAGTGAAGATGGAGGCTGTATTCTTTCTGAACAACTGGTATCTTTCTACCAAATTACATGATGTCTCATTGTGGGAGCCAGTAGTCTTCACTGCTACTGCCATTAAAATATCGTGTCTCACTTACTTAAGTGATATAAATCTACATATGAAAGTTCCTTCTTCTTGTTAACAGCAGTATTCATTCATTTTTTGTTCCTTATGTCCATCCCATTGTAACCTCACTTTGACTGGCCAAACATTGTGCATTGTTTGCATAATGGAATGATGACACACAGTCAGCATTTCTGTGATCAAGTGTCTTTAATGTCCTTTATAGTGTCTTCATTTCATAATGTATGTTGTACTGTAGTTTTGTCAGATATGGATTGGATGGCTGGGGTTCATTTTCTTGTGGGGTTGTAAGGGATTTTGTCTTTACCACCACATCCAACATGGTTTTATGGTTCACCGCCCTCTTGGTAAAAGACCTGTTTCAAATTCCTGCAAAATAACGTATAAAAATATTTTCTATGTGTGTTCTGGATAACATGTATGATGACATCTTTTTGAACTGAATAATAAGAAGTTCTGCTAGAATTAATTCTGTAGTTTATTTATGGACCTATTTCTGTTCATTGTTGTTCCTAGATACTTAAAATTTTAAATATTTTCGAATGGTTTGTCACTAATACTTAACATCACATTTCATCTCTGAGGAAGTGTGTTGTGTGGATATACTATCTGGATACCTGGACTGTTGTTTTGTTTAATTTGTATGTTGAACGTTGCTTTTCAGGTTACCTGAGTTACTCAGTATTATTAAAGGAGTTGAACTTTCTCAGGAACTCATAGTGTCATCATTCATTAAATTATTCAGAAGTTTTTGCTGTGGATTTGGAAAATCTTTCACAAGACGGAAGGTACTCTATTGTAATTAACTATTGTATTATCGCTGCCTCTTCCATGACATTAACTAAGCTGCTGAGACTTGCCATGATAAAGTGTAGCTGTTTCCTGTTTCATGTAATTCATGCATGTTATGCAATAATGCTACTTTATAAAATATCTGCTTTTCAGAACTTCTTGCTTTTTATGTTATGGTTCCCATTTACTGAATTTCTATAGAATAACCTGGTATTTCTTGTGTGGCCTGTAGCAGTAGAGCTGGTAGCAAGGTGGTAATGACACTTTTGAAGTGGACCAATTTGCTGTTGTTATGAATAATGTAGGTGTTCCAGTCTACTGGGTGAAGTAACTAGGGCAGTTGCCTGGCACTGATGTTTGTAATTCCATGCTACATGGCAGTGGGGAGTTCTGAGTTCTTGTGGTGGTAAATGCTGAAAAACATAAAATAAAACACAGAAACATGGTCCTGAAAAGTTCCATTGAGCTTCCCTGTTATCCATACATCCATGAGTCAAGAGCGTGAAATTTCCCATCACTCCATGACCTGGAAGTGGATTGCCATTCTGTCATTTCACTTTAGGCATGGAGACAGTCCATTTCCCCAGAAGTACTGAAAAGTAATCCACTTCACCACAGATTCATTACCTACCAATATAAACAAAATCTTGTGTATGTCACAGTCTGTTTCCTGATGTGTGGAACTATACCAAGTGAAATCTGCAACTTATCAAATATTTTGCAGGTACTACCACTATTTGCTGAAAGGCTACTGAATCTTGAACAATGTTTGATGGACGTTGGCCACGGAGCAGCGTGGCCACCTTTATCTATATTGCCTGTGTATCTCATAGGAGTTGTGGCATCAGTGCAGGTATGCTACTACATTTCTGTATGATTTGTATACTTGTTGTTTTGCCTCCACTAATGGCATTAGTGACCTTTCTGGCAACTTTCTACCTTTGCATTGGTGAAGGAATTTATTTCTGTTCTGGTGGCAGCTATGAGATAAACTGTATAAAGTTGTTGGTAGACTGGTACCAGCAGCGTTACCTTCAGTTTTTCACTTGCAACACCAAGTGGATTCTTAGCGTTTTCATGTGCCACATACACGCCATGAGCAAAACAGGACAGATGTCATAGCTGATGGCTGTATTGAAACCTGACATGTCAGGCAATGTGATACACACTGAAAATTATATTGATAAGTTAAATGAGAACAAATGAAGAGGAAATAGAAATTTTAAGACAGAAGAAAGTACTGCACCTTTCTGTGTACTGTGACTGGAGAGCAAAAGAAAGTGATTCAGACTTAACCACTCTTAGAAACACTGGACATCTTACAGATAAGTGCTGATATTTGAACCAAATCTCATAGGGAACTTGCCTGTTAACATTACTCTGAAGAGTATGCATAGTACTGTGCACTGTCATGAAGTTGCCAGCTGATACCGTAATGAGACCCAACTCTTATTTTCATTCAGACCTACAACTCTGTGTTTCAGGATGCTGAGGCAAATGAAGAGATACATGCACAGTTGAAGCGGTTCCTCTGTGCACTGCCTGTCTGTGGCGCTCCATTGGACAGCCTGGACATGAGTATACGTAGTTTGTGCAAGGAACCCGCCCACCAAGATGCTGTGTTGACTGCGCTATGGGACGGTGTGGTACATCCACGGCCTGTTGTACGCAGTGCAGCAGCATCTCTGTTTGTGGCGACGGTGGGCAGTTCGTCAGAAGATGTAGTGGCAACCCGTGTTGTACCTGCACTTGTTACCCTGTCCAGTGACCCAGACTTGTGAGGAACTACATATTGTGTTGAGATGAAATTGAGACAAAGTAAAATTGTACTGGAAGTTGGGCTGGTTGGCTGCTTGGGTTTTGGGTCAATTTAAAGTTGCTGTTGCTTCTAAGGAAATCTCTTTTAGAGGTCATCTGAAGTCCTCATACTTCTAAACTTGACGTGCCTTGGTGGTTAATGGTTGTCCACTTAACCAGCAGGAAAAGTGCTGGTAGTGGTGCAGATAAAAGTCTATGCCCTCGCTGCCAAATAAGCCTGGTAGTGTATCTTGCAACCAGTCACTTTAGTAAACTGTCTTGATCTGACTAAGCGTTGGGGCTGTTCAACCTCTTTCGCAGTTTTTGTTTATTTATATTCATATTTAACTTAAAAATGTTTTGTTTTGCAGATCTGTGAGAACTGCAACAATTCCAGTATTTGGAACTTTGATCACCAACACCACAATGAAAGAAGTGAGTAGATTATATCTTTTTCAATCAGTGGAAGCTGTCCTGTTCCTTGTATTTTATCACAGATGACTGCTACATAATTTGATGTGTATTGGATCATGCATCATTGTGATAATTGAAGAATAACAACCAACTAGAATCTACTTATTGTTTTATTATACTTATGATAGGCTCAACATGTTTTGGGCACTTTTATACCCATCATCAGGAGCTCACGACTGTAATGCTGATTACCACATGGGCCGTCTGGTTCTTGGGATGCTGTTGGTTGGAAGTTAGGTGCCAGCAGGCTGGATAAGTGCTTGACCTGCAGCTGCAGCCCAGATACTTATCCAGCCTGCCTGCACCTCACTTCCAACCAACAGCAACCCAAGACCCAGACGGCCCATGTGGTAATCAACACCAGAGTCGTGAGCTGATGATGATGGGCATAATAGTGCCTGAAACATGTTGAGCCTATCATTAGTATAATAAAACAATAAGTAGCTTCTAGTTGGTTCTTATTCTTCAGACTACTACATAAATTGTGTATGAGAACAGATGCTGAGGAGAATATTTAGAACTAATACAGAGGAAGTAGTGGGATATTGGAGAAAGTTACACAATGGGGAGCTTCGTACTGTGTAATCTTCATGTAATGTATAGGATAATTAATTCTGGAAGGCTGAGTTGGGCAGACTACGTGGCACATATGGTAGAAGTGAGAAGTGTATACAGAATTTTGGTTGTAATACTTAGAGGGAGGAATGCATGGGAGACATAAATGTAGATGAAAGAATAAAAATGGGTCTTAGAGAAATGGAGTATGAAGGTGTGGGCTAATTTAAAGTGGTTCAAGATAGTGTCCACTGGTCTTAAGAATGTGATAATCATACTTCAAATTTTATAAAGGCAGGAAATTCCTCCAGTATCTGAATTACTATCATCTGCTACCAAAAGATATTGCCCCATTTGGTTAGTTCATCATTTATGTGCTAAGTAAATCTATGCATATTCATACTGTGTGTTTCTGTTCAAGATCCAAGATAAAACATACATGCAAATGCAGAGCTTCCTGTCTGATCCAGTGACACGTGAAAACCATCCAGTGTTGCTGCAGTTGGTAGCAACCATGGGTCATATCATCTCTGCATGTGAGGCATGGTTTAGGGAGGAAGGTATGTTGCATCAGCTGTGTCTCTGCTGCAACAGTAAGTGCTGTAAAGGCTGTATAAGTGCTCTCTGTTTATAATCATTGTGTCCTATTCCCTATTGAATGATTCACACATACATATTTAGTCACTGTGATGAAAGCTGACATCCAGATTAATTCCCTTAGATTTTAGAACATCTTGACATGGAAGAAATCATGTACATTTTGACGGACACCACGATGCAAGTAGCAGATTCATGAACATGGATTGTGGGTACAAATACTTGTGTGTATAATAGACTGTGACCTTAATATGAGGTAATATGTTTTAGACCAGGTGTGCACAAATCCTTGGCGCCTGGTCAGCTGGCAACTACTGTATTTAACCGAATGCAAGACGACTCTTATCAAGGGTGACTTCGCAGATAAAACACATCTGCCAAGGGAAAGTTTTGACTTTTTTGGTTAGGATGCCTGCTAAGTAAAATATTTTACTATTAATTTCAGACACTTAATACATGAAGCATTTCAGATTCTGCCTTTACTAACCAGTGCAACTGTCTTCATCTTCACAGTCAGTGCCTTTATCTTCCTCACATTCACTCCTAACATCCCGATCCTCTTTGGTGCCATTTCGAAATATATCGTTCTCTTCCATTGTTTTGGATATACAGCACAAAGCCCTTCACTGTCACTTCTGGTGAGATGTGCTGTCATGCTGTTACGATCCACACTGACTAAATAATACATTTATCTTTCCTGGTTTATAAACTTATATGAACCCAGGAAGAAGATTAACAGTTTTCTCCACAGATGGTTTTGGTGATGTTAAGAATTTAAAGTACATGTTTTCTGGATTTTTATGCTGTGTCTGTGGTCTAATAAGACAAAATTTGTGGTTGTTTTTATGGTTTTTAATTTGTGGATGGGTCCAGGGTTTACAGTTGAGTCTTGTAAATTTTTAATTTTTTGATAGCCATTTTCCTGTTACCACCCTTGGACTAGATCTGTTCTCAGGTGCATATTGTAACAAGTTTACTCTTTCTGTGGTGTCCATTGATTGAGAATAGCTCAATCTAAGGGGTCCACCGGGTTACGTGCTTCTTTGCCTGAAGACAGTGCGGGCTGCCACATGGTCCAGTTCAGAGCGATGGGGTTTGGCGCAGTCTGGTTCGGCACTTCACAGGCATATTTAAGACAACCTGACATATTTAAGCACCAGACTTAAGGGAAAAACCTCATCTTGCATTGGAGTAAATACGGTAAATTTTTTACAGTGGTGCCTAATATTTGTGGGTCCTCAGAAAGGAACCTGCGTAAGTTACCCTTTTGGCATCTAGAATTTTGAGATGGTTCCTAGATTTTTGGTAAAGTTGTGTACCCCTGGTTTAGACTATTTGTGAAAGATTGTGGAAGCTTATGTATAAGTTTATGATGTTACTGTTTAGATGCAGTTCAGATGTTAAGACTGGAATTTTGAACTGTGTGTTCATCTGCAACAAGCAGAGCTGCTCGGACATGTCACAACTCTGTTCTGTATCATCCATTGAGAAAGGAAATTTGGGATTTAAAATGTTTATTTTAAAGAGTAATTAGTGTGCCTGTGTGGAAATATCTGCACTGAATAATTTATATTATACACAAATGCTAACAGTGGCACTAAACTACATTATTGTGGTTGTTAGATGAATTGTCTATTTGTGTGTGTTTGTGTGTGTCCCCTGCAACCTGGTAGGGCACTGGTATGGGTTAATATATTAACTTGGGACCAGAACCCATGCATTGAGTGGCAGTGTTAACAGCTTTTCCGACTTCCCTTTCCTGAAGTGACCAAATTTAATATTTGAGCTTTTCTGCTGTCTTTAGTAGTTTCTGTGTACAGAGTGTGGTGGTGAATGGATGGACATTCTGTTTGTATGTGTGTATGTATGTATGTATGTATATATATGCACATCATGTGCACATACATACGCACATGTGCGCGCGCGCACGTCCACACACACACACACACACACAAAAATTTTGGTATTTTAAAAATCAGTTTTTGTAATTGTCCAATACCCCAGGCTATACTGCACCAACTTCTTGTACCTTAAACTGTTTGTTAATGAGGTGGATTTTTGAGGTTATGCTTACTATATCTTTTTTTTTCAGTCATTTTGCCTCAATTAGCAACATTTGCGGCATATGCATTGCACATGTCTAATCAGACACGGAAGTTGGACCTTGCAGTGGCCCTGGTTGAAGCTTTCTCCTCTGCTGTGTACTGTGCTCTGTCAAAGCAGACCATCAGCACTGCATTGCTTCCTGGTCTCAGGTACATGTTTCTCTTGGAAAATTTATGATCCATGGATGAAATCCCTGGAAGCAAGAAATTATTATGTATTGTATGTCAAAAACTTTCTATGTGTGTGGGGAAACAGTTATCAGAGACTCTGATAAGAGGAGCCCACTATATGTATATTTGTTCATTCGGGTATGGGACTGTGTCCAAAGAAGATACTCCTACTTCATTAGTAGACTGTTGGTACAAGTAGTTATAGCCACATGATTTCAGAGATGCACTTGCAACTGAAACTGTTAAATGTTCAGTACTTGACTCTGAAAAGGTACATTCAGTTCTCTCCTATCTATGTATTGTAATATGACTATTTGTGACAGGTATTTGGAGTCAATCAGCAGTCAGTCATTACCGTCTCATCATGATACAGTGCAGGCCATGATACATGGAGCAGAATCTCGTATTGAAGTACAGCGGCCTCCGGACAGGTACTGTACAAAATTCCATTGGACATGATGTATGGTAGTCCACAGTCATGAATGGTGTGGATTGATTGTGGAAAAACGGCTCTATTTGTCACATATTACTGTGCCTTGTGCTATTGCTGCATCCTCTTGAAGTGACTGTAAGAAAATTAAGGGCACATGTTATGCTGCTGCATATTCTATAATTTTATTTTCTCCATTATGGTGTTCTTTTATTAATGAATTGGGCCTGAGGTTTGGGGGTGGAGGAAAATGCATTGTGGCTGGAATTTTTTCATCTAATGCTTTGGTGACTGTTTACCTGAGTTTGTGTGAAAAGATGAAAACATTCTGTGAACTGGTCGTTCATCCATCCAAGCATTGTACCAAACTCTTCCGTAGCTGTAACTGATGCCTTAAGATTGTTGACTCTCCTCAATACTTTGTTCTTGATCGCCTCATTGTAGATTAAGTCTTCTGGGATATGATGCTCTGTTGCTGGGTGAGTGGTTACCAGTGTTTTGAATGGGAATATTTGGATTGTGTAACCCTTGGAGATGAGGCAAAAAGCTTCTCTGACACATCAGGAACCACTCACCGAACCACAATGCATCACATCCCAGAAGACATGCATCTTCAGCAACACTGCTATGAGAATCTTAAATATTGCACCTTGTATGTGTGTTCTTTCAGAGTGTGAGACAAAGGCTCACAACCATGTAACGGAGGAGGTAAAACTGCTGTTTCTGTATTTTGATATTTGGCTTTTTGGAAAGTGTGCAGAAAGACAGAAGACTGCAAACTGAATTGTTTGTCCTTTGTTATTATGCTCTATATTTGGCAGAGATTATTATTTGTCGGGATTAGGAGTAATTCCCTTCCAACAGGTGATAAGAATTGGCACAAATTTTGATGTTTTACTGACCGTGCGTCTCAGTATAATCTTAGCAATTGACCAACTTAATGTACAAATTCTTGTTTTATAATAAGTTTATTATATTCCTCTACATGTTTTGAGCACATAGTGCTCCAAACATGTAGAGGAATATAATGAAACAAGAATTTGTGTATTAAGTTGGTCAGCTGCTAAGAATTGGCACATTTGAGATGACTTGGGCACATTGTAGGAATGAGGATGGAGAGATACCCCAAAATGGCCTTGCAAGCTAGAACACAGGTGAAGAGACCCAAACAATGACCCTGACAGACTTTAAAAGAAGGGATACAGAAGATTTTGAAAGAGAGGAAATGAATGAAACAGACTAGGAGCTGTACCTTGAGACTGTGAGAGATGGAAAACTGTTTGTAAACCTTCTGTACGTTTGGGTAGAAGAGGTTTGACTCAGTGAAGGGAAAATATAATTTGTGTAAGTTTTCCAGGTGCGGATTGTTCAGACTGCAGTCATCCGAGTGTTGCTGCTTGGTACTGTGGGTGGATACTGACATTTTGGAGGAACATGTGCATCCATGTCAGGATTAAAAGATTAGGCCTAAGTTTGACACAGAAGTGACTGGAGTGAGGATGTGACCTCTCTCACAACCTGCCTACGTAACCAACAGAAATGTTATGTCTATGTCTGAAGTTTAATTTATTTTCAGATTGGGCACTATAAGTCTTGCAATGGCAACTGCCAACGTTGAAGATATGAAGCAGCGTGTCTCGAAGATATTTCTGAACAAACCTGTGGTGAAACGACCAACTAACATGCCCATCATTCCTGGCATTTTCCATAAGAAATGAATAACTCTTTGCAGGAATGTTGTGAGGATTCTTTTATAAGGTATATAAATTGGTATTTATGCAGTAATTGATTGTAATATATGTGTTTTTACTGCACACTTTGGCTGTGAAAGTGAATTGGAAGTTTTTATGTTCATTCTGTTACTTGTGGCATGGAAATCCATACGTGTTGACCCCATGTTAACATGTTGTCATGCTTTTAACTTGTCTGTTGACTTTCATGCTACTGTTTGTGTGTTTGCTAATGTCTGCTGTTACACCTGGCATGTATATTTGACACAAATCACAAGGAAAATAACTCACACTATGTATGTACATTATGCTGTTACAGAACACAAAGCAGTTTCAGTTATCATTCTTTATTTCAGTCATTCCTCTTTTATTTATTTTAACAGTATTATATTTAATCATTCTGTACGTTTCCTGTTGCTGGTATGACTTAATTCTTGCATTTTACATAGGTGTGGTTCTTTATAGATAAATTCTTTGAAGCATAGATTGGGGTAAAATTATCTGAACAGAAAACAGTAACTATTAAAGCAATCCTGTTTTTTAGTTAACTTCCTTTTTTTCCTGATTCAGTGTTGTCTTCCTGTTTACTGGAAGTAGTTGGGCCACAGTTTACTATGATTTATATTTTTATGTTCCACATCTTTTGGTAACAGCAGATTTAATGTGTATCTAGTTTCTGTTCCAGGCCGGCTTTACTTTAAATGTTTGTTTGTTCAACAAATATCAACGGTTGCAAAAGGTTTCAGACTTGCATTAAGTGGGGGCACCTAGCCATAATGTGATGTTAGAATCTTTTACATTTTATTTTGACAATTTTTTTTTGTGCATGTTAAATAAACTAGCAATTCCAGAGTAGCCTAAGATTGTAATGTACTAGGAGAACAAATGATAAATTAATTCACCACATATGAAATTTATGGTCTTGGATCTGAATGACTTAACAAGATCTGTGCCAAAAATGACAGTTTGCAGTCTTTTGTCTATACAGTAAAATATTTTATGTTTTCTCCAACAGTTATGATGTATTTGACACAAATGTTTGAGGAAATGAAGCATGTAGTGTGCTGGTTATATGATGGCCAATCATTTTGCAAAGTGAATATACTTGTTGTGGTTCGTGGGTCTTCTGGTTTCAATTGGCATTGAATGTCTGATGACTCCTAAGTGTGGCTGCAGCGTACTGACTGCTGTAGGCCGTGTTCATGTTAGGAAGTTTGGAAGTAATTGCATACATTTTTATGCTTTAGAAAGTGATTAATAATTTCCATTTTTTTCCCCTCACTGTGACTATATGATCTGTGTTTTGAAAGCATAATTTTGATTTTATCTTATTTATTTCTTAATACACAATGGGATGACTTCTTTTAGATGATTTTGATATTCTGACAAATTATCAGTAACTAATAAACACCCTTCTCATCATTGGTGAAAGGTAGACTAATGGAAATAATTCCATATGTTTTGTGAAAGAATGGCAGGGTAAGTCTTTGGATTATTAGGCATCATATGAGGAAACAAGAAAAACTACAAAACTTACAGACCAAGTAGCTATTCAGAGTTTGGTTTTGTGTGATGTACACAATGCTACACAAGCCAGACTGAATCTAGAGAGTGCCACACTCAGATTCTTGTAGGTAGTCAGTCTGAAGACTAGGAATTGAAACACTCTGATTTCTGTAAGTCCAAATTTTAATTATTTTTTGCAGTGTTCATTACTTTCTCTGTACTGTGTGTGTGAGGAAGTAAAATTGATAACATTTTAATATGATGCCAAATCTCTTATCTGGTCTCCAGAATTTGACGTAGTTTTGAAGGTGGTGGTTAGGCAGCAGTGATAGTAGTATGCTCACTGGTAACTTCAAATGGTGCATCACTGTCTTCAGTTGAAGCCTATAGTTTTGTGCATATATGTGTTTCTGCATGATTATTGTGATGATTATCCCCATATTCTTCCCTTAAGCAAGGTACATCCAAAACGCCAATAGGAGGTCCTCTGGCTAGTGTGGAGGATCGAAGAATGCGTTTTGTGCAAAATATCAAGGGAAGAAGTTATGAAATTGTAGAAATGTGCTTGTATGAAGTGAATAAGTGAAGAGTTTGGGGCAGATAATCAACCAGGTATGATTTTGGGAACCAAAGGAACAGCTGCTTATATTTCACCCAAATTAATGGACAATATCAAAAAACTTTACACCAGAGAAGTCTGCTGATGATGACAAAGCCTTGCTGAAATGGATTTTGCAGTGTGGGAGTGAACGGTTTTTGCTGGATCTCTCTATTATCGTGGGACATACTAAATTGTTACACAAGGAATTAGTTGTATCTCCTCATTCTGGATGGTTTAGCAGATTTGGGCAATGATATGGCCTTAATTCTATGAAATGAGAAGGTTTCTACTGTGAAGATTGTTGTCTTCCGAGATGTGATGCTATGTAGTCTGGTCAGGATGTACTGCTGTTTCAGAGGTTCTGCTGCCTTCATCATCAGGGTAAGAGTAAAAGCTGCACTCAGAATATACTGACAGATAAAGATAGTGGGTGGAATGAGGCAGAGCTCTGATTGCACCTGTTGGAGGAGGGGGTGGGAGTAAGGGTGCAGAAAAATAAAATGGGACCCCCCAATGGGACATTTCAAGAGTGGAATAAAAAGGGCAGGGAAGAATCAGTCACTTTTTCTCACTACAGTGAAAGACATTTAATACATCCCCGCTT
>Ga0209755_10005278_pt1 | contig 14766 bp, 12 predicted proteins | sample TergutCo191P1_FD_187301 | JGI IMG/M metagenome (GOLD analysis project Ga0209755, IMG submission 187301) | Cornitermes sp. P1 segment gut microbial communities from Petit-Saut dam, French Guiana - Co191P1 (SPAdes) (version 2) | ecosystem: Host-associated > Arthropoda: Insects > Digestive system... | reverse complement strand
ATAAGCATAGCTCCTCTTACTTTAAGCATCATAAGTGTGACAATAATTACAAGCCCTACAAGCGCAAGAAGCGGGCCTGCCGCATTAAAGTGAGTGAGTGAAGGCACTACATCAGCTCCTTGCATTAAATAACCCGGCATTAAAATATTTCCGCCATCCAAAGAAATTTGGAAAGTTTTCGGTGTAAGGACAACATCATAAACAAAGTTAAGAAAACCTGCATTCTTTACGCCGATGTAAGCGATAAAAAGACCGATACCTCCGCCGATAGCCAATTGCAGTGATTTAGGAATAGCTTTGATAATCGCTTTACGGAGTTTTGTTACAGTAATAATTATATTTACAATACCGCAAATAAATACCATAGCCAACGCTTCCTGCCATGCAAAACCGAGCATACTGCAAACTGTAAAAGCAAAGAAGGCGTTTAAACCCATACCCGGCGCTAAGGCAAAAGGCACTTTTGCAACTAAACCCATAATGATAGTGCCAATCGCTGTTGCAATAATAGTAGCGACAAATACACCGCCCCAGTTCATTCCCGTGGTTGCAAGAATAGTTGGATTAACAAACATAATATATGCCATTGTAAAAAATGTCGTAAAACCTGCAAGAATCTCAGTTTTGAAACTTGATCCGCTGCTTTTAATTCCAAAATACTTATCCATTTAATTTCTCCTTCTTCTATATTAAATTTTATTTTCTATACTTTTATTTAAGGTACAAAGGCCTTTCCGTATATTTAGTATGCAGTAATTCATGCGCTTTATGCCCGCCGGGCTCTCCAAGGAATTCCTTGTAAACCTGATTGATAAAAGGATTCTGATGCGAGCATCGGTACTGCGATTTTTCATCGTCTGTGTATATACCTTTTGTTCTTTGCCCGCGGATTTCATCTGTGCAGCCGTAAGGCTGTCCGCCGCCTCCGATACAACCGCCTCTGCAAGCCATTACTTCGATAAAGTGGTAGGGCATTTCTTTCTTTGAAGCTTTCGCCTCCCGTATTTCATTCATTACAGCTTCAATGTTTCCCATTTGATGAGCTACAGCGATGCGGATTTTTGTCCCTTCAAAATCAACCTCCCCTACTTTAACGCCTTCTATGCCGCGTGCAGGAAGATAATTAATATCGGGCATTTCTTTCTTTGTGACAAGATAGTAAGCGCTGCGTACCGCAGCTTCCATAACCCCTCCTGTAACGCCGAAGATAGTACCCGCGCCTGTGTAAGGTCCAAGAGGGCTGTCCGCTTCTTCATCATCGAGTTTTAAGATTTCGATACCGGCTTGTTTGATCATCCGAGCAAGTTCCCTCGTTGTGATAACGATGTCAACATCGTAGCCGAAGCCTGCGCTCTTCATATCATCGTTGCGCCTTATTTCCCACTTCTTTGCAGTGCAGGGCATAACAGAGACCGAGTACACTGTTGCAGGGTCTACACCGGCTTTACCTGCCCAGTAAGCTTTGATCATCGCGCCCATCATCTGCTGAGGCGATTTTGCCGTAGAGAAATGTGGGATTAAGTCGGGGTAATATTTTTCAAGATAGTCTACCCATGCAGGGCAGCAGGAAGTGATTAAGGGGATCACGCTGTTTTTATCGCCGAGGCGTTTTACAAGTTCCGATCCTTCTTCCATTATTGTAAGGTCTGCAGAAAAGTTTGTGTCAAAAACAGTTTTAAAACCGAGTTTGCGAAGAGCTGCGTAAATCTTTTTTGTAAAAACAGTTCCCGGGGGAAGACCGAATTCTTCCGCTAAGGCGACGCGGACAGCGGGGGCAATCTGCACTACAGGATGCATTTGCGTATTCTGCAAAGCGCTCCACACTTTTACCGTGTCGTCTCTTTCATAAATCGCGCCGACAGGGCAATGAGCCGAACACTGTCCGCATTTGATACAGGGGCTTTCACCTAAGGGAGCGTCAGCCGCGCTTGCTATCTTTCCTTTTATCCCGCGGCCTAAAAATTCCAAAGCCCAAACATTCTGCACATCCTGGCAAACTTTAACGCATCTTCCGCAGCGGATACATTTTTCAGGGCATAAAACAATTGAAGGGTTTGAATCATCGATAGGTGTATCGTTCTTTACTTTTTTAAAGGGCGCTTCCCTGATCCCGAATTCTGAGGCTAAATCCTGAAGTTCGCAGGAATGATTGCGCGGGCATTGCAGGCAGTCATCAGGATGATTGGAAAGGATAAGTTCAAGCACTGTGCGGCGCACAGAAATAATTTCAGGATCGTGTGTGATGATTTTCATGTTGTTTTCGCAAGCTGTAGTACAAGCGCGCACCATTTTTGCAGAGCCTGCCATTCTTACTATGCAGATACCGCAGGAAGCCCAAGGCGGAAGGTCAGGGGTGTAACAGAGAGTCGGGATTTTTATATTGACCAATTTTGCAGCATTAAGGATTGTTGTCCCTTCATTTACTTCTAAATCTTTACCGTTTATTGTAATGTTTATCATAATACTCTCCTTCCCCTATGCCTTAATTACCGCTTTAAATTTACATGCAGCCAAACATTCGCCGCATTTAACACATTCGCTTTGATTGATTGCATACGGGGGCTTTTTCTTGTCAGGATACTTTGACGCATCTTCCGGCGAAATGCAGCTTGAAGGGCATCTTTTCGCGCAAAGACCGCAGCCTATACACTTTGGAGCGTCAATTGTAAAGCTTAAAAGTTTTTTACATTTACCCGAACGGCATTTTTTATCGTGAATATGTTCAATGTATTCATGCTTGAATTTTTTAATGGTTGACATTACAGGATTTGCAGCGGTACAGCCTAGCATACAAAGAGATGCGCGTGTCATCGCAAGGCCTATCGCTTCAAGTTTTTCAAGGTCTTCGTCAGCCCCTTTGCCTTCTGCGATTTTTTCAAGAAGTTTTAAAATTTGGGTGGTGCCGATACGGCAGGGCGAACATTTACCGCAGCTTTCATCTACGCAGAATTCCATGTAGAAGCGCGACACGTCAACGACGCAGTCATCTTCGTCCATTACGATCATACCGCCTGAACCCATCATGGAGCCGTTAGCCGTCAATGTATCAAAGTCGATAGGGAGGTCAAGCGATTCTTCTGTTAAGATACCGCCTGAAGGCCCTCCTGTCTGCACTCCTTTGAATTTTTTTCCGTCTTTTATGCCGCCGCCTATTTCAAAAACAATTTCGCGTAAGGTAGTCCCCATAGGAACTTCTATAAGCCCTGAACTTTTTACCTTTCCTGTAAGAGCGAAAACTTTTGTCCCCTTGGATTTTTCAGTTCCGATTTTCGCAAGCCATGCGCCGCCCCTTGCTGTAATTACAGGAATATTAGCAAGCGTTTCAACGTTATTGATGATGGTCGGCTCCTGCCATAAACCTTTGTTAGCAGGGAAAGGAGGTTTTGGAACAGGCATCCCTCGGTTGCCTTCTACCGATTTAATGAGCGCGGTTTCTTCGCCGCAGACAAAGGCGCCCGCTCCTAAACGTATTTCTATATCAAAATCAAAACCCGAGCCTAAAATATTGCTTCCTAAAAGCCCGTATTCGCGGGCTTGTTTTAAAGCGATTTTTAAACGCTCAATAGCGAGAGGGTATTCAGCGCGTATATAAACAAAACCCTGATTTGCGCCTATAGCTTTTCCTGCCGTAATCATCCCTTCTATTATTGAGTGCGGATCGCCTTCAATTGTAGAACGGTCCATGTATGCGCCGGGGTCGCCTTCGTCGGCATTGCAGATAACAAATTTTTTATTACCTGCCGCTTTACGCGCAAGGTCCCACTTTAACCAAGTCGGGAAGCCCGCGCCTCCCCTTCCGCGTAAACCGGAAGCTTTAACTTCTTCAATTATTTTTTCTTGTGTCCAATCAAAAAGGATTTTTTCAAGACCGGAATACCCTTCGCGGGCGATATATTCATCAATGCTTTCAGGATCGATTACACCGCAGTTTCGCAAAACTACACGGAATTGTTTTTGATAGAAAGGAATATCTTCAACGACATTCATCTTTTTCACAGCGGTTGCGTCATAAAGAAGCCTCTTTACTTCCCTGCCCTTAATGATTTGCTCGGCGATTATTTCTTTTGCGTCTTCGGGTTTTACGTCAACATAAAAAGAATCTTCAGGCAGCACTTTGACGATGGGGCCCCTTTCGCAAAAACCGAAGCAGCCTGTTTTAACAATCTGCACTTGATCTTTTACGCCTTGCTTTTCAGCTTCTACACTAAGCTGAGCGAATATTTCAACGCTCTTGCTTGCCTCGCACGCCGTTCCGCTGCAGACCAGAATATAATGGTTATACGCCATCTTTTTTCTCCCCTTTAATTACTTAAAATATCTATTGCGGGCCTGTCTAAAATATGACCGCTTAATAATTCTTTTCCGATTAAATGCTTTTGAATAATTTCTCTGGCAACCTCAGCGTTTACCATACCGTAAATTACAGCAGGCATTCCGGGAACTATAACTTCGACAGTCGGCTCTGAATGACAAAGCCCCATGCAGCCTGTCTGTCTTACAAGGCATATATCCGCTATCTTATGCTCATCAAGACCGACAATAAATGCATCCAAGGTTTGCTTTGCGCCGGCGGCTATACCGCAGGTTCCCATACCGACAATAATTTGGTTTTCCTTGCCTTCAGCTTCGCGCTTGTTAAGGTCTGTCTTTTTTGAATCGCGTAACTTTCTCAAATCATCCAAACTCATTTTTGCCATAATTTCCTCCTAAATTTATTCCTATATCTTCTCATTTTTATTCTTCGCTCTCTTCATCTTCACTCTCTTCCAACGATTCCAAATACTCTTTTAATAAAACTAAAGCTCCTGCGTCTTCAAAGCCGCCGATAGCTTCAGCGATTTCTGATTTACAGATTTCGTAATCCTTTCCTTTCCCTTTGCGGCGGATTATTATTTCCGCTTTGCTGTCAAACATCAATATAGTTCTGAACATACCGGGAATATCGCCTATAGGCGGTATATCGACATTTCCTGTATCGAACCATGCGCTTACTGTAGTCCCCTTCCCTTTTTCTGACTTTACATCCCAACCGCCGCCTGATTGTTCGGCTGTTTGAATTAAAAACGGCAAGCCTAAGCCTACCTTTCTGTTCGGGTGCTTAACACCGTCTGTAACAAAGGGGTCTAAAGCTCTGTTTAATTCCTCCTTTGTCATCCCCTTGCCGTTATCTTTTACAAGAAAACGAAAATCCCCTGTCTTGCCGTCATCACTCTCAATCACATCAAGTTCAACTAAAGCCGCACCCGCCTCAACCGCATTTTGCGTAATGTCGGTAACTAAATCAGTCAGTGTAAAATGCATTGCTAAAAACCTGCGGTTTTTAGCTTAGGAGTTTCCTTCGTAAACTCCATACTAGAAAAAATATTATACATTCTGATATTTTGCGATAATGCCGGGGATATCATTCTTGGATAATTTACCGTATGTATCCGTTCCGACAGTCAGTACCGGCGCAAGACCGCAGCAGCCGACACAGCGGACAGGGTCAACTGAAAATTGACCGTCCTCGGTAACTCCGTTGGGTTCTAAACCCAAGAGTTTTCTTGTTTCATCAATTAAGTCCTGCGATCCTTTTAAATAACAAGCGGTTCCGAGGCAAACTGAGATTTTATGTTTTCCGGGTTTTATAGTTTTAAAGAAATGATAAAAAGTGATAACCCCGTAAACACGGGCAAGCGGGATATTTACAAGATGAGATATTTTTTCCGCTGAAGGGCGGGAAATAAACCCGAATACTTCCTGGGTTTTATGAAGAATCATGATAAGGCAGCCAGGTTTATCCTTCCATTCCTCGATAAATGCTAATAATTCCTGGGGAAAAGTAATATCCCCTCTTGATTTTCCGGTTTCAGACATGCGTCCCCCTAATACATGAATTGTATATGGTAATTGTTAAAAAAACAAGAGAAAGTTTTTTTAAATACTATGTAGTTTTTTAAAGGCAAATACACTCGACATTTTTTTTAATACAGTTATAATTACAAAATGACTGAATTTGATTTTGATTTGTTGAAAAAAACCGATCTTTTTTCACGGCTTAATCAAAATGATGTTAAATATGTCGCTTCCCATACAGGGATAATCAATCTTTCTAAGGGTAATTTGCTGTTTTCCGCCGGTGAAAAGGCGGTACGTTTTTATATATTGATAAACGGGGTAATACGGGTTTTTAAGAAAAACGAAGTAAATGAAGAAGAAATGGCGCGTTTTACATCGGGCGATACCATAGGCGACTTTGACTTTGCCCGCGGCGCGGAATATGACGCTTATGCTGAAGCAGACACAGATTCTCAGCTAATTGTTTTTCCTGAAGCTGATCTGACACTCGATTCCCTTGCTGAAGAAAAACCTGATGCAGTTTGTAATATTTTATTAAATGCGATTGTCATGATGACAGCCCGTATAAAAAAAACAAACAGGCTTTTACTTGATAATATGTCCTGGGTGCAAGACCTCCACAGACGGGCTTATGAAGACGCAGGTACAGGGCTTTGGAAACAAACATTAATTGCAGATGAAATTATAGGCAGTCTTAAAGAACAGGCTTCATTGATCATGCTTAAACCCGACCGCTTTAAAATACTCGTTGATTCAAGAGGGCACAGCGCAGGCGACGAAGCGATGGTTAAGATTGCGCTTATTTTAAAAAATATTTGCCGCCAGATTGAGAACAGTTGGGCCTTACGTTTTAAAAGCAACGAGGTAGGTTTAATTATTAATAATTGCAGCGCAGATCAAGCGGAAGAAATAGCCAAACAATTAGCGGAAGAAATTTCCGGTATGGACCCTGTCCCTTCTATTGTGCAAGGGGAAAATAAAATAGAAGAGTTTGTTTTTTCCGCTACAATTTCCTGGTGCATCTGGCCTTTTGACGGGACAGAATGGAACAGTTTATTTCAAGGTAACTATGCAAACCTTCTTGAAACATGGAAAACAGAAAGCAATACGATAACTCATTTTTCACAAGCATATAAAGGGACAATATGAAAGAAGAAATTCTTGATTCGCAAACTATACTTTCAGTTGTTTCAAAATTATCTCTTTTTTCCGCGTTAAACGAAGATGAATTTAAAATAGCAAGCGGCGTTTTAAAAACTTTGCACATAACAAAAGATGAAACACTGTTTTATGAAGGCGACAAAGGCGAAGATATGTTTATCCATTTTTCCGGCACTTTAAGCGCTTACGGAACTCAATCTGACGGAAATAAAAGAAAACTTTTTAATGTGGTAACGGGTGAATTCTTCGGGGAAATGTCTGTTATAGCCAACACGCCGCGTTCTGTAACAATTACCGCGACAGAAGATTCAATAGCTATTAAAATTAAAGGCAGTGATTTTTACCGTATTATAAGGGATTACCCGACAATAGGCTCTAAAATTTTAAGATCGATAAGCATAGTGCAGAATGAATGGCTGGATCAATCTTCAAAATCTGTAAGCGATTTAGTCAGGTGGGGTGAAACGGCGCGCCGCAGGGCGATAACAGATGAAATGACAGGGCTTTACAACCGCCGCTTCCTTGAAGACACGATTAAAGAACATTTTAACATTCAATCAACTAATTCTCGTATTATGTCCCTTTTAATGATGGACCTTGATAAAATTCACGGCATTAACGACCGCCACGGAAGTAAAGCCGGCGACATCGTAATTACAGCGGCAGCAGAAATTATACGCTCCTGCTTGCGGCAGGGAGATATACCCGCCCGTCTTTCCGGCGATGAATTTGCAATCCTCCTTCCCGATACCGACAAAAAAAACGCGGTAAAAATAGCCGAGAGTATCAGAGAAAAAATTGAAAATCATCAAGTTGAAGTCCCTGCCGCCCCTGCCTCAGAAGAAAAGGTAATGATCGGGACACGTACAAGTATCGGTATCGCAATCGCCCCTTATCACGCCCGCACCTTAGAAGAACTTGAAGAAACATCGGACATTGCATTACGCAAAGCCAAAGAGCTTGGGCGTAACCGTGTGGAAGTGTACTAGAACTCTGCTTCTTTGAAGCGCTACTTCTTTGAAGTTCTACTTCATTGAAGTTTGCTGTAAGTTCGTATCTAACAAACCCTTGTCAAAACCCTTTAATTATTCCTTCTAAGATCATCCGCTCTTCTTTGAGCCGCATTTATAACCGCCTGCGCCTGAGTATCGGCTTCCTGTTCCAGTTTCCGGGCGTTTGACTCACCTTCACTGCGCAGTTTGTCAGCGGCGGTTTGAGCTAACCTTCTTTGAATTGGGTTTGAACCTGCTTCGCTTACCAGTTTGTCCGCCGCTGAATTTGCTTCCCTTCTTAGCCTGTCGGCGGCTTGTTTTGCGTTACTGCGAAGATTATCAGCTTGTTTGTTTGCTTCAGACATCAGACTGTCTATCTGACGGCTTAATTCCTGGTTAACCTGAGTTGTCACCTGCTCTCTTACAGCGGATGTAATTGTACTTGTCATATCGGCAACGCTTAAGCTTATATCGGGGTTTTTCGCATTACCTTTTATTTGCCCTGTCAGTTTTATTTCATTTATTCGTGAGCCTCCCGGTATGCTGCTTAAAATTCCGGTTGCCCCTGAGCCTACAGCAGATACGGGCATCGTTGCATCCACTTTATAATTCAATGTCATATCAAGACCTTGATCGCCTTTAATTTCTAATCTTGCAGGCGGTATATTTATCTTTATAGGATCTTCTATATACAATCTCCCCTCTGTTATAACAAAGCCGATATCAAGATCGCCCAGAGCCGGGGTTCTCCAGCTTTCATTTTTTATCAAATCCGCCAATGTTCCAAAAAGTTTTGAATTTCGTATTTCCAGATTATGTGTTTGAAGCTTTCCTTTTGAATCTATCTTATCCAATACAGGCGAAAGGTGTTCGTCAAGTAAACTGTATAGTGTCAGATTAGCAGACACTTTTCCGACATAATTCTGCGGTTCAGGTAAAATATTCTCTAAGAATGTAAATGAAGTAAGCGCGGAACTTATATTAAATTGCTTTATATCCAAACCGAAATTTATAAAAGGTAAATTAATATTTTGAGTATTGTATTCCCCGTTAATCGTCATGCTTCCTTCCAGAAGATTCATTGCTAGATTACGCATATCTAATTTACCGTCTTTTACTATTATTGCGCCTATTGTATTTGTGATTGCAAGCTTGTCAAAGAGAATGCTGCCGATATTAACATTCAATGCAAAGTCTATATTTTTAGGAACTTCAATTACATTTAACGGGCTTTTTTCTTCATCTGGAATTTCTTCTTTTTCTTTTTTCTCGCCGCCCATAAATTGATTAAGGTCGATATTATTGGATTTTAACGTAAGAGAACCTTTTACTGTTTCTTTTTTTAATACAAAGGGTATAAAATTTTCCAATGAACCGTTCAGTGAAACATCAGAATTGCCCGTTATAACATCAAGGTTTACTAGTTCTACAAAACGCGGTGTAAAGTTAAGCTGAGTGCTTGTTATCTTCACCCCTTGCGGGAAATCAGGATTCTCAAAATAGAACCCTCCTAATTTTAAACTTCCCGCCGCATTGAAATCTTCATATTGTTCTTTTTGAATTGTAGAAAGTTTTCCTGCCAGTGTAATATCACATTCTAACAAGCCGTTTAATTTTAAATCTTCCAAAGGAACAAGATCAACCAAGGAATCAAAATCAATTTTTCCTGCAAATCTTGCGGAAACATCAAGATCGCTTTCAGGTGTTTTTACATGAACCTCTGTAAAAAAAGGATTGCCGGCTATTTCAAAACTAAACCTGTCAACATCCGCAGTAGTTCTGTCAAATACTTCACCGTCATAATGCGCTTTAATATCAATATTAATTTTATCGACAGATTTGGGAAGATCGGGGTAACTGAACATTGCATTATCAACAGACAGTTTTACATTAGCGCAGGGCATAATTTTATCGTTGTAAGTGCCTTTTATATCTCCGCTTAAAGAGAGGCTTCCTGTCGTTCTTAAATTTTTAAAATCATTCATATAAATTGCGGGAACAAGGGAGAGCAAGCTTTTAAAATCAGTTTTTTCTGTTGCAAATGTTACATCTGCATTAATATCCGCACCCTTCATCTCTGCGCTGCCGTCAAATTTTAAAACAATTTCATTCAGATTGAATTTATTATCTTTTATAACAAAGCGCATGTTTTTAAGATCGGCTGCGATTTCAGAAATAAATCCGACACTCACCTTGTTCGCAAAACGGACACCGTCCATCCAAAAATCTATTCCGTCTATTCCAAGCTGTAATTTTAAATCAACATTTTCCTTTTTCATATCGCCGCGCAGAATAAAATTGAAATCTTCTATTTCTGCATTCATTTTATTTTTTTCATCGAGGAAAGCGGCTTTTAAATTGCGTATTTCAAATTTATTTAACCCGACTTTAAATTTAAAAGGATCGGAAGGCTCTTTTTCTGTTTCAACAACTTCTTCGATAACTTCTTTTTCAACTTCTTTTTCAGCTTCTTCTGTTACTTCGGTAATTTCTGTTTGTGCAGGTTTCATTATATCCCAGTTTGCCCGCCCGTTTTCCAGTATATGTCCGTTAAGACGCGGATGATCGAGTAAGATGGATTTTACTTCTATATTTTCCATCTTAATAACACTGACAATATCTACAGTTACATTGAAGCTGTTAAAAGCGGCAAGCAGTTCTCCTTCAAAATCGCCTACACCAGTCACTTCAAGCCCGTCAAGAGCTATATAAGCGTTGGGAAAATTGCGGATAAATGAAAGTTGTAAATCTTTAAATTCAACCTTTGCAAGCAGCATCTTGTTCAATTCTGTTTTGGCAAGATCCATCAATTGATTCTTAAAAAGTAACGGAGTTACCAGCAAAACTAAAAAAACAAATAATATTACACATAATAATATTACAAGGATTTTTTTTAATAATTTTGAGATTTTAAACATGATTCCACCTCTCTTTTATCGTTTAAATTTATTTACCTCTTTCTTCCGCCATTTTGTTCCCCATTTCGCGTAACAAATACTTTTGTATTTTTCCGCTTGATGTTAAAGGATAATTTTCTACAAAGAAAACATATTTTGGAATTTTATAACGGGCGATTTTTTCCCGGCAATAATCACGCACATCTTCTTCCGACATTTTTACATCCGGTTTAAGAATAACAAAGGCTCCCACTTCTTCTCCGTATTTTTCGCTTGTAATCCCTGCTACCTGCACATCTTTTACACCCGGCATGGTGTATAAAAAGTCTTCCACTTCTTTTGGAGAAATATTTTCCCCTCCGCGGATTATAAGGTCTTTAATGCGCCCTGTAACTTTAAAATTTCCGTTCGCGTCTTTTATCCCCTGATCCCCTGAGTGAAGCCATCCGTTTTTATCTATACAAGCGGCTGTCGCTTCCGGCATTTTGTAATAGCCTCTCATGGTGTTATAACCTCTGCAGCAAAACTCGCCGTGAACGCCGTCAGGGCATTCTTCGCCTGTTTCCGGGTTGCGGATTGTCACTTCCACTCCTGCAAGAGCGCGCCCTACCGTTTCAACTTTTACATTGATGTCATCGTCGAAACGAGTTTGAGTCATTACAGGGGATGATTCTGTTAAACCGTAACAAATTGTTACTTCCTTCATGTACATCTGGTCTATTACCTGACGCATTGTTTCGATTGGGCAGGGAGAGCCAGCCATGATACCTGTGCGAAGACTTGATAGATCGAACATTTTAAACATGGGGTGATTTAGCTCTGCGATAAACATTGTCGGCACTCCGTAAACTGCCGTACATTTTTCTTTTTGAATAGTAGCCAGCACGAGCAAAGGATCGAACCATTCAACAAGAGCCGCAGTTGAACCATGCGTAATAATCGCCATCATTCCAAGTACAAGCCCAAAACAATGGAAAAGAGGAACCGGCAGACACACAATGTCTTTTTCGGTCAGGCGCTGATTGTCGCCGATGCCAAGACCGTTATTCAAAATATTTCGATGTGTGAGCATTACGCCCTTCGGGAAACCTGTAGTGCCTGAAGTGTACTGCATATTCACAACATCGTTGGTATTAAGAGAGTTTTCAATTTCATGCAAAGTTTTGGAATCTGTATGCTGTCCGAGCAGTAATAGTTCGCTTAAACAAAACATCCCCCTGTGTTTTTGCTGCCCTATATGCACGACATATTTTAGAAATGGAAATTTCGGCGAATCAAGATTCCCCCTTTGAGAAGTTTTTATTTCGGGGACAAGTTCGTTCACCATCGAGATATAATCCGAATCGCGCCAGCCGTTTGTTAAACACAAACAAACCATATCAGATTGCTGTAACACAAATTCCAGCTCATGGGTTTTATAACCTGTGTTGATAGTAACAAGAACAGCTCCTATTCTTGCACAGGCAAAAAGGACGGTATTCCAGTCAGGCACATTAGTCGCCCAGATGCCGACATGATCGCCTTTTTTTACGCCGATAGACAGTAAACCCATAGCAAAATTATCTACTCTTTTATCGAATTCCGAATAAGTAAAACGAAGATTACGATCCGAATAGACAAGAAAGTCATGATCGGGATGCAATGCGGTCTTTTCACGTAACATTTGAGATAAAGTTTTTTCAATGTATTCCATGTTTTTTACCAAATTAAACCGGTGTATAAACTACCGCAAGAATCTTTACAGGATTGTTATCTGCAGAGAAAACTTTATGCGGTACTATCGAATCATAATAAACACTGTCGCCTGTCTTTAAGGTTTCTTTATTATTTCCGTATTCCAAAACGAGGTTTCCTTCCATTACATAAATGAACTCTTCGCCTTCATGCGCGGATTTGTCCTGCTTAGCGTCAGCTTGTATTGTTACGATAAAAGGTTCCATGTGCCTGCCTGTTTTATCTGCGGCAAGAGCGTTAAAACTCATACCGTGATGACCGCTAACGGCAGCTCCTTCCGGCACGCCTGTTTTAAAACGTGTGGTTTCAGTTGTGTTTCCCGTCCTGCAAATAACAGGCCCTAGCTGTTCATGATCATCAAGAAGCGTGCCTAGGCGTACGCCTAAACCCCTTGAAATTTTAATGAGAGGCGCAAGGTCTGGAATAAGACCGGCATCTTCGATTTTTGAGATTAAATCTGCCGACACGCCTGAACGTTCAGACAGCACTTCCCGACTGATAGAATAAGTTTTTCTAAGTTCGGTGATACGTTCGCCTAATGTATATGTTGCCATGTTTTCTATCTTATAATTTGATAAAACTATATTCAAGAGGGATTTTAATTCCAAACAACTTCATAAACTAAAGGAGTCTCTAAAACAAAAAGATCAAGCAATGAAATATTAAAATTAACCGTGCGGCCTGAAAATGTTCCGCCTGTAACATTTCTTACATTGCCGGGAAATTCGATGGAAGCGTTTATCCTTGATGAAGATATCTCGGAGCTTATTTGATTATTATAAAAAGAAGCGACAAGTTCCAAATATTCATTTTTACTGATTTCTTCGCCTGTCGCTATAGGAGCCATAAGCGCGTTTAAATAATCTGTTATATCTGATGATAGTAATTGAAGAATAGCGGGGCTTGTACCTCTGTCGATAACAACCCTGCACCGTCCGCCTGTTTCAGGAACCCTCTGTTCAAAAGTGATAAAACCGCTGCCCGCCGCAGAAAGAAAATCGCTAATCCGGGAAATATGCACCTGCCCCTCGACAGCGTTGGTACTTGTGTTTCTAAGCCTGACAGAGGCGACCCCCGGCGCGGCGGACATAGACCTTGAGATAGAGGCCGCATCTAAAACCATCCCCTCTTGCCCCCCTGCCGCAGCCAACCTTGCGATAAGAGCCGTCATCCCCCTTTGAAGGGAAAAATTAACAGACAAGGCAGCCGAGCCGTTTGCCGCTATCGAACCGTCAATACGGGCGGTGCAGGATAATAAACTTAGAGCAAAGAGCATGGAAAAAAGAACAAGGAAAAAAGAACGGGGGATAAGCGGTTTTGGTTTATTTATTTGCTTCATAATATATAAATGTATCATTCAATAAAAGGTTTCAAAAGACGCTTATTGAAAAATATATTATTTATAAACAGTTATTGTCGCTGCAAGAAATCCGACTTCAATTTCATCAGGTGAATTCCTTTTTTTAACAGATATTTGCTCAAATTGAACTACATTACCGGTTGATACTGTGATGTTTGTTCTTTTAATTAAAGGAAATGTATCAGCGATCCCGGAGGGTATAAACTCTTTTTCAGTAATTTCTACCATTTTATCAAGCCGCACATTAAGAATACCGCTATCAGGGGTGAGATACCAAGTCCCCTGCGCCCATTCTGGAACAGTTATTAATTCTTTAAAAAGTTCGCAGCTTGAAATTCCAAGCGCGGATATCAGAATAATCATTCCTAAGCAAATTTTCTTATTAATCATATGTTCTCCAATAATATCTGATAATAATATACCGCATTTTTTTTTGAAAAAAACATTTTTTTATGAATTTATTTAAAAAAGTTTTAAAATAGCACAGTCTGACAGAAACGCGGTAGGTTATAAATTTGTTTTTTTTTACTTAACATCTACTTGAACATTTTCTGAAAATCTGTCAAAATCTTTGCAACCTTAACTTTATGCTTGTGTCTAAAATCACAAGGGTAGTTATATACTCTTGAAAACGAAACAATTTGGAGGAAATTATGTCTGTTCCGCATACCGAGAAGCCTTGGGAGTTTTTAAATGATTACAGGGGGAAAGTTTTTACCGGTCAATGGCCCACCCTGCCGGAAATGTATAAAATTACCGTTTCCCGTTTTCCGGATCGCCGTTG
>Ga0209755_10005277_pt1 | contig 14767 bp, 9 predicted proteins | sample TergutCo191P1_FD_187301 | JGI IMG/M metagenome (GOLD analysis project Ga0209755, IMG submission 187301) | Cornitermes sp. P1 segment gut microbial communities from Petit-Saut dam, French Guiana - Co191P1 (SPAdes) (version 2) | ecosystem: Host-associated > Arthropoda: Insects > Digestive system >... | reverse complement strand
AGATTACATCAATTGAAGATGGGGCTTATTCAATTTACCGACGCTACAAACGCTATGCGTCTAATGAAAGAACATGGTAAGGATATTCGGTATAATGAAGCGTGGAAAAAATGGGTGGTATGGACAGGAAAGGTTTGGAAGATAGACAGCGGCGCTTTGATACATTCTAAAGGACTGGAAATGGTTAGAAATATTTATAACGAACTTCTAAAGACCGCAGATTTTAAGGAACGTATTGAAATAGAGCGTTATGCGACATTAAGCGAGAGCGTAAGACGCAGGGAGGCGTTTGTAAAGGCGGCGAGCTGGATACCCGATTTGAATATTATTACTGATGATTTAGATACTAATGCGTGGCTGTTGAATGTAAATAACGGCACTATTGACGTTTTAACAGGGGAATTCAGAGATTATAAACAATCTGATTTAATCACAAAAATAACTAAAGTTGATTATAATCCCAACGCCGACTGTCCTATGTGGAAGCAGTTTATCAGAGAGATTATGAACTATAAGACTGATGTAATTAAATATCTGCAAACCGCCGCAGGGTGGGCTTTAACAGGCGATATATCTGAACAAACAATGTTTATTCTTTTTGGAAGCGGCGCAAACGGTAAATCTACTTTTTTAAATACGATTATGTATCTGTTGGGCGATTACGCTACCGCCGCTTCTACAGAAACATTTATGAAAAAATCAGGCGATCAATATTCTAATGATATTGCCAGATTAAGAGGTACAAGATTTGTAACTACAACTGAAGCGGAGCAAGGAAGAAAATTGTCAGAACCGCTGATAAAAAAGATTACTGGTAACGACCAAATGACTGCAAGATTTTTATACGGCGAATTCTTTAACTTTACTCCTACATTCAAGATTTTTATGGCTACCAATCACAAGCCTGTGATTAAAGGTACTGATCACGGTATTTGGCGGCGTATTAAACTGATTCCTTTTACAACAAGAATTCCCGAAGAAAAACAGGATAAACACCTTGAATATAAACTGCGTGAGGAAGCGAGCGGAATTCTTAACTGGCTTTTAGAAGGTGTCGCTATTTGGAAACGTGAAGGTCTGCAAGTTCCTCCTGCTATATCAAACGCTACTGATGAATACAGAGGCGAAATGGATGTAATTGGCAATTTCTTTAAGGAACGATGTATCATTAAAGAAGGTCTGTCAATCAGGATTAGGGAATTATACAAGGCTTATTCTGACTGGTGCGATGATAATAAAGAACACGCAGTTAGCGAGCGTTTTTTCTCTTTACGATTAAAAGAAATGAACTTTGAACAGACAAGGACTGCGGAAGCTAGGTTTTGGTCTGGTGTCGGGCTTAGAGTGTAACATCTGGTTGCTTGTGCCGCTCCCCCGTGCGCCCCTGAATTTCTTGCCGGGAAAAACATTATTGATTGTTAAAATAACACTATATTGTTCTAATTTGTTCATATTTGTATTAATAAACAAGTAATAAAAAGTAATTTGTCAAAAATAATTTTCGCAAGTAACAAATGTTAGCAAAAATTTATGGTCGCGCACGCCCCCCGTAAAAAATATTTCTGACAAATACTGCGGTCATCAATGACCGATAAAGGCGGAAAAAATGGATTTATTTGTCATTGAAAAAACGGCGTTTTTTGAAATTTATCTTCCTTATTATATTTATATATATTATTTAAGATATTAATTTTATGACAAATAATGTCAAAGAAATATATAAAGGATTTATATTTTTATATTATATAGGGGGTTTCTAAATTCGGTGAATTCGCTTGTCATTTGTCAGTGATTAATCCCTGCCAAAGACTGTCTGATTTTATCACTTCAAAATTTTATAATAAAGCAATTGCCTTTTCATTTTTCAATTCTGCGGCAGGGCAAGTGCCGACTAAAGCCATCACTACTAAGACAGTCCGCTATGGCAGTAAGAGGGCTATCAGTTACCACTCACAAGGCTGTCTAGCGGTGAGAGCCGATAAATGCCATTGTCTATCTTGTGCCGAAAAAATTGTACGAGCGAGCGTAGACGAGCGAGTGCTATTTTTTCGGCGTATGTGTTGTTTACCTTTGGCTTTCCTCTGCCATAGCGGAAATAGCCAATTAAACGCTTCAAGAGCAATCACGCTTCAAAACTTTTTTAATGTTTCAGTTGCGAAATAAAGAGCCTCAACCGTTTTCATTTTTCAATAATGCCGCTAGGCTGAAGTTTTGCGGAGTGAAACGAAGTGTAACGCAGCAATACTGAAGCCTTGCGATAGAGCCGATTAACTGTTCACTACGAAGGTAGCTGTTTTATCAGAAAAGCAGTATCGAAATGCGGATAAATGTATCGTTTTGGAATTTGGGAGATTATTTAATTTACGTTAGCCGTTGACGGACATCGACAAGCTTAGGTGGAGCAAAGGATTTTTAAAAGCCGAATTATTTAGCACTGAGACAACAGTCCCTATTGCACATAATCGCTGTAGTATACGACGTTTTTTGCGCCCATATAAAAAAATTGCAACAGCAATTTTGGGCGCAAAAAATGTGGGTGAGGGCTGTTAGATGTTTGTTTTATTTTTTAATTCATTTCTGCCCGAACCCCGAGCCGTAGGCGAAGCGTATACTTTCGGTTATGTGCAGTAGGGAAAGAACCGACTAAACCTAACACGACAAATAAATTGAAAATCCTTTGCTTCGCCGTATCTAACTAATCTTTGCATGATGTAAGACGATGATTACAACGGTCTGCGGATTACGGATAAATGCTTCACTTGCAAGGGTGGGGTGCAGGGGTTTTTGTGCCATTTTTGTTTTAATGCCTTTGGAAGTTTACAGAATAATGTTAGCGTGTAGGATTAGCCAACATTATTCTGTTTTGACTTGCAAGGAAGCAAGGCAAAATTGGGATAAACCTTTTTGAATAATTGGGGCACAAAAAGGGCTGCTTTAATGCTTTGAAAAAATTGCGGAGTGAAGCGTAGCAATTTTGTCCGCATATCCTTTCAAGCGAAGCCTGAACCGCTGAAAGGCGGTTGCTTTTGGATAGGTTTTTCAGCACGTTATGCGACATAATATATCAAAACGACAAAAACGCCCTATAGACGGCTTTGAAAGCTTTTAACGTGAAAAGATACGGCTATAGGTATTTGGAACGCTCTACGGGCTTCTATAAGCGTTTTAGAAGGTGCTTTTTATGTGGTCTGCGGTGTGGTTTTTATACTGTATTTCATGTACGTTATATGCAATGCAAAAAAATTGACAGCATATTTGACAGCACTATTTTTATTATTTTATACACAAGGAGACACAAATATAAACAAATTGGCACAAAGTAGTTGACTTAATTCTATTTGTGTTATATACTTAGACACAGTTAGACACAAGGATACACAGATTAATACAGATTTGAAATAGTTGCGTAGCAGTTACCGTTTGTTAGACGACGTTTGGGCTTTCTATATATTTCAATTCTTCAGGTAATACTCGTAATAATTTTTTATCCAATGTCCATATTTTCGAATTACTTTTTATTCCATGCATGATTATTATTGAATCCATTAAACCTACTCCATGATCCAATAATTTATTTTCTAATGAATATATCCCTGCTTCTATTATTATATTCTCATATTTTTTCTTTGGTAAATGTTCCCAAAATTTTAATATTATCTCTTTTTCTTTTTTATTTTTTACTCCCTGTAATAATTCACCAAAAATACATTCCACTGCAAGAACGCTTCCGCTTTCTAATAATTTACAAATTTTCGAAAAGTAATCTTGATTATTTTTTAAATGTTCAATCCAAATTGACGTATCAAGTATTATCATGAGGTTCGGTTTATTTCCCTAATATTATGTCCATTTTTTATATCTATTGGATTTTGCCTGATTTGTTCATTTAATTCTTTAATATTATGGATATCTACCCAGTCTTTTAAAGCAATGGTTATTGCTTCAGTAACCGTAGCACTCCGGGTATAAGCCTTTACATTATAAACTAATTCATCAGCAATTATTGCAGTTACTTTCATACGATAAACTATACGATATTAAATCGTATTTGTAAAGTAATTTTCTCATTTATTTTTGCAAGTGTATATTTTTTTATACACATGCAATTTATAACGCCAGCTCAAATTCCGCCTAACGTCCGTTACACACCTGAAGTACAACTATCCCCCAAACAATCTCACAAGCCATGTACTAAGAGGCGGCAGATATGTAACAAGCAGCACGATAACAAGGCGGACGAGCAGGAACGGCGAAACGTATCTGCAAATTTCAACAAACGGCTTTCCGAACCGGTACGATGACAGGAAAAGATTCAAGCCGACAGGCGGAGTAATATAGCCGACTTCAAGGTTAACAAGGAAGATAATGCCAAGATGCACGGGATCGATGCCGTATATTTCACCTAACGGAATTATAAGCGGAAGCACTACAAGTATCGCGGAAAACATATCAAGAACAAAGCCGATAACAAGAAGCGCGATATTCAATAAAAGAAGGAAAACCCATTTTGAGGAAATCGCGTTGTACATCCACGAGGCGACATTCGCGGGCGCTTGCGTATCAACAATGTAAAATGAAAACGCTTTGGCGACAGCGAGAATGGAAAGAACGCCTCCGATAATCGGCATCGCTTTGTCAAATATTTTTTTAATGTCAGCTAACTTTACATCGCGGTAAATAAAAACTTCGACAATAAAAACATATAAAACAGCGGCAGCTCCAAGCTGCACAAGGTTTAAGGTTCCCGTAAAATAAGCGATGATCAAAAAAACCGGAAGTAGAATTTCAAGGCTTGATCCTTTAAGAGATACTGCAGCTTTGCGCAAATCAAATTTTTCAACTGGAATTTTTACTTTCAGCGAAATTACAATGCCAAAAACAATCATCACGGCAACCAGAAGAATGCCCGGAATAATGCCGCCAAGGAAAAGATGCAGAATATTTACCTGCATTACGGTTCCGACAAGTATAAGCGCAAGACTCGGCGGAAAAAGAACGCCGATGCTTCCGACGGATGTTAAGAGTCCGATAGAAAATTTTTCGGGGTATTTCAAATATTCACTTAGTATCGAGTACAGAATGCCGCCTAACGCAAGTATGGTAACGCCCGACGCTCCCGTAAAAGAGGTAAAAAACGCGCAAATTATAACAGAAACAATTATAATCCCGCCGGGAAGCCAGCTTAAAAAATAACGGAACGTGTTTACGAGGCGCTCTCCCGCCTTGCTCTCTGAAAGAAAAAAACCTACCAAAGTAAAAAGCGGAATCGCGATTATATTTTGATTTGTAAGACCGAAATAGATATTAAGCGCGACAGCGTCCATCTCTCCGCCGGATGCTTGTATTAATAAAAGCGAAAGTCCGCCAAGTATTATAAAAAGCGGCGTTCCGCCGAGAGCCGCGATAATAAGGAAAACAACAAGCGGCACTTTCGCGTACCACGCGATGGTGTAATATATATCGCATATATCAAAAACAACGTCGGGCATATTAAAGCCCCAGATTATTTTCGCGATAACGGGGAATGAAGCCGCTGTTCCAAGTATTACAACAAGCGCGGGAATTATAATTTTCCAGCCGGTAAAGCCGGATTTTTTTAAAAACCTTACCGCCATAACCGTAAAAGCTATCGGTATAATTAAAGCGAGAACACGTCTTGAAACAAATCCTATCATGGTTCCATCAAGACCTAATTTGATAAACGAGACAGAACCCCACGCGATAATAATTGCTATAAAAGCGGAGAGTAAATTATTAATAATTTTTAAATTGATCCTTATAGGACCTTCGGGAATGTACTGCACAAAAGAAACCGCAAGATGCGAATCATTTCTGGTGCAGATCATTCCGCCGAGAAGGGACGCGAACAGCAAAAAATTAACGATAAAACCGGAAGACGCTGGAATTCCGGTTCTGAAGAAAAAGTGCGCTGCCAGTTCAAGCAGAGGCAGAACAGCCAGTAAAATTAAAACCGCTATGCAAAAATAATCTTCTACCGCGCAAAGTACAGATAATACATTGCCGGTTTTTTTTTCAGGCGTTTTTGATTCAATATTATCAGGCGCCTTTTCCTGATTTGCCGGAGATTCCAATTTTTACCGTCTCCTTCTGTATTCCGTCAGGATATCCCTGATTCTAACATAATATTCTCTGTTGAATGTCGGGTTCGCGCCGCCAACCAGCCTGTTTTCATAACTGGCGGTATCGTCAAACCATACCTGCATCTGAGCGGGATTCAGTTCATTGATTCTTAAGCCGTGTCTTACCATAGTGGAAATCGCGTCAGCCTCCAGAGATGCAATTGATCTTTCCACATCTCTTTCAAGCACTCTGCATGCTTCCTGTAATTGCGCTCTGTATCTTTCGGGGATTCTCCGCCATGTTACCTCGTTCATAAGAATGCCGCCCATAAACGGCGCGATATTAATGCTCGACATATTTCCGGCAATACCAAATAACTGGTTCCCGGCGACATAAACAGGGCTGTTATACACCGCGTCAATTCTCCCGCTTTGAAGAGAGAACAACTGTTCAGAAAGTGCGGCCGGAACCATCTGATAACCCAAAAGCCTGAAAGCCTGAATCATTGATTGATCATCCGTTCCTGTCCCCATCCTCATCCGGCGCAAATCGTCGGGAGTATTGATGGGCGCTCTTGAAAATACCTTAACCCATCCGGCATGAGCCCACGAGAGAGTTATAAAACCATTACGCTGTATTCTGTTGTTCAAATCCGTTCTTAGAACACGCATCACTTCGTTATATTCATCGATGTTTCTGATCAAAAACGGATAACTAATCGCCATGATTTCCGGCGTGATCGAATTTAATCCCATACTGGTGAATACCGCCATCTGAATTTGATTGCTTCTTAAAAGCGCCATTACCTGCGGCTCATCTCCGGCTGTCCCGCCGTGAAAAACAGTCACATTAATTTGACCGTTCGTAATGCGCGACCATTCGGCCGCAAGGCGGTTAAGCGCCTGCCCCCATGCGGTGTTTTCCGGCACAAGGGACGCAAGCCTGAGCGTCATCGGTCTTTGCGCAAAAAGCGGAAAAGAAGCAGCAAAGAGTATCAGTATAAAAAATAAAAACCGTATTCTTTGTTTCTTAAAATATTGCATATAACACTCCTTTTTACGGTAAATATTTACCGTTTAATTACCATTCGCCGTCCCATTCATCCCAGTTATCATCGGAACCAACGGAAAGAAAAAATTGATGCGCGTGATCCAGAAGGTACCGCGCCTTCCTCTGAGAGATTACATTTACAAGCCTGTTATGGGGATTCGCGTTTATATCGACTGAAAGCGCGGTCTCAAGCAGTTCCCTGAATCTGTCGTAATCCTGGGCGGGAACGCAAACCGACTGCGCGTATGAAACATATGTGCCGGCCGAATTACCTCCGGATTTTTCCAAAGCTCTTTGAAAATGAGTATCAACCTTTGACCTGTCGCCGCCCATTGCCGCCGGGATTGACGCGTGAAATATCATGAAGAACTCATCAAGCGAGCCGGAATTAAAATTCGGATCAATCTCGTATGCCCGTTCGACAAGCGCGTAGAACTCGGGGATTCTCACTCCAAGCGACATATCAAAAGAATCGAGAGAATACGCTGAAAGCCCCGCCGCCGCCGACCAGTAAAGAGCGGCTACATCGTCTCTTCCCATCCTCGCGAGAATCTGCGGAAGGCGGCTCTCACGGAAAGCCGTTGAGAACCCATCATACTTTTGATCGAGTCCGCGGTACAGAACTCCAAGCCCTCTTAAGTAAAGGCTTTTAGCGCGGTTCAACGCGGCCTGCCGTTCCTGATACAATGTGCGGGGAAGTATCTCAGCGGGTCCCTGCACAAACGCGTTCGCGTACATTACAAACAACGAGCCTGTTGTGTTAACAAGCCCCTGATGGCGGGGATTTGTGGAAAGCAAAGACTCATACATTTTGATGGCAAAGGGAAGCGCGTCTCCCACAAGCTGCGGATCGGAATCCCCGGTAAAGACATCAGAACTGCCGTCACCTGTAAGCGCGTCCGAAATCATGTTGATCGCCATTTGATTGATGGAGCAGGAAGAGAGCAAAATGCAAATGACAGCCAAAGAGGATATAATTACTTTCATATCAGTCTATTATAACATAAAACAACATAAAATTAAAACGGTTTCAATCGCCGATTACAGCCCTGATATCTTTTTTTATAGCGTCCAGCTTCCTGGCTGCCTCGGCCTTGGCGGCCTCAAGCCCTGCTCCGGCTTCCGCGCGGCAGGTGGCGTAAAACTTGATTTTCGGCTCTGTCCCGCTCGGGCGGGCGCTGACAACCGTTCCGTCTTTCAGGAAAAACTGTAAAACATCGCTTGGCGGCAAGCCGTCGGCGCCGTTTTTAATGTCGCGGACTCTCACAATGTCGATGCCGCCAAGGGTTTTCGGCGGATTTTTACGGTATTCTTCCATAATACCGTCCATTATCTGCGGTCCCTGCGGCCCCTGGAAATACTTGGAGATTCCAAGTTCCTGCCAATAGCCGCATAATAAATAAAGCTCATCAAGGCGGTCAAGAAGGCTCTTTCCCTTACTGCGCCAGTAGAGGGTCATCTCGGCGGTCAGCGCGGCGGCGGAAACGCCGTCTTTGTCGCGGACTTCGGTTTCGATGTTGTAGCCGTAACTTTCTTCCGTGCCGAAAACAAAGTGTTTCGCTCCGGCCTCGCCATTTTCCCATTTACGCATGACATCGGCGATCCATTTAAAGCCGGTAAGGCACTCCCGGCATTCCGCGCCGTAATGCTCCGCCACGGCTTTCTGCATTCCGGTCGTTACGATTGAGTTAACCATCGCCGCGTTTGAAGGCAGCCTGTTCTGTTCTTTTAGCGAAAGGAAAATATAGTCGGCAAGAAGGACTCCCATCTGGTTTCCTGTAACAAGCGTAAAATCGCCCGATTTACCGGGAACCGCGATTCCAAAACGATCCGCGTCTGGGTCTGTCGCCATTACAACATCCGCTTTTTCTTTCGCGCCGAGTTTCAGCGCCATATCAAGAGCGGCGGCTTCCTCGGGATTCGGGAAAGCCACTGTGGGGAAATCTCCGTCGCCTTCGCGCTGTTCTTTTACGGTGATCACTTTAAGACCGAGATCGCCGAGGACTTTTTCCACATGCATCGCGCCTGTCCCGTGAAGAGGGGTATAAACGATTTTTACTTCTCCGGCTTTTTCTTTTATAAGCTGCGGCCTGAAAAGTTTTGTTTTAATCATATCGTGATACGGCACGTCAATTTCTTTATCGATTATAACAAAAAGACCTTTACTCTCGGCTTCCGCGCGCGAGATTTCTTTTATATCCTTGACGGAGTTTACTTCGTCGATAATACCGGCGTCATGGGGCGGTATAACCTGCGAGCCGTCATTCCAGTACGCCTTGTAGCCGTTGTACTTGGGCGGATTGTGGCTTGCCGTCACGACAATACCCGTATCGCAGCCGAGACGGCGGATGGCGAATGATAATTCGGGCGTAGGTCTTAACGCTGAAAACAAATACGTCTTTATCCCGTTAGCTGCAAATATAAGCGCGGCGGCTTCGGCAAACTGCGCCGAGTAGTGGCGGCTGTCAAAAGCGATAACAGCTTTTAAACCATCGTCCCCTCTTTTGGCGGCTTTAGCGGGGAATGTTTTAATAATATATGACGCAAGCCCCTGGGTAGCGCTTTTTACCACAAGGGAGTTCATCCTGTTATAGCCGCCGCCGATAACCCCGCGCAGCCCTCCGGTGCCGAATTCTAGATTCTGATAAAAACGATCGTCAAGATCCTTCTGCGCGGCATCGTCTCCTTTCGCAAGAAGATCTTCTACTTCTTTTCTGAAGTGTTCATCCTTCTCCCGCGCTATATAATCTTTCGCCCTCTCAAGAATTTCCGTTTTCATACCTCTCTCCTTTTAAAAAAATACGTTATATGCAATAAAAAAAACCTAACCCCTAAATCCTATCCCCTAATCCCTAACTAATCCCTATCCCCTAAATCCTAACCCCTAACTAATCCCTACTCTTCGGCATATAATGCCTTAACTTGCTAATCACATCCTCAAAATCCAGAGGCTTGCTGAGATGGTTGTCCATTCCGGCTTCAAGGCACCTTTCAATATCTTCGCGGAATACGTTAGCTGTCATGGCAATGATGCGCACAGTCTGAGCCTGAACCATTTTTAAAGCCCTGATCCTGCGCGTCGCTTCGTAACCGTCCATGAGCGGCATCTGCACATCCATAAGCACAAGATCGTATCTATCGGGAGATTCGCTGAACATCCTGACAGCTTCTACGCCGTTTTCCGCGCACTCAACCTTGATCCCCGTAATGCTGAGAAGTTCAATGACTATATCGCGGTTAATCTCGACATCCTCAACAAGAAGAACGCGCCGTCCGTCAAAAATCCCTTTTATATCCGTGTTTGTCTCTATCGATTTCTTTTGACTGATGCCGAGCGCTTCGTTTATCACACCCGCGACAGCCGACGGAAAGAGAGGCTTGGAAAGAAATTTTTCCACACCGGCTTTTTTTGCTTCGCTTTCGATTGTAGACCATTCGGCCGCTGTTATCATTACTACAACCGATTTCACCGATTCCTGATGTGTTTTTAACTCGGCAGTAAGCTGTATTCCGCTCATTCCCGGCATCTTCCAGTCTACAAAATAAATATGGTAACGCCCGTTTTGTTCAACGAGCTTTAAAGCCTCTTCTCCGCTTAACGCGGTATCGCAGTGTATTTTAAACTCGCGCATTATTTCTGTAAAATATTCCAGAATGTATTTATCATCATCCACTACCATAATGCGTACATTGTCTATATTAACATCATCCGATAAAAGCCCGGGATGCAGCGAAGAGCCGCGTTCCAGCTTGGCGGTAAATGTAAAAGTCGAACCTTTATCAACTTCGGAAATCATCCATATCTCGCCGCCCATCAGCTCCACGATATTTTTGGAGATGGCAAGTCCAAGACCCGTGCCGCCGTACTTCCGCGTTGTGCTTGACTCTGCCTGTTCGAAAGAATTGAAAATGCGCTTTTGCTGTTCATAATTCATTCCAATCCCGTTATCTGAAACTGAAATCTGAATTGTACACAAGCCGTCTTTCTCTTCCATAAAGCGCGTGTCAAGATGAATTTCCCCTTTCTCCGGCGTGAACTTAATCGCGTTCCCGAGAAGATTTGTCATTACCTGCGCGATCCTCTGATCATCGCCAATCAAAGTTTTCGGAATGTTTCTGTCTATGTATACGGAAAATTTCTGCATTTTTTCATCGATACGGAAATTGATTACGTTTACAATCCGCTGAAGCATTTTCTCAAAATTAAATTCCGCCGGAGACAGTTCGAACTTATTGGCTTCGATTTTTGACATATCAAGAATATCGCTGATGACACCTAACAGATGGTTTGACGCGTCCTCGATTTTCGCGAAGCAATGATCTTTTTTTTCCGTATCAACAGAAGTTTTCCCGATAGTAGTCATACCGATGATCGCGTTCATCGGCGTGCGTATCTCATGGCTCATGTTCGCGAGGAACGCGCTTTTATGCCTGCTCTCCCTGTCCGACTTAGATCTCGCCGCGTCAATCCGGATCAATATGATAATTAGAGCTATGGCGAAAATCGATCCGAATAAAACAAGAATCGCCGCCATGTTTGTGAGAGTTTGATAGAATGGTTTTTCCGGCGTTAAAAGGGCAAGGTACCAGCCGTTTGAAAGCCTGCGCACAAAAACGACAGTTTCATCGCCGGCCGTGTTACTTATTGCCTGTTCCGTTACGTCAACCCCTGAACGTAATTCATTATAAAAAATGGAGATCGGCACGGAAGGATCAGACGCGTTTCTTCCGATAAAAGCAGGATTGGAGTGGCCTATTATATTGAGATTCTGGCTAAGCAATATGCCGTAACCGTCCTGCTCAAGAGCGATATCAATAATGTTGATTCCGACAGTGGAGATATCAACTTCCATGCAGACAATGCCGAGACGGTCTCCCGCGTCATTGTGAATACAACGTGAATATGAAACGACAGTTCTTCCCGAAATAAGGCTTTCATACGGCGGAGCTTCCATTACAGTTCCGCAGGATGTCTCTGCGAGTATGAACCACGGACGTCTTTGCGCGACATATCCTTCGTAGTAAAATTCGCTGGAGGTGATAAAAACAGGCCCGCCGCTGAATGCTTCGAACCATCCGAAAATATTAACTGATCTCATAAGGGGTGATTCGCTTGAAATGAAATAACTGTGGATATCCATGACATAACCGTTTACGTCTTCCACGCCGCTTCCGCGCAGGATCATACTGCGGATAGTCTGAGAGAAACCGCTGAGCATCATTCTGGGTTCCTGAAGATCGGATTCTAACTGAGTCTGCGCGAAATTAAAGACGCTCTCCGCGTTCCGCACAAGGTTGTTATGAACAATATTACGCATGAAATAGAAACTTAAAATAACCATAGCTGTAAACGCGATAACAGTAAAAATAATTTGAATATACAGCGGACGGCTGGGAAGAATTTTCATTACGCTGTCTGTTTCCTTACTTTAAACATCTATCACATTATTGTATAATAAAGTTCAAGATATTTCACGATTTTTTTACAGTGTTTTAGTGATATATCAAACAGGAGGTATACGGTGTCTTTATCATTAATTGGGCGATCTTTTCTTACATTGCTGGATTTTACGCCGGATGAAATTCGATATTTATTAGATCTGGCAAAAAAAACCAAAGCAGATACAAAAAAGGGTAAAATACACAGGCGTTTTGAAGGTAAAACGCTCGCTTTACTCTTTGAAAAACGCTCCACCCGCACAAGATGCGCATTTGAGACCGCTTTCGGCGAAGAAGGCGGCCATCCTGTGTTTCTTTCAACAGCGGATATCCAGTTAGGCGGAAAGGAATCGCTGGAGGACACGGCGCGGGTGCTCGGCAGAATGTTCAGCGCGATTCAGTTCCGCGGCTTCAAACAGGAGACCGCCGAAACGCTCGCCAAATATTCAAATGTCCCTGTCTACAACGGCCTGACCGATCTATACCATCCGACACAGGCGCTCGCTGATATAATGACGCTTGAAGAATCTTTCGGCACAGCGAAAGGCAAAACGCTCTGTTACATGGGCGACGGGCGCAACAATGTCGCAAGGTCTCTAATGGTGATATGCTCAAAACTCGGCGCGCACTTTACGATTGTAACACCGCCTGAATTGAACCCCGATGAAAAACTGCGTGAGATGACCGCTCCGCTTGCGAAGGAATCCGGAGCTGTCATAACGGTTACCCCCGACATTAACGCAGTTAAAGGCGCCGACGCGGTTTACACTGATGTGTGGATCTCCATGGGCGAGGAAGAAAAGCGTGCAGAAAGAGTGCGCCTATTAAGCCCTTATCAGGTTAATCAGAAAATTATGGACATGACAGGAAAAAGCGGGAGTATCTTCCTGCACTGTCTTCCCGCGGTAAAGGGCGAAGAAGTTACAGCCGATGTTATCGACGGCCCGCGCAGCAAAGCATGGGATCAGGCGGAAAACCGCAAACATACGATTAAGGCTGTAATGCTTGCTACGCTTGTTAGGTGATTTGTTTAATTGCGCCTAACATGGCATAAATAAATTAGTGATGTGTCACATTCACGGCGGGCTGGGAGGTAATTAAATTATATGTCTCATTAGAAACGGGTCTCTCCGGCGGGGAAACGCAAACTGTTTGTTAGACGATGCCACAGCATTTTTAATATTTAATATATTTATTTTTATTTGATTAATTGTAATATTAAGAACATTATTTTATGTCTATTAATTTCGAAAATCCTTCCCAAATTTTCTTTTTATTCTGTTTTCCATAATCTTCAAACATTTTCGCTAATGATTCAAAAGTACGATCGTTCTTTCCAATAAAATTCCAAAAATCTTCTTGAACAAGAATTCCGCCTTCAGGCGAAAAATACTTATGAACCTTTGGATTTTCGTAAGCTTTTGGATATTTATTATTATAATAAATTGCAAGTTGAGAATCAATATTTTCTGATTCTATATTTAAATATGTCCATGCAATAGCAGCAAGTAATCTTCTTTTTGCCCCTGGTACTTCTGTCGTATTCGGATCTGGTCCCTTCATTTCTAAAATAAAAGTACGTTTAATTTGTGGATCATTTAGAATCAAATCGTATTCAAAGGTAAGGGATTCTTTTGTTTTTGAAGGTTTCTTGCATTCATTAATTATTTCATTTTTTTCTTTTATGTAGTCACTAAAATTTCTTATATTACTTAAATTATTTATTATAGTATCAATTTTTTCTAGCGCGTTTTTTGGAAGCTCAAATGTTTCCCTAATTTTTCTTTTTATATTATCTTCACCCCATGCATCAATTGCAATGATTTGAGCTATTTTTTCCATTTCAGTGCCTAAAGAAGTTTTAAGTCCATGAATCCTATGGATAAGTGGTTCAAAATCTTTTAAAAGAGCCATAACAAAAGGATTACCAGAATTAGCTTTAGGCTTATCAATCGCTTTATCAATATATTTTTGCACAACAATATCGATTAATGAAAAAATTTCATTTTGTACATTTTTAGAAAATATCATTATTTTTCCTTTAAATGGAAAATAGTTTCTGAATAAGCCGCTTTATCTCTTTCAGTTCTGTTAAGAACAGGCCGGTTAAATGTGTTAACAATATACATACCTGCATTTTCTGCAATAGTTGGATAAAGATTATATTTATCATTTGCAACTAAAAAAACATTATAAT
>Ga0209755_10005276_pt1 | contig 14768 bp, 19 predicted proteins | sample TergutCo191P1_FD_187301 | JGI IMG/M metagenome (GOLD analysis project Ga0209755, IMG submission 187301) | Cornitermes sp. P1 segment gut microbial communities from Petit-Saut dam, French Guiana - Co191P1 (SPAdes) (version 2) | ecosystem: Host-associated > Arthropoda: Insects > Digestive system... | reverse complement strand
GGGGTTTCGAAGTTCTTCGACAGCTTTAGGGCGCTCAACGATGTGAGCTTGGAAATAAAAAAGGGGGAGTTTTTTTCCCTTCTTGGGCCTTCGGGCTGCGGGAAAACCACCCTTTTGCGGATTATCGCCGGTTTCGAACAGCCAGACGGCGGAACGGTAACCTTTGACGGGCGGGACGTACTGTCCGTGCCACCAAACCGGCGGCAGACCAACACGGTGTTTCAGAATTACGCCCTGTTTCCTCACCTTTCGGTGTTCGAAAACGTCGCGTTCTCCCTGCGCCTGCATAAAGCCCCGAAAAACGAGGTCGAGACCAAGGTCGGCGAGTACCTCAAACTGGTGCAGCTTGAAAGCCATGCCGGGAAAAAGCCCGGGCAACTGTCCGGCGGGCAGAAACAGCGGGTCGCGATTGCCCGCGCCCTGATCAACGAGCCCAGCGTTCTGCTTCTGGACGAGCCTTTGTCGGCCCTGGACGCGAAGCTGCGGCACCACATGCTGATCGAGCTGGACGAGATTCACGACAAAATCGGCGTTACCTTCATATACGTGACCCACGACCAGCAGGAAGCCCTTTCGGTGTCCGACAGGATTGCCGTCATGAACCAGGGCGACGTGTTGCAGGTGGGAACTCCCCACGACATTTACGAAAGCCCCAGGGCGGACTTTGTCGCCCGCTTTATCGGCGACACCAATCTTTTCGACGCCACCGTGGCAAGCGTGGAAAAGATGGATCGCGAGATTGTCGAGTACATGGCCGAGCTTGAGATCCCGGAGCTTGGGCGCGTAAAGGTAACCACGGTTGACGAGGTGGCGGTCGGGCAGACGGTAAGCTTTACGATACGGCCGGAGAAGATTGTCATTTCCAAGGAAAAGCCCGCGACCAAACGCGGCGACATAAACCTGTTGCAGGGAACGGTGGACGAGCCCGTCTACTCCGGTTTCCAGACCAAGTTTTACGTAAAAGTGGCCGGCGGGACGCTTGTCCGGGTTATAAAGCAGCACGCCAACTACTCGGACGAGGGGCCCAGCATAAAGTGGAAGGACTCGGTCTATCTTTCCTGGACGGCCGACGACGGCTATGTTGTGGAGGTAAAGTCTTGAGGCCGGTCGCGTTACGGCGGCGCAATCTAGGCCCCGTTTACACCGGCCCGATGACTCTCTGGTTCACGATTTTCTTTCTGGTGCCCGTTCTCATTATCGTCGCCTACAGTTTTCTGCGACGGGGAACCTACGGCGGCGTGGAGATGGAATTCACGCTGGATGCCTACCGATCGCTTGCGGATAGGATTTTCGTGAACGTGACGCTGCGGACGTTGCGGACGGCGATTGTTACGACCATTATAACACTGCTTATCGCCCTGCCCTGCGGTTACTACATGGCGCGAAGCAAGAGGCAAAACCTGTTGCTGCTGCTTATAATAATCCCGTTCTGGACGAACTTCCTGATCCGGGTATTCGCCTGGATGAATATCCTGGGAAGCAGCGGCTTCCTGAACGAAACCCTGGTGCGCCTGGGGATAATCGACGCGCCTATCCAGTTTCTTTTTACCCAGGGCGCGGTGGTACTCGTGCTGGTGTACATGTACCTGCCCTTTGCGATACTGCCGCTGTTTGCCAGCATCGACAAGTTCGACTTTTCGCTGCTGGAGGCGGCCCGCGATCTGGGCGCGTCCAAGTTCAGCGCGTTGACCAGGGTTCTGCTGCCGAATATCCGGGGGGGGATCATGACGGCTGTGCTGTTCACGTTTATCCCGGTCTTCGGCGCGTACGCGGTGCCGCTTCTTGTCGGGGGGCGGGAGTCCTATATGCTTGGTAACATGATTGCCGACCAGCTTCTTAGCGCGCGCAACTGGCCCCGGGCATCGGCGATCTCGATGGTGATAACGCTGGTGACGACGGCCGGGGTTATGCTCACGCTGTCGATGAGACGGCGCGATGCCTCGCGGCTGACCATGGCTAGGAACGGCGCGGAAGGGGGTGCTCGATGAGAATCGCCGGCGTTCCTCGCGCCCTTTTCAACGGCAAACCCAGGGAGCATAGCGAGGCCTCGCGCCACGCCAGAAGGGCCATCCGCAGAAGTTTTTCCCTTTCGCAGATTGTCTTTATCGTCGCCATCCTGTTTCTGTTCCTGCCCATGGTGGTGCTGGTCGTCTACTCGTTCAACGAGGGCGCGGGAATGCACTGGACCGGCTTTTCCCTGCGCTGGTACCGGCAGATGTTCGCCACGCGGGAACTGTGGCGGGCGTTTGGCAACAGCGTCATTATCGCGCTAAGCTCCGCCGCGGTGGCCACGGTGATCGGCACCATCGGCGCGATCGGGGTGAACTGGTATCGGTTCAGGCTTCGCACCTACACGCAGACTATCTCGTTTTTGCCGATGATTCTGCCGGAAATAATCGTCGGCGTGTCGCTGCTTGTTTTTTTCAGCACCGTGGGTATTCCGCAGGGTTTGTTCACCGTCTTTATCGCGCACACCACCTTCAACCTGCCTTTCGTGTTCCTCATGGTGATGGCCCGGCTGGACGAGTTCGACTTTTCGATTATCGAGGCGGCGCAGGATCTGGGGGCCAGCGAGATGCAGACGCTTCTGCGCGTTACCGTGCCGGTCTGTATGCCTGGCATCGTGGCGGGAATGCTCACCGCCATCACGCTTTCCCTGGAGGATTTCGTGATAACCTTTTTCGTGGCCGGGCCGGGATCGTCAACGCTGCCGATCTTTGTTTTCTCGGCCATTCGCAGGGGGGGGATAACCCCGGTTATCAGCGCGCTTTCCGTTGTTATGATCGTGGGGACCGTTCTGCTGTGCTTCGCGCTGCGGAAGTTCCTGAAATATATTGCGGCAAAATAGGCTGGCGGTTCTATATGGGTACGCGGCTTGTTAAATATTTTTGTGCAGAGGAGAAACACATGAAGAGAAAAATCGTTTTCCCCGTTCTTGCGACGCTGCTGGTGTTTGCGTTCGCATCCGTCGTCGTCTCTTGCGAGCGCCGTCCCACCTTGCGTATTTACGTGTGGACGCACTACCTGCCGGAATCCATAACTAGGCAATTCGAACAGGAGTTCGGCGTAAGGGTTACGATGGACTACTACGCGTCCAACGAGGAAATGTTCGCCCGGCTTATCGCCGGCGGAATCGACAGGGGCAGGACCGGCTTTGACATCGCGTTCCCGTCCGGGGATTTCCTGACGATCATGGAACGGCAGGGCTGGCTGGAGCCGGTGGATCGCAATCTTATTACCAACTTCGCGAACATCGATCCGGTGATCCTGGCGAAGTCCGCCGACCCGCACATGGAATTCTCGGTTCCGTATTTCTACGGCGCGGCCGGCATTCTGGTCAACACCGCGATGGTGCCCGACTTCGAAAAATGCTGGTCGATTTTCGCGCGGGAGGATCTGCGCGGGCGCATGGTCATGCTGGACGACAAACGCGAGGTAATCGGCGGCGCGCTTTCCTACCTTGGTTTTTCCGTGAACTCCAGGGATCCCGCCGAGATTGCCGCCGCCAGGGATCATATCATCAATTACTGGCGGCCCAACCTGATCCGCTTCGATTCCGAGACTTTCGGCAGGGATTTCGCGAGCGGCGATGTTTGGGTCGTGCATGGCTTCCCCGAGGTTGTCTTCGCGGAGACTTACGGAAACGCCCAGCTCATGCAGGACACGGTTCTGTTTATCCCGCAGGGCGCGCCGGCCTACATCGGCAGCATGGTGATTCTGCGCGGTTCCCGAAACGTCGAGCTTGCCCACAAGTTCATGGACTTCATCCACCGCCCGGAGATCTACGCCGAGTTCGCCGACACCTTCAGCTTCCCCGCCTCGGCGAACGTCCCGGCGCGCGCGCTTACCACCACCACCCCGATCTTCACCGTGGAACAGCTTTACTACACCGAGCTTGTGCATGAGGCCGGCCCGGCGTTCGGGCTTTTCGAGGATGCCTGGTTTAACGCGATAAGGGTTGAGTAGATGAGGCCAGCTGCCTGGGGGATAGCTTCCCAGGCAGTCTACCTGGGAACAAATCCAAGGGGAAAAACAAAACGCCAGTCCCGACGGACATGTTCCCATATTGCATTTGCCGTTAGGTATCGCGGGGCAGCCCGGGAAAGGCGCGACTGCCCCATCGTTTGCAGAATCTTACCTTAATTGCACCCGCAGCCTACGGCCTCTGTCTGGGGTTGATCCCTGTCCCCACAGCCCGTCAGCACCAGCCCGGAGGCGAGAAGCATCGCCCCCATTACCAAACCCAAAATAATTTTTTTCACAGAAGGCTCCTTTGCGGTTTGTTCCGCCGTTTTATATAAAGTACCCATAATAAATACCGTTTGTATAGGGCCCGAAGCCTCGCGTGGCTTGTCAGCAGTATCCGAATTATAACAAGCTGCCGCCAACGGAATGGCTTCCATATGACGGCAACTGAATTGTCCCAGCTTGCGACAACTGACAGCTAGCAGTTACACCTAGCAGCCATCGCTTGCATCTCTGCGGCCTCCGTTGTCGCCGCCATTAGCTGCGGAAAAGCTCTGTTCACATCGCAGCCAGAATTGCCACAGTTAATAGCTGTTGCCCTCGATATGAAGCACCCGCCATCAGGGCTTGGGCAACTCGGCCCACAGCTTGTCAAAACCAGGCCGAACGACAACAGCACCGCCGCCATCATCAATAAAAACGCTTTCTTCATAGAAAACTCCTTTTGCGGTCTTTCCCGCCGTCTTATTTAAAGTACCCATACGGGCTCCCTTCTGCATAATCGCGTACCTTTACGTATCAATTACGCATACATAACAGAATACACGCATATACAACAAATAACAAGAGCAAATCACGCATATTTGAGTAAAATTTAAAAACATGGGATTTAGGGAAAACCTAAAGGCCGAGCTGGCATACAAGGATATTTTGGTCAAGGAACTGGCGGCTCTTTCAGGGATAAGCAGACGAACAATTGACAACTACCTGCGAGAGGACGGCTCCATGCCTCTGGCAGATGTCGCTGTTCGCATCGCCGAGGCTTTGGGCGTGACCGTGGAATATCTTATTACTGGTCGGGAACAGCAGGAACAGAGAAGCCCTCCGTTACCAAACCCACGGGTTATCCTAAAAAGCCTTGAGGCGCTTAACACACGGGATCGAAAAATAGTCCTAAGCGTGATAAAGACTCTTAGCGAAACAAAGGATGTCGAAACGAAAGCACAGGGCGAAACATACTCAGAACTTGGTTAGCTACGAAAAAGTCTTCGTTGGGAAGGAACCAAGCTGCCTAGACCTCCTAGGCAGCCTCTTGAGTCTTTCTGGTATCACAAAATACGGGCACGCCAGCAACAAGCCTAGGGGTTACTGGACGTGTATTGCTGCCTGCTCCCAGGCACCCGTACCTTTTTGAGAATCAAATCGCTTCGTATGCAACGGGTACATATTTTTACCGTAAACGTGGTGCCATCCACCTCGGTTTTTACCTTTTTCAGGTTGGGTTTCCAGGTTCTCCGGGTGCGGTTTTTGGCGTGGCTTACCTTATTACCAAACTGTGTATGTTTTCCGCAAAGATCACAGGTTCGCGACATTGTATCCTTCCTTCACAAAGCCCAAGGGCAAAATTCGATGCATCGTCGGCACCCAAGGCTTTAGGCGCCGAATGCCTCCAGTACTTGTACCAAATTCCCGGGCAAATGTAAAGCCCCCGAAAGCCTGGACACAGCATTTGTCGCCCGGGGAACTCATCCTGGGGAATACCGATCCGGAAAACGCTTCCAGGGAACCCATCCGGGGGGATCGGCATCCAGAACCCCAGCCCCAGGGAACGCGCCTTGAAGCGCCTATCGTAAGGGAAACTAGCTTTTCCGCCCTTTTTTTATTTTTTTCGGGGCGCGACGCCTTGACAAACTTTTCGCAAGCCGTTATGTTTAAGACAGAACGACGCAAGGTAGAGCAGTTGGCAGCTCGTCGGGCTCATAACCCGGAGGTCGCAGGTTCGAGTCCTGTCCTTGCTAACACCGAGAAGCCCCTGAAAAGGGGCTTTTTTGGCATTTCCGACACTCGGAGAAGGTACGTCGTACTATTCCGAGCGGGGAGCTTCACCTTCCACAGTGCGCTCCTAACCATTGCAACATCGAATGACATATAGAACGACATAGAGACACCGCAAGGCGGTCTCTGGATTCGGCCTTCATGTCATTCAGCAAGGGTTAGGACTATGAAAAAGCCGCTTCCCTTTTCGGTATTCAAGAGGGCGAACCGCCCCGGCTATGTGGTGGCGTTCAAAAACGAGAAGACCGGAGCCTACCTACCGCCCGTCAGCACACGCCAGACGGACGAAGCCTCAGCCATCAAGGTCGCCTACGAGTGGTACAAGCACGGCGTACCCAAAAAAGACACGGTTGAAAGCCTCAAAGATTACACCTTGCGGGACTTGGCGAAGGAAGCCGACATAGCCGATGTCGAGTTTCTGGTCAACGAACTGAAACGCCGTGGCTTGCTGAAATCGGCTATCTTGACCGACAGCAAGCAGGACAGGTGCTTCGCCGAGTTCCTCACGAACTTCTGGGAGTACGACAATTCGCCCTACATCAAAGAAAGACTACGCAAAAACCACGGCATACATAGGCGGTATTGCCATGAGCAGTTGGGAGCGGTCAAAAAATACTGGGTTCCGTATTTTGCGGGTAGGTTACTGGGTGAAATAACACGGCAAGACGTGGAGGGCTTCATCGACCATTTGGACGCACCTCCAGAAACGGAGGGAACCGCCCAGAAATCGGCGAAGCGCAAGAACATAATAATCCAAGCCGGGACAATCGCCTTGTCGTGGGCTTTCAACAAGGAAATGACGGAGCGGGACGTAACGCAGGGCATAACATGGTTCGCTGGGAAGTCGGCGGAACGGCAGATACTAAGCCCCGAACTGGCGGAGGCGGTCTTCAAAGTCCGGTGGAAGGACGATAGGGCGAAGCTGGCGAATATGCTTGCAATGGTTACCGGCATAAGGGCTGGGGAAATACAGGGCTTGCGGGTTCAGGACTTGGGAAAAGACTGCCTGTACATCAGGCACTCATGGAACAGGCTGGACGGGCTGAAAACCACCAAGAACACCGAGAACCGAACGGTCGAGGTTCCATTTCCGGGGCTTTTCCAAGACCTATTGGCATTGGCCGGAACCAGCCCACACGGGCAGGGCATGGACAGCTATGTGTTCTGGGCGGAAAAGATGCCCGACAAGCCGATGGAAGCAAGCCTGTTCATTGACGGTCTGCGGGAAGCACTGATACAGACTGGCATGAGCAAGAAATCGGCCATGGTTTACACCTTCCACGGGTGGCGGCACTATTTCGCCTCATACATGAGGGAGCGTGTAACGGAAAAGCTCTTGCAACAACAGACAGGACACAAAACCCTTGCCATGCTCAACCACTATTCCGGACACAAAATAGCCGGGGACAGGGAGCGGATACGGCAAGCCCAAATCGAGGTATTCGGCGGCCTGTTGCCCGACACCGGCGGGGCTTTGATAAGGATTGGGGCGTAAACCATGAAAAAATACAGAAAACAGGGAAATGGAGGTGCCTCCCGGTGCAACTACAGTGTAGGAGGATTTTATATGACCGAATACACGGGTAAGTGCGAACGGGTGGAAAACGAGCTTGCGGAAATAGCCTTCAAGCTAACCGCACTGGAGGACATGATACCGGGCCTGTTCCTGAACATCGAGGCAATGGAACTGGGAACCCCGAAAGGGGTAAAAATGTTCCTCACGGATGTAAGGAAGCGTGTCGAGGACTTGCGGAAATATGTCGAAGGCAGTCTTCGGAAGGGTGGGACGTAGTTAGCCGGATGGGGTTTCTGCCCGAAGGCAGTAGCCCCGGATTTGTTAATGGGGCGGTGTCGCCCGGTGTTCCTGTTTGAGATAGCAAGCCTGTATGTCTTCCACCGCACGGGTAACCGCCTTGACAATATCGTTACTCCAGTTTGTCAAGGCGGTGGTTATTTCGGGAGATACGGCATTTTCCGGCTTGAAAAGCTCATACGGCTCTATATCCAGAGCGGAAGCGAATTTCACCAAAGTCACGGGGGAGAACCACTTTCTGCCATTCTCAACATCACTCAAAAAAGGGATGGAAATGTCGAGCTTCTCAGCCAATTCCGCCTGTGAGAACTTACGGTAATTACGATACCGCTTCAGGTTTGAACCAAAAATACTGCGTATTTCAGCCTCCGTCATATCCCGCCTGTGTTACATTTGTAATTAAGCCTAGAGTTGTAATTCCAATAGCTAGGTAAGTATTATCTTATTGGGCTTGACTTGCTGGCAAATAGCTGTTAGAATTATGGCTATCTTTCCAATGGAAAGATACATATAACCGATTAGGAACAAATAAAGATGAAGAAGATAATTTTGACCATCATGCTGATGGTATTGACTGTATGTGCTGTTAGCGCAATGGGCAGTTGGGATGATGCGGCGGCGAGGGTTTCCGCCGAAGGTGGCGATTGGGGTGTCCTCATAGGGCAAGAGCAACACGGAACTCCTATCGTAAATTTGCTGGGCGATAGGCTCCGTAGCGACATTCCATGGGTACATCAGGGAACAAGGTTAGAAGAGTTCCTTGACTACCTGTGGGGTGCAGGCTGGAGGCAAGAGGAAATCGCGCGGCGTGGCTCATTAAGGAGTATGCAGGATTACCGAGACCAGTTGATACAGCAAGTAAACTTGATGGTGGCAGAACCTACAGCCGCCCGCTTGGAGTGGGGGCATAGAGTGCATATAGCAATACGCAATTCACAGTTGCGGGATGCGAGATGGTAATGCCCGCACTCGACAGTGGAGGAGACATGGAAGAGTTTGACAGATTTATTGGTGTGGTAAAAAAGTATGCGGAAGCGTACAGGGATTTGGAGGTGCTTCAGAAAAATCCAGCATTTGACTTTCTTCCAATTGGAGACCAAAAGACAGGGGTAATCGGGGAAGCCTTCATTTTTGAGTACCTGAAACGGCAAGGGCTTTGTGATTTGGAGTTTGGCAGAACCGACCAGAAAGGCTGGGATATTAGGCATTCTCACGGTTTGGCTTCCAACGAAATTGTCTATGTTCAGGTGAAAACGGTTTCGGCGTTTGCAAAGTACAAAAGGATAAGCCCCATACATTTTGCCCCGGACTCTTGCGAATTGTACCTTGTGTCGCTGGATGAAAACCTCATACCGGACAACATTTGGAAACCGAACGGGTACAGCGACAGCAAGATAAAGGTTCACAACGGAGAGAAGGTCGTCAAGGGTACGAGAATGCCCAAAAATGCGGAAGATACCGCAAGCGGGTTCACGGAGCTTGAAAACGTGTTCGAGGACTTCAAGAGATACTTCCCGGAACTGTACCCAGCAGGTTAATTTTTAGGTACAGACGGGCAGAATTGGAGGGTTCTAAACGATGAAGCTGAAAGCGTTCCCAAGAAAGCTGACGGCACGGAGCGACAGACAGGATTTGAAGCTGTACAAAGAACGGAAAGAAGGGAGCGAATACGAGTATTTCTGGCTGGAACAAAACGGAGAGGCCGTCAAAGAAGGGGAGATAAAGACCCTCTCCACCAGCAATTGGCTGGATATGCTGGACTTGAGGCATTGCGATGGAGAAGGTAATTTCACGCCTAGTGGTAGTTTGAGAAAACAGAAGCGAGTCGATTGACCCCTCAAAAGCCCCTTCGGGAAGCACGGGAAGGTACTTTCCTTGAACCAGAGAAACTTTAGACCTATCCGAGTATGGTAAAATTGCTCTGAACGCAAGAAAAATGCTTTCGTATGCTCGGAAAGGGGTTGGGATTTGGCTGTTGACAAAAATCTTCAGCAGGGATATCGTGGCGTAGAAGTCTCAAAAGGTTATTGGGGGATTTTATGGATGCACAGGACGCAAGAGACTTGCTTGTCAACGCTATGGGTAGTTTATTTGCCGAAGCAGAAATGGAAGCCACTCTAGCTGAAGCCAATGGATTATCAAAAAATGAATACAACAAAATAATCGAGGAAGGGCTAGAATTACCAGAGTTCATAAAAAAATACAGAACTTTAAATAAACAACGACAACTCCATGAAGAAGAAATTATCAAGCATCAACTAAGGGAAACTAGCGAGCTTCTAACCAAGCCCAAATTGATACATGTGTTTATTCTTTATCCACAATTTCAGGAAGACTATAAGCTATTGAAAAAACATAATTACATTATGACAACCGAACATGGGCTGAAATGGATAAAAACCATACAATCATTAGCTGAGTATTTTGGTAACCTTCCTATAACAACAAAAAGAAAGTCATGGAAGGCAATAGAAGATTTGTTTGAAGTGAAAGATTTAAAACATCATTTTAGTCAAAATGGCAGTGCCACAAAAAAACAATCAAAAGATTATGAAGCATTACAAAGTCTGCTTTCCCGTAAAAATATGTCCCCTGAAAAATAAGTTTTTCTATTTTATAGATACAACTATTTTATACCTCTGATTTAAACAATAGAGCTAGTAGTGTGCGGTATAAAAACACTTTTGACCTCTTTATGTATTCGGGGAAAACTTGACAGGTTACCCCCACAATTAAGTAAGGATTGTTACCCTTCTCGTAAGATTTTCAGAAAGGGCACTCCATGAGAAAATAATCCATGATCGTAAAGCAGAATTGCTTATACTTCACGATCTGGAGGAATAAGTATGAAGGACATTCAATCGGCGGCTCCTGCTTTGCTTACAAGGCTGGAGGCATCACAAAAACTGCGTTGTTCGTTGACAACATTGGATCGTCTGGAGATTGGACATGTGAAAATCCGAAGACGAAAGTATTACAGGCAAGAGACTATCAATGCTTGGATTCTGGCTCAAGAAAACAACCCAAGGAGGCAATCACATGGCGGTTAAACAAGCTGTGGGAACGGATGATTTTGCGAGGAATATCGCCGAAAAACTGACAGCCAATATCGGCAAGATTCAGTATGGGACATGTGCAGTGGTGGTGGTCATACATCAGGGGCGGGCGGTAAATGTGAAGTTGGAAACAACAGAAAGAACTACGCAGAAAGAGGAGGTTCAATAATGAACACGTCAAGTAGCAGGGGTGTAGCTCCTTACGCATCAATAGATTTCCGCAAGTCGGACAATTGTTTGTACCGTGTTTGTAAGAAAGAAGGTCTCTGGATTCGTAATTTTCTTGGGCAATTCCCCAAGAAACCATTTATGGAAATCGAAGAGTTCTTACTCTTGGATTTTTACGTGCACAAAGGAGATGAAAAGGTGTTCTCAATTTGCACCACGAACCCTAATGTTATCATGGCAACGCCAACAGGAATATTTTATGAGGGGCAGGAGAAACGTCTAATAACGAGCTTCTCCTTCACTTCAGAATGGCGGGCATATGGAACTTATGGGAACGATGCTCTGCTGTTGAATGCAACCCCTGATTTGACCAATTTGACCCTAAGATTCTACAAGGACATAGGAGACTTTGCCTCTGAACTTCTAGCCATGTGGGAGTATGGTTGTATTGAGGACAAAGTTGCATGGTCGGTTACTGCTAGATAGCAATGGTTGGAAGCGCAAGGCTCCAATTATGAGCCTTGCGTTCCCCCTCATGGGTTCTGCTGTAACAACTTACTCTGCCCCCCAATGCGTGGGGGGTGATGAAGGGGCTGAAACGTGATAGACAACATAAGCATTCGTGTGTCCCATAAGGACGATGGGCTGTTACTGGAACGTCTTGAGGACGCATACCGAAGGGACATCAACACGTATTCTGGGCACATCCAAAACATGGTGGTTTACAGAAACCTTGACGGATTGCATATACAGGGTTCACTTGCCAAATATTACAACGGGGAAAACGTAACCCCGCTGACCCTGCCACAGGTCAGAGACGCAATCGTCATGCTTGAGGTACACACGGGAATAGAACTGGACACGGCAATCGTGAAGGGCGTGGAGTTGGGCATTAGCGTCGTCACCAATGAAAAACCATCGGAATACTTGAGGCTGTTCGGAAATCGGGCGAGGTTCACACGGCATGAGTATTCGACGCTCAAGGGGCTTGAGACGGTAGCCTATTCCAACTCCAAGGGCGCATTCCAGTTTTCGGGATATGATAAATTGACGGAGATGATACGGAAGCACAAAAACAAACAAATCCCAGCTGGGTTTGAAGGCACAAACGTCCTACGGCTTGAGTACAAAATCGTAAGACGGCGTGGCATAAAGGCCAAGTTCCGCCGGGATTTGACGGCATACGACCTGTTCAATCCAGCGGTCTACCAAAAGTTACAGTCCCTGTTCATGGAAGCGTACCGGTCGATACCAAAGTTCGGTAGGCAGTTCCATCTGGACACGGAAGCAAACGTAACACCCAAGAAGTGGGACGAGATACGAGCGGAGCAGTACCGCCACGCTCTCCCTGATGAACACAGGCATTTGTTTCAATCCTTGCGGGAGTCCGGGGCAATCACGGACAAGAGCTTCGAGCGGATACGAGCCACGGAACGCTAGCGGGGACGGAGCTACAGGCCGGTTGACAGAAGCCCGCTAATCGCCGAGTTGGACGGTCGCATTGCGGAGTTGATGCAATCAAGCGTCGCCTGGAGAGCAAGTCACGACCCAGAATGCAACATCGCTTCCCGAAGGATGGCGTTCATTCGGGTCTGATAGCCCTTGCCGGCACTCTGTAGCCACTCTATTACATCGGCATCGAGACGAACGTTTACGGTCTTCTTGATGGGCTTGTAGTTCGCCATGTTCCGCAGGTGCGAGGGCTTCATCTGCGCCAGTTGCTCATCGGTCAATTCCGGGGCATCCGAAAAATCGGTGACCTTGAAAGCCTTAATTTCCGCCAGCCTCTTTTCGGTAATTGTCTTCATAAATACGCCTCTCCTTTGAAGTGGCCTCCCGTGCCGTTATAAGGTGGATATCGCCGCCCCGTTCCGTGAACACCACGGACAAGACCATGAAATCTTGCCAGCGACCCAAACAACTGTACCGCTCTTCTTCCGCCGTTGAGTGAACTTTGTCATAAAACTCAATCAAGTACGGGTCATCAAAAACATCGGTTACTTCGGAAAGAAACAAGCCGTGTTTTTTCCTGTTGATACGATCCTTCCGCTTAGTCCACGTAAACACAGCCGCTCCTGCCTATACTCAATTGTATAGGCATTCTGCGGAATCTGTCAAGATATCGGGGCGAACGACATAGAAGCTAATTAGTACCATCGAAGCCCCGGTGCGTCTCGGTAGTCTTCGATGGTCTGAAATCACCCGAAATACTTGACGGAATATATCCGAGCATGTTTTGATGGGGCGAGATAATACGCAATGGGTTTCCGTAATGCAGGGCATGCCCATAACCCGGAGGTCGCAGGTTCGAGTCCTGTCCTTGCTAAACCGGTAATTCCTTATGTCATAAGGAGTTCGGTTTCCTCTTGCTTACCCAGTGGTATGCTTTATTGTTCATAAGTCTATACCAGACAAGGAATTACGTCAAGTGCTTTTCTCATGGTTTATCACGTTTGCCCATAACTTATCAGGGTTATGCAAAAAATATGATGTCATTCCTGATGTCATACTTCCGCATTTTTACAAAGTCCTGTCGCTGGTTCCCCTACCAGCAATTTTCCCAGCACTGTCCACGAGCAATTTCAAAATCACCACATTTTAAAATATCAGCTTCATGAACCGTGGGGGGGGGCTTATCGTATCAGACCGCTATGGCCTCTGAAATTTGCAAGATAAGCGTAGTTTGGCGGCTCCACTCCGGGCTAACTAAAAGCCCTACGTTCCACCGCAGATGGCCGTAGTATGACCGCTAGCGAGAAACGACATACGTGGCTATGCGTATTCTGCCCCACGGCTAACGTGATGGATTATTTCACCGACGTAGGCAGATTGCCCTTCCAAGGCTTGCCGCACACTCCTCGGTATCTCCTTCGACCATTAATCCGGCACTGGTTCTGCAGTGTCTGGTTCGCCGGCTTTGTTCCCTGATCTTCTCTGGGATCCACACCCCCGTGATTTATCCGGTGGCCGCCATCCCCCCGGGAAGACGGCCAATCTCCGGCACTGGTATCTGGTTCCCCGGCTTTTCTCTCTGGCTTTCCCCGAAACCCACAACCCCTTAGCCGCCACCCCTGCGGGGAGACGGTCAATCACGGCAATCCTTCCCCGGCTTCCCATGTCAGCCGTTTTCGCAGTTCTGGTTTCTGGGCATTTGTTCCGCGGTCTTTCTCCAAATCCGCAACCCCACAAAACAGCCGAAGACAGCCACCCCTTCGGGGAGACGGTCAACCGCGGCAATCCATCCCCAGCTTTCCACACTGGCCATTTCAGCGGTTCCAGTTCCCCTGCATTGTTTCCGCGGTCTTTCTGGCCAGCCGCAACCCCACAACAAAGCCGAAGACAGCCACCCCTTCGGGGAGACAGTCAACCGCGGCAGTCCTTCCCCGGATTTCCACGCCAGCCATTTCCGCGGTTCCAGCTCTCCGGTATTGTTTCCGCATTACCCACAACCCCGCATTTTTCCCACAACCCGCGACCCCTCCGGGCAATCAGCCAACTGCCGCCAAGGTTTCTCCGAAATCCCGAGCGGCCTTTGTCCCGGCAAACTCCAATCCCGGCATTCGCAAATCGCAAAGGGAACTCCGGGCTTTTTAAATATGCCCGGCGACAGGTAAGCGAAAAGCCCCCGCAACCTAGAAAGCCGGCGGGGTTTGCATGGCACCGGGGGGAGTCGCGGATTGTTGCCCGCCCAGGGCCAATTGACTTGGAAA
>Ga0209755_10005275_pt1 | contig 14771 bp, 12 predicted proteins | sample TergutCo191P1_FD_187301 | JGI IMG/M metagenome (GOLD analysis project Ga0209755, IMG submission 187301) | Cornitermes sp. P1 segment gut microbial communities from Petit-Saut dam, French Guiana - Co191P1 (SPAdes) (version 2) | ecosystem: Host-associated > Arthropoda: Insects > Digestive system... | reverse complement strand
AGTGTATTCAGTGCCAGAAGATGACCGTCTTCCCTGCCCTTCCAGTAATTTACTTCCCTTTCGAGCGTGCGTTCAAGATTTTCTAAACTCAATTCGAGGCTGATATTTGAAGCCTGCCGAATGAGCAAAGCCGCGATTCCCGTTACAATGACTGCCACAATGGCTATCACCATAAGACTTAGTTTGAATTTTAGTTTCATTTTCATCCTCCTGTGTTTTAAAAACACTCATTAAAATTGAAATAAAGCCGTAAATATATATTTAATTAACAACTCTTAAAATAAAATATAAGAATTTAGAATATAGCAGACAAGTTAATAATTGACTAATATTACATTTTTCTGCATAATGTCTGTAATCCGCTATCCTGCGAATTAAGGGGTAATCATGTTATTTACAAAAAAACGAACCGACGGAACTTATCTGCCAAAACTGCATTTTTTCACCCAGCTGCTGCCCTACCTCATGCCGACGCGCTCCGACGCGGTTATTTATTTTGAACAGGATTTTGACATAACGAGAACGCTTGAATATATCCGAAAAAACCGGAAAGACGGGTCAAAGCCCAATATCAGTATGTTTTATATTTTTCTTTATTCGGCGATCAGAGCTATAGCCCACAGACCGAAAATGAACCGTTTTGTTTCAGGTCACAGATATTATCAGCGTAACAGAATTACTTTTAACTTTGTCGCGAAAAGAGAATTGACCGACGAAGGCGAAGAAGTTAATGTAACGATGTCTTTTTCCCCGCTCTTAACGATGGAAGGATTTTGCGAAAAGATTCACGACCATATATCAAATATCAAAAAAGGAGAAAAGACCGATTCGGAAAAAACCAATTCTACTTTTACAAGACTTCCGCGTTTTGTAATAAAATTTTTAGTGTGGATTATCAGATATCTGGATTATCACAACGGGCTTCCGAAATCGATAATTGATTCTCTTCCTTTCTGGTGCACGATCTTTTTTACGAATGTCGGCAGCGTAGGAATTGACGCTCCGTTTCATCATAATTTTGAAGTTGGAAACTGCGGCATTTTCTGCGCTATCGGAAAAGTGCGCAGAGAGAAAATTATAAATCCCGACGGCACATTCGACACAAAAGACAAAGTAAAAGTTACATTTACATATGACGACAGAATCGCGGACGGCATTTACTGCGCGCGGGCAATCGACATGATGAGAGACTTGATAGAAAATCCGGAAAAACTTGAGAAACCGATTGAATTAACGCCGGAACAGATCGATAAACTTAAACTCGCGAAAAGTGAATTAACATAAAACATACCAATTAAGGCTGTTCATTTTTTAACTTTAGTATGATAATAAGATAACGTCAAATTAAGGAAGTAAATTATGTATGAAAAACAGCCGTGGCTAAAACACTTCGGAGAAACCCCCGCGAGTTTGGATTATCCTCCTCTTTCGATATTCGCGATGTATAAAAACAACAGCGAACAATTCCTGAAATTGGACGGGCTGATTTTTTTCGGCAAAAAAACATCAAAGGCGCTGCTCTTAAAACAAGTCGAACACATGAGCCGGAAATTTTCTCAGCTTGGAATTAAGAAAGGCGACACGGTTATCATCTGTCTTCCAAATACGCCGCAGGCTGTTGTGTCGTTTTACGCGCTTAACAGATTAGGCGCAATTCCCGCTCCCATTCATCCGTTGTCGGTTCCGGCGGAAATTGAAGGTTACGCGAAACTTGTTTCAGCGAAAGCCGCCATTACCCTTGACGGTTTTTATCCGCGGTTTGCCGCTGTCCATGCGGATGTAAAATTTGAGATAATAATTGTATGCTCGTTAAAAACAGAGATGCCTCCTGTAACGAAGATCGGTTTTTCTCTCACTCTCGGAAGAAAAATTAAACCTGTTCCGTATTCTTCAACAATTATCAAGTGGGCGGATATTCAATACAAAGGAAAAGAAATTCCAGAATTAGAAAAACCCGATCCGTTAAGCGCTGATGAATTGGCGCTTATTTTATTTTCTGGCGGCAGCACGGGAGAGCCTAAGGCGATCATGCTGTCGAATAGAAACTGTAACGCGCTCGCGATGCAGATGAACGCGGCGGGCGGTCCTACATCTCCCGGCGACAAAATGCTTTCGATACTTCCGATATTCCACGGGTTCGGTCTTGCCGTTGGTATACACGCAATGCAGATAAATTCAAGCGTGTGTATTCTGATTCCGAAATTTAAGGCGAGCACTTTAGCGGCGTTAATTAAAAAATACAAACCGCAGTTTATGGCGGGAGTTCCTTCATTATACGACTCATTAACAGTCGATAAAAATTTCAAAAAAATTAAACTGGATTCATTTAAAGGTTTATTCTGCGGCGGCGACTCGTTAAGCCCGGAAATCAAAAAAAGATTTGACGCTGTTTTAAAAGAAGGCGGAGGAAAAATCAAATTACGCGAAGGATACGGACTTACAGAAACCGTAACGGCGTGCGCTATCCTGCCGCGCGATGAATACCGCGACAACACGTTCGGCGTTCCCTGTCCCGACAACTGGCTGAAAGTCGTTAAACCCGGCACTGAAGAAGAATGCGCGCCTAACGAAGACGGTGAAATCTGCGTATCAGGTCCTACCGTCATGCTTGGTTACTACAATGATCCCGAAACAACTTCACAGGTAATAAAAAAACACAAAGACGGACGCAGCTGGGTTCACACAGGGGACGTCGGCTGCATGGATGAAGACGGTTTCTTTTATTTCAAACAAAGGGCAAAACGCATAATCAAAAATTCAGGCATCGCCGTTTATCCTTCGCAGATAGAAAATATTATTAACAAACATCCTTCCGTGCGCGTCTCCTGCGTTATCGGCATACCTCACGAAAACCGCGGAGAAGATCCGAAAGCGTTTATAATGCTTAACAGCGGAGTTGAAGGATCGGATGAATTAAAACTTGATATTCTCAATTTCTGCAAAAACGAACTAATGCCGTATTCCCGCCCGCGAATAATTGAGTTCATTGAAAAAATGCCGATGACTAACGTCGGGAAAGTTAATTTCAGGGAACTGGAAGAGCGCGAGAGGGATAAACATAAAAATTAAACTTCACGTGGGAACAAAAGATTATCTCTCGCGGAGGCGCAGAGGACGCAGAGAAGAATTAAGAAAAACGAATTTAAACATTAAGTTCGTGATGGTTCGTGCGGTTTGTGGTAAAAATTCTTTCTCTTCCTCCGCGTCTCTGCGAGAGAAAAAAATTAATTCTCTTTTTCAGACAGCTCCGCGCCGATTACCGAATAAATTCTGTCGCATAACACCTGTTTTTTTTCATCGGACGAAAGATTCGCTGTTTCAATTATTTCAAGGAATGAAATTCTGACTTCACCGCCGACAACATACTTTTGTTTTTCAAAAACCTCATAACTGCCTTTAATCGCGACAGGAATAATTGGAGCGTTGGCTTTTGTCGCGAGCCTTAGTGATCCAGGATGGAAAGGAAGAAGACCTCTGCCTTTGGAACGGTGTCCTTCCGGGAAAATTATCATACTGCCGCCCGATTTAATTCTTTCGATGCCCTTATTAATTGTTTTAATAGCTTTTCTGTTATTTTTTCTGTCGATAAAAAGACCGCCGAGCATATATATCCATAAATTAATAAAAGGAAATAAAAGCAGTTCTTTTTTCGCGACAAAACCGAAAGGTCTTCCGCAAAAGGCAAGCGTTAAAACAATATCGAAGTAACCGCAATGATTGCTTACAAAACATACGCCGCCTTTCTTTGGAATATTTTCCCTGCCCTTTACAATCACGGTACATCCTACAGCAGGTATCATAACTTTCGCCCACCCCTGGGCAAGACGATAAATACAAAGATTAGTTAAATTACGCAAACCCAGAAAATAAAATATACCGCTTAAAAAGGCGAAGGGAACTAAAAAAAGCAAACCGGCTAATACTAATCCAAAACCAATAATAGTTTTAAACATAATATTTATTATCTACCATTGAAAATAAAAATACAACACCTTGACATTTTTCACTTATCGTTACATTATCAGAAAATGTCTGAGATTAAAAAATTTTCCGGAACTGATATTGAGATTGCGCAATCTGTGTACCCGCAGCATGCGCTTCACATTGGCGACATTGCAAAAAGATGCGAAATCCCCGGTGAATTTATCGATTTCTACGGAAATTATAAAGCAAAAATTAATTTCAAATTCTTATCGAATAATAATAAAAAAGACGGACACCTTATTCTTGTAACAGCAATTAATCCGACTCCGGCAGGCGAAGGAAAAACCACAACAACGGTCGGTGTCGCTGACAGTCTTTCGCGGATTGGAAAAAAAGCGATTGTAACGCTGAGAGAACCATCGCTCGGTCCTATCTTCGGCGTTAAGGGAGGAGCGGCGGGCGGCGGCTGGGCGCAGGTCATCCCGATGGAAGATATTAACCTGCACTTTACAGGCGATTTCCACGCAATCGCAGCCGCTAATAATTTGTTAGCCGCAATTATCGACAATCATATTTATCAAAATAACACGTTAAATATCGATCCGCGGAAAATTTCATGGCGAAGATGCATGGACATGAATGATCGCCAGCTTCGTTTTATAACAAACGGTCTTGGAGGAAAAGGAAACGGCTTTCCGCGTGAAGACGGATTTGACATAACGGCGGCGTCGGAAATAATGGCTATTCTCTGTTTGTCTGTCAGTATTGATGATTTAAAAGAAAGACTTGGAAAAATAATTATCGGTTACACTTACGGAAAACACGCGGAAGAAAAACCTGTGACAGCTTTCGATTTAAACGCGCACGGAGCGATGGCGGCTCTTTTAAAAGACGCGTTAAAACCAAATCTTGTGCAGACTCTCGAAGGAACACCGGCGTTTATTCACGGCGGTCCTTTCGCGAATATCGCGCACGGCTGCAATTCGATCATGGCGACAAAACTCGCTTTAAAATGCGCGGATTACATTGTAACAGAAGCCGGCTTCGGCGCGGATTTAGGAGCGGAAAAATTTCTTGATATTAAATGCCGCTTCGCGAATTTAAAACCTTCCGCCGTGATAATTGTCGCGACAGTGCGCGCGTTAAAATCACACGGCGGAGCCAAAAAAAACGAGCTTGAAACGGAGAATTTATCGGCTCTTGAAGCGGGACTCCCCAATCTATTACAGCACGTTGAAAATATCACGCAAGTATACAAACTCCCCGCGGTTGTCGCGATCAACGCGTTCCCCAAAGACACAAAAGCCGAACTTGAACTCGTAGAAAAAAAATGCAAAGAGTTAGGCGTCAACGCCGCGATCTCGCAAGTGTGGGCAAAAGGCGGCGAAGGCGGCGAGGAACTCGCGCGCGAAGTAATCAAATTATGCGAACAAAAAAACAATTTCGAATATTCTTACGATGTCAATCTTTCAGTGACTGAAAAAATAGAAACAATCGCCCAAAAAATCTATCATGCCGACGGCGTTGACATTCTGCGTGACGCGCAAAAACAGATCGCCAAAATTGAAGAAATGGGTCTTGGAAAAGTGCCGATCTGCATGGCAAAAACTCAATACAGCTTTTCAGATAACGCAATTCTCCTTGGCGCACCCAAAGGATGGCGTTTAACAGTCCGTGACGTGAAAATCTCCGCCGGAGCCGGCTTCATCGTCGCGCTCACAGGCGAAATAATGACCATGCCCGGTCTCCCCCCGATTCCGTCAGCCGAAAAAATCGACATAGACAGCACAGGGAAAATATCGGGGTTGTTTTAGGGAAGAATTTTTACCACGAACAGAAGAATGAGAAGAACTCTCGCAGAGGAATTATTCTTAACCTTCTTCCTTCTTAACTTCTCAATATTTATAAAGAATATCAGTCTTATCAATTTTTGAACAAATATTTGCAAAAAAATCATTTTATATGCTATTTGGCTATTAGTCTTTTCTCTTAATTAACCAACAGTGGATTAAAATAACCCCTTGACATTATCAATCTATTAGCGGGTAATTATATACGTATGGTTATACCACCGGAAAAACGCCATTGGAAACAGAATGAACGCTGTTTTCGCATGGCTTTTTTATATATTCACGAGGAGAAGTATTTATGAATAAGACACGTAAAAACGCTATGTTTCGCATAGCGGGAATTATTGCGATTATCGCGATAATAGGATTGTTAGTATCATGTCCGTCAGACAACGGCGGTCAGACCACAACGACTGATCCCGAAATAGACATAGACGAAATCATTAAGGGATTTTTTGACAACGAAAGAGATCACAGCGGCGGCACGGCATTTACGCCGTCTCTTGATTCTGACGACCCAAGGGTGCCGTTGGGACAAAGTGAGGATACCTTTGTCGGGTATGGGATTAACGTTTTTGACGGACCCAGTTATGCCGACGCATGGAGAGGGCAACTCCTAAGCGATGCGGTTTTTTGGGATGCCAGCGGACCGGGCGGAGGAAACAGGTATATAGTCAGCGATATGAATACCGAGTCCAAGAGCACTATCTCTATCAGTGATAAAATTACTGATGCATATTCAAAATTGGAGATCGGGGTAGAAGTAAAAACCGGCAAAGCAGTCCCGTTCTTTTCGGGTGGTGTTAATTCACAGTTTTCCACCAGCGAGCAGATAAAAAGCCAGACAATGTTTTATAACGCCTATCATTGGGCAACAACCAGAAAGCATTACCTTAAGCCTATGTATGTTGACCCCGAATTTCTGGGAGACATCATAGAGCCGAACGTTCTTAAAGTAATTAACAGCACACGCTCGCCGGAAACAATATTCAGGCTCTTTGGCACACACATTATAACACAAGCCAGTATTGGCGGGAATGTAAACGTCAGCGGTTTGTATAATACCGACGAGAAAACCACCGAACAGGATCTAAAAGTCGCTCTTGATTTTGAAACGCCGTATGTGAGCGGAGGAGCGAACGTTCATTTAAACCAAACACAGAAAAACATTGCGTCGAATACCAATATAGCAACACACGCAATTGGCGGGAGTGTGGACGCATTTGCCGGCATTACGTCAATTGCAGGAATGAGCGGTGCAATGAAAGAATGGGCGGCAACTATCGGATCAAAGCCGAACCTCGCCAGAATTCATCAAACTGTTCCTATATGGGAACTTGCAAGCGATCCTGCCCGCAAAAGTGAGTTGGAAAACGCTTTCTATGCCAATGCAGGCAATATCAACGAAAAATTGATGGAGTCTTTCCAAAAAGGCGCTCTTCCGACTGAAGCAATCATCGTAAACGGCGGAATATACGTTATTGCAAATTTTCAATCACATAAAGTTATTGATGTAGAAGGTCAATCAACCCGTTTTTACGCATGTTTAGTCCTTCAGGACAAGGTTGACGGAAGAAAATCACAGCAATGGGAGGCTGTTGCAGCATGGGCTTATCCCGGATATTTCTTTTTTAGAAATGTGAATAGTTCAATGATGATGGAGGCTGATCCGGGGAGCGCAAACAACCCTATTATTCAAAATACATCATCTGTATGGTACGGACAGTTATTTAAAATAACAGAATCAACCGATGGAACCGTTTTAATTAACTCTAAGGTACTGTATACAACACTTATAAATCCCTCTTTAAATATGCATGGGTATGTAAATGCTTTTATTTCTCCCAATACATATCCCCAACGCGACGGTATGAAGATATACGGTACGGTTGATCTAACCGGTATCCAGCCAAATTGGAAACCTGGGGCAGAAACAAAATGGAAACTTTTTAAAGTAAATTAAAGTTGAGGCTTTCCCAAAACTTCAGTTTTTGGGAAAGCTACTTTAGATTTAAATGAAAAAGTGGGCTTTAGACTACTTTTTCAAGAGGTTTTTCCAAAACTAACCGAGTTTTGGGAAAACCTCAGTTCATAAACCGTTTTTAGGGGGGAACATGAAACGTTTTTTTGCGCTGTGCGTGTGCGCGCTTGTGTCCGGCGCCGCCTTCGCTCATGCCCAATCCCCCTTTGACGGCAACGTCGAACTAAAGACCGGAATGTTTTACGGCGGTATGAACGAGTATGTCTACGAAAAAGGGGGAGACCGCGAGTTAAGCCGCCTTGAATGGGAAGAACACTTTGTCCCCTATCTCGACCTGCGCGGCGAATTTAATTTTTGGAATTTCTTTGCGGCAGTGTCGCTCATTACCTGCATACCGGTAAAGAGCGGCATTATGCGCAACTACGATTATATGCTGCCTGACCGCACAGTCCTGTCCCACTATTCCCAATTTGACGCCCTGTTTGACAAGCACCTTGAAATATACCCCGAAATAGGAGGGGGCATAGATGCCGGACGTTGGTATTTCGGCGCATCGGCAGGTTTTTTGTACCGTAACCGTAAATGGACGGCGGCAAACGGTTTTACGCAATTTCCGCCAAGAGGCGAACCCTGGTCGCCTTCGCTTCCGAAAGAAGAAATGGCGGGAACAATTATCACTTACGAGGAAACCCTGTGGACTTTTCCCCTGTCATTGTATATTGATTTAACCGTCAGCGATCAATTTATGCTTGGTTTGGTAGGCAATGTGTATCCGTATATGAGCGTAACCACCGTTGACACTCATATTTTAAGGAACACCCAATTTCAGGATAAAATGCGGGGCGGCTGGGGCTGCCTTGCGGAAATAAACCTAACCTACCGCCCCAGAACTTCCAATTCGGTTGCCTTTTCTTTTGGTATCGGTTACGAAGGCATTTTTTCAGCAAGAGGCACAACAGAGACAAGCGGACTCGGTCACGGCTCAACGCCAAACATAAGCCAAAAAACAGAATCCCGAATGACCGGCAATTTGTTCTGGGCGCACTTGGGTGTTATTGTTTTTCCGCATAAATTATTTTCGGACAGGAAAGACACAGAGCAGCAAAGTATCGCGCAGTGACAGTCACCTGTTGCATTTCACCTAACGACTTTAACAGCGTGGTTTCGAACTTTTGGTTCGTACAAACCACGCTGTTTTTTACGGGATAGAGAAGAGCTCACGCCTGTCTGCCGACAAGCAGGCGGAGGCGCAGAAAATTGGAGAAGAATTTCTCGCAGACGCAGAAAACGCGGAGGCTACCGGGTCTTAGTATTTTATAAACTTGATGAGAGAATCGTTTTTCATTATGGTTTTCCGAAAACTGTTCTGGGTAATATTAGCCAGAAAGAATTGAAAGTTATAAAGAGACAAGCAAAAGCATTTTTTAATCAATCAGATGATCATATTGAAAAGCAATTAGCTAACGGCGTTCTTTTTGAGATACTTTGAGGAGAAAAACATGGAATGGAAAGGAAAATATAAAAGCGAACTTTTAATGGTCTGCCACATGGATGCTAAAGCAATGCACGACGTTGGAGCGATAAGCGATAAAGAAATGAGAGAATATGATCGGGATTGTCTTGTAAACAACCCCAAAGAGGAAAAAAAATCTTCCGCTGCTTGTGCTGACGATAAATCCTCAATTTGGAGAACACCAAAATACTTATAAACATAAACCGCAAAAACAGATAGCGAAGCTCATTGCTTTTATCTTATTACTTGTACATCAGCAGAGAAGACAGTAAATCTACAAATGCCCTTCATCTAAAATTATCACATCAACCCTTCTGTTAAGAGCCTGCCCCTCTAAAGTATCGTTAGACGCGACAGGAGCGGTGTGAGCGAAGCCGGCGATTTGGAAACGGGTTTCATCTAAGCCGAGGGCGGAGAGATAGCGCAGGACTGCTCTGGAACGTTCGGCTGATAATTGCCAGTTGTCTTCCCAAGGACCTGAAGGGTCGACATCGACGGAATCGGTGTGACCGTCGATCCTGAACTTTCTGCCGCGAAGTTCGCTTGAGCTAAGGTATGTTCCGAGGCGCAGTAATAATTCTCTCGTCGCGTCTACATTGATGCGCGCGCTTGCGGGATAAAAGAAAGCGTCTCCGGCGAGGGTGATAACCAGTCCGCGCTCGTCGTGCGTTACTTTTATTTTATTGGAATGAATTTCGGGAGAAAAAACGGAAACCGCTCTGCGAAGAGCTGTTCCTAATACTCTGCCTCTTTCCATCGAAGGAAGCGACATGATTGTGTTACCTAAATCCGCGGCGCGTCCTGATGTTATCGTCAGACCGCCGGGCATCGCGCCGACGCCGCCTGTTCTCATCGATTCTGAAATTGCGTCTAACTGTCCCTGTGTAACATCATCGGGATTGAACATGATTACGAAGAAGCAAAGGCAGAGCGTGATCATGTCCGAATAAGTAGCCAGCCAATCGGGAGGCGACGGCATATCTCCTTTTTTTTTCTTACGCGCCATAATAACCTCTGATTTTCCGATCCATAATTAATCCTTAAGCAATTGGGGTTCTAATTGTTTGCGGAGAGTCGGAGTTAAATACGCGAGAAGTTTCATCGCTAATATACGGGTATTATCGCCGGCTTGAATCGAAAGAACGCCTTCTATGATCATTTCCTTAACGCTGCTTTCAATAACATCATGGTTTCTTAATTTATTTCCCCACGGTACAAGAGTTGAGTTCGCTAACAGAGATCCGTATAAAGTTGTAATAAGAGCCATCGCCATGTTAGGACCGATAGCGGCTTTATCTTCAAGATTCGCTAACATGTTTACAAGACCGACAACCGTTCCCATCATTCCGAAAGCCGGAGCGCCGCCAGCCCATCCTACTAACAACGAAATATTTTCCATGTGCCTCGACTGCATCTGCGATAATTCAAGTTCCATTAAATCGCGGATAATAGCCTGGTCAGTGCCGTCAACAACAAGGCGCAAACCTTTTCTCATATATTCGTCGTCAAGGTCTTCCAATTCATCTTCAAGAGCGAGCAAACCTTCACGACGGGCTTTTTCGGAGAAGGCAACAAGCTTTTCTATTATTGCCTGTTCGTTGTATGAAGGTACTTTGAATGTTTTTGAGATAACACCGAAAACGCCAAGAGCGGTACCCCACTTATTGGCAACCATAACGGCAAAATAAGAACCAAGAACAACAAGCGCGAATGAAGGCAGGTTTAAAAGACGAATTAAACCTATCATACCTCCCGCAGTCGAGATTGCGGTAAAAATAACCATGCCAAAAGCGCCGGTAATGCCGACGATTGTTGCCAAATCCATAGATTCACTCCTGTACCACAAACGGTTTTAACCGCTTGCGGTATGCGTCAATTTTTTCAAGCACATCATTCGCTTCTTCGCGAACGATATAGGTTCTCCCCGAAAGCATAACCAGCGTAGTATCGGGACGGATTTCAATATATTCAATCTGATGAGGATTAATATAATATTCCTTCCCGTCTAATTTGGTTACTTTTATCATACCATATTGTTGGGAATCGGGAATAGGGAGTCGGGAATGGGGATCGATGTCAGAAATCACAGCGTATTGATAAACGCAAAGATTACAAACAATAATCCCTACTCCCTACTCCCTACTCTCTACTCCCTATTCTCCTTACCGTTTCAAGGTCAGTAATTCTTGCAGCAATTGATCAGCTGTTTGAATTGTTTTAGAGTTTGCCTGAAAACCGCGCTGGGTAACTATCATGTCTACAAATTGATCCGCCATATCGACATTGGACATTTCCAACGCGCCTGCGACTATCTTTCCTTTTCCGGCGACGCCTGACGGACCGATGTTCGCGATACCTGAGTTATTTGAAACGCGGAAAGTATTGTCGCCCGCTTTTTCAAGACCGCCCTGGTTCGTGAAACTTGCCATCGCTACCTGCGCGAGAGTCCTAGTCGTGCCGTTGGAATAAATACCTGTGATAACGCCGGAAGCGTCAATCTTGAAGTTGTCAAGATAACCCATTGTGCGTCCGTCCTGCTCTACCATTTTGGTGGAACTTGCTTCCGCGTACTGCGTGATCGATTTGGTAAAACCGCCGACTTGTCCCAGATTAAAAGTAAATGTCTGCCTGTAAGGAGTTCCGTCTTCATTGGGATCCGCGTTCGGCACGTCGAAAGCGCCGTACATCTGAACCTGTCCGGCATCACCGGATATATTACCGTCTCCGTCTTCAGCGGAAAGTAATGTTCCGTTGTTCGAGAAGTTAACGGTAAACACACTTGGACCCTCCGCCGCCGGAGGAGCTTCCCCAAAACCGATTGACGCGTTGGTCGGAACAGCCGACTGCGGATTAACGGCTACAGACGCGTTCCAGCTGTTCGCTGTGCCGGGAACTCTTGTAAACTCAACTTGTAAAATATGTTTGTCGCCGAACGAATCGAAAATATCAATCGTCGTCGACCATGTTGATCTTAAAATCTGATCGCCTGTCGGATTTTCAGGCAGCTCGGGGATTCGTTTATCAAGGTTACAGGCAAAATTTACTATTGTGGTCGCTCTTGCGGGATCTTTTCCGCCGACAGGAATTTCAAGCTGCCCGACGGGAGCTGAAATATCGATCATATTGTAGCCCTCGACTTCTCTTGCCATCCATCCCTGTACTTTCATTCCGTTCGCTGGATTTACCATGATGCCGTCAGAGTCTACGGAGAACGCGCCTGCCCTTGTGTAGAGCTGCGTTCCTCTGTCATCGAGAATGAAAAAACCGTTGCCTGTAATCGCGAGATCGGTCTGAACGCCTGTAGTTTGCAGCGTCCCTTGAATATGCAATGTATCGATAGACGCAATTGACATTCCAAGACCGACTTCTTTCGGGTTTACGCCGCCGAGATCTTCAGTGGGGCGAGCCGCTCCCTGAAGCTGCTGGTAAATAATATCCTGAAAATTTACGCGGCCTCTTTTAAAACCTGTTGTATTGATATTGGAAATGTTATTACCAATAACGTCCATTCTGGTCTGATGATTTTGAAGACCGGAAACACCTGAAAATAATGATCGCATCATAAGCTACTCCTTATCTTAAGTTTGCCGAATGGCAAACGCCGTTAAAACGGATAGCAAGCCAAAGGCTTGACAAAACTCGTTATTCAGCAAAAACCTTGCTGACATTCTCCCAAGTATAAAAATTTCCGTTTACCAGCACTTGCGGTGCTTCTCCCTTGGTAACCGCCTCGACTACTCCTTGTACTATTTTTTCTCCTTCAATGATTTCAACACTCTTTCCAAGCGCTGAGGAAGCTTCGTTCCCCATAAGCATGGAAGTAAGTTTGGAAAAATCCTTTGCCATATTTGTCATCTGCTCGAGAGAAGAAAACTGAGCCATCTGCGCGATAAATTGTTTATCTTCCATCGGCGCGGTTGGATCCTGATACTTAAGCTGAGTGATAAGGATCGATAAAAAATCATCCCTTCCCAAATTTTGCTGAGCCTGTCTTTTCGGATTCACGCCCAAATTGAAATCTCTCGCAAAAGAATCAAGTTCCGCTCTTTCCTGAGCGCTTAACATCGGCATCGGTCTTGTTATTTCCATACAATCTCCTGTTTTAATTTTTGTCTGACTATGTCAGGCAAGCATATTTATTGAGCCCTGTCTTTCGCCGTTTAAAAGGGCGTCAATCATGGACTCGGTATTCGATTCAATTTCGCGCATTGCTTCTTCGTAACCCGAAGCCGCAAACTGCGGTGAAGAAATATTCTCTTCACTCTGCTGACGCTCGTTTCTTCCGTCCTGCGCAAGCGATAAATCCAGATTCGCGTCGGTAAAACCCGCTTCTTTGAACGCCTGCTCAAGAGCCGCAATTTCTTTGCGGAAAGCGTTGAGCGCTTCTTCGCTTTCCACAACAATGAAGCCTGTAATCTTGTTGTCGGTCATTTCAAGGCGTATCTTTACATTTCCAAGACTGTCCGGGCGCAGCGCAAGCCTGATGGTGCTCTCTCCGCCGTCGCGCAGAGCCATTGACGCGTGGCGCACTATGTCTCCGTTGAAGTTGTTATGCAGTTCTCTGGCGAGCATATTTTCCATCGCGTTTGAAGCTTTCACTTCCCATACTGTCTGAGACGCCTGTCCTGAATTGTTGTAATCAGGAAGACGCAGTTCAAGAGTTATTTCTTTTGAGGAAGGAACGTCCGCCATGCCTCTTGCTGAAGCTTCCACGGAAGTAAACGAACGGGACGCCGTATCCGCCATCGTTCTCTGATCGCGTATTTCAAAAGTGATTTTATCTTTGCGGGATCTGCCGCGCAGCTCGTCCAGTTTTCCCTCGCGCTGCCCTAACTGCGAAAGCTCGTCTTTTCCGTTACGTGCAAACGCGCCCTCTTCGCCTGATTTTTTCGCGGCAAAGACAGCGTGCGCGTTATCTGACATTACCTGATCCGCTTTGGAAAGATTTTTCGCTGATGCCGCGGCGTCGGCTGAATTCTCCGCGGCAGCGCGGTTTTTCTTCGCGGCGTTTTCCGCGGCAAGCGCTTCTTCACCGCCCTTCAACGCGGAAGCGGATAGTTCATTCGCCGATTGAGCCGCTGCGCGAGCGGATAAATCCTTTTCGGTTTTATCATTTTTAAATAAATTAGCGGCGTTCTTCAGCGCTGCCGCTTCATCATCAGCATTGATTTCAGATGGCGGCAGCCTCAACCGCGCGTCTTCTTCGGCTGCTAATCCCGCCTGCATTTCATCGAAGAAACCAGCCAACAACTGATCGTCCAATCCTGTTTGCGCGCCTAATAAAATATTTTCATTTTCTTCTGTAAGCGCAATACCGGAAAGATCTAAATCACCTGGCTGAATATCAATTTTGAGTTCTTCAAAGTCTGCGGCGAACCCGCCGTTTTCAGCATTTGATACATCCGCGGACTGATTAACGCCGTTCAATAATCCCGCCAGAATTTCTTCGAAATTTTTTGACGGCTTTTCAGTCCCTTCGTCCTCCTGCTCGATCGAGCAGGAG
>Ga0209755_10005274_pt1 | contig 14771 bp, 12 predicted proteins | sample TergutCo191P1_FD_187301 | JGI IMG/M metagenome (GOLD analysis project Ga0209755, IMG submission 187301) | Cornitermes sp. P1 segment gut microbial communities from Petit-Saut dam, French Guiana - Co191P1 (SPAdes) (version 2) | ecosystem: Host-associated > Arthropoda: Insects > Digestive system... | reverse complement strand
CTGCCCCTGCAAGCGGGAGGAAGGTGGGGATGACGTCAAATCATCATGCCCCTTACGTTCTGGGCTACACACGTGCTACAATGGTCGCTACAAAGAGCTGCAAAACCGCAAGGTCAAGCGAATCTCATAAAAGCGATCTCAGTTCGGATTGTGGGCTGAAACCCGCCCACATGAAGTTGGAGTTGCTAGTAATCCCGAATCAGCATGTCGGGGTGAATGCGTTCCCGGGTCTTGTACACACCGCCCGTCACGCCATGGGAGTTGGGGGTACCCAAAGTCAGTGCGCTAACCAGCAATGGAGGCAGCTGCCTAAGGTAAAACCAATGACTGGGGTGAAGTCGTAACAAGGTAGCCGTATCGGAAGGTGCGGCTGGATCACCTCCTTTAAGAGTTTTCTTAAAATAAGTGGTGGCAACAAAGTTAGTGTTTATCTTATGTGAGCCATCACAATTCTTAACTATCATTTTCATAGAATAATAAAACAGCCTGTCCAAAGGGCTGTTTTTTTGTTGTCCGCGTCATCATGATTTCAAATAATATCTAATAAACGCAATAAACATTTATAAACATGTAAATTTATTGTAAAAACGGCATAAAATCGCTTGACAAGCGTGTAGGAGATAGTTATAATATGGTTATTATAATTTAGGAGGTTTATATAAAATGGACGAATTATTAACAATCAAGCTAGACAAGGATTTGATTGATGATGCAGAAAATGTGCTTGATAACATTGGGCTTGATTTTCAAGCAGTTGTTAAAATGTTATTAAAGAGAGTGGTGAAAGAAGGGGGAATTTCATTTTTGTTACCCAATAATAATGAAGCAAAACCGCCTGTAGTGTTAGAAAATCATTCAAGAGAAAAGGTAGTGTTCTCTAACAATCAGAATTTGTCAAGACAATCTAATCAATATGATTATACGACACAGCAATCTGAAAAAGAAAGAATGACAAAGAATATGGCTATTAGGTTGTTTAGGAGCAGGGGTGCAAATTTTACAGGCAATACAACATTTGCATCAAAAAACAGGGGTGCATATAACTATTGGGCAAATCCAGAGTTTGATATGCTTAAAAATGATTGGTACATTATATTAAACGATTGGAAAAGAAACAAGTTATATTTATTTTTTATTCCCGCCAATTCAATTAAGCAAAATGAACTAATTGCTAGAAATGATAAACACTATACGATTGATTTACAAATTTGCTATGACGATATTACTTTTAGCGACACAAGAAGCGGATATAGTTTTGCAAAATTCAAAATTGATGAGACACAATATTGACATTGCAGTAGTCATTATAATTGCTATCGCAGGACAATCTCAGCCGACATTATTAGCACAACAAAAATAAAAGGGGGAAATATGGTAAGAAATACTTTCACATTTGATGGCGGAGAAATGTTGACAACAATGGGGGCTAGTTGGTTTGTTTCATATGGCTATCATAAAAAAATTGACCCTTCACATAAGAATTGGGAAGAGGTGTCTACTACGCAATCAAGAATTTCAGTTTATTCAAGGTCGGGCAAGTATCATGAACTTTGGTTGCAAGAAATCATTTGCATGAGTGACAATAAATTAAAAACAAACTCAATAGGATTGCATGCCGACAAAATTAAATGGATGGCAAAAAAATTATTAGAAAAAACTGGAGAGCAAACCAATGTAGATAAGATAGAAAATTCTAGCGACATTGTTGAAATAACTGAAGATGAGACAAACCCAATTCTTGAGTTTTTGGATAAAGGTCATTTGAGAGGTGCAATAAAAATTATAAGACTAATGGCTTTAATGGATCAAGAAGTTGTGAACATGGATGATGATGAAATTGCCGATAGAATTACCGCCATTTTAGAAGACCATTTTTGTGGTGCTAATGTTTGTGATGTAAAAAAAGTAATGATGGAGATAAGAGAATATACGCCGGAATTGTTGCTTCGTGTTAACTTTTCTACACTTGAGGCTAGACATGCGTATTATAAAAGGTTAAATTTTTTTGATGATAAGGCGAGTAAGTTTAACAAAGTATTGAGAACTTTTGAGAAATTTTGTGTGCCTGTATGGATTACTGAAAGTGTATTTGAGGAGTATGTGGATGAAAAATGGAATGAGGAACAACAAAAAGATCATGGAGAAAATAATGAGTAAGCATAAAATAGCTGCTTTTCTCTAAACATTGACAAAAATTTAACAGGAGTAAAATATGTGGTGGATAATTATAACAGCAATTATTATAGTAGCGGTTTTTATTTTAGGTGTAGTAAGTTGGTTGTGGAATCCTGATGAAAAAGAGAGGGAAGCCTCTTTTAAGGCTGCATATGAATACTATGGCGAAAAAGCAAAAGGGGATGAAGCTAATAAGCTGCTAGAAAAAGACTTATTAGATATGACCGCAGAAGAGCTTTTTAATTTAGGTAATGATTATTACAAGGGTGAAAATGGTAAATCACAGGATTATGAAAAAGCACTAGCTTTGTTTAGCGAGGCAGCAGAAAAGGGTCATGTGATTGCTATTCACGCAGTTGGAATGTTTTATTTCAATGGACATGTTGTTGAGCTTGATTACGATATTGCACAAGCGTGGCTTGAAGATGCTATATCGTTAGGCAGAATAGAAGCTTTTTGGGCATTGGAAACTATACTTACAAAGCTGGATAAATTCCCTTATGGTTATGAGAGGCTAATTGAGCTTGCAGAAAAATTACTTGAAAGTAATTATGAGAGAGTAAGACCTATGTTAGCAGAATATTATACTGACGCTGGGATACATTGGCGTTATGGAGACCGTACTAATAGTATGAGGGGAGAGAAGAAACGATTTGAAGAAAATCACCCTAAAGCAAAAGTCTATCTTACGAGAGCAGTTGAATTAGGAAGTGAATTGGCTAAAAAGCACTTGGGATATTTTGAAGCAGAGGAAAAACTCTTAAAATTATTACTAAAAGATTAGGTGTTACTACGCAGTTTGGATTGTGGGTTGAAACCCGCTCACATAAAGCTCCCGTTGTGAGTTGCCAAAAAAGAATCAGTATTGCCCGAGATGAATGCATTCTATTGCCAAAAAACAGCTTGTTTTGTACGAGCTGTTTTTTGTTTAGTGGATTATTACAAATTATATCGGGTACAAATTACCCAATACCATACTCAACTATCCCACAAACATCTGTGTCCAAAACAACTGCCCATTTCTAGCATTCCTTGCCACACCTACACCAATACGCCTAAACACAGGGTCTAAAATGTTGCGTCTATGTCCGGGAGAATTCATCCATGCAGTCACTACCTCCCTAGGAGTCCTCTGCCCATGTGCAATGTTTTCCGCCGCCGCATTAAACGCTATGCCAAAATTACTAAGCATCTGAAACGGCGTGCCAAAAACAGGCGAGTTGTGTGCAAAATAATTATTGTCAATCATGTCCTGCGACTTAAACCTTGCCACTCTGCTCACCTCCCAATTCTCTTCTAGCTCCCTAAGCCCCCTCTGCCTCCTCTCCACATTAATAAGCCGCACAACCTCTCTTTCAAAGTCCCTAAACTCTGCTCCGCCAGGAATATTAATCCTCTGTCCAGGAAAAATCAACGCAGGGTTAGCAATCTGAGGATTTGCTCTAATCAATTCATCCAGCCCCACCTGATGCATAGCCGCAATCCTCCACATGCTGTCTCCAGCCCTCACTATGTATGTATCCATAAAATTTTAAAAACCGCCTTTTTTCATCATTATATGAAGAGGCGGTTTTGTTTGTCACTAATTGTTTTTAAGTGCAGCATAAGTTGTTTTTAAGTGTAATATAAGTTGTTTTTAAATGCAATACAAGCAAGCATTTTTGCTTGGCTGTGGAATCTGTAGGGGAGGGGTTGTTTGTATGGATTTGTGGGATTCTGTAGGGGTGTTCACGGAGTGGCCTTGTAATATTGGTGGGGCTGAATTGTATGTGTAATTCGTAGGGGAGAGCTGTGTTTGCTTGAATGTTGGGGAACATGTAGGGGCGTTCACTGAACGCCCGTGTTGCTAGGTTGTGTGTAATTTCTTACCATTCGTGATGATGGATTGCATGGAAATTCGTAGGGGCGACACCCTGTCGCCCGATATAGATACACATTTTCCTTAGGGGCAAAGCGTCCCCGCCCGCCCATGGTGCTGGATTGGTTTGTTTGAATGTGTGTGAACCCCGTAGGGGCGAACGCCCTCGTTCGCCTGTGTCACTGCTAGAACCGATGCACGGGCGACAGAGTGTCGCCCCTACGGGGTTTCATATATTCGGGCGTTCACTGAACGCCCCTACGGGTTTATCAAAAATAGGTTGTGTTAGCAATGTGGGCGGTCGGGGACGCCCGCCACTACGAATTCTGATCATTTGGGCGTTCGGTGAACGCCCCTACGGGTTCACAAACAGTCTAACATAACCCTCATTACAAATTACGGGCAGTCCAACATGTAGGCGAACAAGGCGCCCGCCCCTACGGGTTGCAATCATTCGGGAGTTCGGTGATAAACCCCTACAATTTTCACAAAAACAGGTTGTTTCCCAAATAAACATGGGGGGAATTTTTGTCCCTACGGAAAATGTGATTGATTTATTGGGCGGTCGGGGGAGTTTTCGCCCCCACAAAGTTCATATACAATCCGAGCCTTACCAATACTACACGGGTGAACAAAGTGCTTCACTAGGGGGTTTGTGCAAGATTCAGCACCTAGGCACTAAAATTTTTATAAAAATTCATTATTTTCTTGCCCTTAGGGGTTGACAAATATTGGGAAGGATGCCATAATTGCTATAATAAAACAAACATGAAGGAGAAACAATTTATATGACAGTAGATAAAATTCCAGGATATAATAATTTAAATAATGCTCAAAAAGGTGTTGTGGGTGGGTTGCATGCGATTTATGCTCAAGGAAAAATACCGACAGATAACGATTTTAAAGGTATTGACATAAGCGGAGTACTTGTAGCACAGGAATCATTTCAATCTCAAATTTTAAAATTCGGTAGAGCTATTGATAGAAATGAAGCATTAGGACATTATGGTGTAATCATTGATGAAATAGCAAAAAATCCATCTGCTCCATACATAGGCGGAGCAATAAAAAACTAATCCCTTTAATGAATTTATAAAAACTAAAAAGCTCTTTTTATAGGGCTTTTTTTAATAGCTATCTATGGGTGTTTTAATATCCATAGAATGGGGAAGTAATCCCTCGCTTTGTATAGCGAAACCATAAGGTAGTTGTAGTTCAGGTAGTAAAAGTTGTTTTTGTTTGTTATTGGGGAAGAAATTAGTTTTGATAAACTCGTAGGGGCTTATCTCCGAATGCTTACGGTGTGAGTTGGTTTGTTTTAATGTGTACGAACCTCGTAGGGGCGAACTTTGTTCTCCTGTGCTACTGCTATAACCGATACACGGGCGACAGGGTGTTGCCCCTACGGGTTGCAATCATTCGGGCGACAGAGTGTCGCCCCTACGGGTTCATACACACACCAACTTCAGGGGCGGTCGGGGACGCCCGCCCCTACGGGTTTATCAAAAATAGGTTGTGCCAGAGTGGTGGCATGGGTGGGCGAACGAGGCGTTCGCCCCTACGGAATAATGTGTGATTATATCGGGCGACAGGGTGTCGCTCCTACGGGTTTCCAAAAAACAGATTGTACCAGAATGGTGGCATGGGTGGGCGTTCACCGAACGCCCCTACGGGTTTATCAAAATCCATCCGACTTCAATTCGGCAGTGGTTTTAACTCCTTGCAATAGATTTGCTTTAACACCCTTAAAATAGTTGCAAATATTTGTCAAATGTGATATGATTTAAATACAAAACATATAGGAGGAAGTACATATGAATTGCAACAAATGCGGAAAAGGCTTGAGCGAGAACGAGATTTTTTGCATGAGCTGTGGAGGCAGCACTCAAGGTGAGGCGGGCGAGGGAGCATTACAACCTTCAGAATCGTCTCAAAATTCAGCTGGTCAAAATAATGATTTATGGAATTTTCCTAATCAACAAGCTGGGCAGCAGCCGCCCCAAAATGATCCGTGGGGCACAAACAACACTGGCACACAGTTCAATCACTCTGGGCAATCGCCATCCTTTCAGCCTTATCAGCCTCACGGGCACCACCAACAATCACCGCAACACCCACAGCCCCCATCATGGCACAAAACACTGTGCATGGCTCTTCCAATATTGTCATGGATACTGAACATAATATCAGGAGTAATGTTTCAACAAGGCGCTGCTACACCTGCGGTTAGGTTGGTGATTGATATTGTTTCGGTAGTCATAGCCATCACGGGGTTGGTGCTGATTGTGCGATTGTTAAGCAAGTATAAAGGGCAAAGAATGGGATGTTTTTTGGCGATAGCGATTTTTGCACTGATAATCGCAATAACAAACACGATAACAGAGCTAGCGTTTTTGTAGATTGATATAGTGGCAGTGATTTTAGTGACTGAAAGACGAAGTATTAATGACTAATTGTTGTGTGCTTATAAATTTAATCACTGAGGGTTTAATTCCTCGCTGCTTGTGGCGTTGCTGTGTTAAAAATAATTAGGCAGATACCCTGCTGATTGCGATAGGGAGCTTCATTAAACAAAAGGGATGAATTCTAAAAAAATTCTTCCCTTTTGTTTAATGAGTAATGATTATTTTTTCTGTATTTTAGCCAAAGTTAGGTAAAAATTTAAAAGATATTTTGCTTGTGAATCTAAGCTAAAAAACTTGACAGCAATTTAATAGTTTGTCATACTATAGAATAAAATAATGTAATAATTATTGTTTTACGCTATATTTAGAGGGATGTGCTTGTGAAAAAACATGTGAAAAAAATTATTGTATTTGCAATTATTGTAGTTTTGACATTGTTGTCATTGTTACTCTTTTTAGCATGTGATGATGACAACTGTGGGGCTTGTATTTATGAGCCTATTGTTTGCGAAAATTATTGCATTTGTGAAAATGGACAACATGGACAAGACGGACAAGATGGTGCAACATGGCATACGGGAACTACAACACCGCTTGCGACACTAGGCAGAAATGGCGATATGTTTCTAAACATAACCACTTTTGATATTTATCTTAGAGAAAATGACGAGTGGACTAAAATAGGCAATATTAGGGGAGAAGATGCTAAAGACGGACAATGCGATTGCGATAAACCACTACCTATGCCAATTTATCAAATCCCTTCAGAGCGGACAGCTATTTTTGGTCAAACACTTTCTCAAATTTCTTTGCCTTTAGGTTGGACATGGGTGGATTCAAGCATGACAGTAGGCACAACAGGAAACCATATACACAATGCAATGTTTACGACTATTGATATAGTCAACTATGCACTTATAAATGTTGTTAGGGGCATATCTGTAAGAGTAAATCAAGCAACACCGACATACACAATCCCGACTGGCTTGACTGCAATTTTCGGTCAAGAATTGCATCAAATTACTTTGCCAAGTGGTTGGACATGGGTTTATGAAACACAAGAAGTAGGCAATGTTGGGACTAAAGATTTTAAGGCAATATATACACCTTTAGATATAAACTTTTATCAAATTAAAAGCTATATCAATCTAACAATTAATCAAGCAACCCCCATAGCTCCACAACTTCCTATTGCTAGGATTGGATTTTTAGGACAACAACTATCGGCTATTCCTTTATCAGATGGTTGGGTTTGGGCTGATCCAAACACTCAATTAAACACAACTGGTTCTCATTATTTTGATGTTTATTATATCCCATCAAGCAATAATTTTTATACGATTGAAAGCAAAGTTGTCATAAGAGTTTATGAAGAATTAGAAAATCCCTTATCGCAAAATGATAATAGGTTTATATTTACACCTTTATTATCGTCAGAGCAACCACTGACGGTTAGTGTACGCAGTGCAAGAAACGGAGGCGTTGAAATATACAAAATCCCAAGCCATGTTTATATTGACGGGATAATGCAAACGGTAACCAATGTCTCAATAAATGGTTTTGCTAACATAACAGATATAGAACAAGTAATATTGCCCTCAACTATCCAGATAATAAACAATAATGCTTTCATGCATATGCAAGAATTGAAAACAATCTATATTCCAGAAGGAGTACGGCATATTGGAAGCAGTGCTTTTGCTATGAATTTTAATTTAACATACATTATAATTCCTAAAAGCATAGAAACAATGGGAGTTGGAATTTTAAGACATGGTGGCAATACTGATTTTTTTACTACAATTCATTCAAGAGCGTTATTACCAGGTCTTGATTGGCATGACAATTGGAATTTTAGAGCTAGTGAAACAAATGTCGTAGGTTCTTCACGCACATACCACCCTGTGATTTGGGGCAGCAACATAGAAGCAAGAAGAACACCTATTATCGCTCCGAATAATGTTAGAGTAATATCTGGAGCATTGCTTTGGGATAGTAGCAATGAAACTGTTAATTATCAAGTTTGGGTAAAGCAAGGCGGGGTGTGGGAGAAATTTGCAAATCATAATCCAAGCACTTTGCTAGAATTAGATTCCTTGCCATATGGCATAACGGCAATTGGTATCACAGCACTAATTGAAGACGGGCGACAAAGTGTTCGCACAGAGATAGCTATCAGTCCGCAAATGATTTGTTTAGGCAATGCTAGTTTATTTAGGGCGGGGACAGAACTACACTTAAATGCAGCAATCTATGGGGCTACTCGCATAGAGGTTTGGTATGAAAGGGGTGGTGAGTGGGAGCTTTTTAGAGTAATCGCAACTACTACCATTTCACTGCATTCAATTCCGCTAGAAGCAACGGCAATAGGTGTCATTTTAGAGCATAGTTTTTTGGCGATTAGTGATGGTGTTGTGCGGCGCCCTCAAAAAAGCGTATTGCAAATGACAAATCAAATTGACGCAACACTTAATTTATCAAATTTTAGAGTGACGGGCGGGCGTACTTTAAACTGGCAAAGCAATACGGATTATTTTTGGTATAGGTCTAAGCGAGGCGGGCAATGGAATGAGGGAGGCTCGCTATTATCATCGCAAGCCACTATAGGGAATCTTTCTATAGATACGACAAAAATTCAACTAACAGGCATAAGCTCTAAATTAGAGAATGGCATAATTTATAGAAGTATTAGTGGGGGTTTTGTATTTGAAATTGAAACAGAATATGACTATAGCATAGAACAGCCTAAAAATGTTAGGGTTGTTGGCGCTGGATTATATTGGGATGGGGATGCAGATGTTTATCATGTTATGGTAAGGCGGGAGGGACTTTGGAGTACATTTTTAACCACAAGCACAGGCAGAAGGTTTGATTTAAGACGGGCAGAGCCAGAAAATATTGAAGCAGTAGCAATAAAAACAGGTCTTAGTATGTTTAGTTTAGAGGGTAATATATTGACTCAAAGAATTGCACCACTAGCAATGTTGGAGATTGAGGGTTTTTATAGCACACAAGGCAGGCCAAGCAATTTTAGATGGGTGGATGATAGGTTGTATTTTGATATTGATAGTGATAGATTTTGGTTTCATATGCACAAATATGCGGATGATGTTTTAGTTTCAAGAACATATTTTAGTGGCTCATTGCCTGGCAATTCATTAAGATTTTTTAGTTGGCAATTTCAAGAGATGCTTGAAAGAGGGGTAACGCATATTGTTTTTATAGAGAGAGGACTAGATTGGCAATTATCAAGCGAGGGAGTTTTGATGCGTCCTGTTTGGGAGCGAGTTGAATTTGAGTTGAATTGGGATGATATATAGTTTTATCAACCGAGCAAGTTTTTTTTAGTGATACAAGGGAAAATTTGCTGGTCGCCATAAATTTAATAAACAACAATACAAGAGGGGGGTATAAGGCAAAATGAGGGAAAATAAGGATAAATATCAAATAAATATGCAGCCGTTTTTTGCCGGTTTAGAGGTGCAAGATGTTGCTAAGATGATTGGTGGTGTCACAAAGAAGTGGTTCAATCAAACATTATGCAAGGTAAACAATCATCTTGTGCGTCTGGGCGTTTTTAATGAGGGCGATTTTCATTGGCATAAGCATGATGATACGGATGAATTCTTTTTTGTGCTAAGCGGAGAATTGTTTATTGAGTTTGAGGATGAGGCTAAAACAGTGCAAACGATGCGTTTAGCACCGCAGCATGGTTTTAGCGTGCCTAAGGGCGTTATGCATAGACCTTATGTGAAAATGCCCACCAATGTATTGATGGTTGAAGGGGATTCTGTTAGTCCTGTTGGGGATAAAAAGGAGAAATTATAATGAATGTAAAAGGGTTTAGGAGCTATTTAGAAAATGATACATATTTGAAAAAAGGGGTTGAAACAAAATATGCTAAAGGCGGAATAAACACAAGAATAAGAAAAGCACTTGAACTTGAAGAAGATTTGGATATTGATTCAGATGATTTTGTTGTGTCAGACGAAAAGTTTGACGGCTTGCTTAGAAAAATTCGTGAGGCTAAAATTGAGACACTAGATAAGGCGCCAAAGAGCAATGCTGCTCGTCATTATTATCAACCGAGCAAATTTTCTTAGCGATACAAGGGAAAATTTGCGACCACCGCATCGAAGATCACGAAGTCAAAGGTAATTAAACCTCCGCCGCTTGCGGCGGAACCAAACATCAAAGATGTTTGGGGTCCAGGGCTTGCCCTGGGATTTAATACAATTTATTCTTATAAAAATAATGGTAAAAGTTTGGTAGAATTTTTTAGTTTAGATTTGACATGAAGCATATAAACTCAATTAAAGAGTAATCTTACGCTATTATATATCTTAATAAAAGCAGCAGAGCTATGTGGGGAATTGGCAAAACATCGCTTGAGGCAATTTGATGCAGAGGAAAATTTTTTAAAATTATAAAGATCGCCAATATAAGGTGAGGAAGTGTCACAAAGGGGCACTTTTTTCTTGACATTTAACAGAGCTTAATATATTATAGCTATTATGAAAATAAATAATAGTTGGAATGACTTTTTTGAGCAAGAGGGCAAGAAAGAGTATTTTATTAATCTTGTAGATGCAGTTAACTCTGAATATGAAAAGCACACCGTTTATCCGCCAAGGGGGCGTGTTTTTGCGGCTTTTCAGCTTACGCCGCTTTCGGATATAAAGGTTGTTATATTAGGGCAAGATCCCTATCACGGGGCGGGTCAGGCTACGGGGCTGTCTTTTTCTGTGCCAAACGGCACTGCACTGCCGCCGTCATTACGCAATATATACAAAGAAATGTACAGTGATTTGGGCATAAAAAGAACGGGCGGCTGTTTAGAGGATATTGCAAAGCAGGGTGTATTTTTTCTTAATACGGCATTGACTGTGCGTGAGGGGCAGCCAAACTCACATGCTCAGCTAGGCTGGCAGACTTTTAGTGACAATGCAATAAAACGTATCAATGAAAAGGATAGTCAAGTAATCTTTATCCTGTGGGGAAATTATGCAAAGGCTAAAGCTAGTTTGATCACAAATCCCATACATAAAATCTTGACTAGTGGTCATCCAAGTCCTTTGTCGGCAACTTTATTTTTTGGTTCTAAGCATTTTTCTAAAGTCAATCATTTGTTGAAAGAGGCTGGTATGACGCCTGTTTGTTGGGGTGATGTGTTGTAATATGTTGGGTAATTTGTAGGGGCGACCTGTGGTCGCCCGTGTATCGGTTATAGCAGTGATACGGGCGAACAAAGTTCGCCCCTACGGGTTATCAAAAATAGGTTGTGCCCAAATGGGGCTATTGGGCGAACGAGGCGTTCGCCCCTACGGGTTATCAAAAATAGGTTGTGCCCAAATGGGGCTATTGGGCGAACGAGGCGTTCGCCCCTACGAGTTTGCCATAGACCCAGCATTGCGGTTGCCCGTGATGCTGGATTATAAATTTGTAATATCGGTAATGCTAGATTGTATGGGGAATTGTAGGGGCGACCTGTGGTCGCCCAATATAGACCACATTTTTTGCCGAATGCCCTCTACTACTCGTGTATCGGTTATAGCAGCGACACGGGCGAACAAAGTTCGCCCCTACGGGTTCCAATCATTCGGGCGTTCGCTGAACGCCCCTACGGGTTTCTCAAACACAGACCATTCCAATACACGGGCGACCACAGGTCGCCCCTACAAATTCGTATAAAACCCAGCAACATGGGCGGTCGGGGACGCTTCGCCCCTACGGGGTTTTCAAAAATAGGTTGTTCCCAAATAAATGTGCATGTTTTTGGGCGTTTGGTGAACGCCCCTGTGGATTTTTAAATTGATTTTAGCAACAATTAATTGGCAAATTGCCCTAGACTGCCTAAGGCAGCCCAATTTCACAAACTCAACACAAAAGTGGGGTGTGGGCAAGCTGATTTGCCTAAAAGGTTTAAAAACCTCTCAAAAATGGCTTTTTTTGGAGCAAAAGTGAAAAAAAAGTGAAAATTTGTGATAATTTTTTGAAAATGTGTGAAAAAACAGTGGACAAAGGGAAAAATATATACTATAATATCAACACATAAACAATATAGAGTGTGTATAAACCACATAAACATTACACATTTGGGGGAAAAAGCTATGGCAAAATTGCTTATTGTAGACGATGAAGAAAAAATCCGAGAAGTATTAAGAGAGTATGCGGAGTTTGAGGGGCATCAGGTTTTTGAGGCATGTGATGGAATGGAGGCGGTCATGAAAGTGCGTGAGTCGGATTTTGACATGATTATTATTGATGTAATGATGCCCAAGCTAGATGGGTTTTCTGCCGTTAAGGAAATCAAAAAAACTAAGGATATCCCTGTCATTATGATTAGTGCAAGGGTAGAAGAATATGACAAACTGTTTGGGTTTGAGATTGGCATTGATGACTTTGTTACAAAGCCGTTTTCTCCTAAAGAGGTTATTGCAAGGGTGACTGCTGTGCTTAGGCGTGGCAAAAAGAGTGCAAAAAGGATTGCTAGTGACGGGCTGGAGATTGATATTGCAGGGCGTGCTGTATATGTTGACGGAAAGCGATGCGAGCTTACTCCAAAGGAGTATGAGTTGTTGTTTTATTTAGTAAACAATGCGGGTACGGCTATCCCTAGAGAAAAGCTTTTAACAGAGATTTGGGGATATGATTTTTATGGGGATGACAGGACAGTGGATACACACATAAAAATGATTAGGTCAAACCTAGGCAACTATCGTGACAAGATAGTTACGCTAAGGGGCTTAGGTTATAAAATTGAAATGTAATATTTGAATTTGTTTTAAGCAAGACTAAATAAAGTTTTTAGCCTTGCTTTTTCAAACACTCAACACAAAAAACACACAATTGTGAAAAGTGTTTGCAAAAATACGGTTGTTAAAAACAATTAATTTACACATTAATATAGTATGATTGCTGTAGTAATGATTAAATAATGATTAATTATTACTATAAGCAAGTCTATTATGTATTTAGATTGATATGGCACAAAACAAACGAAAAAATACGCAAAACCGCCGTGCTGAGCAAAAGAGAAAAACAAAAACGGGCTTAAGGGCTGCTGCATTGCTGTCATTTTTGGTTTTCTTTGTGGTGCTTGGTGGTCTCATTTGGGGGCTGTGGGCATGGTTTAGAAGCAATAATTTTCAGGACATGATAGCGGACATGAATATAGGACCGCTGGTGCTTGAGTTTATTTTTATATCGGTGGCATTTTTAATACTCACCATTGTTTTTGCTATTCTTTTGTCAAATATTATTTCAAATCCCATCAAAAGATTGGCTAAAAGAGCGATAAAATTATCTGAAGGTGAATATAATGTTCGGTTTGGAAAAAGCAAGCTAGAAGAAATTGACAAGCTATGCAGCGCTTTAAACTTTGCCGCTGATGAATTTGACAAAACAGAGAACTTGCGTCGTGAGTTTATTGCAAATATTACGCACGACCTTAGGACTCCGCTCACCATGGTAAAAGCCTATGCAGAGATGATAAGAGACATGTCGGCAGCAGGCAATGAAAAGGCTATGCGGCATGCTCAGGTAGTAATTGACGAGGCAGAAAGACTGACAACGCTGGTATCAGACATACAAAGCTTGTCTAAGATTAAATCAGGAACGGATGCACTGTCGGTGACGGAGTTTGATTTTAATAAATATTGCCAAAGCATAATCAACCAGTTTAAAGAGCTGCATACAAACAGCGGGTTTACCATAAGCTATGAATCACCTAAGGGTGTGTTTGTTAGGGCAGACGCTGACAAGATAAGGCGAGTATTATTCAATCTGGTGGGCAATGCAATAAACTATGCAAAGGATGAGGACAAGCAGGTCAAAGTGTCAATAAGCGTGACGGCGGGCAAGTTTATTTTGGTGCAAATTATTGATAATGGCAGAGGGATAAGTGAGGATGAGCTGGCGACAGTGTGGACAAGGTATTATCGGGCGAGGCAAACTAAGCGGACTGTGAGTGGATCGGGGCTGGGTTTGTCTATTGTTAAAGAGATTTTAGAGGCGCATCAGGTTGAGTATGGGGCGGTTAGCACGCTGGGTGAGGGGACTACTTTTTGGTTTAAGTTGAAATTGGCATGGGTGAGTGTAAAGCCAGGCGAAGAGGTAATCAGAATAAAAGTATAAAAAACATCGTCTTTAGTTCTTGCTAAAGGCGATGTTTTTTATTTGGTAGTGCAATCTGTGTTTGGGAAACCAGTAGGGGTGCTTGCCGAACGCTCGTATGTGTGGGTAATGTGTAGGGGAGCACGCCTGTATGTGTGGGGAATTGTAGGGGCGGGTGTTATTGCTTGCCTGAATGTGTGGGTAATATGTAGGGGCGA
>Ga0209755_10005273_pt1 | contig 14771 bp, 13 predicted proteins | sample TergutCo191P1_FD_187301 | JGI IMG/M metagenome (GOLD analysis project Ga0209755, IMG submission 187301) | Cornitermes sp. P1 segment gut microbial communities from Petit-Saut dam, French Guiana - Co191P1 (SPAdes) (version 2) | ecosystem: Host-associated > Arthropoda: Insects > Digestive system... | reverse complement strand
TGCCCAGAGCCTCCGCCCTGTCCGCCAGCCCTTTTACCGAAGCGGACGCATCCAGCAGCGAAAAATCGGAATGGACGTGCAAATGGACAAAATTACCCATGGAAGTTTATTTTACCTTGAAAAATGGCGGAGGGCAAGGGCGCGGTCTTTCGTCCGTTCCGCGAAACAAAATTTGGTTTTTTGTCCCTGTGTGCATATATTATATATTCCTCCGTTGGGGGCAACGCCCGGCAGGGCGAATGACCAGTGTCGCCTGCTGATGGTAGTGGGTGCGCAAAAAGAGGTTCATAGTGAAAAGGAAGCTTCTGAGGATGGCGGGGATGTTCGGTATGGCTCTGGTGTTCGGGTTGGTTCTGCTTGGCTGCAATGCCGAGACTGGACCGGAAATTCGGGTCACTTTCCAGAACAATTCCTCCCATTCCACTGTAGTGACGATGGAAACGGGCAAAGGCTGGACCCCTGCCCAGTTCACCCTGCCTCCAGGAGGCACCCAGGTGGTAACCACAAACCAATCGGTGACTACCGTAGGGGCCCAGATCACCAACGGTTCCTATATACAGCATACATGGGATTCCAGCACAAACACCTACACCTTTACTAACCAATAGGTAGAAGTGGCGTAGGCACGAAAGCACGGCGAGAGTCGTGCTTTTTTTCGCTGATATACCTTCAAACAAAAATTGATTTCCGCGGGCGACGGCCCACCAGGTTCCACAATCCGCCTGGATAGTGTACAATACCCTTTCTGGCAATGAACAACTATTACGAGCTCCTTGGTGTCAGGCACGACGCCTCGGCGGCGGAGATAAAGAAAGCGTTCCGCGAAAAGGCCAAACGCCTGCACCCCGACATTGCCGGCAGTGGTGTCGAGGCGGAAGGCCGTATGCGAAAGCTTCTTACCGCCTACGAAACCCTTTCCAATGGGCAGCGTCGCTACGAGTACGACCGCGCCTATTCCCGCTTCGTCAAGGTCAGCGACTTTGACTACCGTACCTGGCTGCGCGGGCGGGACGACCTGGCAAGCCAGGCGAAGCTGGTGTTTTTCGACCTGTTGCATCTGGAGGAGGACGAGGCGATTGCCCTGTGGCGAAAAAACGGCGGGATAAACTTTCCCATGGAAAAATACCTGGGCAGGGAAAACTGGATGGACTGCGCCTTCATCCTTGCCGAGGAACTGGACAGGCGCGGTGATCGGTACGAGGCTTTCAGGCTTCTTGTGTACATACTCCAGGAGGAGCGCAGGCTGCCCTATTTCCGCCACTTTACCGAGGAAATAGAAAAATTCGTGAGGGAGATTGTCCGCCTGCGTCTGCGGCCGCAGGTTGACGACGAGACTTGGGTTGAGTGCATGGAGACTCTGCTGACCCTTGGTTTCCCCGCCAGTGACGAGCGTTTCTGGATGAAGTCGCTGGCCCAAGCCCTGCTTGCCCTGGGCGATCAGTCCGGGGCGGAGCAGATTAGACGGGAGTTGGCAAGGCGGGGGCGTGTCGCCAAGGCCACATCCGACAAGCCGTCGGGCGACAAACCGACGGAAAAAGTAGAAGAGACCGTGACGCAATGATTCGACTTAAGACCGAAAAGCAAATCGAGGGCATCAGGAAATCCTGCAAGATGTTGTCTGCCATGTACCGGGAGCTTGTCCCCTTGGTAAGGCCCGGCGTGGAAACCGTCGAGATAGACCGTTGGGTGCAGGGCTGGATCAAAAAGGCGGGCGGCAAGCCGGCTTTCCTGGGGTACGGCAAGCCGAGCAACCCCTTTCCGGCGGCTATCTGTATCTCCATTAACAGCGAGGTTATCCACGGCATACCTTCCAAACGGAAAATCCGCGAGGGGGATCTTGTGGGACTGGACTGCGGCATAGACCTGGGGGGCTTCATAAGCGACCAGGCGGTCAGCGTGGAGGCGGGCAGGGTGAGCCGAGAGGTCCACAGCCTTAACGTGACCACCAGGGAATGCCTGTACCGGGGGATCGCCGCCGTCAGGGCTGGACACAGGCTTTTGTGCATAGCCAGGGCGGTGGAGGCCCACGCCAAGGCCAGGGGTTACGGCATAGTGCGCGAGTACTGTGGTCACGGGGTTGGTCTGGCCCTGCACGAGGAACCGCAGGTTCCCAACTATCCGCATGGCCCCAACCCGCGCATGGGAAACGGCATGGTGTTCGCCATAGAGCCGATGATCAACATGGGGGGGCCAAGCGTGGAAGTTAAGGACGACGGCTGGACCGTTGTAACGTCCGACGGCAAAGTTTCGGCGCATTGGGAGCATACAGTGGCGATTTTAGGCGACAAGGTGGAAATTCTAACCGATCCCCTGGAAGGCACAAATCCTTGAAAACACCCACTACCAATGGTAAAATTAAATTAAGGAAGGACAGCATGAAAAAAAGCGTATTGCTGGCCGTGTTGTTGTTCGCCATGACCGGCCTTGTCGTGGTGCAGGCCGACTCGACCAATTTCGTCCAGACGGGAAGGGCAACCTGGGAAATTGCGGAGGGCGGTTTGCGGGCGGCTCACCCAACCTTGCCAATAGGTTCCACGCCTACAGTGAGAAATGTTGTCACGGGCAGGGAAGCAACGGTTACCGTAACTGAACGCATATCCGCATCCGCTGGAAGGGTAATCGACGTTTCCGCCGATGTGGCCCGGGCCATAGGTCTTGAGCCAGGTGGATACGTGACGGTGCTTTTTTCTGCAAGTACCGAGGGTTCCGCACCGCCGATACCTAGGAGGGCGAACATAGTAATCTACACCAATGTTGCCGAAATCCCGGGAGTCAACGTTACGATTTCCGAGCACGTCACCCCGGATCAAGTTCAGCGTGTCGATCTGACTCGGCGTCCCACGCCGGTGGCTGCTGTGCCGACGGCTGCTGTGCCTAGAGCGGCTTTGGTAGTCGAGGAGATCGAACGCCCTGATACTCAGGACGTTTTCGTGTACGAGGTTGACGATGTCATAATGCCGTCGCTGGAGAACATATATTTCAACCCTGGCACTGCGTACATGCTTCCGTACGAAAGGGACAAAATATACAGGATTGTCGAGGTTCTCAAACGTTATCCGGATCGCAACGTTTTGATAGCCGGGCACACTAATTTAGAGATTGGGGAAACACCCGATTTTCTTATGTGGGTCTCGATGGAACGTGCCAGACGCATAGCCAGCAACCTTATGGCCTTTAACATCCCAGCGAATCGCTTGACTATGCGTGGCTACGGTGCAGAAAGGCTGATTGCGGATCACACCATGGAGGAAACAGCTAGGAGAAACCGTCGTGTGGAGATAACCATATTGGACAGCTAAACGCCACCCGCGTAGCCTGCACGAATTTGGTTGTAACTGCCGGGTTGTTTTTATATTATCTAGGTAGGGGTGGACTTAAAATTTCCAGGCCTAAGGGCTGGAGGGAGAGTAATTTCATGAATCTTGCGCAAAAGTTGTCGTCCAAGAACGTGCTGGTGTTTAATTTGGTGCTGGTAGGTATCATTTTCGGCTTTTCGCTGGCTTTCGTGTCGTTTTCGTGCGCCGCGCCGAATTCGCGCGTTGTCGTAAGGGCGCAGGAACCTCCCCAGGTTGTCATTCCGGAAAACGCCTTCGCGGCGGCCTATGGCCTGCAGCTTACCTTTAACGCGATAGCGGACAAGGTTCTGCCCTCGGTGGTGGAGTTGCAGACCTTCTCGGTTGCCCAGCGGAACGCGCCCAATTTTCAGGGGATTCCATGGGACTTCTTTTTCGGCCCACGCGAACGCGCCCCGGAAGGTGGCGGAGGAGGAGGGGGACAGCGGCGCGAGTTCCGCTCGCAGGGGCTTGGATCCGGGATTCTGGTTCGCCATTACAACGGGATCTATTATGTGCTCACGAACGATCACGTCGTGGACAATACCGTCGAAATCCGCATAGCCACAATGAACGGCAATGAGTACACTGCCGAAATCGTGGGGCGGGATCCACGCAGGGATCTGGCCATGGTTTCGTTCAGGTCGGGCAACGTGTACCCCTTGGCCGCGCTGGGAGATTCGGATTCGGTGCGGGTCGGGGACTGGGCCATCGCTATGGGCAACCCGCTGGGCCAGCAGTTTTCCTTTTCGGTAACCATGGGCATAGTCAGCGCGGTCGGACGCACCGGCGGGCCGGGCGGCAACATCAACGACTTTATACAGACCGACGCGCCCATTAACCAGGGGAATTCCGGCGGCGCGTTGGTGAACATCCGGGGCGAGGTTATAGGCATCAACACCTGGATTGCCAGCACCACAGGCGGCGGCAACGTTGGCCTTGGTTTCGCAATCCCTATCAACAACGCCAAACGCACGATAGACGAGTTTATCGCCTCCGGCACGGTCACCTCCGGCTGGCTTGGCGTTTCGCTGATGGAGCCTGGAAGGGAGATTGCCGAGGCACTGGGCGTTCTGGGCAGGAACGGGGCGCTGGCATCGCAGGTTTTCCTGGGTTCCCCGGCGGACAAGGGCGGCATTCGCCCCGGCGACTTTATCACCCATGTCAACGGCAGGGAGGTTCGGGGCGTAAACCAGCTTACCATGATGGTGGGCGATCTTAGGCCCGGCGACAACGCGACCTTTACGGTGATTAGGGACCGGGAGGCGAGCGAGATTCGGGTGGTAATCGAGGAGCGCACGGACGCGGTGGCATCGGACAACAGGAATCTCTGGCCCGGCATTACGCTGATTCCGCTTACCGACAATGCCAGACGACAGCTTGGGCTGGACGACGACGCAAGGGGACTGCACGTCGCGCAGGTTATACAGGGAAGCCCGGCGGACATTATCGGCCTGCGTAACGGGGATATCATAACGTCCGTGAACGGGGAGCCGGTAAACGATCTTGCTTCCTACTTCAGGGTGATGCGCGAGAGGACCGCCAACGAACTCCGGTTCGGTTTTACCCGGGCGGGTTCCCAGCTTGAGTCGCTTACGTTTAGGCGGCAGGGATAGGGCTGGGTTTACGGTTTCGGAATTTGGCGGGGGAGTTCTGGCTTTATGCCCAGCTTCCCCAGTTCCCGTCCGCCGATCTCCATGAGGTTCTCGGTGGGCAGGATCGCCGGATCGTACTCGATCAGGATGCTGCCGGTTACCGGGTTTATCTCCACCTTGGTCACGCCGGGGATCTCCAGGGCCCTGGTTTTCGCGCTTTCGGCCAGGGCAAGGTGGTTTTTCAGTTCCCGCAGGCGCAGCCTTATGCGCCCGGGGACGAAGCTGACAAGCACTACTTCGACTCCTTCAGGACCGGCCGCATGGCGTTCATGCTTAACACTATGCTGGTAAGGTTGTGCAGCCAGATTGAACGACTGCCGCCGGACCTGCCCGTCACGGGACCTTCCAGAAGGCCCATCAGGATGAAAATACTGTTAAGAATTATCGCGGCATGGGTGTTCACGTTGATTCGCTTCATTACCCGTTGCGATATGAGCCTGGCGACTACCAGCGGGTAAAGGCCAGATTCCTTCAGCGTTATGTCGGCGGTCTCGCAGGCGAGATCCGCGCCGTCCTTCATGGCGATTCCAACGGTGGCGGCACTCATGGCCGGCGAGTCGTTCATGCCGTCGCCGACGAAGGCAACCCGGCATCCCCTGTCCCGCAGGTTTCTGACGATCGCGGTTTTGTCCTGCGGCAAAAGACCGCCGCGACCGCCGTCAAGCGAAAGCTCGCGGGCGATCCTTGCGGCGGTGCTTTCGTTGTCCCCGGACAAAAGGTACATCCTCTTTATGCCCAGGCAGCGAAGCATGGCGACCACCTCCGCCGCCTCCGGACGCACCGGATCCTTGATCAGCAGTATGGCGACGAGCCTGTTTTCCTGCGCCAGATAAAGCACGGAGTAGCCGTCCCCGGCCGCCCTTTCCTCGTCCTCTTTCGCCGGGGAAAGGTCGATGCCCTCGTCCTCGCCTATGAAATGCCGCGAGCCGATTACCGTATGCTTTCCCTGGTACTCGGTGGCTATGCCGTGCGCGGCGATGTACTTTACCGTGGAGTGTTCCTCCGTGTGCGGGACGTTGTGGGCCAGCGCCGCCGCCACGACAGCCTTCGCCACCGGATGCGGGAAATGCTCCTCCAGACAGGCGGCGATTTTCAGCGCCTCCCTTTTGGAAAAGCCGTGGTATGGAACGATGCGCTCTAGCGCAGGGGTGGACATGGTAAGGGTTCCGGTCTTGTCGAAAACGACCGTGTCGCAGGCGGCGAACTGTTCCAGCGGCGCGCCGCCCTTAAAGAACACGCCGTTGTACAGGCCCTCCCGTATGGCCGCCAGAAACGCCAGCGGCGTTGACAGTTTTATCGCGCAGGAATAGTCCACGGACAGCACGGAAACCGCCTTTGCGGGGTTGCGGGTAAGAAGAAAGGTAAGGGCGGCGGCGGCGAAGGTAAAGGGCACGGCCTTGTCCGCGGTTTTGCTCGCCCGGATTTCCGTGTCGGCCTTCGCCCCCTCGCCCTCCTCTATAAGCGCGATTATCTGCTCGTAGCGCGTGTTTTTGCCCTTGTCCCGTACCTCGGCGACGATTTCCCCTTCCTCCATAACGGTTCCCGCGTGGACCGTCGCGCCGACGGCCTTTTCCACGCCCAGGGGTTCCCCGGTAAGGGCCGCCTCGTTCACGATGGCCCTGCCCTCGACGACCTTTCCGTCTATGGGGATCAGCCCCCCGGAACGCAGGACTATCATGTCGCCTGGCCGCAGCTCGCCGTAGGGTATCTGCCGATCCGGGCCGTCCCCGTCGCGAATCCATACCTGCCCGACGTTCAGGGAAAGCGCGGCGGCAAGGTTTTCGTGGGAACGCTGCTTCGCCCAGGCTTCCAGGTACTCCCCGGTTTTAAGCAGCATGATAAGCGTGGACGCGGCGTTGACGTTGCCTTGGGCCAGGGACGCGCCGACGGCGGCCGCGTCCAGAACCGGCACGTCCAGCCTGGAATTGGCCAGGGACTTCAGGCCCTCGGCGAAAAAGGGGATTGCCTCCACGGTGGTGAACAGGGGCTTTAGGGATCTGGGCTTCAGAAGGCGGAAAAGCTGGTAGCCGACGTAGGCCCAGGCCAGTTTTTCCTTCTGCCTTTTCGCCGCCGCGCCCGTGACGGGCTTTGGGGGTTTCAGGTCCAGAATCGCCCGGTGGATTGCCCGTTCCGACGTTACGCCGGTGTCGTAGAATACAAGGACGCTGCCGGTCTTTGGGCTGAACCCAACGCTTTTAACCCCCGCCATGCCGGAAACCTGGGAGGCGATACCGTCGGCGGGGCCTTCGGTGGGAGCGACGCGAAACCGCGCCCTTCCGGGCAGGGAATGGACCAGAACGACGCGCATCGCGACTAGGCCCCGGGGGACTGCTCGACCTTGCGCTTCGCGTCCGCCTCGGCCAGAAGGTCCTCCGCCGATTCCTTGACGATTTCCGCCGCCTCCATGGCCCTGTCCTTCAGGTCCATAACGCTGCCCAACGCCTTGGTGCAGACCTCGCGAATCTCCTTGGAGTTTTTGTACACCAAGGCACCGACCACCGCCCCGCCCAAAAAGACGAGGCCGTATTTCCACAAATTGCCCATTTGTTCCTCCTAAACCAGCCATATTCAGGTTAGCTTGACCTAACTCCATTGTCAAGGGCGCGATCGGATCCCATTTGAGCGCTTTCGGTTGATAGTCGCCCTGCGCCAATGCGTGCTACACTTACGCACAGGAGAAACGAATGCTTCAAGACCTACTAAGCCCCCACAAGGGCGCGTTCAAGGACTATACCGAACTGCGGGCGCAGGTAAACGCGACGCAGCATGTGACGCTTCTGGCCGGGAACATGGTCGCCAACAACCAGAGCACCGTCGGCGGCGTGTCGGCCAGGGTGTACAGGGGCGGAACCTTCGGCTTTGCCTCCGGCGCGACCTATACTCTGGACGGCGTTGGGGACGTGCTGGCCGCCGCGACCGGCAACGCGGCGTTCATGGACTCGCAGGTGAAAAAGGGGATGCCTCCCCTACCCGCCCGGGCCGCCGGAAAGGTCGGCCTGAAAACCGCCCCGCACGAGCCAGTGCCGCAGAACCTGCTGATCGACTTCGCCAAGGCGCTTGACGGGATCATCGTCGAGAAATACAAAAACCTGTCCAGCCGCACGGTGATCGCCACCGGCCTGGACATCGAAAAGCTTCTCGTGGTGAGCGACGGGACGGACAGCCATCTGTTCCAGCCGCGCACCCTGGTTTACGTGCTGATGACCGCCGACAGCCCCGACGGAACCCCGGTAGAACTACACCAGTGCTTCGGCGGATTCGGCAGGTTCGACGGGCACTTCACCGACCCGGCCCTGCTGGTGCCGAAGCTGGACAAACTTTACGAGGACCTTATGAACAAGCGCGAGGGAGTCCACGCCAAGGCTGGGCTGTGCAAGTGCGTTCTGCACCCGGATCTGGCGGGAATGCTGGCGCATGAGGCGGTCGGCCATACCGTGGAGGCGGACATCGTTCTTGGCGGATCGGTCGCCGCGCACAACCTCGGCAAGCCCGTGGCCAGCGAGCTTGTAAGCATGGTTGACTTCGCCCACACCGCCCTGGGCAAGCCCTGCCCCCTGCCGGTCTACGTGGACGACGAGGGCGTGCCGGCGCAAGACGTGAACCTTATCGAAAACGGCGTTCTCAAAAATTTCATGCACTCGCGGGAAACCGCAAGGCACTTCGGCGCGGAACCAATGGGCAACGCCAGGGCCTTCGCCTTTTCCGACGAGCCGCTTATCCGTATGCGGAACACCGCGATCCTGCCAGGCGGGGACAAGCTGGAGGACATGATCGCAAGCGTGGACGACGGGTACTTTCTGGTCAAGACCGGAAACGGCCAGGCCGACACAACTGGCGAGTTCATGTTTGCGGTGGGGCTGGCCTATGAAATCAAGAACGGCAAACTTGGGCGGGCGATTCGTGAGACGACCATCTCCGGCGTGGCCTTCGAAATGCTTAAAACCGTTGACATGGTTTCCAACGACATGACATGGGACTTCAGCGGTTTCTGCGGGAAAAAACAGCACATGACCGTCGGCATGGGTGGCCCCGCGCTTCGCTGCGACATGAACATAGGAGGCAGATAGATGAAGGACACTGCAAACGAGATCGCGGCCTACGCGCTGGACGCGCTTATGAAAGCCGGTGCGGACAAGGCCGCCTGCGTCGCGAGCCGAAGCCGCAAGGACGAGTTCAACGTGGAGGCCAACGAGTTCAGCCTTCTGCGAACGCTGTTCAACGACAGCCTCACCCTGAAGGTTCTGAAGGACCAAAGGAAGGGCGTGATCACTGTCAACAAACTTGACAAGGATTCCGTGGACGGTGCCGTCACCGACTGCCTGGCCCTGACGGCCTCCGCCAGCCCCGACGACGCGGAGGACATCGCCCCCCTGCGCGAGAACAAGCACTTCGACCAGCGGATCGGCGGCGCGGACATGGGCGCGCTGTTCGCCCGATCGAAGGAATTCGTCGAGCAGTTGCGGGACGAGTTTCCAAGGATCGTGCTGGAAAGCATGACATCGGAGTTCAACGGCGGGCAAGTCGCCTACGTCAACAGCAACGGCGTGGCCTTTACCAGGGACACCGAACATTACGACTTCGTCAGCATGTTTTCCGCCAAGGACGGCGAGAAGTCCTCTTCGTTCAACTACTACGGTTCAAGCGTAGCGGCCCTGGACAAACCCTTTATCGACATTGGCATGCAACGGACGCTGCTGGAGGAAGCGGTAAGATCCCTGGACGCGCGCATGGTGGAGGAAAAATTTGTCGGCAAGATCATTGTCACACCCGCCTGCGCCGACATGATCTGGGGAACCATGTTGAGCTGCTTCCTGAGCGACTGGGCAATGATCGACGGAACCAGCCGCTGGAAGGACGCGCTGAACACCCAGGTCGCCGACCCCAAACTGACCTTCCGCGCCGCGCCCCTGGGCCCGCTTATGGTGTCCGGGGAACGCTTCACATCCGACGGCTTCGAGAGCCGAGACTTCGACTTTATCAGGGCCGGCGTTCTTGAGTCCTTCGCCCTTTCGCTTTACGGCGCGAACAAGACCGGGAAAGTCCGGGCGGGCAACACAGCATTCGGCAACATCGAGGTCGCGGCCGGGGACGCGCCCTTGGCGGAGATGATCCGGGGGGTTGACCGGGGAATCCTGCTGAACCGTTTCTCCGGCGCTTCCCCCGGGCCTAGCGGGGACATATCCGGGGTGGCCAAGAACAGCTTCCTTATCGAGAAGGGCCGGGTAACCGACGCGCTTAAGGAGACCATGGTTAGCTTTAACCTTTTGGACGCACTGGCGAGCATCCCGGCAATATCCAGGGAACGCTGTGCCAATGGCGGAAGCGTGCTGCCCTGGTGCTGCCTGGACGGGATTACGATTTCGGGGAAGTAGCCGTTTAGGAACACCGGGGCAAGCTTGACCGGAACGCGGGGGCGCAATATAATACCAAGTTATGGGAGTGGCATGAGCAGCAACAACATCCGCCTTAATTTCGACGGAAGGGACATCCGCCTAATCGGGACGGCGCACATCTCCAGGGAAAGCATAGAGGAAGTGACCGGCGCAATCCGCGAGGAAAAGCCCGGCATGGTATGCGTGGAGCTGGACAAGGGACGCTACTCCTCAATCAACCAGCAGGACATGTGGGAAAAGCTTAACGTTTCCAAGGTCCTGCGCGAGGGCAAAGGCTTCCTCCTTATCGCCAACATCGTCCTTGCAAGCTTCCAGCGCCGCCTGGGAAACGAAATAGGCGTGAAACCCGGCGAGGAAATGATTGCCGCGATAAACACCGCCAAGGAAATGGGCATAGAGTTCAGCCTCTGCGACCGCGAGGTGCAGACCACCCTTAGACGGGCCTGGGCGCGCTGCGGATTGTGGAGCAAGTGCAAGCTGCTTGCCGCCCTGTTCTCCAGCGCCTTCGTCGGGGAGAAGCTTAGCGCCGACGACATAGAAAACCTGAAAAAGTCGAACGAGCTTGACAACATGATGAACGAGCTGTCGAACTACCTTCCCGCCGTAAAGGAAACCCTTATCGACGAGAGGGATCGCTACCTGGCGACGAAGATATGGGCCGCGTCGGGGCGGGCCGGCACGGCCGGGGACGGAAGCCCCGCCGGCACAATCGCCGTCGTGGGCGCGGGGCACCTGCAGGGAATACGAACCTGGCTGGAGAAATTCGCCGCGCAGGAAACCCCCGCCGGCCCTGTCGAGGACGGCCTGGCCGAACTGGAAACGATCCCCCCGAAAACCCTTCTCTCGAAATGCTCCAAGTGGGTAATCCCCGCGCTCATACTGTCGCTCGTCGTCACCGGGTTCGTGCGCGCCGACGCCAGCCTTAGCCTGGAGATGCTGCGCCAGTGGGTGCTGTGGAACGGAGGCTTCGCCGCGCTGGGAAGCATCCTTGCCATGGCCCATCCACTGGCGATCCTGGTCGCCTTTGTCGGCGCCCCCTTCACCACGCTAAACCCGTTCATAAGCGCCGGGATCTTCGCCGGGATCGTGCAGGCCACCGTCCGCAAACCCCGCGTCTCCGACGCCGAAACAATATCGGCCGACATCGCCAGCCTCAAAGGCATATACCGCAACCGCATAACCAAGGTACTGCTGGTGTTCTTCCTCGCGAACCTTGGAAGCTCCCTTGCCACCCTGCCAGCATTCCTGTCCATCGCCGGCCTGCTGATGCGGTAGGCGGATGCGGCCCGACCTTCCATGCCGTAAATAGCGCCGGACGGGTGGCGGCGTGACTACGGGACTACCGTGCTTAGGATCCCGCTGAAGGGGCCCAGGTTGCCGCGGGCGTTCTGCCAGGCGCCGCTTATGTAGACCGTCTTTCCGCGTTCCGGCTCCTCGAAGCGCAGGGTGTGGGTTGGCCGGCTGGCCATGGTGTGCAGCGTAAGATCGCCCAGGCCCTTTGGCGGCGCGTCAAGAATCGCCCATACCAGCACCGCGCCGTCGTAGCCGACGGGCTTGGCGTTGTGCGCCGCTCCCTTTACCTTAAGGTGGACGCGGACCTCTCGGATCGCGCTTACGCTTAGGGTCATCTCCAGAAGCTCCTTTACCTCGCGGTGTTCCGTGCGGACTATGTCGTGGACGGGGATGCCCATGGCCACGCGGTCCTCGTTCGTGACGGGGGAGAAATGCAGGAACCTGCGGACGAAAAGGCGCAGGACGGACTCCGCGCGCTTGCGGGCGTCGTTCTTGGCCCTTGTCTGCGCGGGGGTGTGCGGGTGCAGGGTGGGCTCGTAGTGGCCCGTCCAGTCCTCCAGCGCCCCGGACAGCTCCAGGACGGCGTCCGCGCTTACGTGGCCCCAGCCGTTGGTCGTCTCGCCCGTTTTCTCGACGACATAATCGACAATATTCCCGAACCATCCGCTGAAATCTGCGTCCCTTGCGGGCACGTAATCGGCCATTTTGGCCCCCTTTTCCATGTATTTTTGCGCCACAACTGCGGCGTTTCCCACCTTCGAAAGCCCCCGCCCCGCGCAACGGAGGTTTTTCCCCTTGGAGCGAACGTATCGCTTTGGGGGGCTCGCCTGTACGGCCACGGGGCGCGTCGCCGGCCCCGGGGAGCGCGTGGCTCGCTTCTGGGGGCGGGCGGTGCGCTTCCGGGAGCGCGTGGTGCGCTTCCGGGGGTGAGCGGTGCGCTCCCGGGGGCGGGCGACTCGCTCCCGGGGGCGGGCGGTTCGCTTCGGAGGGCGCGTGGCCAGCTTCGGGGAGCAAGCGACTCGCTCCCGGGGGCGAGCGACTCGCGCCGTGGCCTAAGCGGTGCGGGCAGATCTCGCCACGGCCAGTAGGCCAGAAGCAGTACCAGTCACCCTGGCTTTCCAGTCCCTGTCGCGCTTCCAGGGCGCTATATGTAGCGTTGTGGGACTATCCACAACACTATACGATTCTAGTGACTGACACCGTGGCGTGTCCCTCCCATGGGCCATGGCCCTAGAACATTCGCCAAACTATTGCTGCAAAGTCCATACACCACTGGCAAAGATGTATGTGCCGGCCAGCCTGCCATTGCCATTGTACAGGGCGAGGAAGGAAGAGCCGTGGGTGCCCATAGCATCATCTGCTATTACCACATTGCCTGGTATGGTAATTGAAGTTAGTGTGTTACCAATAAATGCCTGAACCCCGATGGAAGTCACGCTGTCCGGGATTGTCACGCTGGTTAGCAAGTTGAAACCAAATGTCTGAACCCCGATGGAAGTCACGCTGTCCGGGATTGTCACGCTGGTTAGCAAGTTGAAACCAAATGCAGCATCCCCGATGGAAGTCACGCCGTCTGGAATTGTCACGCTGGTTAGCTGGTTGTGGTTAAATGCAGCATCCCCGATGGAAGTCACGCTGTCTGGGATTGTCACGCTGGTTAGCTGGTTGCCAGTAAATCCACTTAGATGCGTAACGCTGTCCGAAATTGTCACGTTGGTTAGCCGGTTGAAACCAAATGCTCTACTCCCGATGGAAGTCACGCCGTCTGGAATTGTCACGCTGGTTAGCTGGTTCCAACTAAAGGCCCCCCACCCGATGGAAGTCACGCTGCCTGGAATTGTCACGCTGGTTAGCAAGTTCCCACTAAAGGCCAATTCCCCGATGTAAATAACGCTGCCGGGAATGATTATGTTGATTAGATGGTTCTCATAAAATGCACTATTCCAAATGGCTACCACCGCAAGCTCGTTGTGGATTGGTGGTATAACCACGTCGGTTGCCGTACCGGTGAAGCCGGTAACCGCGTACCCTGCACCGCTTCGTGTAAACACAAGCCCTTTCGTGCCGGTGCTGGTCCAGTCGCACCAGCAGTCCGCGCCCGGGCAGCCAGTGCATTCGCAGTCAATGTACGAACAGCCCGCGTCGTCGCATCCGTGGACGCCCCACCTTGCGAACAAGATGATTGGGCCGGTAACCAGCGTAGCCTGGTTAAACCGCTCCGTAAACTCCGCGTTGGTATACCAGCCGGCAAAGACATCATAGCCCCTTGTCGGGTTTGCCGGTATTGCCAGGGGCTGCCCCTCCCGTACCTGCACTGGCCCAATGACGCTTCCGCCGCTGGTGTAAAACATTACCGTGTGGTAGATAGGATCCGTTGTGGCACCTGTTTCGCAGGATGCCACAGCGAATACGACAATGGCGGTTATGACGCCCAGGCCAAGCGCCCTGAATAAAGCCCTTTCATTTTTCATTCTGGAATCTCCTTTGACGTGTGTGTATAAAAAAACCCGCGACCGTCCCTCGCGCGGAACAAGCGCGAAGGGATAGCCGGCGGGTGTTTTTCCAAACCGGGGGACGATATGTTGCTAATGGAAAACTTACATACTAAGAGGCAATTGACGGGACGGGAATTGTGTGATATAAGTGTCTTCGAGACTGTCCGACTGTCCGACTGTCCGACTGTCCGACTGTCCGACTGTCCGACTGTCCGACTGTCCGACTGTCATGCGTGACGGGATGCAGTTTGTTCCGTGTGCTTCCATAGCCCTCAGGCAGGCTTCCTTTGTTTTCCGTGGGGCAAGGCAGGATGGTACAATCGTTCGAACGGCAGCCTGTAGCGTTAAGTATGGCGGCCGCGGGCTTTTTTGTGAAGTGCCCCGCGACCCGCGATTAACCCCTAACGGCCGGCGGGCTGGCGCGAACGCCGTCGATTTACAAGGAATAGCAAGCGGTAACCTGTCCCATCATCATCGCTTCTTCGATACCAAAGCCGGCCATTGCGTCCTCGTGCATCGCCTCGTAAACTTCGCTTTTGTACTCCATGTTCAGGGAACTGGAAATCGACGTTTACAATGTCAACGAAGGCCAAAATAGTAGTA
>Ga0209755_10005272_pt1 | contig 14772 bp, 14 predicted proteins | sample TergutCo191P1_FD_187301 | JGI IMG/M metagenome (GOLD analysis project Ga0209755, IMG submission 187301) | Cornitermes sp. P1 segment gut microbial communities from Petit-Saut dam, French Guiana - Co191P1 (SPAdes) (version 2) | ecosystem: Host-associated > Arthropoda: Insects > Digestive system... | reverse complement strand
GTAATGTGAAACTACCTTTTTCTCTGTTGAAAACTTCTTCATTAACTCCATAAATGTCATAATAGGCAACCCCTTTCTATTTGCCTATTATACTCCATCATTTACCGTGCGTCAAGGGTTAATTCAGAATAAAAATACGCTTATACCATAGATTTTGATGGTGCAAAACTGTAAAAAAAACATCGCCGCCATTAACGAGGATTTACACGTTTCACACCTTTCATATACCGCTACTACGGGTGCGCAACAAGGCACAGATTTTACGGTAGAAAAAACCGAAACGAAGATGTTAAAACGTTCCAACCGTGGGCTTACGTCTTATGATTTACTTGGCAAAATTACGGAAGACACCAACACTAACACGCAAAACGGTAACGGCTATCCTTACGGGCATTAGCAAAAATAAATTTTACTTATTCACCATAAACCCCGAAGATTTATTAACAAAATTTAATCAAGCACTGTGAAGAACTATGATGTAGACAGTTATGACACCATGCTTTCAATAATCGAAACATTATAAATAAGGCGTGACGGTTAAATGACACTCATAATAATCCTCGGTCCTGCCGCTGTGGGCAAAATGACGGTGGGGCAAGCCCTTGCTGCATTGACGGGCTTTAAATTGTTGCACAATCATATGACAAGCGAACTGGCGCGCCACTTTTTCCCTGTACGGGGGGAAGGCAATAAAGAGGGGCGGCGGCTGAAGGATTTGTTTACGCAGGAAATACTGGAAGCCGTGGCAAAGAGCGACAATGGGGGCATGATATTTACCAACATGCTGGATTTTGACCGCCCCGTGGGGTTAAAGTATATTCAAGATATTTTAGATATGTATGCGGCACACGGTGCGAAAACCTGCGTGGTAGAATTATATGCCGACCTTGAAACACGCGTAACGCGCAATAAAACAGAAAATCGCCTGCTTCACAAGCCCGAGAAGCATGATATTGTTGAATCGGAGCGGTTGCTTCGTTATTCCAATGCAAACCAGCGGCACAATACCCATGAAGGCGAATATCCCTTCGCGAATTACTTGAAAATCGACAATACGTACTTATCACCCGAGGCGGTGGCGGATATGATACGGCAAAAGTTTTTAGCAGATTAAGTTTTGAGGTGTAGCCATGAAAACATTAGAAAAAATGCTTCATATATGCCACGTCGTTATTGCTATATGTTTATTTATCACATTTGTTTTGGCTTCTCGTTCGTTTTACGATTTTATATAAATAAATCCCCCCTAAGGCAAGTACCGCTGCCAATAGCACAACGCCAACTACCCACCACGTTAAACCATCGGGTTCTTCTGATATGGGTCGTATGTGCGACAGCATATTCCCCGTTTGCAAATCAAAGAGTATGGAATTTCCCTCCACGGTAGTAATTAACAGCGTATTATTAAGTGGGTTATGGACGGCGCTACATATCCAATTTTGCCTTCCTGAAAAAGGGCAAGGTTCGCCTAAGTAAGTTTGACCGTAGCGCAATAATTCACTTACATGGAAGTAAAATTGCAAAATTCCTTGGTCGTAGAAGCGCATAAAACCCACATTGGGCGGCACGATGAAGAAAGTCATGGCATCGTTTGAGAAATAGAAGCGCCCCCAAAATACCCATTCGTCGAAGGGGTAAACTAGTTCCCCATCACGGTGTAAGCCCGACCGGGGGAAGCGTTCGGGCCCTTCTCCCGGGTGCGCCATATAGAAAACAAGTCCATCGCCCAATTCAATAGAAATGGCGTGGGGCGCGGGGGAAAGCGCATACACATTTGAATAAAAAACCGCCACGAGTATAATGGACAGTAGCATAACACCTAATTTTCTCATGTAAAAACCATACCACAGGAAAACCAAGGAGGCAAATTATGATTTACCGCCCGCTAGGCAACACAGGCAAGGACGTTAGTATCATCGGCTTGGGCTTGGAGCATGTAGACCGCAAGCCCTACGAACAAGTGAAGGAAACCATGGACGCGGCACTGGCGCATGGCATCAATATTATGGATGTATTTATGCCCGGCGACGAGGTGCGCGAAAATATCGCCAAGGCATTTGGTACGCGGCGGCGGGAGGTAATGCTGCAAGGGCACATCGGCGCGACGGATATTAACCAGCAATATGATATTAGCCGCGACATGCCAACGGTAAAGAAATACTTCGAAAAGCTGCTTAAATTATTCGGCTATATCGACTTTGGAATGCTCTTTTTCATAGACAGCGACGAGGATTTTAAAAATGTATTCGACACGGAATTTATCACCTACGCCCAGCAGCTAAAGCGCAACGGCGATATCCATCACATCGGATTTTCCTCCCACAACCCCGTAACGGCAAAGCGCGTTATCGAAACAGGCACGGTAGAAATGATGATGTTCTCGGTAAATCCCGCCTTCGACATGCTACCCGCCGACCGCAATGTCTTCGACCTGTTAGAAAACAAGGTGGGCAAGGAAGCCCTCCACGGCATAGACCCCCACCGCGCCGCCCTGTACGCCCTATGCGAACAGAAGGGTATCGGCATCACCACCATGAAGTCCTACGGCTCGGGGAAGCTGCTCTCCCCCGACCATACGCCCTACGCTCGCCCGCTTACGGTGCATCAATGCACCCATTACGCCCTGTCCCGCCCCGCGGTAGCCAGCGTGTTACCCGGGTGTAAAACCGCCGCGGAAATGGAGCAAATCATCGCCTACTGCACCGCAACCGCCGCGGAAAGGGATTATGCAGAAGTCCTCGCCACCGTACGCAACGACTTCCGCGGAAACTGCGTATATTGCAGCCACTGCCAGCCCTGCCCCGTGAATATTGACATCGCCGCCGTTCACCGTTATTTCGATATCGCGAAGCTGGATATAAAAAACATTCCGCCCTCTATCAAATCGCATTACGCGAGTCTACAAAGTGCGGAATGTATCAACTGCGGGCACTGCGAAAAACGCTGCCCCTTTGGCGTGGAGATAATTAAAAATATAAAGGAAGCAACTCGGCTACTTAAAGACTAAATTATTAAGACCTTGGGGGTTACACCGTCCAGTCAGTTAATTGTAAGCCGTCTATGTTTTCAAAGTCTGCGGTATTGTTAGTTACTAAGGTGTAGCCCCCTTCTAAGCAGTAAGCGGCTATGAGTAAATCTGCGTCATGTACGGTATACCCTTTACGGCGCGTACTTGCGTAGATGAATGCGGCGCGCTCCCATATGGAAGCGGTCACGGGGTCAATGGGGCATTCTGCACATATAATGCGGTATGACATTTCTTTACCATACGCGGGAGTGTAAAGGAAACCACGCATAATCTCAAAATGCACAATAGGCGGAATGACTATGCTTGCGCCACTTTCCCATGCTTTATTTCTGTGGGCAAGTGTCGTGGGGTTTTGGCGTAATAGGTGAATAATAATATTTGCGTCCAGTGCATATACGATGCCCATGCTTTAATCCTCATCGAAAGTAATAGGTTCGCGCCCCATTTGGAAGCGCGGGAAGTCGGGCATGGGTTCGTGCTTGCTGGCTTTTGCCATTTTGTCAAACTCATTCCAAAAATTTTTTCTTGTGTTTGTTGGGGGCGTGGGCGTTTCTTCTATTATGAGTATGGCATGGGCATAGCGGGGTAACGGGATATTGTTTGTAGGAGTAAAACGACCTTCTGTAACTAATCCTTGTACGGCTTGCATGTGGTTTCCCCTTTCCTTAGTGGTGTGGGCATTATAGCACAATATAGTTAAAACGCGTCTTTGTTTTGGTCGAGCTTTTTCAAAGGTCCGCAGGTATTAGGCAGCCCCCAAGGTTTTAATCCTTTGACCTTATCTCTTTAATAAAATATTTTCTTCATACGCCCTTACTTCGGCTAACCACTCGCCGTCCTGCGGGACGCTTTCATTTTTGCAATGTTGCGCCCAAACCTCCCCGAATGGGAGCGTTTTCATCTGCTCTTGCAGCGCCATAACGGTGGTAAAATCCCCTGCATCTTGCGCTTTACGCAGTGCATCGTGGGGCATGAGCAAGGCGTACAGCAGTGCCTTCTGCACCGCGCGTGTACCCATCGCCCACGCAGCAATGCGATTAATTGAAGCATCAAAGAAATCCAACCCCATTAGCACCTTATCCAGCGCGTTGTTACGCACAATTTCCATACAAATTTCTCTTGTCGTGTCATCGAAAAGGGTTACATGGTCGCTGTCCCAGCGTACAGGGCGGGTAATATGCAGGGGAATTTTATCAAAGAAGCACAAAAGCGCAGGGATTTTATCCGCCGTGCATTCCGTGGGGTGGTAATGCCCGTTGTCGAGGAGCGGGTACACACCCTTTTTGCTTGCGGCGTAGGTTACATAAAATTCGTTAGAACCTACGGTGTAGCTTTCCAAACCAATGCCAAACACTTTGCTCTCTACGCAGTCAATCACGTGCGGGAGCGCTCCCGCTAAAATTTCATCCAAAGACGCTTGCAAGCGCTTGCGGGGGGAAAGTCGGTCGGCGGGTACGTTTTTGTAGCCGTCGGGTATCCATATGTTACACAGCACCTTGTCGTTTAAGGCTTCGCCGATGGCGTTTGCAATTTCGCGGCTGCGCTTGCAATGTTCTATCCAAAAACGCCGCGTCTCGTCACAGGGGCTGGAAAGGGTTAGCCCGTCTTTTACACGAGGGTGACCAAAGCAGGTAGGGTTAAAGTCGATGCCTATGCCCTGTTCGCGAGCAAATTCCACCCAGGGCTTAAAATGCTCGAAGGTAATTGCGTCCCGTTCTACTCGTTTACCATCGGGGAAAACGGCGTAGCTTGCGTGCAAATTGATGCGCTTTTTACCGGGGATAAAGGAGATAGCCTTGGCAAAGTCGGCGGTAAGTTCTTCAAAGCTACGCGCCTTGCCCGGGTAATCCCCCGTTGCTTGTATGCCCCCCCCGGCTGCACCGCTGTCAAAGCCCGTCACATCGTCGCCCTGCCAGCAGTGAATGGAAATGGCCTTCCCCGCCAGCAATTCCAAGGCTTTGTCCGTGTCTACGCCCAGTGCTTTATAGGCATTTTTTGCGTGTTCATACAATTGCATAAAAATTACCTCCTAAACAGGTGTATTTACGTTCGTCCATAAAACCTCTATAATCATATCACAAACGTGCACAGGGGGACACCATGGAGCATATGCAAATTATTGAACAGTTTAACACACTCATTAACAACATCATTAACCGCGTAACGTTGCAAATCCTCATTATGGAACGCGACACAGGCGCAATGCTTAAAACCAACGAAGCCGCAATGGCTAAAATGTTGGATGATTTCGAGTACATGGGCAAGCTTACCGAAGCGCTCTCGCACCACGATGTTTCCAAATCGGGTGCGCAGTTTGAATTAAATTTCGAAAGCAACGGGCAAGAATTAACACTGCTTGTCATGGGACATGCCCTGCCATGGGAAGACAAGGACGCCCTTCTATACACCATTGACGATGTAAGCGAAGCCACGAAGGAAATAAAAGAACTGGAAAACTTCGCTTATCACGACAGCCTAACCAACTTGCACAACCGTACCTACGGTATGCGCATATTAAACAAGTGGCTGGACGAAAAACGCGAATTTGTACTTTTATTTGCAGACCTTGACCGCCTAAAATACATCAACGACGTTTTTGGGCACGAGGAAGGCGATAAATACATTATCAGCGCGGGCAATCACCTACGCGCATTCCCAAAAGGGGCAATCATATGCCGCCTTGGCGGCGATGAATACATGGCGCTTATCCCCAATATGACCGAAGACGAAGCTACCCAAAAAGCCGCCGCCATCGCCACCGCATTAGAAACAGACAAATACCTCGCCGACAAGGAATTTACCTACGGCATGAGCTACGGCTGCGTGGGCGTTACAAAAACAAATACATCGCCCGCAAAGACCATTCTAAGCACCGCCGATGAAAAAATGTACGTACACAAACGCGCCCGCAAGGCGGAACGAAGGGATTAAGCGCATGACACGCATTACCGAAGCCACCGAATGCGATTTTAAATTAGCCGTAGAAAAAGAAAAACCCATCAGCTGGTTAAAAAGCGTTTCCGCCTTTGCAAATGGCATAGGTGGTACGCTTTTTTTCGGTGTAAATAATGGGGGCAATGCAATTGGCTTAACCGACCCACAAGCCGATGCAGATTTTATTAGCAATAGAATCAAAGACCGCATTGCTCCCATCCCCGAGTTCACACTCACCCCGCACATTGAAAACGGCAAAAACATCCTCGCCCTTGCAATAAAATCTGGGCAAAATACACCCTATTATTACACGCCAAGCAAAGATACAAAACGCGCCTATGTACGTATCGGCAACGAAAGCGTACTCGCGCCCGATTATATGCTTAACGAGTTAATTTTAAAGGGAGGCAACCGCACATATGACATTATCCCCACCAATTTCAAAAAAGAAGATTACAGTTTCTCGTTGCTCGAAGCCACGTACCGCCACCGTACCAAGTCGCGCTTCCAACCTTCCGACTACGTATCTTTTGGCTTGGCAACGGATGAGGGTTATCTAACCCGCGCAGGTTCATTGCTTGCCGACCAGCCCATCGTTTATAACGCCCGTTTATTTTGTACGCGCTGGCAGGGCTTGCACAAAGGCTCAATTTTTGATGATGCGATTGACGACAAGGAATACGAAGGTAATCTTATTCATCTGCTGGAAAACGGATGTAATTTTGTAAAACTTCACAACCGCATGGGCTTTGCAAAAGAACCCATGGAGCGCGTAGAAAAACCCGACTACGCAGACCGCGCCGTTATGGAAGCAATCGTCAATGCCATTATCCACCGCGACTGGCTTATGCAGGGTAGCGAAGTGCATATCGACATTTTCGACGACCGTTTGGAAATTTCATCCCCCGGCGGTATGTGGAGCGGAAAAATGATTCAGGAAGAAGACATAAACAACCTAAAATCGGAACGGCGCAACCCCGTTATCGCCGACCTTTTTCACCGAATGAAATACATGGAACGGCGCGGAAGCGGACTAAGAAAAATCGTAGAAGAAACAAAAAAGCTACACGGTTTTACAAACACCTATATGCCCACGTTCCACTCATCGCGGTCAGATTTTACCGTTGTGTTAAAAAACATGAATTACACCAACGAGTTCGGTATAAAGTTCGGTACAAAGTTCGGTGGAAAAATAAATCGCACGCAAAAAGAAATAATTGAACAAATGACAACCCATCCAGAAATTAACGCACAAGAAATAGCTAACACCATAGGCATTACAAAACGCGCTATCGAAAAAAATATTAGCATATTAAATAAGCTAGGTTTAATTAAACACGTCGGTTCTACAAAAAATGGCAAGTGGCTTGTAAACAACACAACTTCATAAAGGGTGAGTAAAATGGAAAAATTGGACGGCATGAGCATGGACATAGAACAAACCGAACGTAACAAATTACAATCCCTATTCCCGCAGTGCTTCAAAGAGGGCAAGCTTGATGTTGACATGCTCCTTAATCTTTGTGGGGAATACATTGACGAGGATTTTGAAAAATACAAATTTGAGTGGAAAGGCAAAGCCGAATGTTTCCGCATTGCAGGCAAGCCTTCCACAGGTACATTGCGCCCCTGCCCCGATGAAAGCGTAAATTTTGACACCACCAAAAATCTCTACATAGAGGGCGACAACTTGGAAGTGTTAAAACTTTTGCAAACGGCGTACTTCCGTAAGGTGAAAATGATTTATATCGACCCGCCATACAACACGGGCAATGACTTTGTGTATAACGACAATTTTGCCGACCCCATCGCCCATTACAAAGAAATAACCAGTCAAGCCACCAAATCTAACCCCGAAAGCATGGGGCGTTTTCATACCGCATGGTTAAATATGATGTACCCACGGTTGCGACTGGCGGCTAATTTGTTGCGGGATGATGGGGTTATTTTTATTTCGATTGATGACAACGAGGTGCATAATTTACGGAAAATTTGTGATGAGATTTTTGGGGAAGAGAATTTTGAAGGGCATATTCATTGGCGGCGGCGTCACAATCAACCTAATGATAAAACAAAAATGATTGGACTTGTTGCGGAACATATTCTCGTTTATGCAAAAAATAGCGTAGATTTACGTATCGCTGGGGTTGGAAAAATAGATTTGACTGGCGATTTTTCTAATCCAGATAATGACCCACGTGGCGACTGGGCATCAAAACCATGGAAAGTTGGCTCAGACCAAAGTGGCAGTCGATATACGATAATCTTGCCAAATGGTAAAGTTTTAGATGAAGAGTGGATGGGTGAAGAAAGCACCTTTAAAGATTTATTAACCGATAATCGTATTGTTTTCCCACGTAAAGGCGATGGTATGCCTCGAAAAAAGTATTTTCGCTTTGAACGTGAAGCCGAGGGGCAAAGTGCGACAAATTGGTGGGAGCATACACGTTTTGGGCATAACCAAGGCGCGAATGATTTAATGACCGAGTTATTCGGAATAAAAAATATCTTTAGCAACCCAAAACCAATTGAGTTGCTTAGAGGCTTGGTTCAAATTGCAAATGTTAAAGACGATGAACTTGTGCTGGATTTTTTTGCTGGTTCATGCAGTACTGCCCATGCTGTAATGCAGTTAAATGCTGAAGATGGCAAAAATCGTCAATTCATCATGGTTCAACTCCCAGAAGTTACAAACGAAAAATCCGAAGCTTACAAATCGGGTTATAAAAATATTTGCAATATCGGCAAGGAGCGCATACGCCGTGCGGGTGCAAAAATTTTAACCGAATGGCAAGAAAAACAAAAACAGCTTGAAATAAACGAACAAGCCGAGCAAACACCGCCCGACACAGGCTTCAAAGTACTCAAACTCGACACATCCAACTTACACGCATGGGATGGCACACCCATAACCGATGGCAATGTACAAACCTTGTGGAATAGGTTCGATGCAAGAGAAAAAACAATAAAACGCGACCGCGCCAACTTAGATATCGTATATGAAGTAATGTTAAAAATGGGTATTCACCTTGACTATATAGTATCCGAAATAACCGTAGGCAGTAAAAAATGCTACGCAATAAGCAAACACCCACTTGAAACAAGCAAAGAAAATATGGTACTAGTTTGCCTCGAATTCGGTATAACCCCCGAAGACATAACCGCCTTTTGCAACCTCGCCCCAAAACAAATAATTATCGCCGAGGAAGCCTTCGAAGACAGCATCGCAATGAGTAATGCACATTATATTCTTAAAGATAGGGATATTGAGATGAAGTTATTATAAACTGCGAGGGATACTATATGAAATTTACACATTACGATTTAAAAAGATTAGCAAAAGGAGAAATTGTTGAGATTACCCTGTCGGGGAGTGCCGCAAATGTTCAGCTATTGGACAATACAGGTTTTCAAAATTACAAAAATGGAAGAAATTACAAATATATTGGTGGATTAGCAAAAAAATCACCAATTAGATTGCTAGTGCCGAGTAATGGTCATTGGCACGTTGTAGTGGATATGCGTGGTCTTGTCGGAACGACAAGGAGTTCAGTACGAGTTTTACCTTCTGCATTACCACCTATGCGTGAACGGTCTTTGGTTGATATTCCATCGCTCGTGAACAGAAACATCATAAATATGGAAAACAAAATGTCGCATAATGTTTACGATGTTTTTATTTCCCATGCATCCGAAGATAAAGATGAAATTGTACGTCCGTTAGCTATAGAACTTGCAAACTGTGGTCTATCGGTTTGGTATGATGAGTTTGAAATGAAAATTGGAGATTCATTAAGACGAAAAATCGATAAAGGTTTAGCTAATAGTAAATTTGGCATAGTTGTGATTTCTCGTTTCTTCATAAAAAAAGGATGGACCAATTATGAGTTAGATGGATTAATAACAAGAACAGTATCGGGGGAGCAGATTCTTCTCCCTGTATGGCACAACATAACGAAAAACGAAGTCGTGGAATACAGTCCTTCGTTGGCAGACAAAGTTGCAAGAAATACCGCAAATTACACCATTAAAGAGATAGCAAGGGAAATTGCCGAAGTCATAAATCGATACTAACGTTGACAAGTGAAGTATTTTAACCAACAAAGCGGAAAGTCGAGGTGGACATTATGAATGAAACCATATTACAAAAATATATCTCAACAGGGGCATTATATGAAATATTGGAACTGGATAACATTGACTTTGCCGACCTTAAACGACTACACAATGGCAACTTTATTTTTGATGCATTTTGTTTAAAATGCCAGTCGCTAAGCACGTTTAAAAGTAACTATAAATACAATAATCAATGGAAAGAAAAAGAAAATTTAACGCTGGAAGATAATCGACGTGAGTTTTTACGATTTTTGGAAGATGAGCCTTTATCATTTGAATGTGCAAGGGATTTTAACCATACAATAAATATTGTTCTTAAAACAGAACCATCGTATTCAATTGATTCAGCAGATTCAATCCAAAAATACGGTCAATATCCATCTCTCGATGAAACAATTACATCAAGTTTAGTTAAATACAACGAATTTTTACCTAATGATTCAAGAGAATTAGGGTGTGCTATAAAATTAAATAATAACGGGAAACACATAGGAGCATTTGTTTATTTACGTAGAATTTTTGAACGGCAAATATTCAGTTTGTTCGAAGAGAATATATTAACATTAAATATTGAAAGGGACGACTTTTATAAAAAAAAGAAAATGGAGCAAAAAATAGACATTCTTAGAAATTATTTGCCACAATTTGTTGTGGACAACAAGAAGGTACTATATCCACTGTTGAGCAAAGGTGTTCATGAATGGACAGAAGTTGAATGTAGCCAATATTTCCACTGTGTTTACCAATCAATTGAAATAATTTTAGATAGAATAGTTGCCGTTTTGGAAATGAAGGAAAAAGAAATAAAACTTACAGATGAAATTTCTATAATTAACCAACAAAGTGGCAAGGTGTAAGCTTTTTGCACAAGGAGCAACTATCAATATGTTGCAAAATCTTATATGTGAAATCGACAACAGGCTTGCCAAACCAAACCTTTTGGAAGAAGAGCAGATATTCGGGATTTGAAAATTGTAAAATGTTTATATTTCATATATGACGAAGTTCCTTCTTTGACATATATTGGACAAACGGGCTTCATAGGCGCAAGTGGCATTTACGGATGATTGAACACCTATATTGCTTCTAGGGTTAGTGAAAGTTCATTCATGCGTTATGTAAATAACCTTTACGATAATGATGAAAGCTTGAACAAAAAATATTGCAACTTGAAAATACTCTTTGAAAAACATATTGGCACAAAATGGACTGCCAGACTTTTGGATATGACCTCGTTTGAAAAACACAGTGCTAATTTTATGGAAAAATCATGTATACAGATTCTTTCACCTATGGCGAACGTACTTCATAACAATAATAAAGTATACGAAGCAGTCGAAAAAATACTTGAAAAAATCCCGAAATATGAGGTGTCCGAATGAAACTCAAATTCAAAACCCAAACCTTCCAAACCGACGCCGTAAACGCCGTAGCCGATTTATTCGCGGGGCAAAATAAGCAAACCACCACGTTTTCCATCGTAGAGGATAATCACGGCGCGTATACGCGCTTGGATGAAAATAAATTTGGCATTGGCAACGCCTTAACCATACGCGAAAGCGATTTATTAATTAACATGAACCGCGTACAAAAGCGTAATAATCTACCCAGCACAAAGGATTTATACCCCTTCGCCCATTTTCACGAGGGGGATAGGCGTTTTTGTATTGAAATGGAAACGGGAACGGGCAAAACCTATGTGTATACCAAAACGATTTTTGAGTTACACAAGCGATATGGTTTTACAAAGTTTATCGTTGTTGTGCCGTCTGTGGCTATCCGCGAGGGCGTTTACAAGTCGCTTCAAATTACAGCCGACCACTTTGGGGCGCATTATGACAACGTGCCGTGCCGTTATTTTATTTACAATTCTGCCAAGTTGTCGGATGTACGGCAATTTGCCACCAGCAATAACATTGAAATTATGATAATCAACATAGATGCGTTTAAAAAAGCCGAAAATATAATTAACCAAGCGCAGGACAAGCTAAACGGCGAAACGGCAATGCGTTACATACAAGACACAAACCCCGTCGTAATCATTGACGAACCACAGAGTGTGGACAACACCCCAAAGGCAAGAGAGGCAATTCAAAGCCTTAACCCGTTTGTTGTGTTGCGGTATTCTGCAACCCACAAGGAAAAAGTAAATCTACTGTACAGGCTAACCCCTGTGGATGCCTACCAAAAAGGGCTTGTAAAGCAAATTGTCGTATCTAGCAATGCGGTAGATAACGCCCACAATAAACCCTATATCGCCTTAAAATCCGTATCGCGTGACGGGGGTTTTAAGGCAAAAATTGAAATTGATGTGCTGGGAAAAGGCGGAGCAGTTACGCGCAAAACCATAACCGCCAAACACGGCGACGACCTTTTTACACTGTCCGGCAATCGAGATTTATACGAAGGTTATCAACTCACGGGGATTGATATCGCCACAGGGCGAGAGTTTATCGAATTTTCTAATACCGAAACGCTGGAACTGGGTAAAACCATCGGTGGCGTAAACGAGGATGTATTAAAACGCGCCCAAATTTTCCGTACCATTGAGGCGCATTTAGATAAGGAATTGCGATATATGGAACAAGGCATTAAAGTTTTATCGCTATTCTTTATTGACGAAGTAGCCAAATACCGCACCGCCGAAGGCGAAAAAGGCTTGTATGCCCAATTATTTGAATCATGCTATGAGGAACTAATAAACAGACCAAAATACGCTACGATTCGGAGCAAGTTTACAAGCACTGTGGCAAGTGTACACAACGGCTATTTTTCGCAAGACAAAAAGGGTGTGTACAAAAACACAAAAGGCGATACGTTGGCAGACGATGACACCTACAACACCATCATGCGCGACAAGGAATGGTTATTATCGTTTGACTGCCCGTTGCGTTTTATTTTTTCACACTCGACATTAAAAGAAGGCTGGGATAACCCCAATGTATTTCAAGTTTGCACGTTAATTGAGCATAAATCTACCTTTACCCAACGCCAAAAAATTGGGCGCGGGTTGCGTTTGTGCGTAAACCAAGACGGCAACCGCATTGAGGACAGGGAAATAAATACGCTCCATGTAATGGCTAACGAAAGTTTTGCCGAATTTGCCGATTCTTTACAAAAAGAAATTGAGGCAGAAACGGGCATAACTTTTGGCATGTTTCAAATTGATTTGCTGGTGGGGCAATCCTACGAAGAAGAAGTGATTGTAGAAAAAACCGTAACGGTTGAACAAGCCACCGAGGTAGTGGAAATATTGAAAAATAATGGCGAAGTTGACTCAACCAAAGGGTATGTTGCCAGTATAATTGACAAGGTTTCCAAGAAAGCCGAAGAAAGAGGTTGCGAAAACACAGAAATTGCGGTTGAGGCGATAATTGGTACAACATATACCGAGCAAATAATTGAAGAAAAAATTATTTCCTATGATGAGGCAGAAGAAATAATGGCAGATATGGAGAAAAGTAAACTCATCATAAAAGATAAAAAAAGTGGCAACTATAAAATGACCGACACCATGAAAAAACAATTGGAAACAGGAACGCTGGATTTAAATGAACGGCATAGCCAAGCCAAACAACGCGCAATCATCGAAATTGCCCAACGTGCCAACGCAAAGGTAATTATCCGCGATGATAGTAAGAAAGTGCGCGTAAAATTGAAAAAACAAGTATATGAATCGCCTTTATTTAAGGATATATGGGATAAAATAAAACAAAAAACCACCTATAGGGTGAAAATTAATTTTGAACAACTTTTACAAAAATGCATAAATGATTTTGCTAACATGCCCGCCATACCCAAGGCGCGGATTGTAACGCAATCTGCCGAGTTAAACATTGAAAATGCAGGCGTTACCCATACAGAACGCGGTTTGCGCACCCTCGAATTGCAAGACGATTATACGGTGTTGCCGGACATTCTACATGTTATCGCAACAGAAGCGAAGTTAAAGCGTTCGGACGTAGGGCAAATTTTGCGCAAAAGCAACCGAGGGGCTGATTTCCTCAACAACCCACAAGCATTTACAGAAAAAGCAATGGAAATTATTACACGCAACCGCCACGCCCTTGCGGTTGACGGCATCAGTTATATCAAGCTAGCGGGCGAAGAATATTACGCGCAACAAATTTTTACGGATGAAGAACTACAAGCCTACCTCGACCATGATGCACTTGCGGTAAATCACAGCCTATACGACCATATGGTTTATGATAGCGGCGTAGAAAGCCGATTCGCCCAGAGTTTGGATAATGACCCCGATGTAAAATTGTTCTTTAAAATACCCAGTCGCTTCACGATTGACACGCCCATTGGCACATACAACCCCGACTGGGCAGTTTATCTTGAACATAATGGCGACAAAAAGCTTTACTTCATAATTGAAACAAAAGGCACGACTACCCCATCCCTTCTACGAACGCCCGAACAACAAAAATTAAAATGCGGAATTGCACACTTTACGGCATTAGAAAATGATATAATTTTCCCCGCCATACCCGTTCGCGATTGGTACGAATTTAAACGTAGTATATAAATAAAAACTAGGGGTCCGCATCTGCGAACCCCGCTTCAGTTTGAAGACAAACCCCGTCCATTTGCCCGGATGGACGGGGTTTTTGGTATAATAAAGAAACAAACCAAAGCCCAAGGCGGAGAGCGAATGCTAACAAAAAACCAAAGCAACAACCGAATGC
>Ga0209755_10005271_pt1 | contig 14773 bp, 18 predicted proteins | sample TergutCo191P1_FD_187301 | JGI IMG/M metagenome (GOLD analysis project Ga0209755, IMG submission 187301) | Cornitermes sp. P1 segment gut microbial communities from Petit-Saut dam, French Guiana - Co191P1 (SPAdes) (version 2) | ecosystem: Host-associated > Arthropoda: Insects > Digestive system... | reverse complement strand
CATCTTTTCTTCTGTGTAGTTCATAAAAACCTCCTTAAATGAGTAATTAATAAAAGCCCCTTTACGTTGTATACTGGTATTGCTAAAGACCCATATCCACGTAAAGGAGGCTAGAAGCCATGATTACAGGATCACAGCCGGAACTTAGGTACGAATTACTTAAGGTTATCCTCTCAAATCCCTCAACTAATATTATGGAAGTCAATATTGATAATGTTTCCGTAAAATTAGATCAAATCATTCAAGTTATTTGGAATAAGAATCCTCAAGAGGAATCTCAATTAAAGGCGAAGCCTTAATATTTATAACGCACCCATATCGTGCTGATGTAAAAAATGCTTCACTTGGAAGCATCTCGATAGAATCGACCTGATAACCCAGGGCTTCCATGGCTTGCATTATTTTGATCAATTCCTTGTTTTTTGTTCTGATTGTAGTCATATAATTTCTCCTTTCCTTATTAGGGATGGAGCCGGCGGGAGTTGAACCCGCAGAACAGCGGCGCAGATTGGGAGGGTAGACACCGCTGTCCGGCCTATACGGCCCCTATACCGGAGTTTTACTCCGGGTTTTGGTTCGTAAAAAATATTGGGCGCAGGGCTTACGATTCCCGCGCTCTGGTCAAACGTCTGGGACGGCTGCTTCTGCCTCATCTATTGCCCGTTGCCCAGACTCCCCTATGTCAAAGATCTTCTTTTGTACTGCCGCAAACTCGACTTTTTGACGGGTTTATGCGATACTTTCAAGTGGGGAATAAACCTCCCCGCTTTAGCGAATACACACTAAAGCGGGGATGTTTAGTCCCCGATATTAATATTATCGGATGTATCTTATTTTTGTCAAGATGTATCCTAAAATATTTTAAGGAAATTTAGGGTTTATCTTATGTTTGCATGGGAAGAAAAAATAGAGGTTGTAAAAAGCACCTTAGCAATAAAAAGTAATAAACAGCTTGAGGAAATGCTGGAATTATCTAACGGGTACATTGGAGAGCTAATAAAAGGGAAAAATAAGAATCCGTCAAAAATAATTACCGCCATGGTAAAAATTTTACATATTAACCCAAGATGGCTTTACAATGAATCGTTGGATATTTTTGAAGATGATAATGCACAACAACAGAAAGACCCAGAAGTAAAAGAGAAATTACAATTTTTGGATTCTTTTAATGATCATATAATTAATACTATCAAGAAAAATGGTTTAGATAAAATAGAAGAACGACTAACGGCCATAGAGGCCAGATTTGAAAAGGAAAAAACATACCAAGTAATAACAAGTGACAAAGACGAACCTTTGTACACGGCCGAACCAACCCACTCATACGGCGAAGAAGAGGAGTATGACAATATTTTCTTTGTGCACAACATAGCCGCAGGGCCGCCGACACTAATAAACGATGATCGCAACGAAACAGTGAAGGTTCCTTCCCGGCTGCTCAGGGGCGGCGAGAAATACTATGCGGCAAAAATCCAAGGTAGTTCAATGACAGGCGCTGGCATCCTTGACGGGGATATGGTGCTGATACGCCACACGGATGTGCCGAAGGACGGAGCGATTCAAGTGGTGCGTTATCAGGATAAAGTGACATTAAAGCGGCTGCGCGAGGTTGAAGGCAAGGGCTGGGAATTACGTTACATGGACGGGAGCGGAAAGAAGATTACATGCGATTCTGACGAATACGAAACACTGGGAGAATTTGAGGCAATACTGCCTGAAAAATGCCGTCCCGGACATGCCTAAAAAACCCCTCAAAACGAACGAGAACCCATTAGAAAACTGTTAGATCAAATAATCTGGTATAAATTATGTTTTGGGTATTTTTGCACAATTGCAACAAGAATAAATTTTATCCAGATGGGGGTGATATTGGGAGGGCTGGGAGGGGAGAATTAGGGGGTTGGTTAAGTCTTTATCAGATAACGAAATAAGCTTAATTTTTGATAGAAAACCCCTTAAAATACGGGGTTGGTCTTTTTGCTCAGTTTGTAGATTAAAAGCTTTTAATAAATCTCTCGACGAGAATATTCTTGATTTGTCCTCCAGTACATGGCACTCAATGTTAATTTTGCCAAGTTTTAATACGCCTTCATGTGTTGATCTTAATATTTCACTCATGTTTCAAATTATTATAATATAATTATGTCATTTACTCTAGTTTTATTTATTTTCTCCCTTTTATCACACATAGAGTAAACCCGCGGTTTACCATGCAAAATTAAAGCATGAAAATACGCAAGAGAGAAATCGCGAAGGTCGGCATATTCGGATCAAAAGACAATCCGCAGATAGTTACCGAAAAAGACCTTAAAGAAATCGCAGAAACATTTAAGAATGTAAAAAAGGCGCCAATATCTTTATCAGGGCATTGGCCCGACGCCTCATCTCCCCGGCTTGGCAATGTTGTAAATATTACTTATGACGAAAAAGCCCAAACCCTTACAGGCGAGATAGAGGAAGAAGACGCGCTTGCCGAAGCGGTAGAAGCGGGATACTACCCCGACGTTTCCATCGGAGCGCGGCAGAGAGCCAGCGACGGCAAAATGTACCTGCACCACCTTGCCTACCTGGGCGAAGAACCTCCCGCCATTAAAGATCTTGTCAAGGAAATAAAAGAAGACCTCGGAATCGCCGCCTCTGATAATTTCGTTAGCAGACGATTCCCGTCACCATCGGAGAAAAGATTATATCTTTCCGACACTCCACCAGAAAGCCAAAAACATGAAAATAAAATGGCCATGGAACTTTCCTCCACCTCCGGCAGCGGAGGTGGAGACTGTTCTCCAAAACCAAACGAGGAGGTCAATGTGACCGAACAGGAAGCGCAGGTTCTGCGCGAAAAAAACGAGAAGCTTGAAGCAGAAAACAAAAAGCTTCAGGACGAAAACAAACTGGCTCTTTCCGATGCTGAAAAGCAGAAGAAAGAATCAGACAGGGAGCGGCTTAAAACCGCGATGGAAAGCAAAAAGATTGCGAATCCAATCCGCGAAAAGGCTCTACGCCTTTGTGACGCGCTGGATAACGCGAAAACCATCGAGCTTTCCGACAGCGAGGCGCCGGAAGGGAAGCGTAAAGTTTCCGCCGTTGACTGCCTCATCGAGCTTGTCAGTTCTTTTACCCCCGCGGTGAAAGAAGGGACACTGAATCTTTCTGACGGCGAAGACGCCGGATCTGCTAACACAAAGCAGATTAATTTCGGCGCAATTTAAGGAGCGGCAGTTATGAAAAACTTTTTAGCTGCAATGTTATTTTCAATTGTGCAGGGCGTAACAACCCAGGCGGAAATCAATCCGCGCACCGCGGCGGATGGAAGGCATCCGCCTTTCATCACAGCCTTCGGTTTTCCCGAAGTACATGAGGCGTGGGATGAAGGCACAATCATGGTGCAGGCGATGGATGACACTACACCTATTCCGGGGCAGGCGACGGCGCTTTCATCTAACGCGACATCAAATATCATAGGCGTGCTTCAGCGGCGTGTCGCTGAAAATGAGACTTCCGGCAACATACTGATCCACGGATCAGTGCCTGCGGAAATTCTCAAGTACGTTCCATCGACCGGACCTGTTGACGCGACAGCAGGACAAATCGCGGCTTTAAGGGCCGCCGGTATTTACGTGTAATAGGAGGCGCGTTTATATGTGGGATTTTCTAAGAAAATTTTTTGTCATTGACATGCTGGTGAACGCCTTAAACAGGCTGCCGCCTATGAAAACATTTATCATGGATTTAATTTATCCTGAATCGGTTCGTTTTAACCATCCTAAGGATAAACTTGCCCATGCGGATCTCGGCCTGCCGGAAAAAAACATTCCGCTGATTACAAGAGGCTCGTCGTCTTACGCCGTACCCTTGAACAAGACGGCGCTTAAACTGATAGACCCTGCGAACATCACGCCGTCATTAAAGATAGGCGCGCATGAAGCTAACGAAATGCGCTCGCTAGGGCTGGAACAGGTTAGGCAGCTCATCGACAGGCAGATTGATAAGCTGCGGAAAATTGTCCGTAAAACAACCGAAGCATTGGCGCAGCAGTCGTTAAGCGGCAAAATTTCCTATGCTATCCGCGGCGCGGATAATACTTTAGATGTCTATGAAGTAAAATTCGGCGACATCAAAAAAGTAAACTTTGCAAAAAAATGGAACGACAGCGGTATAACGCCAGGGCATATCGTCGTTGATATTGGAACTATTATAAGCGATTTACAGCTAACATCAGACGGAACCGACATTGTATTCCTTACAGGAAGCGATGTTTACGCCGCGCTTGTCAACGTTGCCGCGCAGAACAAAAACAGCGACATCATCAAAATTATGCCCGATCACATCCTTATAGGTAACGCGAAATTCATTATCTGCAATGCGATGTATTATGATCACAAAACCAAGGAAAACGTTAAAGCAATACCTCCAAAAACTGTCAAGGCAGTTGCGAAGGACGACTCTTTCAGCCTTGCATACTGTGCTCTTGATTCGTTCGCAGCAAGCCATGCCGGGCTGCCGTTTTTTATTGACACAGTAGAAGAAAAAGACCCGGAAGCCCTCAAGCTTATCGCGCAGTCGCGCCCTATGCCGATCCCGAACGTTGACGCAATCAGGGACGCGGAGGTATTGAGTTAATCATGGAAGAGCTGGGTATAGAAAACATTCCTGTAGAAAAGCCTGATACGCATATTATCATTGCTCCGTTTGGAGAGCCGGTTACGCCGGAAGAGGTATCGCGCAGGTTAGGGCAGAACCTCTACACCCAGCTTGCGGACGGCTCTGATGAAACAGTCATTAACGCGATAACCAGAGCAAGTATTTACATCGGCTCTGTTATGCGCATCTTTCGGCAGCCTTTCGACCTAGACAACAAAGTTATACGCGAAGTGGTTCTTGTTTACACAATCTATGAACTGCACATGGCATTAGGACATGAAGAAGCCGGGCGGGAATACCGCATAAAAGCGCGTGATATTATCCGCGCTGCGTGGGGAGATTTCCCCGATAGCGATTCGCCGCCTGAAAAAGGCATTGCTGCATCGGTTGCAGTACCGCCTAAACGAAAAGGTTTTAACGAGACATGGCGTTAGAAGCATTGGACGCGCTTGCGTCGGCTCTTCAAAATCCGGCGAAGCTTGAAACAATAGGCGGCATGGCTGTTGAGATGATCCGCGGCAAGATACATAGAGGCGACGGTTTTGAGCCGTTATCTCCTGCGACAATTGTGTACCGCGGCGCAGGACGCCCGCTGCAGGATACAGGAGCGTTACGCGATTCAATTACTTTTAATGTGATTAATGACAGTACGGTAAGCGTAGGAACAAACAAGCCTTATGCAGCAATACAAAACAATGGCGGAGTAATTCGGCCAAAGAAAGCCAAGTGGCTATGGATACCTGCGGCAGGTACAAGGCAGTTGCAGCGGAAATATGGTTACAGCGCAACTGATGTTTTAAACGGATTAAAAGCGGCAGGATATACTGTTTTTTTTATGAAAGATAAAAGAGTTGTTTGCTACCGGGAAAAACGCAGGACGCGCAACGAAAAAGGCGAACTTGTGTACAGATCGCATATTATTTTTTATCTGAAAAAATCAGTTGAAATTCCTGCCCGCAGGTTTTTCTATCTAAACGAACGTGACATGCAATTAATTATGAAGGAGGTTGGAAGTGCGCTTGAACAGCTTTGAAGCATTAAACGCTTTCGCGAAACAGCTTGAAAGAAACATATGTGGGAAAAGTTTTCATACCAAGGTCATAGTAACGCCGTCATCTGTAAACGAAAAAGGCGTTGTGATAAAAGTAAGTCTTCTTAAAACTTTTGTCCAGCTGTTACCGCCGGCCGCAAGGTCAAGCAGAACATTGCGTGTGCGCGTAACGGTAGCAGGCACCGCGGAAAGCATGACAGGGCTTAAACAAGCCCTTGAAGCGATAGAGGCGATAGATAAATATCTCATGTTGCCTGGCTTGCGCCTTGAAACCAAGGACGGCTGGCGCATACCAAACAGCCGCATTATTCAGCAGGTGAGCGAAGAAGACAGTTTTATAGATTCGCCTGATTCGATTGCAGTACAGGATGTGCAGGATGATCGAATAGTAATTATTACAATTCCACAAGGAGAAAATTAATGGGTATTCACACAACTAAATATGAGACCAAAAACGGGAAAACCCGAAAGGTCAAAGACGTGCAGACAAAAGGCGCAGCGTCTAAACACGGAGCGGCGGGTCCAGCGCCCGGCGCGGATAATAAAACATCGGCCGGAACACCGGCAAAACAGGGAGAGTAATTATGGACAGACAACAAAAAGTCCTTATTGGCGATGACAGCATGATCTTTACAGGCGATGCCGGAAATACCGAATACGAAGGCGACGATGCTGCAACAATCGCGGAGATCACAGGATTTGCGCCGGAATCAAACGGCGTAAACCGGATAATGTGTGTCATTACAGCAATCGGCCCGGATTCAATTTTTCCGGAAGGTCTTGTAAGGGGAGATTTATATCCGGCGCTGGGAAGTGAAGTGCCAAAGGAAGGCGATAAGTTCAAAGTGCTTGCCCTCATGCATGTCGCGGACGCGTCGAGCTGGTCGCTTGGAATCACCCAGGCGGAGATCGATGTTACGCGGCTTAACGACAAATTCCGCAAGTACCGCCTTGGTAAAAAGGACGCGCAGTTATCTCTGTCGTCAATTTTCACAGTAGGCGAGTCCGATAGGCCCGGCGGTATTATCAACCGCAACATGAAACTTGTTGTACAGGATAAAGACGGCAACTACACGGTAAGCGACGAGGCTAACCGCGCCCTTTACATGCTCGGTTATGTTAACAAAGCGGCGACTGCAGGTGAAGCAGATGATTTTGTGTTCTGTCAAATTTATCTTTACAACGCAAGGCTTGGCGGGCAATCGGGCAGCGCGCAGTCTTATGACGCGTCAGGCAGGCTCACAGGAATGGATCCTGTGTTTTATTCACTGGAAGCGCAGGAGGCATAAGAAAAACATGAAATTTCCAATATCAAAAGAAGGTGTATTTACACCTAACTTCAACAGAAACAAAGAACTCCCCGTAACTGACCAGATTACTGTCCGTTACCGGCAGCCTACGCTTGCAATAAAAAACCGCTGCCGCAGTAAGCCCAACGCGAAAGCTCTTTCAGGCCCGGACGGTCGTATCACCGGAATGGAGATAATCATAGAAAAGGATGAGCTTGCGACGTTAAAAGAAATGCTTATCTCTATCTCCAATTGTTCTTACGGCGAAGGCGATGGCGCTGAAACAAAAATTATAAGCGCGCAAAATTTGATTGAAGCGCCGCTTGTTTTTGAGCCTCTCCTTAAAGAGATCGTCAAAGAGTTTGATCACATTCTGGATGAATCAATAATTAATGAAAAAAACTGAAAATTGCTTACCGGGTATACCGCGCCGGTAAGCATAATATAAACCTGCGTCCGGGGCGCGACCTGCCCTGGAATACGCGGGTTAAGGATGAACGCGGGGATGATGTTTTTATTCTGTTAAGCGAAGCGCCTTTGTATATCAATGAGGAATTTTACGCCGCGCTTGATGTTTTTTACATGTGTGAAAACCTTGGCTGCCTTCCGTTTGCGGGCGGCTGGGCCGAACAGCCGCAATGGATAACACAGGCCTTAGCTGTTTTAAAAGTTGAGCGGTGGAAAGCAGACGAGGAAGAGCGCGAAGCAAAACGGCAAGAGGAAGAGGATCGCAGGAAATATGTCAGATAAAACCCTTGAGTTACAGATACGCATCGCAGCGGAAGAAGCCGCACGGATAGTGTCCGCGCTCAAGGGCGATATGAAGGGTCTTGCCGATGAAGCGGGTAAGTACGCGAAGGGCAACGGAGAGGCGCTTAATAAATCTTTTAAAGATTCGGAAAAAGCCGCCAGGGATACTGTAACAAGTATAGGCGACATTAAACGCGCTATCGGAAGTCTGGCTGAAGTTGTTACGGCGGTTAAAGCGCTTTCAGTAATTAAAGACATGGGAACCTTCGCACTCCAAACAGCGGATAACTTCCAGACAGCAAGAAACCAGTTCGGCATATTGTTAGGCGACATGCAGGCAGGTGCAGGGCTTTTTAACGAGATTAAAGCGTTCAACGATGTGACGCCATTTGATCTCGATACCCTTACCCAGGCAACAAATGTTTTAATATCAGCCAAGGTGCCGCTTCAGGATCTTCAAAACCAGCTGACTAAATTCGGCGATCTTTCACAGGGCAATTCACAAAGGCTGACAAGTTATATACACGCTTTTTCAATCGCTGCCGCCAAGGGCAAGGCCGATATGCAGGTGTTGAATACATATTTAAATCAGGGCGTTCCGATCCTTGAAGCGCTTGCTAATAACTTTAATAAAACAGAATCTGAAATTCTTGAAATGTCCAGCAACGGAAAGATCAGTTTTGCGGATTTTTCAAGAGCGTTAGACGATTTAACATCCGCAGGAGGGCAGTATTTCGGCGGCATGGAACTTGCGTCAAGAAGTTTAACAGCCATGCAGGAGGGATTAAACGAGGCGGTAAATTCGTTAGCTGCATCTTTCGGGGAGATGATGCTTCCGGCGGCAATTGCGGTTGTTGGAGCCCTGACAGATATAACAAACGCTATAAATGAAAGTCCTATAGCTAAAGGTATATTTGCAGGAGCGTTAATTACGCTTACAGGGCTGCTGGCCGCGAAGGCAGTACAGGCTACAATCGCGTTTGCAGCGCAAATGAAATTGAATTTTGCCATTGGAGCTTTAAGTCCGGTTGTATTGGCGTCGACGATAGCTGTCGCGGCTCTAGCTGCCGGATATACGGTTTATACATCCGAGTTACAGAAATCAAAGCGCGAAGCGGAAAATGCCGCGTATCAGCAGAAAAAACAGACTGATGCGATAAACTCTACTACCAATGCGATACACGCGTTCAATGATGCTTTATCAGGCATGTCAGATACACAAATAAGCAGGCAGATTGAATTTATAAATTCAGAAATAAAAGCGTTATCTGAAAATATAACTACCTTTGCACGACAGGCAGAAGAAAGTTACAGAAAAGGCGACATTACAAGAGCCAGATATTTTAGCGACCTTATTTCTACAGAAAGGGAACAGCTTAATAATGCCAGTAAAAGTTTAGAAGCAGCTCTGGATACACAAAGCAGTCGGCGCACAAGCTGGATCGATCAAATATTTGATAATACACAAGCAGCAAAAATTCAAAAGATAAACGAGCGATTAGCTGTTGCTAATAGGTATCTTGCCGGTTCCGATCTTAGTGTAAATGACCGCCAGCGGTTACAGGAAATTGTACGGGGCCTCAACGAAGAACTGGCAAAGCTTAATAATCAGGTTGATATTAATAAAATTGCCGCGGATTGGAAAACGGCATGGGCTGAAGTGTATAAACAGTTTCAGGCAGATCAGGCTAATGATCCATTTCACAGAATTGAACAGGAACGGATTAAAAAACATGCTGATGCCAGAGCAAATTATCTAAAAGAATTAAACCAAAAAACTCATGATGAAATAGATGAATATTACAACGCGCAGCGCAGCGAAGTTATCAAACAGCTTGCTGAAGAAGAGGCGCGTGTACAAAGAGAGCTTGCGGATGAAATAGGACGAATCCAAAGAGGGCTTACAAGAACAAGAATCGATGATATAAAACACGAGAGATTAGCAGCTCTGGAAGCCGTTGACGAGCTTGAAGCAAAGCGAATAGCGGCCGCGGAAGATTCAGAGCAAATTATCGCTGCTATCAGGGCGCGCTCTGATCAGATGCGTGAAGATACTATTTTGTATTACAAAATTGAAATTGATACAGCAACACTCGAAGAAGCGCGGGAATCTGTTAAAAACTGGCAGGAAGAACTTTCAGATAATTTATTGCGCGGGATGCTTAGCCTTGAATCATTCAGTGATAGCGCCGCTGTTATTATAGCTGATCTTTCAACGCAGTTAGCTGAACTTTCTATCTCTGCGGCATTATCTGGTTTTGAGGAATTCGGGCGCGCTTTAGGTCAGGGAGAGGATGCAGTCGAATCCATGGGCCAAGCTCTTGCGGCGATGGGGGAACAAATATTAAAACAACTGCCCATGATGTTTCTGCAGGCGGGTTTACAGTTAATAGCCAACGGACAGTGGGCGTTAGGGCTTGGGTTTATTGCTGCAGCGGGATCAACCGCGATCATTTCCGGTTATGTTGATGGAGCGACTGAACACGCGCACGGCGGAGTATTTGACGAATACGGGCAGGCAGCGCGCGCTTATGCCGCAGGCGGAGCGTTTACAAATCAGATTGTAAGCACACCGACATATTTTGCGCATGGCGGCGGTTTCGGTCTTATGGGCGAAGCGGGACCAGAAGCGATTATGCCGCTAACGCGAATGCCTAACGGCAACCTGGGCGTTCAAACAGCGGGAAGCAGTGCAAATGTAGTTATTAATGTTTTAAATTATTCAGGAGCGGAAGTCAGGAAGGAAGAGAGCGAAGGCGCGGACGGAAGCAGACAGGTTGATGTAATTATAGGAGACGCGATGAACCGGCACATTTTGTCAGGCAAGGCGGATCGCGCACTTGGCGGACGTTACGGTCTTCGGGCGGCAGGTGTGTAATGGCGGAAATTTTTTGGCCTGAATTGTTACCGGCCGATTTCCTTGCGGAGGGGTTAAGTATACAGCCGCAGAGTAACGTTATACGCACAACGATGGACGCAGGGCCGAAAAAAGCGCGCCGGCGTTATACCGCAAGGACCGTCAAATTTTTAGGTAAACAAAGATTTGATGAAGATGAATTAGCTTTATTTGAACAATTTTACCACACTGAAATTGCCGACGGAGTGCTGCGGTTTAATTATATCGATCCTATTTCAAATCAGCTTGCGGAATTCAGGTTCACTGAAGATTACACCATTACAGAGATTGGCGGTTTGTTTGAAGTAACTCTGCCATTGGAGCGTTTATGAGTAAATTATCACAAAATGCGGCAGAAGCAGTCCTTGCGCCTGAAACTGAAAAAGTATTTTTACACCTGTTAACCATCGAAACATCAGGCGGCGTACTGTTACGCTTTGTGGATAATAACCAGCACATAACTTCCCGCGGCAAGGAATTTATCGCGGCCGGATTTACAATCATTCTGCCTGAACAGACAGATAACGCTCCGCGTCCGTGCCGTCTCGCGATTGACAACACAGACCTGGCTATTTTTTCGGAAATAAAAAAAGCCGCAGGGCAGGATATAACAATTTCTGTCTGCGTTATTATGTCCGACACTCCGGATGTGTATGAGCGCGGGCCGCTTAAATACAAATTAAGAAATGTACGCGCAAATAAGGAAACTGTTGAGGGTGAATTATACGATTTTTATTTAAACGATCGTAAGTTCCCCAAAGACACTTATACGCCGCAGGATTTCGAGGGATTATTTTTCTGATGTATGACTGGGTAAAAAAATATATAGGAATACCTTTTGTATCAAACGGCAGAACAATTGAAGGCTGTGACTGTTACGGGCTTGTGCGTTTAGTTTTGCATAACGAATACGACATCGAGTTGCCGCAGCTGTCAGATGACTATAAAGACGCGCAAAACATTAAAGAGACAGCGAAGCTGTTCGCGGAAAATATTCCGGTGCTGGCGTCTGTTAAATTATCCGCAGCGCAGGAAAAAGCTGTTGTTATTATTACAGAACACGGCGTTGCGGCCCATATCGGAATCACCGCGGGCGGCGGTTACATTCTGCATACAGGTATAAAAACAGGAAGCGTCTGCCAGCGTGAGACGCATCCGGGCCTTAGGGGACGCATAGAGGGGTATTATTATGTCTGTTAAAATTATCGCATGTTTAAATCCTGTTACAAGTGAGCGTACTGTACTTGAATCCGGTTCCGGGCAGATTAAAGATATTATAAATAATATTAATTCAGGATTCCCATTATCGCAGGCCCGCGTTTGCCGTAACGGGGAAATAATAAAAGATTTTTCTATAATGGCGCAGGACGGTGATACGCTTACAATTAAATTTGTTCCATACGGCACTGAAGAAACGGGAATAGGAATGAAAATAGGCGGTTGGGCTCTTGCGGTCGTTGGAATTATTGTTGGTGTAGCTACTTCATGGACTGGCATTGGCGCTTTCTTTGGCTCGGCGCTTATAGGCGCAGGTATCGGCATGATTTCTGGCGGTACCGTCCTTTTAAATATAGACATTCCCACTCTGTCAGATCGCGAAAAACCTGAAAACGATCCTTCAGTACGCGGCGGTAAAAATCAGCCGCGCCCGCACGGCAGAATACCTGTCCTGTTCGGCCGTCACCGAATATACCCGGATTTGGCCGCTAATCCGCACACTGAAATTATCGATAACCAACAGTATTATACCCAGCTGTTTTGCGGCGGTTACAAGGATTATATAATCGATAACGGCAGTTTTAAGTTAGGTGAAACGCCTCTGATTGAATTGTCGCATACGGGCAGCATAACCCAAATTCTTTCAGGCGCTGATCCTGTTATAAGAATTGAAATACTGCAAAACGGCGAAGTGTCAAATATTTACCCCAACTGCGTCCATGAGGATGTAATTAACGCGCCGCTGCAAAACCAGATCGACAGCGCAGGCGGCAGTATCTCCGGAGCTGTAATCCGTACAACGCCGGATAATACTGACAAAATTAATGTTGATATCTTTTTTCATAACGGGATGGGTAGTTACGACAGTGAGGGCAACCTTGGTTACGCGTCAGTTGAAGCGGCGGCGTTTTATAAGCCCGCGGACAGCGACGATTCACAGTACCAGTCTTTAGGTTTTTTCAATGATACAACAAACGAAATTTCTTTAGCGGAACTTAGAACAAAACGTTACCAGGTAACAAAGTCCGGCCTTGCACCCGGACAATACACTATAAAAATTGTGCGCGTAACAGAAGATTCCAGCGATAGTAAGGTAATCGACCAGGTATACGTTGGTTCTATCAGATCGATTAAATCAAACCGCCCGATACGAACAGAGCGGCAAAAAGATTTAACAATTATCGCGCTTCGTGTTATGGCTACGGCGAAAATCAACGGAGTAATCGACAGTTTTAATTATGTTGCAACATCAAAGTTACCTGTTCATTCACCTAACGGCTCCGGGCCGCTTTACTGGCTTAACACAATGCAGACACGCAATCCGGCGGCGGCCCTTCTTTACGCCCTGCGAGGCAGAGCTGCCCAGCAGACAGTTGATCCCGATGATGTTGACTGGCTGTCCATAGAGGCTTTTTACGCGTGGTGTGAAGATCATAACTATACGTGTAACGCATACCTTTCCGAATCCGTTACAATCGCCGAACTAATGCGAATGATTGGCAAGACTGCCCGTGCGGATATTCTGCGTATCGATTCTAAGATATCTGTTGTTCAGGATATTGAGCGTCCATCGCCGGTACAGTTGTTTACTCCAAAAAATACAGTAAACTACAGCGTTACCATGTTCAGCGCCGATGTCCCCGATGCCATTTCGTTACGCTACATCGATGAAAACGCGGGTTTCGCTCATAATGAATTACCTGTTTATAATACGCCTGACGGTAACCCGCAGGATAAACCGGCGGAAACAATTCAAAAAGTTGACCTGTGGGGAATTACAGATGATATACAGGCGCGGCGGATTGGCATGTACAATTACGCTTGCATTAAAAACCGCCCGTTCATACATAATATAGACGTTGATATCGAGTATCTTTTGTGCAATAAAGGTGATCGCGTTAATTATGCCGGAGATATCGCTCTTACAGGATCCGTCCAGGGCAGAATAAAAGGTATAATCTTTTTTGAAGGCCTTTGCGCCGGTATTGATACCGACGAACCTGTGGTTATGGAACCGGGTAAACAGTACGCTGTAAGAATACGTAAATCGGACAGTACAATTATTATAAAAGATGTTGTTTTTAATCCGGGTATACGGCGTGAAAAATCCATAACTTATTATCCAGGTGAAGGCGGGGAACTTTATGAGCCGTTCATCGGCGACATGTTTGCCGTTGATGAAGATAATGTTTATTATGAGCCTCAAAATATAATTCTTTTTAGTAATCCGTTAGATGAAATCGATGTTCCCAAAGCCGGTGATATTTACGCGTTCGGCGTCAGGGGATATGAAGTTATCGACCTTATTATTACAGATATTCAGCCCGGCGCCAATTTGACAGCCTCCCTGGCGTGTGTGGAGTACAGCCCGGAAATTTTTAATGTTGATAAGCCTGATTTTATTTTACCAGCATTTGAAAATAAAATTACTCCTGTTTCGGGCGCGGTTGATTCAGGAGTCGTAAATTCAAACCGCTGGAGGCTTTTTGCGGTCTTTAATGACAGCGAAGATGAGCCCGCGCGGCCTGCAGGTAACGGACAGAATAACGGATGGTATCAGGCGCAGACTTTCCGCTCTGTCTGGCAGTCTACAAAAATCGCTGAAGCTGTTGACACAGGAGAATGGGGACTGCCTGTCAGAATAAAAGCGGAACGCGGTACAGATGATATCACCCCTGTCTGGCTTAGCCTTACACCGCAAAACATAACGCTTGAAACTGACAGTAACGGCAACGTTCTTGCCGGGCTTTTACCTTTAACAATTCAAGCCAGGCTGTTTCAATGGAACGCGGTACTGCAGGATGTATTATTTTCTCTTGTAAATGCGCCCGAAGGAGTATCCATAAACGCGGATGGACTTATAACTGTTAACGATGGCGCTTCGTTACGCGATACTAATAATATAACAGTCCGCGCTGAATACCAGAA
>Ga0209755_10005270_pt1 | contig 14778 bp, 7 predicted proteins | sample TergutCo191P1_FD_187301 | JGI IMG/M metagenome (GOLD analysis project Ga0209755, IMG submission 187301) | Cornitermes sp. P1 segment gut microbial communities from Petit-Saut dam, French Guiana - Co191P1 (SPAdes) (version 2) | ecosystem: Host-associated > Arthropoda: Insects > Digestive system >... | reverse complement strand
TACTTAATCCTACCCGACAGAAGCATCATTCTTTCATAACTTCCCTTCATGTTGGCTGCATAAGCCAAAGGAACAGAGGGGAATCTGTTTCCGTTGTGGAGTAAAACCACCTTCAAGCTCACTTCTGACGAATCAATGAACAAGCACCACTAATCTGGGTTATATTCATGGCCAAGAACTTCCATAATGGAACAAATATCATTGCAAAACATGACACCACTTCCTGGGAGAAGAATTCCTTGAATTCTTTATGGTGCCCACGGTAAAAACACACCTTAGTGTCCTGGTGCAGAAAATTCCAAAAACATATTTGAATTCAGCATCCAAAAATACATCAGAAACAGACATTTTTCCTCATGGGACAAAATTTTTGTTGACCAGTGTTATCGGAGTTAATATACTACAGTATTATTTGTAGTAAAATTCTAAAAATATTAACTTTAGTTAACTAGTCAATGCATTCACTTTCATCAAGAGAATACAAGTTTTCTTCATGATCTTCCTCCCACAGGACATCATCTTCTGTTCCATTCATACTGTTTGCACACACCACATTCTACACCCCAACAACATATTCCAGTGAAATGTTATTCCAAGCAGTCTTAATCCACTGCCCAAGCAATGTTTCAGATGGTTTTCTTATGTTTTCTGCTGGTGTTCATGGGCAGCTCCCTGTAGCAGCCACTTGTCATACAGGTGACATAGTCTATCTATGAATGTTTTGTTGACTACCACATCAAGAACCTGTTAGTGAGAGGTCTTTAAGTGACTTCTGAATACATCTAAAACCAGCATTCCTCATTTCTTCAAAACAGTACCAGGCCTTCTGTCCCAGACTTCTCTCAGCCATTCAACTATGAATTATTCTGTCATCCACCCTTCTTCATTACAATTCAAATTTCACTTTCTTTCAAAATATTTTTTTCTTCAAAATAACAAATGGCATCAGTATTACAATTATTTTCAGCCTTTCATTGCCTGTTGTTTTTTATGTACTGATTCTGATCCTTTTGCATCAGTTACAGAGAAAAGTGGTACATCAAAAGAGATGGATTTCATCTTGCGTTACTCACCTGTCATAAGACGTAATCATATTCTTGGCAGAGGAAAATGAAAGCAGCTACTGGAAGACTTTAGGGACAAGAGAGGATACAAGACATTGAAAGAAAAAGCACTAGATTACACTCTGTGGAGAACTTGCTTTGGAAGTGGCTATGGACCTGTCATAAGGCAGACTACCGAATGAATGGATATTTGGGTTCACACAGCATGTGTGTTTACAAATGTTTCTTTATACAAACCTGTAACATACTTCTAAAAAATTTATTAAACTAATTATTTTTAATAATAGCAGCAGTATATGACAACAGTGTAATGATTATTTTTTAGTGTCAACATTTTGAATACTGGTGACCTTTTTATTAAATTTAATCCTGACACTCCTGATATATATTAGTAGTGCTATATAAAATTAGTGCTTCCCAATTCTGAATATTCTGGGTTCATTACCTGCAACTGCTTACCTGATACAGAAGCAGAGTTCGGAATCATGTCCCGCAGGTTAGGTGCACTGGAAGATCCACTGATGACAGCCGTACTGAACAAGCTGCTGGTTGAGCCACCTGCTCCAGCTCCAGCCATCTTCTTACCAACTCCCATTGTCATCATAGGACAAAATCCCAACATCTTGAAGTAACTCATCTGGCCTGAGATACTGTGGCGGTGGCGCCGCCCACTCACTGCCACCATGGTGCCACTAGCCGAACCCTGGTCTGTAGTGAGAGTGTTAGGGGTTGGTGGTGGAGTAAGAGAATAGGAGCGCGTGGGAGACTGGCCTGGGGACGGAAGACTAGGACTAGACTGGGAATGAGAGAGGGGCATAGCTGCCGCACAACACAACAAACATGATGATGGCACACATAAATGGCTTGGATCCACTGTAGGTGACACTAACACTGACAGCATTGACAAAAAGATACAGTGCAAAGCAAACAGAATAAATGGCAATGATAGGTAAGGAAGGTGCGAGGCAGAGAAAGAAAAATAAACAGCCATTACCATAAATTCCAAAGCAAACAGAATCCCCTGCCTGGTAATAACAATAAATTTTCCTGTTAGGACAACTGTCAGAGAACACTCTGTGTTCTGACAACCTCCTGCAAACTGCAGGAATTTCCAGCCAAGAGTGTTGCTTCAGGAATGCAAGATATACGAGTAAATGGGTGCAAAAGCAAATTTATTACTTGGTGAATATGAACAGAAGTAACATTGTTTGCATTACTGATATCTTGAGAGACGGAGAAAACATAACTTTTTCAGTGGCCAAAGAACCACAGCTTACAAAGTGCATTTCGAGAAAATTAAGAAAATAGGTCATATGTAGGATTTATGCTCTTCCCCCCTTAGGAAGTTTCTAGTGGCAGCCTGGCATTGAAACAGAAATCACAAACCACAACAATAATAATAAAAAAGAGATCACTGAACATTAAACTTCTCTGTCAGTAATATAAGATTTTATAATGTGCAAGACATGAGGTTATTACAGTGGTGCTGCTGAAGACTCCAAGCCCTCTGTGATATGATGTGGTGTCATTGAGTGGGTGGTTCCTGATGTTTCAAAGAAATGTGGATCCTTCATCATCAGGGTCTTCTTGGACTGCTTGACCCTGAAGAGGAAGGCACCAAGATCCTTTGAATGAGGAGCTACTTGCACAGTGACACAGCATCATTGTCTTGAAGACTTGACTCTTCATCTTGTACCGCATTTAGAATTCACAGTATCGCTGTATACTGTGGAAAAGTGAACCAATATGTTTTTATTTTTTACATTGGACTCTGAAAAATCTCTCAAGTAGTCCAGTTGAATGCTCCACATACCTATAATTCAAAATAACAGTGCACAGAAAACTATAAAAAGGACCAATATTTAAGGTAACATAAAACGAGAACTCCCTAATACTAGTAAAACTGCCACCTAAGACTCTTGCATGAGTCACTCTAAAAACCACAGAAAGGGGAGTGAGGAAAAGGAAAGAAAGAAAAGAAAAAGCACCACTAAACTAGGAATGCAAATACTGAATTTAATGTAAACTTCAGAACCATCAGCTCTAATACAAAAACAACAAACTAAAATAAAGGTACCAAAATGTGAAGTTGTTCTCAGATTATCATTTCAGCTTTAATGGTAATGAAAAAAGACAAAACACCAAGACAGCATAGAAACCAAAACTATCACTGCACTCAAAAAGAAGCATCTGAACAGAGCTCACTAAAGACAAAATTCTGCATTTTGCTATTCCAAGACTGTTTATATTAGTCATTTTACAAATGAAACCTGAAATAGGATTAAAACAAGCTTCATATAAAATTAATCATGGTTGTGTTAACACCAAATCAAACCATTAACAGAAGTAGCTACAGATATCAATTCTGTTCTGATCCCTTGTTTCTAAGTGTATTAAGTTCATGGGCTTGAAATGTATTTGTATTTATTACCTCTGACTAAACTGGGTCCTATGCATAGCGTACCTCCGCATTGGAGCAACTGACTCACAACAAGCATGTGAGGAGAAACTGGCAACAAACTTTCAAACTTTGTGCTATTAAAATCCCCCTTGCCTTTCAGACTTGAGCCTTATGTAAAACAACAGGAACTAATAAAACCTCAGTTCTGGCCAAGATATGTTCACAAAGTCCAGGTACAGACATTACTTAACACATGAAGAAACAAAACCCAGGAAAACATCAGCATTTAGAAGAGAAAAAGAGAAGAGCAAGGGAAGTGTTGCAATTGTGTCACTGTGCAAGTTAAAAGAAAGTGAAAAGAAATATTTATAAATTAGAACAAAAGCTAGAATATAGCTTAAGTGATATTAAGCTAAATAAAAAGAAAGAAATGTTATACTACACAAACTGAAGCTAAATAACCTAAATCTATGTTCACACAGTGGACCCTTGATTATGCAATGCACTCATAATTGTATATTGTTAGAATCAAAAAAACATGGTGTCCAACACACCTAATTTTGAAAATCAGGAGTCCACAGCACCAAGTGATGTGGGATTAATTTTGCGATATCAAAGGATATGCAGACACATTACACTTAACCGAAGACTCACTGCTCAACAATGCACACTTATATTTAGTGTTAAGAATCTTGTTATTCATAACTTTACAGATATCAAACAAACTGTGAAGCCTGTCCTCCACTGCTGAAATTGGTAAGGCAACAATGACACCTTTTTGGGTGTTTCAGTTGTTAATGGAAATGGACTTGCCAAAGCAGATATGGTGACCCAGAAACAGCCAATCTTAATTGACTGCTAAAATATTTTAGTTCTTGTCGCAAGACAAATGCTGATAATGTAATGTAATATTCAACAGTCAACCTACAGCATCTGAAGACATTGCAAAATACATTCCAACAATACCACAGAAAATACAAATTCATTCTGTTTAATCTGCAACTTGTGCTTCAAAGCATGATTTGTGGGAAATTTAAGGATAGTACTAAACATTCAGGTTTGGTTTATTTTTATGGCCAGTATTTTGTAATTTGTAGAACCAAATGTATATTCATGACAAGAACACTGAAATAATTCACATTATTAATTTAGCACAGTTACATACAAGAACAGTAAGCTGCCTGAAATCAGGTACTTAGAATGACAGAATTTCACTGACATAAATGGTGATTGCTGAACATTCTGAAGTGGTGATGGAATGATAAGTCAGGGACATGACCTGCAGGAAGCAAGGCATGGTTGTGCTGGTGCTGTGCATTGTTGAGCAGTCTGCTGGAATGTACAACTCCAGTTGGCAGGTGTGGTGAACCCACATGCTGGAAAGTGGCAAAGGGTAGGGTGTGCAGGCAGTTCCACGCCACGGGGATCTCGAACCAGATGAGCTTGTTGTAGGACTAAATTACAACAGTATTCAAAGGCAGGTTCACCTGCTGTAAGGATATGGCATTACACCCAGTCTGAATACATCTAATGCATGGGTGCCTGTGATGTGAAATGTGGCTGACACAGACCAACCACACACTGAATGCATTTGTGCTTCATGTATTTCTGAAAGGTATTCACTGTCACACTAGGAACACATAAATAATTACTACAATGTAAATTCCACCAGTCCATCTTAGTAACAGGTGGCAGGTGGAAATACACAAGACAAAATGCTCTTCTGCAAAAAATGGCTGATCTTGCTACTGAAATGTAACTTCTGTTTCCAACACTTCTTGTAGAACACATGATGCAAAGCGGAACTGTGAATGACATGCAGTACCATTTCAGGCTTCACCTTTAACTCTACTACACCCTTAAATGCATTCAAGATGGTATACAATGCACCAAGGCCAGCAGCATGTGAAGAATTAAAGGTCTGTACAGTGCACAGAGGCCAGCACTGTAGGGTTAATACGAATTCTTCACATCAGAAAGTTAAAATTGTTCTGGTGTGAAAATTACTGCCAAATCCTCTCACTTAGACAAGCCAGGACAGTGTATTCAGTATGTTCCAAGACATTCAGCTTCAGAAGCACACATGACTGTCAAAAGGTGCAAGGAATCAAAAAGATCATTACATCAGCACCTTAGAATTAGAAATAGTGCTTGAAGTTGCCTCTGTCTATTTCAAGACAGACAGAAGCACACAGCACTCAAACAAGGGTTAACATATTGGCATCAGCCATTGTCACAGCTGCCTGCTTGTTATGAGACCTTGCATACTCCTGGGAAGGAACACATTAGCACACAGATGACATCAAGCAAGGAGTCACACGTTGCATATTTCCATGCAACAATATCAGCTTAATTATTACAAGCATCAGAGAATAAAAGAATGCCAGAGAATTTGTCATGTGTGTACTCCATGATTAGTCAATCACAACTGATCCCCACTGTGCACAGTGTCATTAAGTATGAGTAACAATCCAATTTACTGACCTTACAACACTGATCACAAATGTTATCCCATTTCATGGTGATGTGTGTACTGAAAACTAAATCTCTCATGACATATGTTGTATAACATTCTCAACTTAAGGAATTTTTTTTTAATGAGGAATCACACTATGGAGAGCCTAAATATACATTCTGTTTTACATTGTATATAACCACGCAAAAGTCTCAATGGTCAAGACTGTCCTCTTCCTATCCTTGAACTACCCACCAGCACATACATGACAGAAAGCCTCTGGAAAGCTGTGCCTCTTTTACTGGCTGTTAGCTACAATTATACTGCACCTTAGAAAGCACAAGCTGCTGACCTCAGGGGATAATTTAATGCTATGTTACCTTTATCTACAACTGACTCATCTCGCTGGTGGTCAAAACTGCGTGACCTAGGCTCTGTCTCTGGACTTACAGGGCAGGCACCTGTAAAGGACAGACTGCGCTGGGAATGTTGGGAAACCAGCTCAGTTGACAACCGGGAAGCCAAATCAAGTGGGTCCCTTGCTGGAGATGCCCTGCATGCAGGTAAATTTTGGATCATTCACAGACCACAAAATTTAATCTCAAAGAAATTCTACCATATGTCTTAGAGACATAACACACCCATACTGAACAGAGTTGGCCTACTAATGCGAAAGTTTCTGAGCCCATCTGTTATGTATGACCCATATCTTACCCTGCTTCTTGCAAATTCTGACCTACAAAATTTGCTTACAAGGCAACCAAAACCAATAAAATCTTGTAGGGTGACCAGCTGTATAAATTCGGAGTTATGAATTGATACAGCTGGTCAATCAGTAGAGTTTTATTACTTGTTTACTTTTTCTTTGGGGTGCTGTCCACTTACAGCACAACTTCATTTTGTAAGAGTCACGGATCATGTGAATTTCTTCTTGCGTGAGCATGCTTTTAGAGTGATTAACCCTTCCTTCTCAATATCTAAGCTTTTGCAAGCACCAAAACATGCATGTTCAAAATAGGACAACAACGTATGATCCTATCACATTCTGAAGTCAAATTAACACAGGACACAAATCTCATGGCATCAGACTTGCAACAACGCACCTTATAGGGATTGGATCAGATGCAACTCGGGCTCCCTGCTGCTGTATCTCTGGCTTTTCTGATGGTGGTGACTCATCTGAGGGCGCAGGTGATGCCTAGACACAACATTCAATTAAGGAGTAAGTCTAGAAACTTCATAACTGATGCAGAAGGAAGAACCTTACAAGATTTAGACTCTTATTCTTATAATAAACCAATTATATGCACTAATTTCTCAAATTTATTTTTGGAATAAAACTCTACATGTTTCAGACAGTTCCTCTGTCCATCATCAGGAGATGTTCACTGTACACACAGCAATGGTATATATCATCCAGGTTTGCTGACAGCTGTCAGCAAACCTGTGACATATACCACTGCTGTGTGTACAGAGAAAAACTCTTGATGATGGACATAGGAACTGTCTAAAACATGAAGAATTTTATTCCAAAAATAAATTTGAGATATTAGTGAATCTAGTTGGTTTTATTATAAGAATATATAATGATGAACGGTCACCTGAATGTCAAAAAAAGATTTAGACTGTCAACCTTTCAGAAAAATGTTCTTTCAAAATGCCTATCAGACAACATGCCATAACAATCCAGAAGACCATAATCTAAATCTTTTGTGTGAATATAAAAGCCTGGCCTAACAGGATAATTAATTCAAGCCACCTGCACACACAAAAGTGATGTTATGTAAGAACTTGTTTTGCAACCTACAGATCTCACTATCCTTTTAAGGAATAAGGCAAGTAATACAATAAAATGACAGAAAAATGACAATACAGTTAAACATCATTACAAAGAATTTCAAATTTCATAGCTAAAACAAAAGGCTCTTTCCACAACATGCTGTGCTACTTATTTAATGTACTGTAATTTTCACAATTAAAGTGATGAAATCTGCTCAGATATAAGCTTCACACAGCTCAGAGTACACTATAGTTCTCTCCATATCACTGCATTTAACTTGTACAGTTCCGTACTACAAGCATGAGCAAGGACACACATTCTTCACAACACCCTTGTAATTTATTCTATACTTATTCCATATTTAGATTAAGCTGTTCCCCACTTCTTTCAACTTTAAAGTGCCCACACATGACTGAAACACTTAATATTCCATACAGATGATGCTTTCTGACAATGATGTAAGCACATTTCTAAATGTTATTTCTAGAAGGCTTCGTTGCTTGCTACCATCCAACTTTCAAGAGAACACAATTCCTGTTGCCTACACTTATTATAATTTTTATTTATTTATTAGACTCTTATAGCAGTAACAATTTTACTGCGCTGAGAGGGGGTTTTGCTTTTCCGCATTGTCCTACCATCACAGTCACTCCTTCAACTCTCAACAAACAGAAACAATAACCCATCATTTTTTACTTCTAGGCATAAAATGTACACAGACACTAAATTTTCTACAGTGACATGATTATTGAAATTTTCAGGTGCACCTGTCACTCAGTCAACTCCACTATTAACATCAGAGTAAGGATATCTGTTTCTTCTGGCTTCTCATTTTCTGTAACATTGGCAGCAGTCTAAACTCTGTCATGAATCTGATTATTTCTACTAGGTACCACAGCATAGAAATGTCACACTGTTCAGTTTCATTTTTGTTTCCATGTATCATAAAATTAAATTCATTATGATGCATGATGCACAACATGGTGTAATGGCTTCATGGTGATTAACGCCTAATGTCAACTATAGTTGACGTACCGCACCGCTAACCTCCGAAGTTGCATTTTATATATTTATTCAACAAATATAGGTACCGAATATTTTAAACATGGTATATACTCTCTGTTTTCCCCTCTTCAAAATGCAGTTTGTTTCATAATTCTAACATATTTGGTTCATGTATTATTCACATTTTATATACAGAGTGTGCTAAAATTAAAAAAAATAATTCCGGCGCCAAAAGGTTAAACCTTGATACTTAAGATGTACCAAAAATTTTAGTTATTAAACTGAATTTCAAAATACAGTGCTGCCATACAGAGCTAGATGCTGACTTAAAATTTAGAAGTTTCATATTATAATAAAACAGAAATGAATTTTATAAACATTCTAGTTTTGCAACAAAAAAATACTTACTTACTCTGTGGAGCAGAGTCTTTCTTGAGATGCTATCGGTTTTCAGCTAGTCAAGAAGTTCCCGGCATTTTATAGAACCCAAAGGTTCATTTCTGTATTTGCAAGCGCCCGCCACCTGCCTCTATCCCCAGCCAGGTCAATCCAGCCCATACCCCCAACATCCCACTTCCTGAAGTTCCATCATAATATTAAACTCCCATCTATGCCTGGGTCTTCAAAGTGGTCTCTTTCCCTCAGGTTATCCCACCAAAACTCTGTATACACCTCGTCTCTCCCCCATATATGCAACATGCCCTGCCCATCTCCTTCTCGATTTTATCACCTGAACAATATTGGGTGGTGAGTACAGATCATTAAGCTCCTCATTATGTAGTTTTCTCCACTCCCTGTCACCTTGTCCCTCTTAGGCACAAATATTCTCCTCAACACCCTCAGCCCATGTTCCTCCCTCAATGTGAGGGAACAAGTTTCACACTCATACAAAATAACAAGCAAAATTATAGTTCTGGATATTTTATCTTTAAATTTTTGGAAAGCAGATTCAATGACAAAAGATTCTGCACCAAATGATAGTGAGCAATCCCTGACTTCAATCTGCTCTAATTTCTTCCAGTGTGAACATTTCATTTATAATAATAATAATAATAATAATAATAATAATAATAATAATAATAATAATAATAATAATGGAAAAAAAGAAAGAAAGTTAAAAAAGATGAATTGGTTAACAGAATAGAAATGATCTTTCTTACATGATGTACCAGAGTAATGAGGCTGAACACTAACACACAAAATGGCCTGGCTGACTTCATAACAACAAAACTACATATACCTCAGTAACTTGAAAAAACATACTACAGCTTTCAATGCAACCCCACTGTAGTACACACACGAAGCCAGCATGGGGACCCCTGGCCTGTCGTCAGAAGTCGCCAAACAGGATTTAGAAAAATAAGTTGAAAACAAATTTAGACCATCCTGATCCTTCAAAAGGCAAGCCAAGATTTAATACAAAACCAGTCTCTGGCCTTCAGGTAGGGCAAGGCAATGGGGAGGGGTAGAGTGGATAACTGGTATACACAGCGCATGGCTGAACTCTAGTTTTCAGGCTCATGTACTGAAACAGCTTGACACTTAACAAGGTACAGTTTAATAAATATTTACAGTGTTACAGAATTTTGATCTGCTCATAGCTTACACAATGAGAAGTGGAATGTGGCAAAAAGTTAACGAAACCCACTTCACACAAACACACAGTACAGGCCTGCAGAGGTGGAAACAACTCACAGATTGTGCTGGAGTGTAATCAGCTTTGGTATGTGGCGAGCTAGTCTCATCATCCAGCAGGTTTAACTCCGCTTCCTCCTCATCAATACGACTCGAGCCCTTCTCACTCCCCTCACACTGTACTGATGATGTACCTTCCTCACTGCCCCCTCCTGCTTCTGACTGCAAAACAGAACATGACAATCACAAAAAGACAATGAGCTTACTCATATTTGTTACCAATCACTCTAACTACCTTTGTTTTTTCCCACTTTCAACTGCACGTCAAACATATTTCCAGTTTCAATTGTCAGAACCCTTCTTCTGGCATAACTTCCTATACTTCAGTATCAAAATTAACAGGTTCCATACTAAAAGAAAAAGGTACTATTGTACAGTTACTTCTGTTTTGCTGGTACATAAAGTCCATTAATTATACAACTGAACTAACTCTACACAGCAAAATACACTGTGATTAATCTGTTGTGTGCATGGTAACTGTTGGAATATTTACAACCTAACTTTACACGCACGTTCCGCCATCTCTGCCATGACCGGAGAATACTGCTGTTATGTCCTTCCAGAACTACTATTATAATACCCTAAGTGTTGGTTCAAACCAGTTTTAGGAAAATGAAAAAGTCACATGGTGCAAAATCAGGCTGAGTATGGGGATCATTACAGGAAACTAATGTGAACTTCAGGATGGTGTATGTACAATTATGTTACAAAACAAGTAAACAGACCAATATTCTTCACACAATAAAAAAGGGACTAACTGGAAGCAATTATAAAAAGTCTTAAAACAGCCAACTTAGTTCAAGCTTAATTTTTACTATTTTAACCAACAAATACACTCATGATAATATTTTTAAAACACTAAACTCCTACAAGGTTCAGACCTTCCTGGTTCATCATCAGGGAGTACATTAATTGTTGTATAAAACAGTTACTAAACAACAGAATTATTTTACGTATTTAAATAACACATATCAACAAATGAAACAAACTGCCAAGGGTTCACCAATTTCAAACATAGAGATTTTTACAGTTTTACGAATTCAAATACATAAAACACCTTCAAGAGACCAAGAATATAACACTTCATACACCTTATGTTGACGATATCTTGATAATATGTGATATTACAAAGATTTAATGCAGAACTCATCACTTCCAACATCAATCACATACATGGAAGTACCAATTTTATTATATATAAAAAGGGGGGGGGAGTTACAACAAATTTTCTAGATCTACTACTCACAGGGAAAGAACGTATGAACAAAGATGAAATACACCATAAACCCATCTATGCAGACACAGCTACCAACTTCTTCTCAAACCATCCTACAGAATACAAAATAGCTGCACACAGATATTTTATTACATGCATGCATTTACTCCTACTCTCACTAGAACAAAAAGAATGAAACATAACACAACATATATCACAAGTTAATAACTTTCCATACACACTTAATTAAGATGCCAAAAACACATAACACAATAGATGAATATGCAAACAGTGGGATTTATAAAGTTACAAAGTTACATGTAAATATTCCGATGTTGGACAAACAAGATGACATCTAAAATAAAGGTACTATAAACAAGATACATAAAATGTAATGACACACAATCGGCATATGACTTACATATATAGAAAAATGTACACCAATACGGACCTATCAATAACATTATGTCCTTACCAAGGCAGGTAAACAAAGGGTCACAAATGAATTCTTGTGACCAGTTTTATATTAAATCACATTATCACAATAAAATTATTTCAGAACAAAATACAGAAGAATGAAACCCAATGTACCAATAAGCATTCAACCTTCAATTAGGTCACGCCAGCTCATGACCTACATTTAAACATCCTTCCTGCCTACCTTCCATACCGCAGAAATGTTAATGCCCCCAGTACATCCACATGCTGCTTCAGTTTACTGGTATGTACTTTGCAGCTATCATTCAATATTGTAGAATACACTTGTAATCTTGCTTTTCAATTTAACGTAACTAATTTACACACTCCTTTACATAATTTTATAAATAACAAATAATGGACATTTTACATATTTCTATTTTTATATTTTAACTTTCAGTGTAACAATTCTGTTCTTTACACATACTCATTCTACAAGGAAGAATCCCACCAGTTCTTCCACATATGCGACATATCAAAATATTGTTTAGTAACTGTCTTATACACCAATAATTAACATATTCCCTGGCCATATACCAGTAAGGTCCAAAACATGAAGGAGTAGAAAATTTTTAAAAATACTATTGTGAATGAAATGATAACTGTGTGCATTTGTTGGTTAAAATGGTGAAAAATGAATTATAAAGCAAACAATAAAGAATACGAAATTCAAGTTTAATGTTGTTCAGCTATATTATGAGGTACCTACTTTCAGTATCACATAAGTGTCCTGATATTTTTCATGCTTTCCCCTGGTTCCTACCCTATCCCATACACAACCACACAAAATAACCTCTGTATCTCACACTCCATCATCAGAAAATCTATGAAATCATACACACCACAGTCTTTGAGCCTACAGACTCATTGCGGCTGTGTGGTCTGAAACCGGGACCTGGGGGCAGGTTCTTTTGAACACAGCAATTGACGCCAGGACTGAAGTGAAGCTCTACATGAAACCTGTGGCACAAAAATGGAACATATGAACCCAACACAAAAATGATTCCACCTATCATCTAGGCTCATCAAAATTACTCTTATCTTAACCTTTATCCTACTAGGGTGGGTATTTATAAAAATGTAGTATTTGAAAAGAAAATGATAAAATTATGAAATAAAATGGCATTTTGTGGAAAATAAAACACAGATTATGCAGCATGTCTTAAACATACAGTCAGTTTCCTTGTTACTCCAATGTATGAAGTTAATTTCTGGGGGTATTTTCATATGTCTGTTAATGTATATGAAAGCAGTTCACTATATGGTGAAGACAGTCATGTAATACAAAGTACAGCACTTAGACTATAGTCCTCTGGGTTGTGCCACCACCAAGTGTGATTGGCGGCTACCATTATGCTGCCTCCATTTTCAGGTTTGACCTGACCTACGTGAACATGAGGCAAGGAAGGTACACATATGGAAGCCAGGAGACATAACCTGGGAAATGCACACAGAACATGATATTTTCTAATCCTTTCTGCTCTAAAACAAATGTGTTTATCCATTGCTGCTGCTGACAACCTGCCCAGTTCATCCATTTACAGCACTTCTGACATAACCCCATAGCAATACATTATGGGGTTTCATAACGTAGTGATCTCACAGACCAAGTGACGAGGCCTCACCTCCCCATCCAATGCCCTGGAATGAGTGCATCACACTGTTACTCTAAACAGACAGAAATTCACCTTGCCCAAAAGTTTCAACTTTGCCTTCCTCTATCTACAGAAATCCAACATTCTCCAACATACCAAGATAAGAGGGTGTCACATCTGGTAATCTTAGAGGCAAAGTGACTGGACCCTAAATTCCACTTCTCCTCTGTCTTGCGGTAATTAGTACGAGTAACACACCTCAGATGGAAGTGAACAGGTTACATACATTTTTCTTATTCTTTAGAGCTATAAGGATACAGTATTACATGAAATTTTACAAAATAAAAGTAACACCTTTCAAAACTAAAATTACATGACTGGTGGTAAAAGCAATGTGAAGTTTGTGTTACAAGAACAACACATTCATTCACTCAATGCAGTCATGTTCTGTTTCCTTTGCTGGACATGAAACAAATTCCCAGTCAGTCTAAAAGTTTCTGATGAGTGTGTGTTAACAGCGTCCATCATCTGAGAGTTGTCCTGGCCCTCCCTTCACCTTTACTACAGAAGGAGGCGCAGTTTCCAAAATACTGTGTTTTAAAAAACTGAAGACAATGGACAATGTCCACAATGAACTGTGTTGTGCACTTATGTGTTATACTTCTAAACTTGTTAATTTTTCTTTTGTAATTATCTTGTACTGTTTGTGAAGATTCACTCAAACAGTTTAAATATGCTGAAAATAGCTTCCCTTGCAAGCCAGTCACCTACAAACACTTTTATGGCACTGTGTGGACAAGAACAAACAGTACTACATGCCGAACAAACCAACAATCATTTCATGTTGATTTAGTAATAAGCTGTACTAGTCTACAAGTAAATAAGTACATGGTCAGTGGTCATATCTCCAGATCAGAATGCAGGACAAAAGTACAACATAAAGATAGACAATAAATCCTCTGAAAGAGCAGAACGGTTCAAATATTAAGGAACAGCCCTAATGAATCAAAATTCCATTAATGAAGAAATTAGGAGCAGATTTAAGTCAGGGAATGCTTGCTATCATTTGGTGTAGAACATTTTTTTGCTG
>Ga0209755_10005269_pt1 | contig 14778 bp, 4 predicted proteins | sample TergutCo191P1_FD_187301 | JGI IMG/M metagenome (GOLD analysis project Ga0209755, IMG submission 187301) | Cornitermes sp. P1 segment gut microbial communities from Petit-Saut dam, French Guiana - Co191P1 (SPAdes) (version 2) | ecosystem: Host-associated > Arthropoda: Insects > Digestive system >... | reverse complement strand
ATATTAAAATTTTATTTATACACACACACACACACACACACACACACACATATATATATATATATATATATATATATATGTGTGTGTGTGTGTGTGTGTGTGTGTGTGTGTGTGTGTGTGAGTGACGTATTTCGTAACAGCGGTTGTGTTATTATGACCAGCATTTCACAAAACTTCCATAATATTTTTTTTCCATTCAGAAACAAGGAAAAGGATATAATTGTAATTGTATGTATTATAAAATTGTACAACTGAAATGTATGTCTAAACTAGTACATATTTGTTAACCTTTTGACTACCACTGATTCCACAGTGGCAGCATTTGTATTTTTATTCCCATTTTAGACTCTTTGTATCCATTGTAATGTATTGTATTGACATGTTCTATATCCTGTGGGTCTTATCCCACTTGTGGATCAGCTTGAACAAAAATAAATTGAATTGAATTGGATTGAATTAAGGAGTGACATGAGGAGTGCATCAAAATTTTTGAATCTCGTCCACAAAATCAAAATTTATTGCTTAATTAATGAATCAATATTTTTCAACTTTTTAGTTTATTGATATGTCAGCACAATATAAAATTTCATTGACCTATCCCTCCCTTTAATAATTTCCATGCTGAGGGAACGTGTTACTTAGGGATAACTTGTGAATTTCAAATTGAGTATTTGTTATTGAGTAAAGAGGAAACACCACAATTAATATCAATGTAACAAAACTAATATGTGCGTTTTTTCAGTTAATTGTTCTGAATTTTGAAATAGGCATTTTGGCTATGCCATGGCTCATGTGGTTAGGTGATAGTGCCTTACCACAAAGGCCTGAGTTCTGCCCCAGGCCAGTACATGTGGTATTTCTGGAGGAAAAATTTGCACTGGGACAGAGTTTTCTTCAAACACTCAGGTATTTTCTTGTAATTATCATTCCAGTAATGTTCCATATTCATATTTAATTCATTTATCACTGATGCTATATAATCTTAGCAATTCATAGCATTACTAAATACAATTTCCTCCATTCTCTCCCAGAATAAGGATTTTCATGATCTGAAGCAGCAACATAAAATCTCAGTTTTGTAACACTGAAATCATTCAACTCTACATAGGAACACGTTACTGAAATATACCCACACACTGCATAATTTTAATGTCAGCAAGCTTTACATAAACAGGGCCTTATTCTGTGTAAGCAAGATATATCTTTCAGTGATATATATACTACTCACCTAAAAGAAAGATCGATTTTCCGTCAGTGTGGATAACATCAACAAGTTTTGCGTCAGTGGGATCAAGACGTACAAATGATGGCATTCCTTGGAAGTAAGGCTCTGCAGGGTCCAGCCCTGTTATACGTCCCAAGCCTGCTATGCGCTCCCCTGCATAACCTGCTGTGTGTGCTCCGAGGCTATGACCAATCATGTGTACATCTGCTGGATCCAAGCCAAAGTTTGCCTACACATTCAAAATATTCAAATAAATGATTTTAATAAAAAAAAATCAATGAAATGACAGCTTAACATACCACAGTACTTCAAATATTAGTCTTTGTATCTACTCAAGTGATAAACAGAGACAAAATTAATTTTATCTAAACTTATAACTGCTTTTTTTATTATAAAAAGCTAGTGTCTTTTCTCTTAGAAGTATACGAATATTACATGATCTTTGTCCTCCAAAAAAAATTGTTGGCATTACCACAGATCACGTCCTACCACTGTCAATAATTGACATGTTCTAGTTTAATGTTATTAGTTACATAAAAGCAGTATTAGACAAATTCATACAACTCACTGTTATATATTTTGACATTTCTGTATTATAACAGACCAGCAATACATTACAACAAACTTATTGATAAAGCTTGCAGTATTCCTTAGGTACAAAGACATGAAACTAACATGACTTATGCTGTGTAGCAACAATACATTTGCCCAGTTTATGACATTAAATATAAGCTACATTACCTGCAGATAGTTGATCAAGTATGCTAGTTCAAGACCAACAAGTCTAGTGTTTGCTGTGGCCTGAGTGTACAATGGCAAGGAGCCACCAGCCCAGTCTACTACAACAATGTTCCAGTCTGCATGTTTAATAAGTTCCTTTCGCATCTCCTACAAAAAAAAAATATTTCTTTAGAATAGTGCTCTAATTATGACCAAACCATTCTACTGCTCACTGTAGGTAAAGGTTTCTGATGTTGGGATAGGAACTAACTAACCAAAATAGAATACAAATTATTCTATTTTGCATAGTTAGTTTATTGTTTTTCTCAGACAGTTGTTAGATTACAGAAGTGTACCATCAGGAAGCCCATGACAATGGCATTACAAGAACCTCCTATGTGAAAAGCTAGTTAAGTTTCACCTACCAATTAACTAACTCTGCTGAATAGATTCCTTCTTCAGAACCTGAGAGTAATTAAGCTGGTAGTCCGAACTCCAACTCTATGAAATTTATGGTTTATTGTTTCATACACAACCTATTACCATTGGTCCAAATCCTTACGCAGATGTATCTATTCCACATTCTCACACATGTTTTAATACTATCTTTTCATCTACGTATATGCCTCCCAGTATCTCTTCCATTCAGGTATTTATATGTAAATTATGTACACATTTTTCATCTCTTCCATGCACATTACATATCTGTCTCAACACACCTACTTTGATCTGATCTGAAATATTTGATGATCAGTATAAATTACAGAGTTCTGCATTTAATTTTCTCTATACATCTCTTACATCCTCTCTTGTGTGTCCAAATATTTTCCTCAGCATTTTGTTCTACAACAACGCAAATCTATATTTTTTCTTGACATAAGAAGTGAAGTTTCACACAAATATAAAATCTTAAATGAAATTTAATTTTCTCTATTTAATTCGTATCTAATCACACAAAATATCTCCCACATGTTTTTTGACAGTACACAAATCCTTCAGTTAATATGTCATTAAATGCCTATAAGTTAAACAATCAACATTATACAGATACACATTCAGGTAGGTTGTTACAGCAATTCCCATAGAATGTTCTCATGGATATGGCAGATGTACATTAACATGACAAATATTTAATTTTAATGCATTCTTCAACAAGTAACAAATGAAGATGCTTTATTTATGTGATATATGTGTATGTAACATAATAAATAAATAAATAAACAAGCAAATGGAACTGCTGCCAGTAAACTCTATTTATGAGACCCCCTGTAAAGTAAAGTTTCAAAAAGGGAACTGAAAGAAATTATTGCAGTTATGCTTCACAAAACAGAGAATTCAAAATGAAATTCAGTTCAGACCAATGAATTCACTTCTCAGCTTCAGTATTTTCAATTAGAATCTTCTTCCACTTTGAATTATTATAAATATGTTCAACATAGTTAGTTATTTGCATACTGTATGTATATTTTATTTCTGTGGATCCAACAAGTTGTATCATTTCCTTTTGTAAGCAACAGATGCTGTAATTTAAAAATGGTAACTACATATTTACCTTGACCCAATTGCTGAGTGGTGTGTCAATAAATCCATGAATTAAGACTTTGGTTTCTTTCTTTGGATCAAAGTTAGATTTCCGTATTGTATGATCATTCTGCACCCTCAGTACTTGTCCCTGTCAAGAAAAACAATATTACTGATATTTTGATACTAAATACAATGAAACACATTAATTAATTTGCTAATTAATTGAAAAATGTTAATAAAATACACTGTGTTTAAAAATAATAACAAGTTTAAGAAAATGAACTGGATGCTGACAATGCCTTGTTTCTTGGAGCAGGACCATATTCCCTGAAGATAATATAGTTAACAGTTTTGTAATATAATGCAAGAATGTACTGCCCTAACAAACTTATCACCATACAATAAAGCTAGGCACAGCCTTATGTTGTACATGTGGCCTGAGAATGTGAGGGTAAAGCTGAACCATAGCACAAGATAAAAGTGTGTGTTAAGCTTCACATTTAGACTGCCTCTCTCACTGTATTTTGCAAATTAAATGTTTTGCTTAATTTAGCTGTGAGATTCTGTAACGTTTAAATTGTTAATGGTGCCATACCAAGGAACAGCAATTGCACAGAGAAGCTGGTTCTATTTAGCATTGCTGTAAATGTATAATATTATATAGCACTGATGGTAGATGAAGAAATGTGAGTATACAACTTTAGTGTAATAATACTGATAGGGAAAATGTGAAGTTCTGGGATAAAACCCTGCTACAGTGTCACTATGTACACCAATTTTCCCACATGAATGACGTAGGATTGTACCTGGACATCTGAGGTGAGAAGCAGGCAACTACAAAACTTGAGCCCTATTTCATTCTGTATCATACACCTCTTAATATGTATAAGGAACAGATAATTTTCCACTTATTTTTAATGTTTGGCACTAGTTTCAGGTGAGTAGTCAGCTTCACGTTCTGGCAGCTTTATCCAAGTCAAGGAGTTGGTGTGGAGCTATACGTCTCCTGATCCGTATGCCTTCTTGACCTGGTGCTTAAACTTAAGCACAGGACAACCTTTATGGAGTTGATACAAACATAAACATGGCAATTATCTGACAAATAGAAAACATAATATCAATTAAGTCACCTAATGGAACATAAGTAAATACTGCGTATTAAATGAACAGTTTATCCTTTATATGTTTTGGCTAATTATTGTGTAATATATCTACATTTAATGCTGTTGAACATTTGCAAGTTTCATGAAAACTGGTGCAGGTAAGGCCATACTTTTTCCAGGCATAACTGTAAATCCATTTATGTGTGTATTATGAAACTGCATTACATTTTTAAAGGAGAGGAGGCCTTAGTAAATTTTGTTTACTCAATCACAGTTTGCACCATGTGTCATCGTGTTAACCTTATTTCCCTCTACTTCTAACAATATAACTGAATCACTTATTTGGGAATGCTACATTTTCAGTAGCTGAAAAGTATGATCTTCAATTTCAATACTGAGTTAAGTATCTTTTATTATTAAATTATTAAAAGGAAGTATGAGTCCTTATATGATAAGAAGTATTTTTTATACAAATTTTCAGTCACACCTGAAATATGGTATAATTTTTTGGGGTTGGGATAATGAGAGTAAAAACGTATTTAAATTGTAAAAAAAAAAGGTAATTTGAATAATTAGTGGTGTTAGCAAATGTATGTCACGTAGACAGATATTTAAGGACTACAAAATACTCAACAGTGGCTTCTTCACATATGCTCAAAGTGATATGTTCCATTATAAAGTACAGAGGCTTGCTGGAGCTAAATGTATGTTTTCATAATAGGAACATGTGAAGAAACTGTATTTACACATACATTTCTGCCACACAGTCCTCTTCAAGAAAAGTGTGGTACATATGGGAATCAGACTGTACGACAAGTTGCCAATTCATTTAAAAAGACTGGACAAAATTGAGTCCTTTAAAAGGCAATTAAAATCCTTTCTGTTGTATCTTGCTTTTATTCAGTGGATGAATATATGCCATTCTTATCTTACATGGATTGTAAAAGTATGAGAGCTATTATTGGCCATACTTTTCCATTTTAATTAATGTTAATATTAGGGCAGTGTATTGTATTGTATTGCATTGTATTGTATTTAGGTACTGTAAGTTTTTAGAGTCTAGATATGGATTGTAAATTGAGTTTGTGTCTTAGAGTCTTGATATGGATTGTAAACAGAGTTTGACATGTCCATTATCACACATGCGACAATGTGGATTGAATAAATTGAATTGAAATGTGGACATAATGGAATTCTGAAAGAGTAGATTCAATGCAGATTTAAAACTTTATGACATAGAACATTACTTACTTCTGTGGGATTTTTCCTTGTGTAGAGTACAAATCTTGTATCAATGACTTGCCTTGGCAGTGGGAAGACATTGAATGGGCGGTATATAAGGTGATACCATTCTCGTGTGACATTTAAGCAACCCAGCTCTTCATAACACCGGGTTTCATTCTCAACTGTAAAGGTACCAAGAACATATAATAGGCTGCAAATGTGTAACATATGGAGGTCCCATATCTGTATTTTGCATTGATTACCTGTGTTCTTAATTTAAATTTTTCATTTTGGGTGTAAAACTTACTAAATAATCCTAGATATGACCATGCCATAACTCAGACTTATAGCGGAGTACAAAGTTTTCATTTTAAGATGCTGCATAAGCCTGATGTCAACATTGAACTAGTCAAAGACCGCTGCCTTTTTCAAACACCTACGTAGTGTCATAATGTGAAAACCCCTGAAAAAGAGCAATGTGTTTGTCCATGCAAATATTCATGTTAATTTTTAAATGGGGGATACGGTTCCAATTTCATGTAAGAGGGAAGAAGTTGTGAAAATAACAGTACATCTTCTACCACTTGGCTTAGTTTGCTGAAAATCACCAGAACTGGCCAAGCAGTGGTTGAGAAGACCAAGGTCTTAACGAAGAAGTGTTTGCTAAGGGAAGGACATCTGTTTTTAACACATCAGACTTAAGTAAGTTGCATGTTTCTTCACTTAACACATATAAACTTTGCTAACTGCAAACACAACATGCAAATGTGAGAAGTGCACAAAGCAGACACAAGACAAGACAAGACAAACCACAAACTCTAAGCCTGGTTTTGTGTGACATTAGAGCCCTACCACAAGTAATTGTATACCTACTGGTGCAATGTACACACAAAAACTGAGGATGTCAGATATGTTTTGTAGAGCTGGATAAAAATGGAAAATGACAGGAGGTAAGGAAGTGCTACTTAAAGTTCTTTATTTACTTATTTATTTTTCACGTTCCATAGATCCAAATTAGGTTACAATAACCTTAAGAATAAAGAAATTGTTGTATTGTTAAATACATCTAATACAATATAAAACAAATCCTTATCGTATATATTAATAATCATTCTTGGTTGTGCTTTACTTAATTTTGTATCAAAATATATTTCACATATGCAACACTTATTATATACTATACAATTTAAAATTATTAGAGATGAGTTAAATACAGTTTCATTGATCCCTACCCAGAAGCCATGATTCTTAAGTATAACTGTATTCAAATTACTCCTCCACTGTATAAAATGAATGTAAGTTAAGAAACCTTCTTAAAGCTGGTTTAAATAATTTTATCTCATTTGTGAGACTTTTTATTTTCAGTGGTAGGTGGTTAAATAACTTTACACCAGAATAATAAACTCCCTTTTGGTATACAGTCAAGTTACGTACTTGAGGATGTAAATTTATATTCAATCTTGTGGTAATGTTATGGATTTCTTAGTTGGTTGTATGTAAATCTTTATTCTTTACCACAAATAATAATACAGAAAATATATATATTGGGATTGTAAAGGCAAAATTTCTAGTCTTTTAAACAACTGTCTGCAAGAATCCTTACTTCTTGAATTTATCATGATCCGAATTATCCGTTTTTTAATCTTAAAAATATCAATATTATGTGGCGAGTTGTCCCAGAAAAATTATACCATATGTTACTATTATATATACATACGAATAATAAATCATTTTTGAAGTATCCTCTTACATGAGAGGTGTAATAACTTTGATTGCATAGCGTGCTGAACTCAGCCTTGATAATATGTGATTGATGTGACACTTCCATGCTAACATCTCTAGGCCGAGAAATTTTGTGTTTGTGCTGTTAGTAATTTGGTTAGTCTGCATTGTAATGTTTAATATATATACTAAACATCAATGTTCAGTCAAACACAACAATCATTTGGTATGTTATTTATTAAACTTGGGCACTTGGGGCGACATGTTTCGATTCACTTGGAATGATCATCAGGCCCTCTTCAAAATTATAGATCCAGTGCATATAATTATTAAAATGCATTATGGGATCCCGTACGCTTACATCAAATTTAAATTCGCGATACATATGTCCTAGTTTTCTTATTATTGGAACTGGATATCTGCTTTAGATTATAAAACATTAAAACCTTATTCTATGTATGTGTTTATACTATTTGTGAGTGTATATAAAATGTTCACCTTTTACAAATGTTAAAACTAAAAAGTGAGCATTTTATATACACTCACAAATGGTATAAACATGTACATAGAATAAGGTATTAATGTTTTATAATCTAAAGCAGATATCCAGTTCCAATAATAAGAAAATTAAGACATTTGTATTGCGAATTTAAATTTGATATAAGCACATGGGATCCCATAACATGTTTTAATAATTATATGTAATGGATCTATATTTTTGAAGATGATCATTCCAAGTGAATCGAAACATGTCACCCCAAGTGCCCAAGGTTAATAAATAACATACCAAATGAATGTTGTGTTTGACTGAACATTGATGTTTAGTATATATGTATCGAACACTTTGGGATGGAAAACACTAAAAAATAAAAATGTAATGCTTAAATCAAGTTTTTGACTGTTCTTTGTTCGAAACTGCAAGCAAGTAGTTTTGTTAAAGTTTGGAGATAGCAAATTATTTCTAAACCATTCATTAACATTAGCAAAAACTATATTTATTTTATTAGCAAATTCCATAGGAGTAGGATTGGTAATTATGAGACTAGTATCATCAGCATACAACACTAATTTAGCATTTTTAGCTGCTACTGTAGGCAAGTCATTTATGTATAATAAAAAAAAAAATAAAGGGCCTAGAACTGAACCTGGTGGTACTCCATGCTTAACAAGTTCCCAGTTTGAGTAGTTAACAGTATTAGTTTTATCCTTTAATGCAGCTCTTTGATACCTCTCCGTAAGGTACGGAGGGAATCCAATTAAGTGAAAACAGTGGTCCGAAACACATGTCTAAACTAACACGAAAGGCTGAAAAGCGACAGACTTTAATATAATAGTGAAATTGGTGGCAGCAGTATCCGTTTCGTGTGCATGGGACTCATCAGCTGAGAATGCAGCATGGCCTCAGTGAAAGTGAAGACGTACTACCTTCTAGCTGCTACGAATAAGTCAGTAGCGTCTTGGTATGAAAGTAGGTGTCGCAGCATACCACGAGGGAACCAGAATTTCTGACGGGAAACGTATAAAGAGGGGGGCTATATTTGCCTACTCTGCAAGTAAACGTAACATTCAAATACAATTGTTAGTTAAAAATTTTTGCTTCAACATGCGTATTGCTTCACGACTTTTGACACCATTTCATTAAAAAAATTGTACCCTATTGACATCTTCGTGGGTTTGCAATTAAAGTTAAATTAAATTCAAGTGAAATTTTACTTCATTATATCTTACACCCTCGTACTTTCTATTTTTATTTGGCGTGTTCGCAAAATTGCGAATAGCGATTATTAGCTTCGTCATCTCTGGCTGTCCGTACGTCCGTTAGCATTGCAACAGTTCAGCTCTCATTAGAAGATTTTCATAGTATTTGATATAAGAGTGTTTTCCGAAAATCTGTCGAGAAAATTCAAGTTTTATTCAAATGTGTGAAGAACAGCGGGTACTTTATCTAAATACAAATAAACATTAATTATTATATCTCGCTTATTTCTTCTCAGAATGAGAAATGTTTCGGACAAAATTTGTGGAGAAAATCAAAACAAACATTTTATGTTCAATAACTTTTTTTCTGAAAATCGAGCTGTTTGTGGGATAATAACATTCAAATAAGGAGCATGCGCTTTGTGTGCTGGGCAACTAAGGCCACAGGCTACGCAGAATATGTAATAGTGATTTTCTACGACAAAATGGTTACGCGAACGCGCCTCATTTTTACATTTATATGTACGTTACCTGTTTTTTTTTTTTTTTTTACTATCCACAGCTTGCCTGGGCGGCTCGTCAGCTTTCATAATACTTCACAGGAAGTGTGGATAAGAAACCAACTAGATGTCACTTTTGTGTTATCCTTTATTTCTCTTTTACAAGTTGCTCAACATGTTTCGGGCAACCATGTGCCCATCTTCAGGAGCTGACGACTGCGTAATGTTATCGCCACGTGTTTGTATTGTGTTGTAACAATGAGTGGTGTTATTCAGATGTGTCTCTCTGTGAGTGGGCTGTGGGTGGTGGTCTCATTGTTGTATGTAGGTGTGGTTCAGTGTGTAAACAGATTAAATTACATACCCGTGGCTGCAGGAATGCTGTCAAGACAAGACACATCTAAATAACACCACTCATTGTTACAGCACAAAATACCAACACGTGGCGATAACATTACGCAGTCGTCAGCTCGTGAAGATGGGCACATGGTTGAACGAAACATGTTGAGCAACTTGTAAAAGAGAAATAAAGGATAACACAAAAGTGTCATCTAATTGGTTTCTAATCCACACCGAATTACGATACACGGTCAACCACACATCAGATTTACTTCACAGAAACCTTCGTATGTACCTTAAATGCTTTCTATTTTAGCCTCTTTTTTATTGTCAGGTATGAATATGTATGTAACCTTAGCCCTAAACACGGTGAATAAAAAGTCGGTTAACACTGCATTTAAGTTTTTAAACTTCAAGTGCTAATTGACTTTCCTGTCACCTACATGCTTGGTTTAAATAAATTATTAGTACATCAGACCACAATCCGTTCATAATAGGATTAGCGCTTAGTGAAAGTGACAGATTTTGGAGGGAAACTTTCGTGTTCTCAGTTTAGGAACTATGCCGACATTTGCCTGGAAGAACTAGGTACGCCAAAAGAAGAAGTCGAGGTAGGAATTTACTATATCTAAATTTGAAGTCGAAATCTGCCGAAGAAAAAGCAGGTATGGTGTCCTTTCAAATTACGTCGTTCATATATATCCACAGGCCTTACGATATGATACGAAGGAAGATATTCATTTCCGGAACACCGTCCATCGTATTTCTTGCACTTCTGCCGTAGATTTTTAACAGTTTTTACTCATTTTAAATGTTAACGATATTGTTCTAGTAATTTTTAATCTTAATAAAGGGTCTCTTACAATTAAAATTTTATAGTAATTAAAACTGTGATGTGGGATCCCACAAAACACAATAGAAGTATCATATGTACAACATATAATTACATTATTCCTGCTATTTGCTCTTGTGTAAGAGGCCTGTTGATGGACTGATGCAATCCGAAACATGTAGCCAAAGTCAATAAATAAAATAATGTAAGGTGTTTTTTGACTGAAGACTTGTCCGTTTCATTTGTTAAAATATTTCTTCCATCCGTTATAAGTTATAAGCATTACTTTCACTCCTAAGTAACAAACAACATACCTCACTACAATAAGAGTTAAGAACAATGACCTGACTATGATTATGCAGCTAATAAAATGTAAAACATTTGTGAACTGAGAAAGAAAGTGAAGGTTAATGCTGAAATTTGAGAAAACATTTTAGAATAAACAGTTTTGCATTTTATAAAATTTTGATAAAAGTAGTCGTTTAAAAGTACATTGCAACTGAATGTGTCTTTATCGATATCATTAATGGAAGGTGGCGACGACGAAAGAGCGGCAAACTTTGTGTATCCATTCTACTCTGCTCAAATTTCCTGTTACCCTACGTACATACTCTGCAGCATTTTCTTCTTCATTGATTCTTTGCCTATTTTTTCAAGAAAATATCCTAATCCTATTACAGTTCTTCAGTTCTTGAAACTAGAATAATAGTAAACCTATACATTTTTATTTGAATTAAACCGTCAGCACACCTTCATGGATGTTAATGAATAAGTCTTTGATAGCAACCTGACCTGTTTCGTTTAATTATGCCATAAACAGGGAGATAATTACACGAGCTCGTTGAAAACAATAACGGCTTACATCAGTCAATAGTCTAAATCAAATTTGTCGTATATTACGGTAGACTATATGGGATGTGCGGTGGGTCGTGAATCATTTAATATGGACTGGCACTTTTTACCTTATGCACAAGATCAGTTGTTCAAATTGGTTCATTCTTAACTTCTGTGTAATTTTGCGATAGAGTGGATATATAGTTCAGAACTTGGACTTTTCTTTTTATAACCCCACCACGATAAGGTCTTATGTTAGATGTTCGGCTAGTCTCAATACTCCATGCTTCTTTCCTCCTTCCTTATGAAAGGGGCTCAGGTTAGATGTCAGACTAGACTGTCTCTACAAAAACTTCCCCTCCGACGTAACGTTGGAGCTCCTCTACCAAGCGAGTACCCTTATAGGAGTAGTGGAATAATGAGAGGGAAGATCGTAGAATTTGATGATAAAACTTCGTGTAAAACTTTCATTTTAACGACCGGTAAGTTGTGAGGATAGTACGAATGTAGATTATTAGCCGAAAAGAACGAGAGTGACAGATTATAGTGAAATAGTTCAGTCTTATAATTAGTAGCAAACTTTGGTGTTATAGGTGCTTAGTCTTGGGGCTATACTACCAGACAATTAGAACAGTTAGAACATTGTCACCGTGTAGAAACATTAAATTTCGAGTCAAGAGCCTGTTAGACATTCTTCACTGTTTTTGAAAAGGAGTGCCCCCACCAAACATCACGTTCAGGGCACCGTAGGTCAATAAAGAATGTCCTTAAATGTAAGGGATGTTTCCCGAAACGTGAGAAGAACGTGGTCATACCTGTAGTGGAAAAGGGGCCTTCGTGACACCCTTTGATGATGAGTTTTTGTACCTTCACTTCTGAAATGCCTTACATAGCTTTGTACTGGTTTCAAGGGTGCTCTTCTCTTCTCCCATCCCACAGTTTTATATGCGTTCGCAAAGTTGTGCAAAGCGACTATTAGCTTCATCATATCTGTTTGTCTTTCTGTCCGTCCATCAACATGCAACAACTAGGCTTCCACTGAACAAATTTTCTTCAAATCTAATATTTGAGTATTTTTTTTAAATCTGTCGAGAAAATAAAAGTTTCATTCAAATCTGACAAGAATAACTGGCTCTTTACATGAAGACCGATGTCAATTTAGACAATATCTCGACGAATTCTTCTTAGAGTTAGAAAAGTTGCAGAACCTTGTAGATAAAATTAAGTCACACGTTTTTGGTGCAATAACTTCTTCCGAAAATCGTGTCATTTATGTGATAATGTGGCAAAATATGGTACAGACAGACAAGCGACAGACGGAAATATAATATGGCGCATTTGCTTTGAATGCCGGATGACTGATTCTATAGACACACACTCAGAATATTCAACACTTAGCGCTTTTCCACACCAACAATGGTTACGTGAAAGTGCCTTAATGTTACTTTTACACTACGTAATTTTTTTTTAATTTGCCCATCGTCTATAATTTTAAAACCCTTCAAAAGACCACGTTTCGGAAGCCGGCTTTGTTTCCGTCTTCAGGTAAAAACCCGCTTAACCTGGCAGACCCCTTAGATCGAGCTATTCTCAGTCAATGGGCACCAGACGAAAGATGGACAAAGTCAAAAAAGGGGATACTGTTTCAGTGAGCAATACACCATCGTCTAAGCCCTACAGTGTTTTATTAAGTACATTGCCTGTCTTGTTAACCCGGGGTACAGCTGACCCCCTCCACAATAAACTGCTGCTTTGTTTTCAGTGCTACTTACAAGGAAGCCACGGAATGTTCACTTGCAGGCGGTCAGAGCGACCCCAGTCCAGCAGTCCGGTGGTGCTCAAGCGGACCGTGGCTGATACGAGCACCACCGCTAGCCAAGTTCGGGACCCGGCACGTGACATCGCCATCATCAGCTGGTCGGTGTCGATATCTGTATGAATGCAATGCAGTACTTATCACTACAAGCATAAACTGAATATCTGATTATTTTAAAATTGTTATTTACATTTCACAAAGGAGACCAGTGAAGAGAGGGTCAGGCTACCCTAGAAATCTGAATGGACAAATAAAATTCAATTAGACTAGTTTAGGATATCGACAAGGAAGGTAAAGTTTTACAAATACGTCAGTTTCGCAAGCCGTATGTTGGTCACGACACGAAATTTGGAATTTAACACCTGCCTACAACAAGGATGCACAAATCTCGTTCGCCAGGTCGCCTTAGCAAATAATTTTGTAAGGTCGGCCTAGTATTTGTGGGCCCTCAGAAGGGAACTTGCTTCATGTCACCCTTCTTGTGCATGGAGTTTTGAGGTAGTTTCTAGATTTTTGGAAAATTTGTGCATCCGTGGCTTATACGTGTATGTTATGCAAATACTGCACAAAAAAAATAAACCGAGACTTTTCGTTAGTGTACCTTGTACTGGTAGAGCTGCATATAGTGGAATAAGGGCATAGACACACGTACTTCTACAAGAAAGGTTCATATTTCCGTAAAGATGTAATGTACATCCAAAATGTACATTTGAAATTGTATTTGTACTTTAGTGATAAGTTACTTTCGAAACGCACAGGTATTTTAGAAACATTTGTGTCGAGATGGTTTAGTAACTTTATTAAGCCACGTGGCGAAAACGAGGAAACGACACGCTTTGCTAGAAGCTGACCGTAGCTATTTCCACACTGTAAACTGTTTCATAAACCAACCGAGTTACAGCAAGTTATGACAATATACGACAAATAGCTCGTGTTAGCATTCTACTTTTAAGAGTTTCGAGACGGTCCCAAGGCGAGGTTACAAACCACGCTGAGGTGATGCAAAATTGTGTTAACTACACACAAGAACTAATGAATAAGCAACATCGCCTTTATATATGCTTACGAATTTTAGACTAGAGGATTATTCGGCGTAAAATTTCGACTAGTATAGTTTGGAGAAATACTGTTGCTGCTTCGAGGCTGAAGAAGACTGTCAGTCGTAAAGACTGTCTGCAGGACAGAGGCTGACATGCTGATCAACCTAGCGTCGATCCTGCTTCTTGAAGGTTAGTTGCTTG
>Ga0209755_10005268_pt1 | contig 14779 bp, 10 predicted proteins | sample TergutCo191P1_FD_187301 | JGI IMG/M metagenome (GOLD analysis project Ga0209755, IMG submission 187301) | Cornitermes sp. P1 segment gut microbial communities from Petit-Saut dam, French Guiana - Co191P1 (SPAdes) (version 2) | ecosystem: Host-associated > Arthropoda: Insects > Digestive system... | reverse complement strand
AAATTGAGCCGCAGCGAAAAAAGATATTATACTGTAGAGATGGACAGATTGAAAGATAAGATCGATCTTTTTTCCAGACAGCAATTTGCGCATGATAAAGGTTTAGCTGAAGGTCGCACTGAAGGTCGCGCCGAAGGTCTTGCCGAAGGTCTTGCCGAAGGTCTCGCCGAAGGTCTCGCCGAAGGTCGCGCTGAAGGTCTTGCCGAAGGTCGCGCTGAAGAAAAACTCACAATTGCCCGCAACCTACTAGCCAAGGGCTCTACCTCCGAATTCGTGAGCGAAATCACCGGGCTTTCCCTCGACGAAATTGCAAAATTGTAAACTGTTTTATTAATTCGTTATCAGATGAAAAAGCACTGCTTTCGCGGTGCTTTTTTTATACATCGCCGAGCTGTGAAAGCGAAATGGGTTTGGGGCTGTCGTTTTGTCCTTCGGCTTTTGCGAGTTCTTCTAAAAGTTCCTTTCCGCGCTTGGAGAGTTTTTCTGGGATTTGCACCATTAGTTTTATATAAAGATTACCCTTTTGTCCTCCAGAGGGAACGCCTTCATCTCGAATTCGAAGAAGTTTTCCATTTTGAGTTCCCGCAGGTATCTTTACTTTGATTGTTTTATTATCGAGCGTTGTTACGTGAATATCAGCGCCAAGAGCAGCCTGACTTATAGAGATTGGAACCGCACAGTAAAGGTCGTAAGCCTGACGCTCAAAGTATTCATGCGGTTTTACTCTGATGAATACATATAAATCACCAGCAGGCCCGCCGTTAGGACCTGCGTCTCCCTGTTTGGGAATAACTACCCGTTTACCGTTTTCTACGCCTGCTGGAATTGTTACCATTATTTTTTGACGAGCTTTTTTTGTACCAGAGCCGCCGCAGGAGCTGCATGGTTTTTCTATGATGGAACCTTCGCCATGACAGCTATGACAGGTTGTAGCTACAGAGAAAAACCCCTGGCTGTGTCTTACCTGTCCTGAGCCGCGGCAGGTGGGGCAGGTTTTTTTACCTGAGCCATCGGCGGTGCCCGCGCCTTTACAAGCCGTGCATGATTCACTATGTGAGTATTGGATTTCTACCTTGGCGCCGTAAACGGCGTCTTTAAATGGAATTTCTATATCGTAGCGAAGGTTAGCGCCGCTTCTTACGCCGCCCCCCCCTCTTCTGCTAAAACCGCCGCCAAAGAAATTTTCGAATATGCTGCTAAAGCCGCCTTCTCCAAAGATGTCTTCAAAGCCCCGGAAGTTGCTCCAGTCATGAGACTGCCCCATGCCTTCGACACCGGCAAAACCATATTGATCATAAGCCGCTTTTTTCTGTTCATCTCCAAGTATTTCGTATGCTTCTGTGGCTTCCTTAAACTTTTCCTCGGCTTGTTTATCGCCGGGATTTTTATCAGGGTGAAATTGAATAGCGAGTTTACGATATGCCTTTTTTACTTCATCTAATGAGGCATTTTTTTGTACGCCAAGTACTTCGTAATAATCCCGCTTATTCGCCATTGTTTACTTCTTGTCGTCCACAACTTCGTAGTCAGCGTCTTCCGCGCCCTTGGTGTTATCGCCGCCGCCTGAGCCTTCACCCGGCTGCTGTCCGGCTCCCGGATTAAAACCGCCGCCCATACCTCCCATGCTGCTTGGGTCAAATCCTCCCGCGCCGGGTCCGCCGGGCTGTTGTCCGCTAGCGGCTTGCTGCTTGTAAATTTCCTCAGCGACTTTATAAGAAGCCTGTTTTAGCGCTTCGGTTTTGTCTTTGATTGATTGAATGTCGCCGCCTTCCAATGCCTTGCGAAGATCAGCTATCGCTTCCTCACATTTTGATTTATCTTCCGCGCTGACTTTGTCGCCAAGCTCTTTTATGTTTTTCTCTGTGCTGTAGATCATCGAGTCCGCTTCGTTGTGCACCTCGGATTTTTCGCGTTCTTTTTTGTCTTCTTCCGCGTGGAGTTCCGCTTCTTTTACCATGCGGTCTATATCATTGTCGCTTAAGCCGCTTGAGCTTTCGATACGTATTTTTTGTTCCTTGCCAGTACCCAGGTCTTTCGCGCTTACGTGAACAATGCCGTTCGCGTCAATGTCGAAAGCTACTTCGATTTGTGGAACTCCACGCGGTGCGGGAGGGATGCCAACAAGATCGAAGCGGCCAAGAGTTCTATTTGTAGTCGCCATTTCACGCTCACCTTGAAGCACATGAATTGATACGGCTGTCTGGCTGTCCGCCGCCGTAGAAAAGATTTGGCTCTTGCGTGTTGGGATTGTTGTGTTGCGTGTAATAAGCTTGGTCATTACGCCGCCAAGGGTTTCGATACCAAGGGAGAGCGGAGTAACGTCAAGGAGAAGCACGTCCTTTACATCGCCGCCCAAAATACCACCCTGAATAGCCGCGCCAACTGCAACAGCTTCATCGGGGTTAACGCCTTTGTTGGGCTCTTTCTTAAAGAGTTCTTTTACAATCTGCTGAACAGCCGGGATTCTCGTAGATCCGCCGACCAGAATAACCTCGTCAATTTGGTCTGCGTTTAAGCCCGCGTCAGAGAGCGCCTTTTTACAAGGATCTTTTGAGCGTTCAAGAAGGTCTTCTACCATTTGTTCAAATTTCGCGCGCGTTAAAGATTTTTGTAAATGCTTGGGTCCGCTCTGGTCGGCGGTAATAAACGGAAGATTTATTTCGCAGGTCTGCATCGAGGAAAGCTCAATCTTTGCTTTTTCAGCGGCTTCGCGAAGGCGTTGAAGGGCCATGCGATCCTGACCAAGGTCTATGCCTGAGTCTTTTTTGAACTCAGCAATGAGCCATTCCATTATACGGCGGTCGAAGTCATCGCCGCCAAGGTGTGTGTCGCCGTTTGTCGATTTAACTTCAAAAACGCCGTCGCCCAGCTCCAGGATTGAAACGTCGAAGGTACCGCCGCCAAGGTCGTAAACGGCGATAATTTTATCTTTCTTTGAATCTTTGTTAAAACCAAAGGCGAGCGAAGCCGCGGTTGGTTCATTGATAATACGTTTTACATCCAGCCCCGCGATTTTACCGGCGTCTTTTGTCGCCTGTCTCTGCGCGTCATTAAAATAAGCGGGAACTGTGATGACCGCTTCTGTAACAGCTTCGCCAAGGTAGTCTTCTGCTGTTTTTTTCATTTTTTGCAAAACGAAAGCGGAAATTTCCTGAGGCGAATATTTCTTGCCGTCGATGTCAACGCGGACATCGTTGCCCTGTTCGGAAATATGATAGGGAACCAGAGTCATTTCGTTTGTAACTTCCGAATATTTTCGTCCCATGAAGCGTTTAATCGAATAAACAGTATTTTCCGGATTTGTGATCATCTGGTTTTTCGCAGGCGCGCCGACAATTCGCTCTCCCTTACTTGTGAAACCTACGATAGACGGAGTAGTGCGTCCGCCCTCGGAACTTTGAATGACTATGGGCTCTCCGCCTTCAAGAACTGCAACGCAAGAGTTTGTTGTTCCCAAGTCGATACCAATAATTTTACCCATCTTTCTCTCCTTAATATTTTTATTCAGGCATTAGTACTTTTACTTTTGCCGCTCTTATTACCCTTTCTTTAAGCATATATCCTTTAACTAAATCTTCCTGTACAACAGCCTCTGTCGCTTCGCTTGATTTTTCCATGTACAGAGCCTCGTGAATGTTTGGGTCAAAAGGCTGTCCTGCGGCATTAAAGCGTTTAAGCCCCCACTTGGCTTCAAGTTGGCTAGCCAGACGCTTCTCTATCATTTTAACGCCTTCCAGTAAGCCTGTGTAGTCTGTCGATGTCTCACCTGCCTGGATTGCGCGTTCAAAATCGTCGATTATCGGAATAATATCCAAAAGAAGGCTTTGATTGGCAAATTCTATAGCGCTTTGCTTTTCCTGGTTCATTCTTTTACGGAAATTTTCAAAATCGGCGGCTTTTCGCAGGAATTGGTCGTGAGTTTCAGCGAGTTTTGCCTCTAACTCGGCAATTTTTTCCTCTGGTGTAGCCGGAGTTAGCGGGGCGGAAGGTTCCGCGTCTGTCGTTTCGGTAGTTTCAGCGTCTTGTTTGCCTTCTTTTGAGATGTTCTCATCTTCAATTTTCTCGTTCCGGGGCGTTTGCGCGCCGCTTTCATCAATTTGAGCTTCCTGGTCTGACATTACAATTATCCAATATTCACTTAGTTATTCTTTGGGAAAATCCCCACCTAATATAGAAAATACTAAAAAAAAGCCTTAGGGTCAAGGAAAATTAGCATGTTTTTGGAGAGGATCGCCTTAATTTTCACTCTTGACTTTAACAAATAAAAATGCGTATAATCCAAAGATAATGCTCAGTAAAACAATGAATATACCGTTTTTAATAATTATCACCCCCCCCCCCCATTAAGTAAAGCCGACTTATTAATTTATTATTCTCATTTTCCCTGTTATTGGAGCTTGATCTGCCCGAAATCTGACCATGCAGACAATCAAAGGTTCTTTGAAGCAGTTCCAAAACGGGTTTATGTATAAAAAAGGAAAAAGATATGAAAAACATGTTTAAAGTTGCTTTTACCGTATTTTTACTTGCAGGGTTTCTTCTGACAGGTTGTGTTGATCCCAGCGATGTCTCCGACCCATATGACAAAGAAACGCCAGTAACGCCAACTACTCCAACAACACCTCCTGATGATAATGAGCTTGTAAGTAAAGCGGCGTTAGAAACGGCGCTGACAGAAGCTAAAACTTTATTCGAACATACAGTTATTTCAACAGATGGAAAGGATTATTCTTCAGTATTTTTTTGGGTTGAAGCTGAACAAAAAAATATTTTTAACGAAGCAATAGAAACCGCGGAGGAAGTATATTTATCTGAGGAAGCAACTCAGGCTTTAGTAGATGCGGCAGCAACGGTATTGAATGAAGCAATTGATGTTTTTAAATCACAAAGAGCGCTGGGAACAAAAACATCAGGTTTTACTCAAGATGACTTAGAATTATTAATTGAGTTTGCTGATGATTTATTAACTTTTGTTCATGCAAGCATTGATGGTACTGATGTGCCGCAAAAACAATATTGGGTAAGTTTTGAATTAATTGATAATTTAAACAGCGCATTAACAGCAGCTAAGGAAGCTTTTTCTGAAGCGAATTACACTGCGCTTAATTCAGCTTACTCGGCGGTTGATAATGCAAAAAAACCAGGCACAAAAGCCGATTCTGGAAATGAAGATGAGATAGATTCAGATGGAAATAAAGTATTAGGTTCGTATGACGCAGATGAGCCTAACCAGTATACTTTGTTAACTAGTGTAAAAGAATACACAATAGTCAATGTCGATGACAGAGAAAATGTATTAAAAGTATCAAACCTGAGCGATAATGATTGGGCTATTGCTCGTTATGATCTAAGCGAATATAAAAATAAAATAATAACACTAAAATTTTCTGTGTATGTAAAAAGGGTTGGAGCCGAAGGATCGTTATATTGGTTTGTAAACGATGGTATCTATGCTGATATTGGAGAAGCGGTAAATGATGCAGAAACTGATGTGTGGTATATAATGGAAGGCGAATGGACAGGAGCTCCTTCAGCCAAAGCGCCGTCATTGTATCTAAGTAATTACAGAAACAATAGTGATATTACTACTTATTATGTAGCTGATTTTTCAATCCAAATTTCAGAAATACACATAGAAGATAACGGTATTAAATATGACTTAGGCGAATTTACATGGACAAACTCGAATAATGGAACTCCAGACAGCAGTGTAAGAGGCTGGGATTTATTTGAAAATAATTTATCTGTTATCAGAGAAAATATTGCGAATGGAAATATAAAAGCTTTTGTAATAGGACTTAATGCCGCATCAGTCCAAGCTAGTGACGGTTTGAATGGAATTGGAATTATATTTAATACAGATAACTTTTGGAATAATCATCAAGCAGCTTTCCCATGGTACTATGACAGTGATGGAAAAGAGATGAATGGCTGGATAACATACGACGAATTACTTGAATACGCAGATGTAAAAGATGGTGTTATATATCTTAAATATTTTTTACCTATGCATCCAAGATATAATGATTTTAAAGCGGCGTTAGGCTCAGTTAGCACAACATATGCACAGTTCGGATTATACGTTAATTATGCATGGGATGATTCTTGGCACCCAATTGAAGAGGCATTTTTTCTTGAATAATAATCTATAACAGCATTATTTAAATTAAAAGAGCTGCCATAAGGCAGCTCTTTTTTTAGTATTGCTAAGGGGTACAGGTCATGTTTTTACCGTTTTTCTTTGCCTGATAGAGCAGTTTATCAATTTCTTCGATAAATTCCGTTACAGCCTCTCCGTCGTTTGGAATCCTCGAATTCGCGCCCAGGCTGACAGTTACGGATGTTTTGATATTTTCGGTGCTGGAAATTGACGCTTCCATAACAATTGTTCGTATTTGTTCCGCGATATTTACTGTTCCTGTCATGTCTGTGTCAGGTAAGATAATGCAAAATTCCTCTCCGCCCCATCTTACGGCGACATCAGACGACCTGTGCAGCGTTTTACTTAAAATTGATCCAATTACCTGTAAAAGATTGTCACCCTGAGGGTGACCGTATGTGTCGTTATAATGCTTAAAATTATCGATATCCAGCATTATAAGCCCCATCGGTTTTTTTTCTCTAAAAGCCCTGCCCCATTCAGCTTCAATTCTTGTATCAAAATTGCGTCTGTTTGGAAGCCCCGTAAGCGCGTCAAGCATACAGAGTTTTTCAATGGTGCGCACATAATCTGACATTCTTAAATGCGTTTTGATTCTTGCCTTTACAAGATTTTGATTAAAAGGTTTGGTAATATAATCTACCGCGCCTAAGGTAAGCCCTTTTTCCTCGTCTTCTACATTGTTTAAACCTGTAATAAATATTACAGGAATACCCATAGTCTTTGCGGATCCCTTTAATCTAAGAAGAACATCAAAGCCGGTCATGTCAGGCATCACGATATCAAGTAGAATCATGTCAGGCAATTGTTCTTCTGCTTCTGTGATTGCGGCTTCTCCGCTTGACGCTACAATTATTTCATAGTCCTGCTTTAAAAAATGGGCTAACGAGATAAGATTCATTTTCTCATCGTCCACAATAAGAATTTTTTTATCTTTTTTCATTCCCTTCTCCGTTCATTATTATATATTCTTTTTCGTCTAATGGGACTCTTGAAGACAAATCATCATCAGAATTCTCCTCTCGTTTATTAATTGGTTCCATTCTTACAGGCGTTAAATGTTTTAGCAAACATGACCACAGTTCCTGCACGATAAAAGGTTTTGGCAGACAGTCTACCATTCCTGACGAGAAATACGCTTCTTTTTCGTTTATCATTATATTCGCGGTTAACGCGATTATTGGAACTCTGCTGCCGGCGTCTAATATTTTTTTCGCAGCTTCAAGCCCGTCCATCTCCGGCATAAGAATATCCATAAAAATCATATCAAAAGGTTTTTCTCCTTTTTGAATACGGCTGCACACATAATCTACGGCGATAATTCCATTTTCCGCGATAATTGATTTTAATCCTACCTTGGAAAGATAATCGCAGATAACAACCTGATTAAGCTCGTTATCTTCGCAGACTAAAACTTCTCCCTCAAAAATCGGTTTTTCCGTTTGAGTTTCGGAGAAATCAAAGAAAGACTGATCTGCGTTTTCACTTGTTGTTTGAAAGGTTATATCAAAGCTGAATTTGCTTCCCACATTGAAATTGCTTTCTACAAATAATTTGCCTCCCATTAGTTCTACAAAACTTTTGGTAATAGAAAGCCCAAGCCCCGATCCTCCGAATTTTCGCGTTATACTGTCATTCGCCTGCGTAAAAGGATCAAATATTTTTTCTATTTGATCCTGTGTTAAGCCCATACCGTTGTCTTTTACTTCAAAGTGCATTGTGACAGAATCTTCTGTGTGTTTTACAACAGCGGACATAAGTTTTACCATTCCGCCAGAATCTGTAAATTTAATCGCGTTCGACAGTAAATTTAAAAGTATCTGACGCAGTCTTGTTGGATCGCCGACTAATAATTTTTTTGGGATAGGTTCAGCGTAACAAAAAAGGGAAACTCTTTTTTCCTGAGCGTTAGGAAAAGATATTATATGACATAATTTAAAAACATCACAAATATTAAAAGGAATATTTTCAAGTTCAATTTTTCCGGATTCAATTTTTGATATATCAAGAATGTCATTTATAATTACCAGTAAACTTTCCGCGCTTGCTTTTATATTTAAAATATAATTTCTGGTTTTTAAAGGAATATTGTCATCAAGAGCGAGCTCAGAAAACCCGACGATACCATGCATAGGCGTTCTGATTTCATGGCTCATGCTCGCGATAAAAGCGGACTTCATTCGCGAAATCTCTTCGGCATGTTTCAATCGTTGAGCGAGATCCTGTATTTCATCACTAATAGGCTTATTCATAATAATAACACTATAATTACTATAATATAGTAGAATACGGCAAAAAAGCAATATTTTTCTATTGACCGCAATGCCAATTTTTGATAATTTAAATTAAATATGCAAATTGACATAAAAAACATCATTAAAAATCTGCATCCTCTGGAAGTCCGAATCCTTCTTAACTATAAAAAAGGCGATGAACTTACAATCGAAAAAGTTGAGCAGGACCTTGGCTTTAAGCCGGGGAATGGGAACCAGGCGCTTTCCTGGCTTTCAGGCAAGGGGCTTGTGAGTGAAATCCGCAGGGAAACGGCTGTTTTTTATGAGTTGACCGATCTTGGGCGTGAATGGAAAGAAAAGGGCAGCCCCGAAGAGCGGATTATTGAGTTTGTTAAATCGACATCCGGCGCGGCGGGCAGTGGTCTTAAACTGCCGGGTATAGCGCAAGCTCTCAATATAGAAAATAAAGACATTGGCAGCGCTTTTGGAAGTCTTTCAAAGGCAGGTCTTCTGGCAATGGACGATGATAAAAATGTAGTCATGCGGAAGGAGCCTTCTCCTGAACATTTCGCGGTTCTTCGGGGCTTGCTGGAAAAAGGTTTAAAAGGCGCCATCCCTGAGTCCGCGTTGAACGAAGCGGAGAAAAGCGCAATGTCAGGAATAGCGAAAAAGCGAGGAGCCGCGGACGCGCCATTCCGTCAGATTGACAGGGAAACAGTCTACTTTGGTTTCGCGGCAGCGGAAGACGGTTCGGTTCCCGCTGTTTCTGCGGCGGACGCTTTAAAACAAGCCGGAATAACAGGCGACGAAGTTGGCTCGCTTACTCAAGCTATGTTGGAAGACGGCAGCTGGAAGGGGAAAACTTTCCGCTCATACAATGTTAAAACGCCGCCTGTTCGCCTTACGCCGGGACGCTCAAACCCCTACGCGAAATTTTTAGAAAATGTAAAAGATAAACTTACATCTCTTGGCTTTGAAGAATTCGACGGTCCCTTGGTTGAAACCGAGTTTTGGAATTCTGACGCTCTTTTTATGCCGCAGTTCCATTCCGCGCGTGATATTCATGACGCTTACAGTATTGCGGATCCTGCCGGCTCGACCAAAGATGGCACCGTCTTTGACGGTATCGCTCGTGCTAAGGCGATAGACGAACCTTGGCTTTCCAATGTCGCGTCCGCTCACGAAAACGGCGGTAAGACAGGCAGCCGCGGCTGGAACTACGGCTTTGACCGCGATTTTACAAAACGCTTGATCCTTCGCTCGCAGGGAACAGTGCTTTCCGCCAAACAATTACCGACGGCAAAAATCCCCGGCAAGTATTTCGGCATTGCGCGTTGTTTCCGCTACGACCGTGTGGACGCGACACACTTACCAGACTTTTATCAAACCGAAGGCATCGTGTTAGGTGAAAATGTAAACCTTCGCACGCTTTTGGGAATGTTGGAAATGTTTGCGGTAGAAGTCGCCGGCGCGAAAGAAGTAAAATATGTTCCCGGTTATTTCCCCTTTACAGAACCTTCTGTTGAAGTACATATTAAACACCCAGTCCTTGGCTGGTTTGAACTCGGCGGCTCAGGCATCTTCCGCCCCGAAGTAACCGCGAGTTTAGGTGTTGATGTTCCTGTAGCCGCATGGGGCATAGGAATTGATCGCATGGCGCTAATGGCGCTTGGTTTAAACGACCTTCGCGAATTGTTCAGCCACGACATTGAAAATGTCAGGTTGAGAAGAGCGAAGGCGAGCTAACTAGATGTTTTTCAACAGATAATGAGTGCTTCGACCGCTCCCTTTGACTTCCAGAAAACCTTTGTCGCATAGCTCTTTTAAATGACGGGCAGCGGTGTCCTGTGATACTTTAAAAATTTTCGCTGCTTTTCCTGAAGACATATTACCTATAAAACCGTCGAATAATCGATTTATTATTTCCTGTTGGATTTTATTAGGTATGCTTAGCGCGTTTTTTTGCCAGAAAGACGCTTTCTTTATTACCATGCCGACAACCTCTTCGCTCGCTTCTATGCTCTTGCTAAGGCAAGAAAAAAACCACATAAGCCATTCTGTTATGTCCAGATCGCTTGTTGTAGTAAGCTCTAAAACCTTGTAATAACCTTTCTTTTCCTTTTGAATTTGTGATGACATAGAGTAAAAACGTAAAGATGTGTTTTCGCTGCGTGCCAGAAGCATCTCGGTTATAATGCGGGTTAAGCGCCCGTTACCGTCATCAAAAGGATGTATTATCACAAACCAAAGATGAGCTATTGCCGCTTTAAGAAGAGGGTTTTCGTTATTTTCTTTGTTTAACCAATTAAAAAACGCAGTCATTTGCTCAGGCACTTTTTCCGGTTCCGGGGCTTCATAATGAACTATGTCGTGAGTATATTTTCGTGAAACAACTTGCATTTCGCCATCGCGGAATTTTCCTACACGAATCTTTTGCATTCCGCTGTAGCCTGTCGGAAACAACGACGCGTGCCATCCGAATATTCTTGCCTTTGTAAGAGGTTTATTATAATTTTTTACAGCGTCCATCAGAGCCTCTACTATACCGTCAATGTGCCGGGAAGCTGTTATTTCTTTTTCAAGATTTATATCAAGCCGCCTTGCAAGGGATGAACGTACCTGCTCGGAGTTAAGTATTTCTCCCTCAATTTCGCTGGATTTAGTTATTTCTTCGGTAAGAGCATTGAGCATAGCCTCTTTTTGGTCACCAAAACCAAGCTGCTGCATTTTCCCCAGTACCCTGCCCTGCAGTATTGATATATGAGTTAAGAGATTTAATATTTTGGGTTTATCCCATGTAAAGCTGGGATAAGCCTTGTGTTGATGTATGTATTTTGCCATTTTAACCTCTCTTTTTTTGCGGAGATTACGCTTGTTAATCTCCGCAAAATATGCGGAGATTATAGCCGTTTTTCTCCGCAATGTCAAATACGGACATTCCTGTCTTTTTACTGTATAATTACCCTCATGAAAGCAAAGAACATTATTCCGCTGGAGCGGCACGGTTACGATTTTATTCCGGCTGAGTACCTGCCTGCGGGCGCGGACGAATACTGGCTGCGTAACGCGCAGCAGCAAGAGCGGTTTTTTAAGAAGCCCGGGGATTGGCGTAAATTAAATTTTGAAGAAATTGAGTTACTTAAAAAAAACAGAAATTATTGTTCTAACTGGGATAACTTTCTTGTAAGCGATCCTTTTGAACCCTTGTTGATACGCGATTCCTCCTTTTACGGTCTTGTGCGCATTGGCTCTATGCAAAATGTTTTAATAAGGCACCATGATTTTTGTATTCCAGCGGGGATACGCAATAGCACAATAATCTCCTGCGACATTGGCGATGATACAGCGATTCAAAACTGCGCCTACATTTCCAATTACATCATTGGGAGTAATTGCATTCTTTCCGAGGTAAATGAATTACAGACAACCAATCACGCGAAATTCGGAAACGGTGTTATAAAAGACGGCGAAGAAGAAGAAGTGCGTGTTTGGATCGATGTAATGAACGAAGCGGGCGGACGCTCCATTCTGCCCTTTGAAGATATGATAGCCGCCGACGCTTTTTTATGGGCAAATTACCGCGACGATATCTCTCTTACCGCGAAACTTGCCGAGATTACCCAAAAACAATACGGCAGAGTGCGGGGCAGTTATGGAATAATTGGTAACAGTACAGTAATTAAAAGCTGTTCAATTATAAAAGACACGGCGATTGGAGAGTACGCGTACATTAAGGGAGCCAACAAACTTAAAAATATTTCGGTTCTTTCCTCCGCCGAAGAGCCGACGCAAATAGGCGAAGGCGTTGAAATTGTAAACGGCATTATCGGGTACGGCTGCAATGTTTTTTACGGTTCAAAGGCAGTGCGCTTTGTAATGGGTAGGAACAGTAATTTAAAGTACGGGGCGAGATTGATCCACTCTGTACTGGGTGATAATTCCACTGTGTCATGCTGTGAGATACTCAACAATTTAATTTTTCCTGTGCATGAACAGCACCATAATAATTCATTTTTAATAGCGAGCATTATACAGGGGATGTCGAACATGGCGGCAGCGGCTACGATAGGTAGTAATCACAACAGCCGCGCGAATGACGGCGAGATACGCGCGAAGCGTGGTTTTTGGCCCGGGCTTGCTGTCAGTTTAAAGCACTCAAGCACCTTTGCTTCTTTTGTAATTATCGCGAAGGGCGAGTACCCCGCGGAGTTAAATATTCCGCTTCCTTTCTCGCTTGTAAATAATAATGTGCATAAAAACCGGCTTGAAGTAATGCCCGCGTATTTTTGGCGGCACAATCTTTACGCTCTTGAACGTAATTCATGGAAAACTAAAAACCGCGATAAGCGTAAGGTAAAAATACAGCGTATCGAAGCTGATTATCTTGCTCCCGATACAGCCGAAGAAATTATTAGAGCGCTGGAAATTCTTGGCGGCTGGCTCCAGGAATCGGGCTTATCTTCGACTGATGTATTAAATCTAGATAAAAGAACCATACGAAAAATTTATTGCCGCCAATTTGAAAACTCAATGCGCGGACAGGTAATAATTAAACCATATGAAGCTATTTCCGCTTACCGGCAGATGCTGCATTATTACGCTGTAAAAACAGCGGCGGCTTTTTTTGATTCAAATCCGGAACAAGACATCAGCGAATTGTGCAAACTGCTGGATTCTAAAGAACGCGTTAAGGAATGGGTTAATGTCGGCGGACAGATTGTTCCTGCCTTCCGTGTCGATAAACTGCGAAAGGAAATTGGAGAAGGTAAATATAAAAATTGGGATGAGATTCACCATGTGTATGATCTTTGGGACGAAGAATACCAGCTGGATAAATGCCGCCACGCCTGGGCTACGCTTTTATTTTTAAACGAAACCAATTCTTTGGATGCCCCTGAATTCAAAATGGAGCTAACTACCGTTCTTGAGATTCGAAGCTGGATAGAAAATAAAATCTTCGAAAGCAGGGCAAAGGATTATCGTAACCAATTTAAGAAAGCGACATTCAGAAATGACGCAGAGATGGAAATAGTACTTGGGAAACCTGAAGATAATTCGTTTATCCAGCTCGTCCAGAAAGAAGGGCAGATATTCAAAGAGATGATTGAAAGAGTAGACTCTCGCCTTTAATCTTTTGAACTATTAACCCAAGCCGGCTTTGCGTCGTGTGTACACATCAAAGAAAACAGCGAGAAGCAGAATTAAGGCTCTTACTACATATTGGTAGTGGGTGCCAAGGTTCATAAGCGACATACCGTTATTAATCGAGCTCATAACAAAGCCGCCGACTATAACGCCGACAACAGAGCCAATGCCGCCGCCCGCCGAAACGCCACCTATGTAACAAGCCGCGATCGCGTCAAGCTCAAAGAGGTTTCCGGCTTGAGGGAGTGCGCTGTTCATGTAGCCTGTGCTTACGACAGCGGCAAGAGCTGTAAGTCCGCCCATAAAACAGAATACGATAAATGTTACCCATTCAGAGTTAATGCCGGAAAGTTTTGCCGAGCGTGGGTTGCCGCCGACCGCGTAGATATATCTGCCAAGGACTGTGTTATTCATAATAAAATGAAACACAAAAACAGTAATGCCAAGAACTATCGCTACTATAGGAAGACCGCGATAGCGGGCGAAACGTTCCGCAAGACCAAGAATTAATATACTAATTAATACAAGTTTTAAAACAAATAGCGCAAGAGGCGCGACTTCAAAGCCGTTTGCTATTTTTTTATTTCGTCCGATAAACTCGGAAACAAAAAAGAGTGAAAGTAAAATTATCGCGACAATAAATGACATGGGGAAATACGGCCCGATTTTTTCCAAGCCCATTACCTCGTCTAAAACACCTGTCGCAAGCAGGGAATAGTCATTATCTTTTGGGATGACGGGACTGACCTTCGTAACAAGATAGGTAAGACCGCGGAAAAGAAGCATGCCGGAGAGGGTGACAATAAAAGCCGGTAATTTTGCATAGGCTATCCACACTCCCTGATAAGCGCCCACAGCAATGCCCATTATAATTGATAGAATTAATGTAGCCGTCATTCCAATGCCTGTATTGTATATAAACATACTTAGGGCGCCGACAAAGGCGCAGACTGAACCGACAGAAAGATCGATACCTTGTACGATAATTACCATTACCATGCCAACCGCGAGGATCAATACATAACTGTACTGGAAAAATAAATTTGTAAAATTGCGCTCGCTCCAGTTCCTTCCATTTGTTAACGGGGCAAAAATGATTAGAATTAATACCAACATAATAAACATGGAATAGTTCCTGATATTATTTTTAACCAGTGTTTTAAAATCGGCAGTACGAACTACTGTATCGCTCATGATCCTCTCCTTAACCAACTAATGCCATATGCATTATTTTTTCCTG
>Ga0209755_10005267_pt1 | contig 14781 bp, 15 predicted proteins | sample TergutCo191P1_FD_187301 | JGI IMG/M metagenome (GOLD analysis project Ga0209755, IMG submission 187301) | Cornitermes sp. P1 segment gut microbial communities from Petit-Saut dam, French Guiana - Co191P1 (SPAdes) (version 2) | ecosystem: Host-associated > Arthropoda: Insects > Digestive system... | reverse complement strand
GGAAAGAGCGTTTGTCTGGTGGCAGCCGATTCCCCAAGTTAAATTGATTCTTGGTATCGATGGCAACGGTATGTTTGGAACTTCAAACCTCATTCGCTGGGGACATCACAGAATGCCCAGAAACGTATCACAGGAAAACTGGGATGCTCATAACTTCCTTCTTGGTAACTATGATGCATTAGGCGCACATTTTATTATTAATCCTATCGACAATCTTTTTATTAACCTTGTACTCGGTCTTGGAAACAGAGACGGAACAAGCGCAGGTCCAATGGTTTTCACAGATATTTTCAAAGAAAGACTTATGGCACAGATTCAATACAATCTTGATGGCGTAGGTAATTTCTATGTTACATACATTCAGAGAGGCGCATGGGGACCCGGTTGGCCGTTTGACGGCGGACATGAAAGAATTGGTCTTACATTCTTTGGACATTCGCTTGTTGAAGGACTTCAGTTCGAAGTCGGCGGTAACTATGCATTTGATCAGCAGGATGGAAATGACGTTGCTAATCCTGTTAGATTCGCAGTTGGCGTACACTACAATGGCGACGGCTTTGGCATAAGATTCCGCACAGTATTCCAGTTAAGAGATGACAGTAATTCACATAACGGTCTTTTCTTTAGATCAGACTTAATGCCCTGGTATGATCTTGGCTTTATGACAGCTTTCCTTAACATTCGTGTTAACTCAAATGCGAACGGCGACATTGGCTGGCACATCAATCCATATATCCGCGTACCGATGGGCGGCGACTTCCGCTTAGGCGCAATGATTGACAACGAAGACGGCAATGAATACATCACATGGAAAGTTGCTCTTTCCATGTTGTGGGCATTCTAAGGTATCCGTACGGAAACCTAAAATTTTTATAGGAGATAAAAATGAAAAAGAACATTTTATTATTAGCGCTTGTTGCGGCGCTTGTATTTATGTTAATTGGCTGCGGCGAAGCTCTTGAAGGAAGAAATTTTGATGATTGGACACTTTCAGATCTTTTTGGATCGGCGCCTTTTACAGCTGATATTGCGGCTGGAAGTGGAGCCGGTCAAATTGAAAACGCAATGCAGGGTACTGGATTGCAAGCTGCAGGCGGAGATCGCTTAAGGTATGATCACGCTGGTAAAAAATTTGTTATGTTTACAAGTACTGGCGGATGGGGACCTGGGCTTGACCTTCTTCAGAGCCACTTTAAATTTGTTGCAGGCGATGTAGTAAAGGCAAGAATTAATGTTTTAACTGCTGATGCTAGCGGTAGAATTTTCCTTAATTCTCAACCCGGCGGATGGGATGTAGACACCAGCACTGATGCTGCTGTTGAAAACGTTACACCTGGCTGGTATACTCTTTCTATCACTCTTTCAGCTTCTAATGTTTCAAATATCAATGGCGCAAGTCCTTCTGCATTAAGAATCTCAGGACAGAACTGTACGTTCGAAATCCACAATGTAGTATTAAACGACGAATTTGTTGAATGCTTTGCATGTGATGTAGAGGCTGTACTTACTTCTGGTACTACAAAAGGTCATACTTGCGGCAGACCATAACTGGTTAGTAATTAATTAAAAGCGGGGGCTTGCCTCCGCTTTTTTTTTGCCGGTTGACTATCCCATCGATTTACGTCAATATATAACCATGAAATCGATATATAAATTAATCGTTATTTTAATAGTTTTCAGCATTTTTTGTTCATCTTGCCAAACAACCGGCAGACAGGACTCGTTTATCGTTAATCACAGGTCAGCGCATGTGCCTTTGGGAGAGTTCGAAGCGCAATTTCACCCCTTTTTGTCTATGGGCGGATTAACAAAACAAACCGTAAAAGTATTTTATTACCCAAGAGAAGACGCCGTATGCATTCAATATGTTATGAATTTCTTTACTTACAATCAATTTTGGAGCAGGACAGGACGTCAGGTCTTTTTAAGCGCACTGCAGCAGTATAACATCGACTACGACGAAAGAAGTCTTACAAGAAGCAGAAGGACAATAAAAGCCTACGGCGATGTTCTGGGTTATTTGATTTGGCAGCAATTTTCTTTTTCTGTCCGCGCGCGCGCCAATGCAAAAATCGAACTGGGATACACCTTTAGGGATCGCTCGCCGTATTTTACGATAAACCAGCGCGAAACAGAATTTATCGATCCTGAATCGCAGGAAAATTACAGGAAAAGCCCCGTTGTTACAATGTATTTAACGCGGACACAGGCTGCGCAGATTGCGGCATTTTTCGATCAAGACATGCTGGCAGGGTTCGCGCCGGCAGGCTCTGCAGAGCCGGATAATTACGATGATGATTATTTCGAGTCTGAAGCAGGCAGCGAAGTTAATGCCGACAGAGACGAATATTAAATTGTATGGTACAAAAAGAAGATCTTGATAAATGCGCATCGCTGATATCAGCATGCAGAAAAGAAATGGCGCAAAGAGTTGTCGGTCAGAAAGAAATGGTTGACGGACTTTTAGCCTCTCTTGTCGCGGGCGGACACATCCTTCTTGAGGGCGTGCCGGGTCTTGCAAAAACTCTCGCCGTAAAAAGTCTTGCAGAAATTACAGGGCTCGATTTTAAGCGCATTCAGTTTACACCAGACCTTTTGCCTGCCGACTTAACGGGAACAATGATCTGGGAGCAGGCAAACGGCAATTTTTCCGTTCGTAAGGGTCCGATTTTTGCAAACGTAATTCTTGCAGACGAAATTAACCGCGCCCCTGCGAAAGTTCAATCTGCGCTGCTGGAAGCAATGGAAGAAAAACAAGTTACAATCGGCGAAACAACTTTCCCGCTGCCCAATCCGTTTTTTGTTCTTGCAACGGAAAACCCAATCGAACATGAAGGAACATACGCATTGCCGGAAGCAGAGCTTGATCGATTCTTAATGAAACTTTTAATCGTATATCCCGCGCCCGTAGAAGAACTCGACATTGTAAAAAACAGTCCGTCTTTATCATCAGGTTTGTCAAGCAAAAGACCTCCGCTCTCTGCGGTTCTGGATATGGAAAAACTCACCTTCCTTAGAAACATTGCTGACGCAATTCATGTAGACGAAGAAATCAGTAAATACATTGTATCGATAGTAACCGCAACGCGTCCTGCGCCGGGCAAAACAACAAGAGAAGGCGTTTACCGTTACGTGTCATTCGGCGCGTCGCCAAGAGCGTCAATCGCGCTTTTCCGCTGTTGTAAAATTTTGGCAATGTTCGAAGGCCGCAATTTTGTAAGCCCGCAAGACGTTAAAACTGCGGCTCTTCCCGTTTTGCGTCACAGAGTCGTGCTTAGTTACGAAGCCGAAGCAGAAGGCATGGACGCGGACGCCGTTATTGGAAGAATTTTAAGTCATGTTCCGGTACCATAATGGAAACCGGTGATTTACTGCGAAATATAATCAATCTTCCCATTTTTTCAGGCGGTCTTGCCGAAGAAATGCTTGCGGGAAATTTCAGATCAATTTTTAAAGGTCAGGGAATGGAGTTTGACGAAGCGCGTCATTACGAACCCGGCGACGATATTAGATCGATAGACTGGAACGCAAGCGCGCGGTTTGGTTATCCTTTCGTAAAAATGTACCGCGAAGAGCGCGAATTAACAATTTTAATTTTACTTGATGTGTCGCCGTCAATGCACCGCGGCAATGTTGCGCGTCAGGGGTTAAGTCCTTATGAACAGGCAATGATTTGCGCGTCTCTTATCGCATTTTCCGCGGAGCATACAGGACAGCAGGTTGGTTCTCTTTTTTTTGACAGAGACATTGAAAAAGTTTTTCCGCCGCGCAAGGGACGCAAATCTTTAATGACGCTTGTAATGGCGGCTCTTCAATATCAAAACAATGTTTTGCCGCGCCGCGAAAAACACGGGAGCGATATCGCGTCTGCATTAACAGGCGCCCAGCGAATGTTAAAAAAACGCTCGCTTGTTGTCGTTATTTCGGATTTTTACAGTACAGGCTGGGAACAGGAAATGGGGCACCTGTGCAGAAAACACGATTGCATTGCGCTTAGAATATCAAGCCCTCAAGAGCTTCCGTTCCAGGGATTAATCACGCTTGAAGACCCGGAAACTGGAGTGCGCATGGAAGCGCCGGCAGGTTTAAAAAGTTTTAAAGAAAGCTGGAACGACTGGCATAACGAACGCTCATCAAACTGGGAGGCGCAATGCAAAAGAAGCGGCGCGGCATTTTTAGAGCTGTCAACAGAAACAGACGCACCTTCGTCGTTAATTAAATTTTTCGGCAGCCGCACTTTAGGGCAGTACAGGCAAAGAAAAAAAATATGAAAGAATTAAAATTAAAACACAAATTCTTTTTATTAGTGTGGTTCGCGCTGGCTTTTTTCCTGATAAACCCAATCGCTCATACGCAAAATACAAGCGCGTATTTAATACCAAGCCAAATATTCATAGGCGATCCTGCAACGCTTGTTCTGCGCCTTCCCGCTTCTTCGCATAACGAAAATTTTTTAATTAATGACAAGGAATTTCTGCCGCAAGACCCGGACATTGATTTTAAATTAATTCTTCTTGAACGGCGCACAACCGGAAGCAGATTAATGATAGAGTTCACGGCTTTTTCGACAGGTAAAATTGTTTTTCCTCCGATAGAAATAGGAGGAGAGTATTTTGAAGACCTCTCGCTTACAGTTAATTCGCTGATAGATAATAATTCACCTAACGTACTTTCCGCAGCGGCTGCCGCTCTTGCAATGCCTGGAACAGCCGCAATGCTCTATAGTTTAATGGCTGCGTTAGTTATTTTTATTTTAGCCGCAGTATGGTTCCTGTTTAAAGGCCGCACGGCGCTTAAAAAATTACGCGAAAAATGGAAACGGCGCAGGCTCTTTGTCACAATGCGCACAATAGAAAAACGCCTTTCGCGTGCGCTTTCTAAAGGAATAGATAAAAGAAAAATATTAGACAGACTCTCGGAAGAGTTCAGGGAATTCCTTTCTATAATATCAGGTTCCAACTGCCGTTCCATGACAGCGCGTGAATTTTATAACGGCATCATATGTGATTTTGCCATGCACCCTACAGAGGCAGAACATAAGGAAATAGCCCTATTTTTGGGGAATTTCTTCCAAAAATGCGACGAATTGCGTTTTTCCGGAGTTGATATTAATGCAAACGAAATCTCCGGTTTACTTGATGATTTTAAAACTTTTATTGATAGAGCGGAAAAACCAAAAGAAAAACAACAAGAAAACGAAGAGGAAACGCGCTCATGAATTTTAGTTTTGATAATCCTTTTATCGCTTTCTTTACTCTTCTTTTGGTTCCTCTCGGCATTCTTGTTTATTCGCGCCTTAAAAATCCATTCGTCGCGGCAATTCCTCTTGGCGCGCCAGGCGGCGTTCCTTTTAAAACATCGCAGGTTGCAGGTCTTGTTAAGCTTTTAAAATTCCTGGAAGTAACAGGCATTTTTTTATTATGCTTCAGCGCGGCAGGTCCTGCGATAAAAATTTCAGAGATGGTTTATTTAAATCGCGGCGCGGATATTATTTTTATTTTTGACGTAAGCCCAAGCATGGCTGCTTTGGACATGGACGGTAAAAGCCGCTTTACCGCCGGAAGGGAATTAATCCGCGAGTTTGCAAATAATCGTCCTTCAGACAGCATTGGTCTTGTTGCAGTCGGTGAAAACGCCGCGCTATTAGTGCCTCCAACCGCCGACAGAAACGCGCTTGAATACAGACTTGACCAATTACAGCTTGGCGAACTTGGAGACGGAACAGCTCTTGGCATGGGGATTTCTGTTGCGGCTTTTCATCTTGATAAATCTAACGCAAAGCGAAAAGTTGCAGTTATAATAACAGACGGCGAAAATAACGCAGGCGCAATACATCCCGAGACAGCGGCTGGTTTAATACAGGAAATTGGAATTTCATTTTGGGTAATTGCCGCCGGTTCTGCGGGAGAAGTCCCTATTGATTACACAGACCCAAACACAAAAATTCGTTTAACGGGCATTTTTGATTCGCGTTATGACGTTGACAGCCTTCGGCGCCTTGCGCTCTCTGGCGGCGGCACATTTATTTATGCACCTAATATCGAAACATTTTCTTCGGCTTTTTCGCAGCTTGATGACGGAGAGATTACAATACAAAGAACTAGAATTATTAACAGAAGACATTCATTATCATTTGAATTTTTATTATTGGCGGTTATTCTGCTTGTAACGGTAAAATTTGTAAGACGAAAAATATTAGGAGCATTACTATGATAATAGACAGCTCGTTAAAAAAGAAACTTTTACTTTCCAGAATATTGTTTGTTTTATTTCTTGCTCTCGCAATTACTGCGCTAATTGGTCCAAAATGGGGAATGGGATATGCGCCTGCAGAATACCACCGCGGTCTTGATATTGTTTTTGCAATTGACATTTCGCGCAGCATGGATATTAGGGATTTGCAGTCAGGAATTGAATCACGTCTTGAACGCGGCGTAAACATCGCTATAAATACAATTGCTTCAGTTCCCGGAGCGCGTTATGCCGCAGCCATTGGACGCGGAAGCGGATATCTGGCGGTTCCTCTTACATATGATAATGAATCAGCGCTTGGCTTCTTAAGCTCGATTGGCAGTTCTTCCATGACGGGAAGAAGTACAAATCTTGAAGCTCTTATAGAGGCTGGTGCAAATTCATTTGTAGGCACTTCACCCGCAAGAAAAATAATTGTTTTAATTTCTGACGGCGAATCTCATTTTGGTGTTATAAGAAACGCGATTAACCGCTGCTCTAAAGAAGGCATAATAATTGTAGCCGTTGCCGTAGGAAGTGACGAAGGCGCAAGAATTTTTGAACAGGAAGATAACAATGATTCTCAGGTTATAATCAGCCGCAGAGAAGCCGCAGTTATGCGCACAATCGCAGAAAGAACCGGAGGCATTTATATCGATGGAAACCGCGATGACGCGTCAATTACGCTTTCTTCCGGTCTTTTATCCATTGCACATGATGTCGGAGGCAGTTCTCTTGCCGGAGAAAAAGCAAAAACAGAACCGGTGCAGCGCCGTTCGTTATTCGTCATATTAAGTATAATTGCTTACTGCGCTTCCAGATTTGTTACCCGTCAGTTAAATAACCGGCAAAAGTCTTCTTTAATCGGAAGACTGCCGCTTGTATCGTTAGCTGCCATTATTTTAATTTTTACCTCATGTTCCCAGGGCAAGATGCTTCTTATGGAAGCGAATTATTTAAACTCGCGCGGCAGATATAACGAAGCGCTTATTCCGTATCAAAAGGCATTAAGTCATGAAGACGCGGCTCCTTATGCGGATTACGGCATTGGACTTACATTTTATTTAATGGACGAAGAAAACGCCGCGCTGCAAAGATACAACGATTCTCAAAAAAAACTTGAAAATTATCCAAACAGCGAACATCGCGAGCTTAGATACAGAAACCATTACAATACAGGCATAATTCTTTTTGAAGACGGAGATTACCATTCAGCCGCCGATTCCTTTAGAGACGCATTAAGGGCAGACCCAAGAAGACTTGACGCAAAAAGAAATTTGGAGCTTGCATTAATTTCGATTTCCATGGAAACAAAACCGGAAAATCGAACTGACAGCCAGCAGGGACAGCGCGATATTCTTTTTGAATATTTAAAACAGGAAGAGCAGCATTTGTGGAGAAGCCGCGAATGGGCTCCGGAAGAAGATTATACAGGACCGGATTATTAAAATGAATAAATTATTTTTTACGCTGACAGTTCTATTAGTTTTCTCTTTGCCAGCATTTTCTCAGGAAGAGGAATTAAACGCTGTTTCCCGAATTAACCCAAGAGTCCTTACAGCCGGAGAACAATTTACGCTTACGATTACTGTTAACTACCCTGCCGCTGAATTTGTCCGGGTTATTACGCCGCCAATGCCGCCGACGCTTAATATCGACCGCTACATTGTTTTTTCGCGAATAATTAACTCAGAAAACGTAACTGTAATTGAATTCAGATTTACCGCAAGTGCGCCGGGAAGAATTTCTCTGGATTTTTTTACGATTGTAACCCCTGCGGGCATAATAGAAACAAATCCGTATATTTTTAATATTTACAGCGCAGAATCAAATTATTTTATTCCGCGTCTTTTTTGGGAAGGAACCCCTCAAACAGTAACGACAGGAGAACGCACAACATTGACGTTACGCGCAACTGACTGGAATGCGCAGATGCCGCTTCCTGCGTTTTTTATGCCGCCTGTGCCGCAGGGAGTAATTCTTTCCGCCGCTTCGCTTTCACCCGCAGAAAGAGAAAGCGGCATTGTTGCAAAATTTACGCTTATTCCCCTTTCGCCGGGACAGTTCAGGCTTCCTTTAAGGGTGCTTCAATACGAAAACACACGTTTTGAAATACCTTCATTATCTATAAGAATCAATTAAACGATTTATTATATTTTTTGCGCTTTTAAAATCATTACATCGCCGCATCCGAATATTTTAACGGCGCGATCCATTATTTTTTTTAGCCACTTGGGAGCCATACCTGCTGCAAGTCCTCCCCATGTGCGCCTGCGCGTCACCTTAAAACCCGTATCTTTAAGCATTTTAATTAATGTGCGTGTGGAAAATAAATAAAGATGATCAAAAATTGCAGACCTCCACTTTGAGCCGTAAAGACGCGCCTGAAATCCTGAAATATCGGGCGTTGTTATAAAAAATTGCCCATCTTTCTTTAAAATGCGGTGAACTTCCGTTAAAAACAGGCGCGGATCGTTCAAGTGTTCTATTAAATGAGACGCAAGAACACAGTCGAAACTATTATCGCTAAAACCTGTCTCCTCCAGCACAGAGCTTCGCACATCAAGACCTCGCTCGTTTCTTGCGTATTCGCCGCTGGGAGATATTTCAACCCCTGTTACGTGCCATCCTTGTGTGCGAAGATACTCAAGAAGTGCGCCTGTAGCACAGCCTATATCTAAAACCGATAGGTTTTTAACCGTTGGTTTTTTATATTGCTTCGCGTCGAATTCAAACTTTGCGTCTTTTAGGGCAAGCAATTGCAGATTTAAAAATGCGTTTTCGTTCGCAAGTTCGTAGGAAAGGTAATCCTTTCCAAATTGAGTACTGTATCGCGCAATTATTTCATTTTTATCGGGCTGAGGATTTCGCTGCACAAGACCGCATTTTATGCAGCGAACAAAATAAAAATCTTCGCAGATTAAAGCGGTTTTAAATTCATTATTTTTGCAAAGAGCGCACGGAGCTATCTCGCTTTTTACAGCGGATACCGGCATCGACCAAGTTTTCACTTAATTAACGATTAACCGGGTAGTAAAACTGCGTGAGCCGCCTGTAATGTCCTGCACAATTACTTCCAGATTTACCTGTCCTCTTGTTAAAAATACTTCAGCCGCTTCAAAAGTGGGATAGGAGGCGTATATCTGTTTGGCAGGAACAAGACCGTTACGCGAAACCATCAGAATGCCGTCTCTTGCGGAAACTGCTTCAAAATTTAAAGAGCCAACCTCCGCGCCGTTTATCGAACAGACAATTCTCTGCGGCGCAAACGGCTGTAATCCCGCAGGAGAGGCAACCGGCGCTCCGCCTGCGGCATTAACGACAACAGTGTAGCGCCCCTGCGTTAAATTACGCGATTGCATAAGAATACCTTCGGCGTTACGTAAATCGACAGAAACAATCGAAGGAGCCCGCGTTTCCAACGCAGGGGTAATGATCATCGCAGGATTTATCCAGCGCCGTTCGCGTCTGTCAAAAAGCATATAATAAAAACCATTTCGCGCCGACCATCCCGAAGCCCCGGAAAAAGCGATCGGCTGCTGTTTCTCGATATACTGAACTTCTAAAATATTTCTGCTTCTGTTCTCCGCTTCTGTATCCGCATAACGGCTGTAAATGCTGATTAAACCGTCGCCGTGATCAATTGCAGTCCATGCGCCAAGCGGAGAAGGAAGACGCGAAGCGGGATCGTTTTTTGCGCGCGAAAAAATAATTTCGCCGCTTTCTGCGGCAAGCACCTGCTCTCCTCCGCCGAAGATCATTCCAAGAACAGGTTTGCCTCTGTCGTTTGCGCCGAAATTGCGTATTAAAACGGCGCTGTCTACAGGCCAGCTCATCGCAAGCAAAGAATCGATTACTAAAAATAAAATTAATAAAATAAAAACTGCGTATTTTTTCATTCTATTTTTCCTCCAGATTAAAGGAAATTAATAATTCTCCGCCGCCTGCAACAAGCGACGAGTTTCGTCTGTTAAGAAAAACATGTTCGCTTCTGAACGGCGCTCTTAAAAAAATGGAATCTTCCGGTATTGTGCTTGGAGCGCCGAACAATCTATGCGGCGGAAACCTTATGCCGATTAAGTTTTTTTGCTGAAAATAATTGGAAGTAATTAAAAAAAGATAACCGTTATCGCCAGACTCGTCCATTGCGGCAATTTCGCCGTTAAGAGGAATAAACATCGTCTGCCTTGATCTTGAATTATATACACCGATTCCGCCTTCGCGTTCAAAAACAATACGCTGATCTTCGTCAATAAAAGAAACGCGCACAGGACGCCTGAACCCTGTCTCTAAAAATTCATGATAAATAACTTTATACTCGCCGCCGGAGCTTCCAACTCTTTCAAAAAGAAGGAAGCGCTGCATATCGATGCCGCATACGACTGCTATCCTTGAACCGTTATCCGAAATCGCGCAGCCAAGAATAACCGAATAGCGCGAACCGCCGGGTTCAAAATTAAATATTCGCTCGCCGTCGGTATTAAAAACTTCAACTGCGCCGTCAAGCGAACCTGTCAATACAAGACCCGCGTTCGCATCGATACAGGTAAGAGGAGCGCCGAAATCATAAGTCCATCGAATGCTTCCGTTATCTGCAATTTCAGAAATCGAATTCTGGTCGCTTCCAAGAATAAAAATCCTGTTATCAAGCAAAACGGGATAGCCTCTGGGGTTATCAATTTTAATTTCAGAATTTTCCATAATATCATTGATAATCAAACTTTCAGGTTCTGCGTCGTACTCTGTCCAATGATTTTGGCTAAGATAAATATCATTTGTTTTTTTCTGATGCAGCGTAAACAGCCCCAATTCATTAATGTAGCCAAAACGATCTCCAAGAGTAAAAGGAATAATACCCTGACCTGTAATGCCTTCGTGAATATCCATTTTTATTGTATTGTCGGGCATGGGAGTCAGCCAGTTAAAGGTAAGAACAGACTCGCGCGGAACCGGTCTTGCGGCAATAAAAAAGTAGGCAATAAAAATTAAAAAAATAATAAAATAATTAAGAACTTTTTTCTTCTGAGCCAAAATTCCCCCAAATGCCAGACTGTGGCTTGTTACGTAAATTTATTATATAATACATTAAAAAAGGAGGCAAGCATGGCAGATATACAAATGGATGCGTTATTTGCACAGGCAAGAGAAGCGGCAGAAAAGGCATACGCGCCGTATTCGCATTTTCGCGTTGGAGCGGCGCTTCTTTGCGAAGACGGAACTGTCATCACAGGCGTCAATGTAGAAAACCGCTCTTACGGACTTACAATTTGCGCCGAAAGAAACGCGATCTGTGCCGCAGTCGCAAAAGGACACCAGCGCTTCAGTGCGCTTGCAATTTCCACTCCGGATTCAATCGAACCTGTCGGGCCGTGCGGCGCATGCCGTCAGGTAATAGGCGAGTTTATGACAGCAAACGTACCTGTTCGTTTCGCAGGCTCAGGCTCCAAAAAAATCGACAGCACGGTCGGGGAACTCCTCCCTTTCGATTCGCTGCACGAACTGAAGAAATAGAGACATCATCCACGAATTTTCACGGATTATCACGGAAAGAGGAAATACCGAATGGCAATTTCGTGTAAATCCGTGGACCTTATTTGGTTAGCAGATCATAGACTTGCTGAGGGGTTTCGGTTTTTAAAAGAGAATCGCGCAGTTCCTTATTTTTAAGGCGGGTACTGAACCACGAGAGCGCCTGCAAATAATACGCATGTTGATTGTGCGCAGCGGCGATCATGAAAACTAAGCGCACAGGTTCGTCATCTAAAGGATGGAAATCGACAATGTCAGAGCGGCTGATTCCGACAGAAACGACAAGGTCTGTCACAGACGATAACCGCACATGAGGAATTGCGATTCCGCAGCCGATGGCGGTGCTCATAAGTTCTTCGCGCTTTAATATTTCCGTTGACAATTCCTGCCTGTTTTTTACCTGCGGCGCGGCTGCAAGATTTTCTGCAAGCGCCAAAAGCGCGTCCCGTTTACTTGAATAATTTAAAAAAATGATGCGATGCGGCGATAAGATTGATTCGGCGTTTATCGGGGTAATCTGCGGATTTAAACTGGTAGAAGCAAGTTTATCGTTTACCCATTTATCGATTTCGGATTTTTTAAAACGCCAGGCGGTTCTGATTTTTCCAGCCGGGATTTCCCCTTTTTGAGCGCAGTCATAAACAGTACGTTCCGAAACCCTAAGATACTTTGCAACTTCTTCAAGGGTAAGTATATCATCATCAGCCATGCGCACAGTATGCCACGATACGTCACCATATGTCAAGAGATTCTAGGTGACTGACACTGTGTCTGTCACCTTTTCCACAACTTTTCCACAACTTACTCAAAAACCACGGCGAACCATTTTTGGGGGTCGGCTTGCGTTTGATCAATCAAGCCGATGTTAATATTTGCCGTTGTTTCGGCGACAAGCCACTGTGTGCCCAGAGCGTCAAAACGTGCGCCTTCGCCCGGAACATCGGCAAGACCCATTGCGTGACTAAAATGATGGGAAAGCATAATTGCTCCCCTTATATCGGCATTGGAAAGGATGACGGCAAAAAGCATCGCGCGGCTGTCGCAGTCACCGCGGCCTTCGGTAATCGCGCTTACCAAATTGACAAAGTCGCTTCCGCTTAAATCGCGTTCATAGTTAAAACCCTGTACAAAGGTAAGCACTCTCTGCGCGAAGGCGTTTTTCTGCGCATCGGTGACAGCCTGGCTTGCCCCCAAATGATTTGCAATGACGGATGCCGCGCCTGCGATTCTGTCGTAAGAGTCGCGGAAAATGAAGCGGTAATAACGAATGCACGCGTCCTGCAAAAGCGGCGTATTTAAATAATTAGTCAAAATGTTAAATTCACGCTCGACTAAAACTTGCGAAGCCTCCGCGTCATTTTGATAAATCATCGCATTTAAACCCCTCAGCGCAAGCGGCGTATTTCGCGCATCGCCCCTCGGATAACTGTACTCTATCAATGGGCCCGGATAGCGAAGATCCATTGTTGTCGGTCTTATCGAATCAAGCGCGGAGATATGAAAAAGCTCAAAATTACGTTGGTTTGCAGGCGCATAGGCAAGAGCCAGAAGAATTGGCCGCTGCGCAGAATCGCTTGCAAGTTCGATAGCAAGCGCCCAACCGTCAAATTCGCCGAATGTCAATTTGATAACCGCAGCCTGTTTATCACGATAGCGGAACAAATCGACATCGCCTCGATTTGAAAGTCTTCTATTAACGTCATTAGTTAATTCCAAAACAGAACCAAAACGGCCGCTCTGATATACCAAAAGGTCGAACATAAGCCCTTGCGGACCTTCAAATGAAAACCGGTCTCTTGCATCTCCGGTTACGTATTCATACCCCTCAGGAAGGTCGATGTGAAACCCCCATGTCGGCGAGTACATCGAATCCGCAAAGGACAAAACCGGCAGAATTAACAGTAATAAAAATATTTTCTTCATGTTATATTATCGGAGTGAAGAAATTGAAAAACATAGAAATTCTGTATGATGATTGCAATTGTATTATTGTCAATAAACCTGCCGGGCTTGCAGTTCAGGGCGGCGAGGGCGTAAAAACATCGCTTGATAAGCTGCTTTTAGAGCATTTTCGCGAAAAAGGCGAAACACCGCTTCTTGTTCACAGGCTCGACAAAGATACTTCCGGCGTACTGCTTGCCGCAAAAGGACGCGATGCGGCAAACCGTTTTTCTAAAATCTTCGATGGAAGAAGTGAAAAAGAACGCAAAGCCGTTAAGCTCTACATTGCTGTCTGCGCAGGCTGCCCCGCTCAAAGTGAAGGCATTATCAAAGATGAGCTAAAAATCCGCGGTGACGTTAAAAAATCCGAGACTAAATACAAAGTGATTAAAACTTCGGCTTTGCAATTAAACGATTCTGTGATTCTTCCAAAATATTCTGTTCTGGAGCTTGAACTTGGCACAGGTAGAATGCATCAAATCCGCCGCCATCTTGCCATGAACTCAGCTCCAATCCTTGGTGACGACAAATACGGCGATTTTTCGCTCAATAAAAAACTTCGCAAAGAAACGGGATTAAAGCGCATGCTTCTTCATGCCTCACGGCTGATTATTAAGGAAGAGTTTAATATTGATGTGAACGCGCCTTTGCCTGAGTATTTTAACGCGTATGTTTAGCGTTTTCTATTTTGCGCCGTTTTTAAACGAGCCGTCGCTCTTGCAACTGCGGTGCGTGTGCGGATATAATCGTTGTGCGACAAACTTCCGCGAAGACGTTCCTCGGCGCGCTGCAGAGCTTTCTGCGAGCGCGGCACATCGATTTCCTCGTCCCATTCCGCTGTGTCCACGAAAAATTCAATTCCTGCCGCAGACACATCCATAATCCCCTGACCGAGCGCCGCGTTTCGCCATGCGTCGTTTTCTTGTATCTTTAAAAGGCTGTCAGAAACTACAGCGATGCTTGGCATATGACCGATCATTATGCCCATTTCTCCATCCGGCGTTTGCGCTATAATTTGCGACACATCGCCTTCAAAGAAAACTTTTTCCGGGGTTAGAATCGAGAGCTTAACGTTTTTTT
>Ga0209755_10005266_pt1 | contig 14789 bp, 6 predicted proteins | sample TergutCo191P1_FD_187301 | JGI IMG/M metagenome (GOLD analysis project Ga0209755, IMG submission 187301) | Cornitermes sp. P1 segment gut microbial communities from Petit-Saut dam, French Guiana - Co191P1 (SPAdes) (version 2) | ecosystem: Host-associated > Arthropoda: Insects > Digestive system >... | reverse complement strand
CCACCACCTCCCCAAGCCTCCTATTCAATAGGCACCTCTGTTCTTTCTCCGAGGTATAAAACGGCTGGGGGTGAAGTTGACCACTCTCCTCCATCTAGTGTCTAGCTGGACAGTCTGGGGGGCCTAGCCTCCACCTTCGACTGATGGGATTGCAATTTCGAATGGGGCCAAGGACATGGAAGTTTGTCTCTTATGAGTGCTGTATTTCATCAGGTAGAGGTCTCTGCATTTTACCGAGTGAGGTGTGTCTGAGTGCGATCGTGAAGAATCGACAATGAGAAGGCCCTTGCACACTAGAAGCTGTCGCTCCGCGGGGGGAAAAAAAACCTCCACTCCTTTACGTGCGATCATGGCGTAATTCATGATTAAGAAACGGGACAAATTTACTTACAACAAGATAGGCAATGAAAGTATAACCTAACAATAAGGCGAGTTCGTGCAACCACTGTAACCATGCAAAATCAGTAAGTATTATATTTGTGAGGGTGTGTCTGTATCCTTAGGTATTCAGCATGCAATGAGCAAGCGCCGTATTATGTTGTCATGTTGGCCTTTCCGGCTTTACAATATTTTTTCACATTATCTCATAAACAGCACAATTTTCGAAAAAAAAAAACCAGTTAGTGAACATAAAATGTGTGGTTTGATTTTCTCTACAACATTACCCTAAAACGTTCTCATTCTCATAATAATTGAGCGAGGTATGATAAAAAATGTATATCGGTCTTCACGTAAAGTATCCGTTATTCTTGTCAGCTCTGAATTTAACTTGAATTTTCTAGACAGATTTTCGAAAAATAATCAAATATCAAATTTCATGAAAATCCGTCCGGTGGAAGCTGAGATGTTCAATGCGGACATACCGACGGACAGACACGACAAACAAAATAATCGCTTTTCGCAATTTTACAAACTCGCCAAATATGCTACATCTCTTTCAGATTCCAATCCATTCGAAGCTATAATTCACATTTAAGGCTGTGACCCGACTAGAGTTCTTGCAGTGTCGTCCAGTGAAACAGCACATGAGTAACACTTCAAGATGACATTTCCAAAACTCCCTGTGGCCATGTTTCACAGCAAACAGTGATGTTTTACATACACACTTTCCAGTAAAGTGGGTAGGAACATACACACATTACACACAAAACGAGACCAACGAGTCGGAGTTAATGTTCTGCCACGCTCAGCTGCGCCATGTTTACTGTGTCACCAGCGTACTCTTGTTCCAGTTTACAAAATTATTTTTCAGTCGTGTTATAAAAATGTTCACGCAATTCGTTTAAAAGACGTGACTTGTTTCTCTGCAAAAGAAAATGAGTTTTAGAAACTCGCAGCTCATACACAGAACTTTTAACGCCAAGCACCACAGGCCAAGTTTAGTCATTCAGTTACTTAGTATGTTTATAGCAGAATATTTTCGACATGTATATTCTGCTTCCAGAATGTCTGATTTTATAATGTACATACACTAAAGATGTATATCTATTATTAGCAAGCTAAAACACCACGGGTAACAGATTTCCTACTCATAAATTGTGTCTTCCTTCTATTTAGTCCAGTATTCACCATGAAGAAAAATTTTTAAAAAGGATGTTATAAAACACTCATATACATCTGCATTTTACGTGTTACGTCTTAATACTGTGACAAATAGACAATTTTTGAGGGAGAGGATACCGTCCATATATGAAGCAGAAATAAATTCGACAGACAGGAACCAAATTAAATGTATCGGCAATGGTTTACCTCTGCGTTTCTAGGCTACGTCTACCTTGTTGGTGATTATGATCGCCTACTTTCGCATTCAAATTCATGGATTCCTTGCTTTCTTTGTCTAGGCTTTGTAATTTTTGTTGTTGAATATTACCGTGAATGAAACTAAAGTAGGTCCATAAATTACAAGAGTAATTAATTGCCTGGAATTACAACCCGGGTGTTTTAAGCCAGAAGACGAATATCTCACGTGTAACTTTCCTCACAGCCAATTGTACCTCAGTCACGGCCTATATGCACAGTCAGATCCTTTAACAGGGATCACACTTTACATTGCAAGTGGGCGTTACGTATTAAGTTTTACAATTTCGCTCAAAGCTGTGCTCAATATGTGAAATACACAAACATAACTATTCATGTACAGTAAAAACGATCTCCAAATAAAATGACGATCTAAAATAAAACACTTTTTCTCAAAAATAAGGTCCAACTGTCTTGACCAAAACACTCGTATCACACCTGACAGAGGTATGACGTAGTACACAAAAGGCTCTGTCCCTGTATGGACGTCAAATTCGACCAATTTCCCCACTACTTATGTTCTAAGTTGTTGCTACCTACCCGGAGACTATTTTCATTCTGAATGGATCGTATCGGTAAACGTGAGGTTCGGGTTGGATGATACAATAAAGATTCTGCTGTGTACATGAGCTGGACCGAAGGCTTCGCAAGTTCCGTCCAGAAGTTCTGATCTATGTACTTTGAACAGTTTTCTTGACAATTCTGTCAAAGCGGAAGTAAACACATGGAACAGGTCATTATAGGAACAAAAAGGACGGCATGTTCGCATTTCGACATGCATCTTCAAGACTTGGTAGAACTTTCTAAAAGAGTTTTGATCCATCCAAGGTGGTTTTATTACATATCTTTGTCTACGAGCATATTTCCAGACTAAATTAAAACATCCATAGTAAAAAATGGGTACAGATAAGGCTTTGAATTTTTTCTCCGATCACAAACACAGAAATAAATCCAGGGAAGAATGTCAACGCCTTAAACTGAAAGAAAAATAGCTCCACGAACTCTTGTCAACCCAAGGGACAAAGCCTCTAAGCAAGAACCTGACGTGAGTTACTGGCTTTCTCGTCACGAAAATGTTCGTATAACAGTCCGAAATAAAAGAAATGTTTCCATACTGCATGCCATTAAAAAATTAACTTTCCCTGCAATCATGTATCGGTGAATAAATTTAGATGATCTGGTGGTAATTACAGAACGTGCATGCAACTTTTGACGTTCCAATCAGCGTGCTAGCCGCGTGGTAGTAAAAACGAGTGCCATTTCCTGCGGGAAGAGGCGGCACCTGCGGTAGATTGAATTAATTAGCTTGTAAAGAGGAGGGGTCAGGGCTTCTTATCTCGACTGAGGACATCAAGTTAATTACGTCTTATCACGCAAAAGTTAATAAAGTGGAATCATATTCTGAAAGTAAACAAAACTTCCAGAAAAACGTGATGGAGTTCACATTCTTGTAAACTCAGATCATTGGAATTTGTGAAGAACTGTCCTTTTCGATTCTATTTGCAGTGTGATATAAATCAAAAGAAGTGCGGACTGCTTTATTGTAGATATATATTCGCATGTTTTCATTTACATTTGTATTTAAATTAGGGTTACGAGTGAGAATTAAAAGTAGCAGAATTTCGCTTATGTAGTTTAAGGCATTTGGGACTTCAGGAATGGAAATAAAGAAAGGAGACAGAAGAAGGAGTACATGAGTTCATATACAAAACGCACCGCGGCCTTGTGTGCATTCAGAAAACTATTGACCACAATGACCCATCGGTTTTGGGCGGCTCTACCATGCGTTGGACCGCCAAGATGTTTGTTTTGTTGCGCACTCTAAAATCTAAACTGCCAAAATGTCACTGTTAACTTCACTGTATCTAACCGTCCGTCCATCTGTCCCCGAGCCGCTGAACAATATTATATAAAACTTTATGCTGAGGAGAACAAATAAGGAAATTTGTCAAACATAAACTCAGATGTAAGGTGACGGTATACAGAACAAATATTCTTCAGAACCTAATAGTCGCTCAGCTAGTCAACAAATTAACTGCCTCGCTTGAAAATAGAAGGTTCACTAGCGCTTCTTCAAGAATCCACTCCCAGCTCTCACTATGTGACGTATGAATTCAGTCCACATTCCATAAACCCCTGTACTTGTATCTTTAAGACCGATCTTAATATAACCCTCGCATCGATGCCTGTGTCCCCAAGTAGGCTCTTCTCTAAGTTCTCAGTCAGAAATTTTGTACGCCTTTTCAGTATCTCCAAGCGTTATTCCCCGCCCATCTCGTAGTCCTTTACGTATCTATCCTAATAATGCTTGCTAAACAAATATCCCATGTACAAAACTGATCGATGTGAAAAATTCTGCAGGATCCTGCTGCTTATCTCTCACAAAGTAAGAGAAATTTTATCCCTTTGCATGCCATGAAGATAATGCGGGAAAGATAAGGTGCATCTCATTCTAAATCTCGGTTTGACGCGCCGGCCGCTTTACTTCTGGGGAAATTGTCCTCGGTACTCAGTGAATATGAGGAGGTTGGGCCCGAACAGCCGGCCTGGACCCAATGTTTCCTGCTCCTGCCCATACTGGAACCACCGTCCCTCGTTTGTTGAGCCTGTAGCCTACGCTGTCCCGGGTAAACTACTCTCTCACAACACCAAGTATTTTATTTAGCACCCTATATTGTATGTACCCTGTTCGGGAACGAGACCAAGACCCAGAACCATACAAATCCAGAGATAACCTTCCAATTTTGAAAAAGTTTAAGACTTCAGACGCAAAGCGAACTGTCCTGAACGTAAAGGAAACAGGTATCTTAACCGGATAAAATATCCTCTTGATTTCTTAGATAAAGTAATGTTAATTTGCTACATTTCGCATGTTCTCCTCCAATACATAACCCCTTTACTTCCTGCATTGCTGTACTAGCAGCCTATACGAATAGCATCGAAAAAATATGAGGCATTCAAGCAATAAAATTGTGTCACTTAGTAAATACACGGCGCAGAGCCATGTTTGAAAAGCTTATCTTTCCTCAGCTATTCAAGAATTTCCCCTCATTTTGTGGAACCATAAATTTTATCTCAGCTTTCACAACAGTTCGCAATTTGCCCCTTTTCTGGGCCAGATCAATCCAGTCCACGCCCTCCCATCTTATCTCTCCAAAATCAATTTTAATATTACCCTCCCATCTAAGACCGCGTTTCTCAAGTGGCCCCTTTCTCTGGGGTTTCCTCACCTAAATCCTGTACTCATAAACAAGAAGATTATGTGTCCCTTTTAATTTCAGTCCCCACTAGTTTGATTTAACCTTCAAAATGGCATATCATAAACCAAAGTTGAAAAACAACGGTAACATTGCCTGTCTTGTTTAGGACCATTCAAAATAGAAAAAGTATTTGCCTATTCGGATTTTAATATGGATTCGATTTTATTTTATTGACATAACTAATTTAATAAGGATAACATCTTAAATGAGATATTACACAAAACCTCTCTCCTAGACGAATCATAATCTCATCGGAAACCAAAAGATAGCTGATGTACTGCCACATTTTATTCAATTTTTTTCCTCAAGTATTTGACGAATGCAGAATATACGACCAGTAGTGTATCTGTTACGTCGAAATCCATACTGACGACCCCTAAGAATTTCTTCTACACATGGTGTTTACTGTGCCAGCAGCAATTTGTACAAAGCTTTAAATGTAGTTATTAAGATCAAATGCGTCCACAATTAATACAATCTGCTGTATCGCCGTTCCTATAAACAGGCATGATGACGACTGACTGCTTCCACTGTTCAGGCAATTATTCTTCATTCTGAAAAAATTGGTTAGTTTATATATTTCAGAATGAAATACCCTTCATCCCGCTTGCATCAATAGTGCTTGAATTTCATCAGTACCCGGTGATTTATATCTAATCACATTTCTTACTGTTTATTCGTATAAGTCTAATTTAACATCTGACCACAGTTTATCGTCCTGCAATATAACTTTGTGTTTTGAAACACAATACGAGATTCAAGAGTTTGACTCTAATCATATGAACTTCGCAGAAATTAATAATATTCGCTTTCTTTACCTTCTAAAGACGAAACATGTCTGTTTTATATGACTCAGTCCGTACCGCGCAGTAAACACTCTCCACTTCGGTTATACAAAACAAATCTATTAATGCTGTACAAGGTAAAAGTACATACAGAACAATTAAACGCAATGTGAGCACCATGTATAATTGCTGAATGTTAAACCTGGTGGTACGTGAAATAACCGCTATGCTGCAAAAGGTTAAAGGTTACAGCTCTGTTTGAAATTGTATGAGACTGATAATTATCCACATACGAGTATATGTAACGCGCACTTGGAAATGCCATTTAAAATAGCAACATAAGAATAATTTCTGATTAGGATAAAATGATATGCGGATGACTCAAAAGCAGTTTGTTAGTTTGCAATAAAGCCCATATATCTTTGCTGATAGACAAAATAATACCTCCTTAATAAAACAAAACAGAAAAGACAGAGTATCAGCCTTCCACGGTCAACGATCTTCCAGCTGGTTAAGCAATACTGCTTTTGTGGAACCATAAATTACATGACTGTATTTATTAACTCCCACTTTTAGATTCTTATCTCAAAAGCATACTTCCCTCTGCCCCTCCACATCTTACGTATCTAAGATCTAATCTTCTCCCATCAACACTTACAGAACTAGAATGATCATCACGCCCTCTAACTTTACAAATCAGTAACTTTTACAAATGAATAGAAGTCTACTATGCACTGTATTAAAAGACACCTTCCCATTAGAACTTTGCATATTGGCTGTAAAGTATAAATACTCTATGAACCAGGCGTATTTTTCTAAACGTAGATGTGTTAAGTGATTGTTCCAGCGTCTAAAAGGTCTAGATTCCCTGCCTCCCCCTTTTTAAACCATCATCATCACCATCGCAAACCAAACAGGAACAGCGGAGTTTCCTGCCGCCCCTGGGAGACTGCCACCCGCATAACTCGTGCTCACGCTCTCCCAATTAGTGGAGTCTGACACGCCACCTGCAGGCAGTCTGACAACCCATTAGCGGCAAAGGGACGGTCAAACTGGCGCTCAGCTCCCGATAGGCTTTGCTAAGACACCAGAAAGTATATCAGTAGGCTATGCATATGGTATCATGTCAGTGTGTATGGCCCCATTAACAGCTTTAGAAGCAACTGACGGATTGTGGTTAAAACTGATAAGATCTTTGCATGTTCGCGCCCTTTACTTCTCTCATGCAAATAAAACTAATTGACAGCCGTCTGAAATTGTGAAATTTCAGCTTTCTGAACATTCTGTAAGAATATAATTTGGAATTTGTGTTAAAGTATTTTTGACGAAAGGCAAAACGACATTAAACTAGCATAAAAACAAGAATTTCAATAACGTTTCTTATCGGTAGCAATATCCCATCAATATATGGATGGGAAAACTCCTCGTTTTCTCACATTTGTGCCGGATTTGTTTCACGACGCGTATAAAGTTAAAAAATGTTTTTTACTAAACAATAGTTATTACATCTTAAGTCTTCTGGGATGTTATGACTGGTAAATGGTCACTGACATTTCGGGAGAGCGTCCTGCCTCAATCTAAGGCTAGAACGGTCTTCTTAGACTACTATACCCTGAAGATGAAAGCATAAATTCCTCCGAAAGGTCGATACATCCTAACTATTAGTCGCTAGACAGCAGTGAAGACGAAGGTCAAAGTATTCTGGGATGTTACGTACTACAGAGTATTAAAGAGCTGCTTACGTTTCGGAGGAATTCACGGCCATCATCTTCAGAGACTAACACCGTTTTTTGACTGACAGACTCTTAGGCTGTAGGCAGTAGGCTTCTCCGAAACGTCCAGAATTATTTTAACACCAGGCAAGTCTTTGATCTTTCTTTGCATCGATGCCAGAATCCCAAAACTCGCAGTAAGGATTTCCCTCAAATCCCACCTTCTTCCCGATGTCTTCCACTGACTTCGGGACAATACCCTTGTTGCGTTTTTTATCCTTTACTTCGCACAGGAATGGTTCGTCCTGTTCTGTTCAAAGGCCGAAAAAGACAGTCTTCCCTCCAGCCGCCCTCCTGACCGTCAAGCACGGCGCACGACGCAACATGCTCAGCAAGGCTAATCGTGTCGGGCAATGACTTACGCAATTGGAATGCAGGAATTTAAATCTGCTATCAGAGATGCAAACAGAATGATACGGTTTGGTCTACTTGTGTCCCCACACTCCTAGCTACACACAAAAGCTATAATAAAGCGATAAGGCAACCTCAGTATCTGGAATATCGTCGTTAATATTCTGACTATAGATCTTCGAGTTACTTTATTCCGGGAGAGAAATGTGTGTGGTAGATTTTACACTAATGTCTCTGCGTTACAAAAGCTGTTGCCAGCTACAATACTACATCACACTGCAGTGTTAGCACCTAAATGATCCAATACGTACACACATTGGGCGTCATTGCAGAGTGACAAGAACAAATGAACAGACTGGATTGGGATCTTGATATCAAAATCGCTGCCACTGCCACCGATTCACCTCTCTGTACCACAGCATGGATACAAATATAATGGGAGTAGTGGGAGAAATTGTCTCGGCCATAGCACCAGAAAATACTAACAGATTTAAAGTGCAATGCCATGCTTAATCTTGTTAATTACCCACCTGTGTTTACTGATAAAATTACCTCAAGTCACTAATGTGTGTCTACCACTGGACAACAATAAGGGAGTGTTTAAAAGACATCCACGCATAAGGTTTCTGTCCGAAACAGCCAATAAACTTCATGTTTCCTGGTCTGATACAGGAATGCTCAGTGGAACTGACTGCCAATCTCTTTAAGACCGCTTAACCTAATGTATTTGCAATCAGTATTCACCAACAAGAGCGGTAACTCATTACCTAGTTCGTATGTATTTTGCAGGTAAAACAGCATTCCTGTAGAGCACGGTGGAATGATAATGTAACACGGGACTTTTTAAATCAACTACACGTTAAACAGCCGATTAACCTTTTGGCGCCGGAATTTTTTTTTTAAATTTTAGCACACTCTGTATATAAAATGTGACTAATACAGGAACCAAATAAGTTAGAATTATGAAATAAACTGCATTTTGAAGAGGGAAAAAGGAGAGTATATACCATGTTTAAAATATTCAGTAACTATATTTGTTGAATAAATATATAAAATTCAACTTTAGAGGTTAGTGGTGCGGTACGAGCCCTATAGGGGTCGTTTGGCGTCAAAGGGTTAATATATCAATTTAGCATGATTATTCCGGCTTATAGAATTTTATTAACATTGGACTCATGTTTAGTATTAAATCTGGTGACTTCCCAAGTTACTCTAAACGATTTCCTTGTCAGCAGCTTTATGTATGTGGGTCTTAATTACTCCGGCACCTTGGTACATAAACAAGTTTAATTTTATGTTTACTCTGCACAAAACTGTAGGAAATAAGAAATTATTCATAGAGATATTTACCGCAAGCAGGTTTAGTACCTAGTACGACAGTCGCGTATTCATCACCTTACTGTTGCTGGTATCACTATTAGATTTGCGTGTGAATGTGCCGACTGCTGATGAAGTTTGTACTGTAAAATTCCAAACCTCAAAAGAGATGCACATTTTATTAAATTTTTGGAAACACCAAGAACTTTTCCGTGTAACAGGTCATATTTCTTGCCATGCATTATTATTATTATTATTATTAACGCTACTAACTTCACCGTTTCAGTTACAATTATTAACAACCAAATATGATTAGCATTGTATTTGTAGAGTGTGTCCATATTTCCGGTAAGACAGTGCCTTGGCCCAAGAGTAATCGAGCTTTACAAGCAGACTAACTTTGAAATTAGCGTATTTTACATTACGTTTCCATTGAGAAACTTCTTGGTTTGTTAAGTTAACATCACAACAGCTTTCTTCAAAATATATAACTTACATCACAAAGTACGCGACTCTCAACCTCCAAGGATACTGAAGTCTATGACGCTTCCATTGACAAACTGTATTCATTTCAAAAATATCATGACTAAATTTCAATGTACTCTGCTCTTTCATAGGAAATAAAGTCTCTGCCTCCCGGAAGGTTATAAAATACTGCACATGTAAAAACATAACCAAAAAATGTATTAATGCAACTGTATTCAGTGCCAACAATATTTATATTTTTATGTAAGGCTTCATTAAAATCATTATACTCTTATATTTTTAGCATTGCTTCTTCTCTCAAGAGACAGTCTATACAGCAGCAATACTAGGAACATTACATATTCATTTTTTTGCGGAAAGTAACACAGAGGCTTCTACTTAACAAATCTGAAGGCCAATTAATTTTTAAACACGGAATTATTGTAAGAGATAATTTTTTTTTGAGTTAATGGAATTTCAACAAAGAGCACATTGAAATAAAATACTGATTGAGTGCCGCGGTTGACTGCGGCGAAAAAGTTGCGAATTTAAATTTCAGTAGTGCGTAAATAGAAACTAATGTAAGATGTCACACAGGTGTGTGTCTTTGCCCTCTAAGTAACAAAGAGAAACATAATTAAACTGCAAAAGTAGAATCACTTTATTTCATTCATGTACCTAATGTGCTCGTTTGTCTCTGGACTTAGGTATTTGAGAAGATTTATATTTTCCGACAGGGCCTTCCGAGTTGGGGCTCTGTGTAGTGAGACAAATGTCCCGGAGGAATATTTTATTTCCATCTTCAACACAGTCGGCAAGCTGAAGACGAAGAGAGCATTCTCCTTCGACAGATCATATTAATTGACGAGTGCACCCTGTGTTACAACCCAGAAGACCACAGTCTAAAAAATTGCAGATAAGAAAAATATTCAGATTTTTATTTAGTCCATATGATCAGTCTACTCTTGATATCAGCAAAAACAGTGAAAATATAGAGCAAAAATATTTACACTAACAGTGCAGCCTATAGGGTTGAAAGGACTGTATGCAGTTCGTTAACATTAACAATGTTTCCGGTCGTCGGCTTGCGGAATTCAGTAGCCACTGGCGAGTGCATGACCCTACCATGCTTCAAGTCCCGCAGGTGGCTATTACAGAAATTCATTGATTCCTAGGTTATTTTATGACGTCTCATTAACTACAAGGACTAACATTATTGAATGAAATTGTAAAATGTTATCGTGTGTTTTATGGGTGTACAGAGAGGTACTGCAGGTGCCACAGAATGAATAAAATTATGTAAATCACAAGACCTCACCACCATCGCCTGATTAACCACACAAACTTAAAATTTAGAGCATTTCCTCTATACAAACCTGTCCGTTCCTTCTTCCACGATAGTATTTACGCATCTAAGAATAACCAGCTAAATATCAGACTACAGTGATGAATTTATTACACTTTCCGCAACTGAAGTTTCAATGCATTTCTTCATGATTTCAGCAGAGCAAGATTACTGATTATGACATTAAATCACTAATAGCCAATTAATTACGTCTTCAGTGCGTATTTACTTCATTTTGTGCGTAAAGGTTCTGGTTCACACACAATTGTTTATACGTTAACGGGTTTTATTATTTGTATTTCAAAATAATCTTGGTTTGATGTCATTTTTACATATTACGTACAGAACGCTAAAGAAGTGGATGCAAAACTGGGAAGCCGGTTGTGCACGTTTATCTCCGAACCTACCGAACTTTGTTTTTGACAGTCTCCAGTGGAAGATGTGGACAAAATTTAGTTTTGTAATGTGATGGTCTGATATATCCCTACTTTACACAAACTAAAATAAATTTCAATATTTTTCTCAGAAAAGGCTAAACGTGCAAAAGAGGTGCTACATAGCATTAAAATGTTCATCTCACCACATCACAATTCAGGATAGAGGCCTATACACTGACACAGTGCGAGTTCTGTTTTGTAAACCACAATTAAATATATTACTATATTCAACTTTTGTTTGAAATATTTTTTTCAATATTTAACGAGATATGTGCAAAATAATGCCTTATTATTATTATTATTATTATAAATTAATGTTATTATTTGCTAGTACAATTATTATGCCTATTGTACCTTCGTGACTGAAGAGACAACGGAAGCTGTACAGGTAAATGTCGTGTCTCACAATTGCCCGGAGGCGCCCCACCACCTCCACCACAAAGTAGAGTTACTTCCAGTTGTGGAGGATTTCCTGGAAAATCGTACACAAATGTCTTTGCTTCCTGTGCTCCCTCTATTCTCCCTCCCTACCTTTTTCACCCCTCTCTTCTTTCCTTAAATTAAAACGTCTTTCATCACTCCTTTACACAAACCATCACCGGTAAGTATCCATCGAGACGAGACGCACCGAAACTGCACAATGCTTCATGCACAAAACCAGATTATTTCTAAAGTCTTGTATTTATTTCTTGTTTCCGTGATCCGTACCGTCGGTATTAAGCCGCTGGGCGCACCAGAACGCGGGAAAGGGTGGCCGTAACTGGATCAGAGGATGCGGAAATCATTGTGAAAGTGGGTCCCGTTCTTGTACGTTAGGGGAACCCATTACTGATGCCTCCCAGAATGGAAGCAAGCACCCTCCAGAAGAAGGGGTGGTCACGGTTTATCAAAGGAGGGGAAGAGGTTCCACCGCGAGGGATGGATGGTTTAGGATACAGGATAACCGCCAGGCCCTCACTACACATCAGGGAAGGAAGGGAGAAACATCCACAGTAACCAATAGGGCTTGCTAATGACAAGATAATTAAATTTATATACCGCTAGAAGCCTTCAAACGAATCTGACCCTTGTTATACGCTTCTTGTAAGGTCGATAATTGGATATCTCCGTATGAACGAGATCAGCTCGCCATTTCGGCATCCCATCGCGACGTCTGGATTGGTCGGCGCCGTTACGCTACGCATGCGCCACGATGCCGAGGGGGCGTACCGGTGCGTCGTCTCGCGCTCTCTTACCCCACGGCGTCACTTTCAGCACATCATCTCCGGCTAAATCTCATCCTTCGTTGTCCTATCTCCAGAAATGCATGTTGGCCTCCCAATTAGCACCTCCAGTTCAAGCCTCGTCAACTGAATGGTGACACAGATCGTCCGTAACGCCACGACCTTCTTTTGCGAAAAGTGGCATTATAAATTCCGGCTTAAAAGAGTACGTGGTATTTGGGTATAATGAAATTCGTTCTTTTGCAACTGTCGACTTAGCCGCTAACCAACGATAATATCGCCACGCAGATTACTAAAATGTAGCACTTTTCGCGCGGGATACATGAAGCTGCGTTTTTGTAAACTGATGTTTCTGCATTATTTGCTATAAGTTGTTTTCAGTAAATATAAAGTAAACAACAAATTGTACCACTAAGCTCAGAATATTACGTTAACCTGACGTTTACTTAAAAAATAAAATATTAAAATAGAGAAAATCGTAATATTACCTGTTGTTTTTGTAGTTGTTGCTTTTTTGCTGAGGCTGTTGGAGAATATGATAATGAAGATACCTCTGCCTAAGAGGCAGAACTAATAGAAAACTGAAGGAGTCTTGTATAGTGAGGACCTTCATGATTGCTACTTCTCGCCAGATATTATTCTGGTAATGATATCTAGAAAATTAGATGGGTAGGGCATGTGGCATGTATGAAGAGAGAATAGCATACAAGATTTAGTGGGGAAACCTGAGGGAAAGGGACCACTTGAAATACCTAGACTAGACGGGAGGATAGTATTAAGTGGATTTTTAAGAACTAGGATGGGCGTCGTGGACTGGATTAATCTGGCTCATGACAGAGACAACCGCCGGCTTTTGTAAACAGGGAAATGAAATTTCAATCTCCATTAAATGCTGGGAATTAGTCCAGTCGTTGATGAACAATGAATTTCTCACGACGGACTCTTCTTCGTGGAGTTAGTTACTTAGATAACGCAGAAGCAGCGGAATGTGGTCGAGAAATAAAAGAAATTAATAACAGAGACATCATTTCCCATAAAAAATTATAAAGTCCGCTAAAACTGTATACAATCGCCCACCTCAAATGCAGCAAGATAAAAAGAGTCCATTTACGATCAGAGAATATCTTAAAACTCAACAGGTATGAGCGTGATTGAGCATTGTCGGGTGGAAAGAAAACACCTGTACCTCAAGGGAGAGGGAAGATTACCATCAGCAATCGATACTCTGAAACACGACAAGCTCGCATCAGAAGAATCAACCCCCTGGGACGTATGTATTGTAAAATATGGTTATAAAGTACATATGGTAGTTACGTTTGGCACTTCCTCCGTCATCGTGACGTCAGGTTATAATGACGTGTAACAAAAAATAATACATATCTAACAACAATACAAGGTGTGTGGCGTGCACGCAACGTGTCTCAAATCGAGGGAAGGAAACGAAAAAGAACATAAAGGAAGAGGTGGAAGCGAAGTAGACAGTTCGAGAAGAATTACTGCCAACCGAGCTGAGGGATGTTTTACGTTACAGTGGAAGGATGGCTATTAGTGACGAATTTGGTTGCGTGGGAAAGAAAGCCGTAATCCCTGTTTCAAGATACTAATGCTTAAACTGCTTGGAGAATATGAGGACAACGACGAAAAATTTCAGGATATACAGCTGGACTTCGGATCCAGATATGAAGCCGGGTGCGGTACGAAAGAGCAGCCCTAACAGCCAACACTGTAACGTTCGGTGACTGACCGCGAGGCAGACTGAAATCGATGCCTTTCAATCTACTGAAGAATAAAAAACCAACTAGATGCCACTAATTATTTTATTGTACTTCTTATAGGCTCAACATGTTTCGGGCATTACTATGCCCATCATCAGGAGCTCGCGACTATGATTTTTATTACAACATTGGTCGTTTCGTTCTTGGTTTGCTGTATGTTGGAGGTTAGGTGCGGTTAGGCTGGAGTAGTGTCCGGGATGCAGGCTGCTAAAGCACAACTGCAGTCGTGCTTTATCCAGCAGCCCGGACACCACTCCAGCCT
>Ga0209755_10005265_pt1 | contig 14789 bp, 9 predicted proteins | sample TergutCo191P1_FD_187301 | JGI IMG/M metagenome (GOLD analysis project Ga0209755, IMG submission 187301) | Cornitermes sp. P1 segment gut microbial communities from Petit-Saut dam, French Guiana - Co191P1 (SPAdes) (version 2) | ecosystem: Host-associated > Arthropoda: Insects > Digestive system >... | reverse complement strand
TGAGTTGGCTCAACACGTCACATAACCAGTTACGCATTCCCCGATTCAGTCTACTCTCAAACAGTGCGACATACACACATCAACAAGGTTAAGTCCAGCCAATTTCGATATGATTTAATTTGAAAATTGTATTAATACGGTGCCTGATACACTATTATTCATTACAGACACTATTGATGAATGCAGCCACATCACCACTGATTTAATCATACACTGATGAACCATAATTGACCATTTTGACAAAGTGTAACTTTAGCAAGAACGGACAATGAGCTCCCTGTAGATGGTGTGACTACACTGAAACATGTCCGAGTTATTTTTATGTAAATCTTAATATTGGTTTTAAGACAATCACTTGTGCATTTGTTGGTGAATAATAAACGTTGATACTACACAGTACAGGGGCATGCGGTGGCACAGTTGGTTGAGGCACTGCACTACGAGCCGGAAGGTCGCGGGTTCGATTTGTGATGGTGTCACTGGAATTTTTCATTGATGTAATCTTTCCGGCTGAACTATGGCCCTGGGGTTGACTCAGCCTCTAACAGAAATGAGTACCAGGAGTATTTCCTTGGGGATAAAAGCAGCCAGTGCGTAGGGCTGACAACCTTACCACCTTCATATGCTGACTGTCTTGAAATCTGGGAGCCTCAACTTCCTGGAACCCTCAGAGCCTGTCCAGGCCTGTAATGGGATTGCTTTACCTTATTTTACTACATAGTACAGTACAGCCTACTACACAGCTAGGCTGTATGGTATAGCCTATTGCTCCTAGGCTACAAACGTGTACGGCATGTTACTGTACTGAATATTGTAGGCAATCGTAACATAATGGTATTATAATATTATATTATAATGTTACAATATTATGGGACCACCAATGTATATGAAAACCATTGTTGACCAAAACATTGTTATGCAGCACATACCTGTATATGCACATGTTGGTTTCGTAAATTAACACATATTCTCATTGCAAGGAGTGAACAATGTTACGATTTAACACCCTTGTTAAATTACGGCTACATCCCCCAGTGCAACAAGATACAAAACCCCAATTCCTGTATAAAAAAAAGCTAAACCTTACAAGGGTTAAAAAAAACACATCGTAAGAACAAAAGTTTGTAAGTTCTTAAGATACTGAATTTGCAATTCATTGAAACAAAAATCAAGACTTTGAAATTACCTCAAAAAAGTGAAGAGCATCTGCAAGATCCGGGAACTTTCCAGTTGCATTCTGCTGTTTGGTACTTGTACATTGTAACAGTAAATTTGAATTCATAGTTGCAAGTTCACCTGTAAGCAGATACCAAACATAAATTTGTACCGTGAAACTGCGGTACAGCAGACTTACACCCAAATGTATTCAGCAACTCTTTGTTTCATGAAAACTGGTGCAGTGAGAGCCACAATTCACTTATCAGTGTAAATGAAATTATGCACCTATTTTCCACATTTTTCATCCAATTTGGATGAAATTTGATTGAAACTGGACATGCGTTCTTTGAATGGCAGCCTCTGTAAAACAATCCACATACATAAGTACTAATGGGCAAATTTTAATTTTGTGCTTCCGTGCATCATAGTATAATTCAAATGAAACACCAACTTGATGCAGCACTATGCAGGTTTTATTTCTGCAGAGTCACTCTACATGTTTCGGGCGCTAGCGCCTATCATCAGGAGTATTTAAAAACTAGTACAGTGCCCACTGGTACGTGTGTTATCGTTGCCGGTAAGTCATCACATCTCCTTATTAGGGCTGGAACTAATAAGGAGATGTGATGACTTACCGGCAACGATAACACATGTACCAGTGGCCGCTGTACTAGTTTTTAAATACTCCTGATGATGGGCGCTTGCACCCGAAACATGTAGAGTGACTCTGCAGAAATAAAACCTGCATAGTGTTGCATCAAGTTGGTGTTTCATTTGAATTACTAATGGGCAACTCTACATGACACTCATGCACACCCAACACACTCACTAGTATTAAGCCTGTCTAATGCAGATTTACAAATTTTTCTAGAGAAACCTAACCCAACAGACAAAAGCTTACTATATAACAAACTTCAATATGAGCCACTTCTGTACGAACCTTGAAAGAGTGAAGCTATTTTTTCTGCAGACTTAAAACCAGCCAGAGTCGATATGAACTCTAATATTTTCTTTTTTGAGTATATACGGTCTTCAAAGAGGATTGCTCGGCTATCTGGATGAGTTTTACTCCTGAATGCATTGCCTTGTGCATGAATCCTACAAAGAGGAGCACAAGCACATGACATCAGAAACTCTTCATATAGTATAACAAATTCAGATATCACAGAATGTTTATACTGTTATTTTATTTATTTATTTATTACTCATGGTAATGCAATAATACTGTACTCACTTGCTAAGCAGCCGTTCTAGATCTGGTAGCTGACTAAGTAAGCCTCGAGCTTCAGAGACCAACGCAGGATTCTGTAAGAGCCACGTGACGGCATCTTGTCGTGATCTAATGCCATCTATATCACAAAGGGGACTGCACAGCCATTGACGCAGTAATCTGCAGCATCACAGGACAAAAAAATTAAACATTTACATGAAAACATTATTTAATTTTTGCCAATTACATTTGACAATTCTTGTCATGAGATATGATGTAAGTTTGATACGCTGTACTTTTCACAGAATGTCATGGCCAAACTACAGCACTCCTGCTCTATATGCAGGAAATCCCATTTTCAAATCTCAGTCCAAAGGCCAACTATCTTGAATGAATTTGTCATATTTTCCTCAGTTGTTCCAGGTAAATGCTGTGTGCACTTCTCCAATTAGTACACAGCTGCTTCCTTACACAGCCTTTCTAACCCATTTTTCATCACTCAGCCCATCAATTGAAACCAGTGAGTATGAACTTCTAACAGTATTGTTAAACCAACTACACATAAACAATTTACCTCTTTCCAAATGAAGTACAGCACAAGTCTAGTTTCTGCAGCAAAGTCCCATTCTGTTCTCTAGAATGGTCTTCAGTAATGTTCAAATTGCATAGTGTTATACCATCCAAAACCTAAAAATACATAAAAACACAGGCTTACTAAACCCTTACTAATCCCACAGACCTGTTCAGCATCACAATGCTGATACCTGGCCCTGACTTTCATGATTAAACCACAGATCCCTGCATTTCGACTGGTGTACATTATGTTGACAACAGTTACCAAATTTCTTTCACCCATCCTACACCAGATACCAAAAAACACTACTTTTTCATACTGCATACTGTCATGTGAATCACATTTTCTGGCATCAATTTTTGTACAACCAAAGTGTTGGAGGATAATCACAGACATTTTATTTTGATTTCACTTATAAAGATCAGGATTTTTATAAATTCCAGCTGTAAATGTAAAGTATGCCTACAACTGCCAGTCAGCACTTCTCTGAATAAGTTTAAAGTCTAGTGCTTCTAACACTTGCCATGTGCTTGTTGAAGGCAGGCTTGGGGCCAGCATTCACAACAGGCCCTTTAGCTTCTAAGTGGTCTTGTGGCTGATACAGCTCAAACCTTCCCATGGACAACAGCTGCTGATCCAAATAACAGTCCTTTAAATACCACGTGCAGGCACCAAGTGCCCGCACAGCCAAGTCGTAGTCCTCATGGGCAGTGAGCCCCAAGGTATCAGCTGCAAATCAAGTACAACACAAGACATATATTTTGACCTCATCAGAATTTGTTAGAGATGTACCATGTTTCAGAAGGCGGACCCCAACACAGTACACATCACTATTTCTGTATTTTGCGTGACAAGTGCATATAACAAAAATGAGACCATGGAAAAAATCAAGAACCTACATAACCTCAATAACACACTCTTGTCACTAATATTTACACCTACTAGCACTCAAATATTTTCAACCTGCTTCCCACATTTTACAAGGAAAATGGCCTACATTATCACCACATCTGTGCAAGTCCACCTCTAACAGCCCTGAAGCTAATTCAGTTCATTTATATTTACTCTGCAACCAACTGTCTCTATCATAAATCACTCAACAGTACAAAAAACATACCTTCATTCAGGAACTGCTTAAGGCCCTCTGGCCAATTTATGCCCGAAGACTGTGAAGAAAAATAACTCCCTTCTGCTAGCGTTGTCAGTGTCTTATTGGAATTCCAGAACTCAATTTCTGGAGCAAGAGATTCCTTTATTATTGAAGCCAATGATGAATTCAGCAACTGCAAAGTCTTTTCTGACAAAGCTCTCCTCTCATACAAGACCTAAAGGAACAGAATATGTTCCATGTCAAACCTTACTACTAGAAGCATTTTTCAATTAAAGCAGGACTAAGAGTGACTGGGATGAAGCCATGCTTCTGACATCCATAGGAAGCATATGGCAATGGCTTCAGAGGGATTCGTCAGATAGCAGGTATGGAAGAATATACAATCCACATTATAACACTGACTTCCCAGCCTTAATGCTGTTTGCTGTCTCAGTTCTGTACCAGTAATGGTATTCCGTCCACAGTACATGCATTTCTGTTTCCCCTGTCCACAAGCTAGTGACAACGGTAAAATGCATGGTTTGGTATTAGTAATTGTAGTACATCTTTGAAGCTGAGCTGAAATTCAAGCACAATACAAATAACATGTGTGCTCACCACTTCATAGGTACAGTTTCTGAACAGAGCATTGCATCAGGACAGCAATACATATACATAATTCTAAATACCTGTCACGATAATTGTGACTGATGAATATCTCCCCCTCGTCAGAAATTAGAGACACCTAACACCTAACATGACCTCCAGTACAAACATAAGATTTTCCATCAATGATTGAGCAGAGGATGATGAGCACCTGAATGTTCTCTCAGACTGTTGACTACGAATGTTCTGTCCTTGAAATGGTTGTGGACCTTTGTGTAAAAATAAAATGTTCATTACAAATTCTTGTTATGTCTAACTTCATTATAAAACAAAACAACAACAGACAGAAACTTTCTCTACCACAGTTCACCTCTGAACCGAGGAATAATGATCTCAGCTATGTGAACCACAGTTTGTGAAGGTACAGGAAAAAGTTACAACTACCACATCCCAGTATAGGCTATTCATCATAACCTACATTCACAGTAATACATGTTGCACCATTAGAAGCAAATTTCATGAAGCACACTTTGCCACCAGCTGATGTAAGTTTATTTGCTACCATTCACACTATTAACACTGTAAATTTATAGAAATATGATTTCTATCACTTTAAATTAATGAGATTTTCAACATCAAAACTTGCAATATTTTCTGCTCAACTGCTGTCCTGACCATGGATTAGAGTCCTCGACTCATCACTAATAACAAATGGCACATGATGCACTGAGCTCTAGTTAATATTGGAGGGGACTTGCCTGACCATAATATATGTCGGTGGACAACCATCACTGAAATCTGTAGTCTCAGCTCCAGTCAGTCAGACTGAAACTGTCATGTCTTCACTTGCCTGACTTGGTATGTCCACAACCTAAGACACACTTACCTGTACAGGTGAACGGTGAGCAAAGAGTGTCCTCAGACGTGAACAATGTCTGTCATCAACAAACTGTCCCAAATGAAACGCTCCAATCGACGTATCAACGAAACACACTCCATATGAAACAGAATTCCCTGTAGACTGCAAAGCACAGAAAGGAGAGAGAGTTAACATTTCCAGTGATGCATTTGGCTGTACTACATTAAGCAACAAACACTGTCACATATATTTATCTTCCCTGTCACACAACTGTCCAACAGATAAAGCACATATCAGATTTAAGTAAAATATATTTGTGATTTACTAAAACACATTTTCAGAAGAAATTGTGTTAATTCATTTCCTCAAGATCTCATGTTTCCACAGCAGTGCTGCTGAAGATTGACGACACCTTAAATCTCTAGATAAAGGCACAAAAAACCTTCAAAATGTTAGTAACTATCTGGCAGTCAACGTGGCATAAAACACCAGAAGACGTGACACTTCATTCATTTTCCTTTTCTAATAAATCATACATTACAAACGGCACTGAACATACAGAACAAAATACACAAGCAAATAAAAGTGACAAAATATGCTACAGAAACTGGCTCTTATACGACCCTCCAAAAATTAAACCACTAACAAGCGGATCCTAACGCAAAGCTTAAAAAAAGAGGCAGTTCCCATATTTAATTCAGCACCACATGATCAGGGCATATCCCTCTGCTTAATCAAACACTACACAAACAGGAACAAATTCTGAACTGAGGCAATGGATGGGAGAGAAATCAATAGTTTCACATAACATTTTGCTTTAGTGCAGGGGTACACAAATTTTCCAAAAATCTAGAAGGTACTTCAAAATTCTAGGCACCAGACTGCTGAAAAGAAGTCGGTGCTACACTGAAGATCCACAAATATCAGACACCAAAGTACACTAATGTGAGGCCACAGCAACCTGGTGCTCTGTACTTGAGCACCCCTGCTTTACCCACAGGGTAAGGCCCCACTCAGTAGGAGTGTAGGAATATCTCAGAGCCAGCCTGGATGTGGTGGCCAAGACAAAACCTGTTCCATGGTTGTCCAAACCTTACTCTAATCACTTGACTAACTGGTCTATCTAAAACAAATGACAACATTCCAGTTCTGTGATAGTCTTTTAAATACCAACTGAGCATATCTGGAAAAGGATGAAGAAAATACAATTAAAAGTTTCTTGGTAGGTTTCCTAAAACAAAAAACAAAATATATTCAACAGTAAATAATTTAATCAATATGTTACACCAGCAAAAGTAACTTTCAATCCTGACAGCACAGTTCTGAGCACCAACGAACCACATTTCCCAAATGTTCCAACAAAAATAAGCATACCTTTTCAGTAAGGGCAAAGAGGTAATTGTTTTCAGAAGTGCTCGCATCTCCATCAATGACAGTGAAGACTCTTGTTCCTTTAGTTGTGATCTGGCATATTTCTCTTTTCACCACTTTATCAAATTTGGTAACTTTCCCCTCTGCCAAAAAAAAAAAAAAAAATTATACACACAATGCTTCAATGCCTGGTCAGTGGGTGAACATACACAGTCCTTCCTGAGATGGTAACAGCTTCGCAGCTAAGCAGGAAGTTTTAAAGAACCCGAAGGTTCATTACCATAAACACAACAGCCCATTATTGGTTCATATTATAAGCCACATAAATCCAGCCAACAGTCTCCCACCCCATTTCTTGAAAATCCACTTCACTATTCTCCCATCTACACTTTTGTCTTTCAAGTGTTCTCTTTCCTTCTTAAATAACAGTACAATACAAAACAGTTTCAGTGAAATGTGAATTATCATCTTATTAAACTAATCACTTTGCTCACACTGTTGGCTCACAGAGTGGTGAATATTAACATTATAGTATAGTGGTATGACCCACTGCACAGACTCTACTAAACTGCACAGCAAGGTTAAGGAACAGAAGTTCTCTAATTCAGGAACACATGACTTCAAATCTTGGCCATAAAATCAGACCATGGCTGCTTCCTTCCACATCCTACAAACTAATATTCACCAAACATCCTATCATTAAAGCTATGAAGTCTGATATGAGTCATTAAATAAATGATAAATAAATGTCACACCCCATAAGAACATGACTTTAAATCAATAAACAAATTAACGGACAACAATAATGTGGTAAGAAAACCAACTGATTCAGTACTACCTAGTAAAATATTAGTTGATGATAGTGGACCTGTAAGGGAACCAACATGTGACAGGAATAGAAAAATACAGAAAAAGTCTATCCAGTGTAACTGCAGTGAAGATGTTGTGTACTTAAATTAATTAATATTATGAAACAAGCTTCCACCACCCCCACTAAAAAAAATCTCAAAAATTAACTTATGTTATGGAACTACTTTAATGTCTTCAGTCAACATAAAAACTTGACTATAACAAAAGTCCATATTTCCCCACTTATAAACACCCATTATGGATGAGCAAATGTCTGTTAACTATGGGGAAACCAGGTTTGGCTTAGAACAGAATCTTACTTAGAAATATTGCTCCTTCTGGTTGAAGTTTATTGCAGTCTGAGATGGTGCAACTGCCAATGATATGAAGTAAAGTAAATGGTTCCTTCTAGAAAAAAATCTCTATGCCTGACTTGTTTTCCATTTCGTGCAATACCGTTACATGCTTAGCAAATGACTACAGTGACCACTTACTTCCTCTGCAGCGTTCCTCCATCATTTCGGGTGTTTCGGTCTGCTCAATGCGAGCGACTTTGTAGCCCTTCTCTATAAGGGCACTGGCAAATCTACCATATGCTATTTCAGGAAAGCCAGAATGTGCATTATCTCCCTACGATGGAAAGAATTACACAAATAACACAGTAAATACTGCAGGTGTACAGAACTGCAATAGTAGTACATTACTATGAACACACATACACATGCTCATTTGTAAGGAACACACTATATTCTAGTACTTCAGTACTGCCAATCATGCATTCTCAAAATCAGAAATGCTAAAGAGAAGTGAGAACTTGAGAGACTGGAATGATACTCATATTACAGAACGGAAACACATTCCTCTGAAGCGAGTTTCCAAGTTTTCACAGGCAGTGTAAATGAAATTACAGTCTTCAGGGACTTACGCAATGCAGTTTAATGTGTGTTAAAACATTTTGGAGAATACATACTGCTGCCATCTTAAGGGTCAATGAATTTAGTCGAAACAAAATTACAGTACCAGTCCAATGACAGGCTCTTGTAAACAATGTAATGAACGTCCATTCCACAAAAGGCAGAGAATAGCCCAAAAAATAGTTGATTATCATCTATTCAAATGCTTGGTACTTAAAACATTCAGCAGGTAACAGCATCCACAGTAGAGTAAAACTGTGATTACACGTCCCGACATTTTAAGTTTTCAGGAGATTTTACTCACTTTTCGTATGGCCCCGGCCAAATGCCCACAAGAACTATGTTTCCCCATTCTTACACCATTTTTGGTGGTCCCCTTAAAATTGTAAAATTGGTCTTTTACTGCATTAAGTCTAACCTCCAAAAAAGAATTAAAACCTTTGCCACAGGATTAGCTGAATGCTAGTACAACACACCCTTCACATTTTGTTGTTTCCAGTATTAAATCCACAAACAAACTTATATTAAAATGAACATTCTACTATATACATTGCTTACAAACATACTAACCCTCATGTATTGCAACTGAAGCTCATTCACACTTATCACAGCATCCATATGGAACAGTTCATAGAATTTTCCAACTTTAAAAAAAAGAACACAATCAAAGTGCTGAGCTTTCATCTCCCACCATTGTCTCAATGCCTGGTAAGGAACAAAAACATCATAGTATGAAAAACTTCAGTACAGAAAGTATAAAAGAAACCATGTTTCATAAACTACCTGCTAAATCACCTGTGCATTAATGTAAAAACAATCCAGTTCATGTTATTTTAGTCTACTCCTACCTCTCAACATAAATAATGATCAATCACATTCACCAACAAATGCAAAGAAAAGGATTACAAACTGTATATAAGTTTCAAAAAACTCCTACAGGATTTGATGCCATCCTCAGGGAGTCACCAACACAAAGGAGTACAAGCATCAACACATCAATCTTGGAAGCACAATACCAAGAATTAAGATATTTAAAATGTTAAAATTATAGATAAGTCCTTAGCCTGACAAGGAAGGAAACAAGCTCAGAAGCATGTCAGGGACGCGTGCGATTTCAACAACATCAAGACGCAAGCTGTCATCAAGTTTTTTTTTTTTTTCCTGCAAGGCAAGGCGCCGAAGGAAATTCACACCATTCTGAAAGAAACATTAGCTTATTTCCTTCCTGGTTGGGCTAAAGACTTCTCAGCACCCCTGTATAAAATGTAAGTATGCAGTTACAGTGTTATAGAATCAAAATTTTATTTATTCACCAACTGATGCACTAGTGAGTTGCCTTAAAAAACAATAGTAAAATGTACATTACAATTTACATTAAAACAGCTCCAACATGTTTCAGTGTTACGGTTACACCATCATCAGGAAGCACATTAATTTGTGCTTACTAAGTTACAGTTCTTAAAATAGTCCATAAAAATACATCGGTGTGTGGTTAACACGGGAGCCCATTAATTTGTGCTTACTAAAGTTGTAGTTGCTAAAACAATCCATTAAAATACATCGGTGTGTGGTTAACACGGTGGTGGTGTGGCTGCTTCTGATAATGGTGTAACTGTAAGACTGAAACATGTCGGAGCTGTTTTCAAGTAAATTTTAATATTTTCAAGTAAATTTTAATATTGTTTCTTAACACAACTCACTAGAGCATCAGATGGTGAATAAAGGAAACAATGATAACATCAAGATGCACAGTAGGAATGTGAAGAAAAAAAAAAGTGTTATAGAAATTATGGTTAGTGTAATTTCAGTAGGTTCCAGGCCAATGTCAAACGTCTGTTTACACTATGTGAGTGCATGCATACAAACATGTGGGTCCATCCTGTGCGATCCAAAAATTCTAGTCCCTGCAGCATGTCAGTGTGCACCACGCCAGCAGATCCTATATACTGTGAACTCCAATTTATTGAATAATGCAACCCACAAAGTGCTCAAATTTGTGGACCACAAATACATTTATTATTTAACTTCTCATACATGTTTCAGCCCTCTTGGTTTTCACCAGGTATACCATTCTGACATCTAGAAAGGTCCTCAAGGTTTTTACACACTTGTAATTGCAATAGAAAAATAAGTACCATACATCATCCTATTGCAATTAAAAAAATAGTAAAAATATCTCATTTCATTTCGTGTTAAAACATGTGTTAAATTACAATTCATAAACCTTAAAAAAATAAATATTATGCCTCTGAAGTGTTTTACATCCCTCTGTGGATAGAGCCGCCCGAAACTTGTAGAAGTTAAATAATAAATGAATTTGAGATTCACAAATTTAAGCACTTTATTGGTTCAATTATCCGATAAATTGGAGTACACAGTAAAAATGTATTACAAAATTACTGCAATTTCCTCTGAGAACTATATAAAACACACAAAAGCACTTTTTTCAGCAACATGCAGTACTCTGTATGTTAAATCTGGATGTACACATTGTTCTCTTTTTCTCTCTCAAATACATTGGCATGCACGTGCATACACACCCACACGCATGCATAAACACAAAAACACACACACACACACACACACATGCACACATATGAACATACATACATACACATATTACGTAGTTACCACTGGACTTTCAACAGTACACATTTCACAAAAGTACTAAGTATACTAACCAGCACCATGGTCATCAGCTTACACATCGACAAGGAAACAACAGAGAAAAGTATTACTTAATCACTTACAGGAGTCAAATTTTTTTTAAATTCTTCTGGCACGTACAGTGTCTTGGGGTCGTAATTGGGGTCCGCTAGACTTCTTCTCTGCGCATCACGGATTTTACTGGGTTGCAGAAAGTCAAACTTCAAATGAGGCCATGCATCTGCACTCCCATTTTCAAATGATTTTGTTGCTGCGTTCTGCAATACATTACATTGGAGAATACATTTAAAACATTCTGCTGCCACATAATTACAATAATTTGGTTGTAAGAAAATTAAACAAGTTATGGCATTTAGGATTTCCGTGTTTCAGGAAACTTGCAAACTGCACACACACACACACACACACACACACACACACACAGTGCCACACTTCTACAACTGTAGTGGGTAATTCATGTGTATATCTTTATCTGAAACTTTTACTCCAAGTATTCTTTACTTCAATACTGACCAAGTTATATACATAAAGAAACACAAGTGCATCTTCATGAAACGTGCCCATTAACAAACCTAGCACAAAACTAAGGTTATCCAAGGTAATGAGAAAATTTCCATTCTCCCCAAATCAAAAAGAAGCTCAACTCCCTCAAAAATTCATCACAATAATTAGTGACACAACATGCACGCTCCAATGAAAATTACTCTACAGTCATATGTATTTACATCGCTGTATAACATGTTCAGACAACAGCCAACGACCGGTGATGATACAAACAAGACGGTAGCAAAATCGGTTTTCATGTAAGCAGGAAGAACAACCGTAACATATGCCACCTGTACAATCACTGCACACCAGGCAGTTAATTACTTGGTCACCTCTGCTTTAGCACCAGCCCTCTCCACTACTGTCGCCATGTTTTAACCAAAACTGTATTGTGTTCATAACATTTTGTAAAACTCTACAACATAAAATTAAAAATATCCTATGTTTCTCACACCATGCATATTCTTACAATCAATACGTCGATCAACAAATGCACTCAATAAAACACAAATAAATAAAATTCATGACAAGTATCAAACTCCTACATGTTTTGGCACTGGATGCCAACCTCAGGAAGTCTTTCAGAACAAACGAATACAATGCAACACACTGATCTATGTACTGATCACACTCACAAGAATAATTAAAATTCTAAAATCCATGAAGTTGACAAGCATAAAATCAAAGTGTTGTGGTACTAAAAACTATGTGATAGTCAGCTGCTTCCAGGACACATTCTAACTAGACTAAGTACACAAACGTCTCACTTGATCTATGTGCTCCAAAGGGATCTCATCCAGATGCAGCATGCAAAATGTATCGTGTTGGGCGGTGTAGAGTCCTACTCGATTTGCGTTCCTTTGTTCTAAAAGACTCTCTGAGGATGACACCCCAATGCCAAAACATGTAGGAGTTTCATATTTATCATGAACTGTACTTTATTGCAGCTATTTTATCAAGTGTTTCTGCTGGTTGATATACCGATTATGAACGTCCTTTCAGTAGCCATACGTGAAGGGAGAAACACACAGCAAAGCTAACAAGCACATTTTTATGACCTTTTGTTACAACCACACAAAAATGAAAATCAAACATAAACATAAGGCCTTTCTAGAACAGTCAGCAGTTATTCACCTGTCATCAACAGCCTTACATATTTTTGCCCTGAAACATTTTTTGACATGAAAACTACATGATTTTATTTAATGTTTTCCTTACCTCTTTGGAAGAAAATGAGGCTAATTTAGCTTTTGTTTCATGCTTGATTGTTTGGGAAGGTGAAACAAATGCTTCAAAACCATTGCTTTTCACAGCTAAATTCTGCAAAACAAAAACAAACATAAACTAAATCCAACAATTATGAATATAAAACACAAACCACAATATCATTGTCTCACATGACCTATCAGAAGACGAAAGAACAGAAAATAACATCTATAAACTATAATAAAATAATCATACCTTTTTATTGACAGTTGGTATGCTGAAGCAAAGTGAATGATCTACTAGTCATGGGTATATTAATGTAAGCAGAAAATAAAATCACATTTTGTCAAAAGACAAGAATTACAATACTGAGATTTGGCTCATTGAGTTTCACTAAAATTTCTTCACGTCCAGTATGTAGTTTCTTTTCACTTACCTCTTCTAATAACAACAATATGAAAACAGCAAACTGACATTTGCCTCAGAACACAAGATTATGCCTGCTGTGACAAAGGTGTACAAAGTGCCAGGCATATCTCTACCTCATGCAAAGAAATGAAGCCAACTCTGCTCTTGTTTGCTTACTGACCCCACTTGATGGTGTTGAATTTGTTGAATTTAAATCCACGTTCTTTGCCTTCTTTGATGGTTTATTCCGTGAAGCTCGCTTCCGTTTAGTGTTTGCCTGGAAAAATATAAAATGTTCAAAATTGTTTCCCCCTATTTCTATAAAATAACACCACCATAGTTGGTTTTATAATTAAATCTACCTTCTGAGGGGTACCCTCTTCAGATTCTTGAACACTGTCACTTGCCAAAACTTCGTCAGAATCAGTACCAGAACTTGCAGATTCTGAGACCACTTCAAGATCTTCCTTGTCTGGAAGTATCACAAGATCAGTAATTCATGCCAATACCATCAGATCTTTGAAATACAAACTACCATATTCAATTTTACATCACTTACTTGGTTTGTATTCATCCTCTGAATCCTCACTATCTAGTACAAGGATCCGTCTCTTCTTCTGTTGAGGACTCTGATCATCTTGGTTCTCTTTATCCACATCTTTAAGCAATAAGCACAAAATGAGTATTAAGTGACCAAGTTACTTCATGACGAATCCATTCAGAGGATCTGTCTATAACTGAACAAATTCTCTTTTGACATATGGAACAGAAATTAGTACAAAAACTATGAAAGACGTAAAAATGATAAGAAACAAGCAACATAAAAAATAAGAACCATGGTAAAGACATGATTTGATGACAGACATGCTACAATCAGAACTGGTAAATGTGTGGGGAGATCGAGGAAGAGGTGGAAATCAAGTGAGACAAAATATACAAAGCAGCAGAATATGGATGGACACATACATAACAAAAGGATACAAGTGGGCACATCACAAGTACATGGATGGACACATACACAACTGAAGGATACAAGTGGGCACATCACAAATACATGGATGGACACATACACAACAGAAGGACACATTCACAAGTATTTGGACAGACACATACACAACAGAAGGATACACGTGGGCACATCACAAGTACATGGATGGACACATACACAACAGAAGGATACAAGTGGGCACATCACAAATACATGGATGGACACATTCACAAGTATATGGACAGACACATACACAACAGAAGGATACAAGTGGGCACATCACAAGTACATGGATGGACACATACACAACAGAAGGATACAAGTGGGCACACACACACACAAG
>Ga0209755_10005264_pt1 | contig 14790 bp, 18 predicted proteins | sample TergutCo191P1_FD_187301 | JGI IMG/M metagenome (GOLD analysis project Ga0209755, IMG submission 187301) | Cornitermes sp. P1 segment gut microbial communities from Petit-Saut dam, French Guiana - Co191P1 (SPAdes) (version 2) | ecosystem: Host-associated > Arthropoda: Insects > Digestive system... | reverse complement strand
GACACTGTACGAAAAATACGAAATACTATATGGTCACAAGCCCGCCGAATGGGTCGTGGGTACTTGCACGGGTAATATCATTCTTCTGGTTTCGCCTGCAAACCCGGGGGAAGACCATGATTTTGATTCCCTCGTAAAGGTGGCGTTGCATGAAATGGTGCATATCTATAACCAACAGTTAAACGCATCCATGCTTATGTGATAAACGAAGGGTTGGCCACCTATCTTAGCAACCAAAACCCCAAAGATTACGGCTACAAAATAGAGTACCATCCCACATTTGAAGATATGCAAACGAACGATTCCACCGTTTTCGCCGATGCTGAGGGGTATGCACTGTCTTATTTTTATATAGCATATCTGGTTAATACGTTTGGCTGGGATACAGTGCTTACGTTAGCTAAAACAAGTAATTATATGATGGCATTTTCGCGAAGTGCGCAGGATGTTTATGCAGATTGGATTCAATCACTGTTAATGTATCAGACACCGCCCATTCAAGCAACAAACAAAAAATAATACACGGCCCCCAAACCGGGAACCGCGTACCAACTCACCGAACCAAATGCTCCAACCCCTCAAACCGATACCCCATCTCCTTATACCGCCCAAGCAACTCATCCAAAATCGCGGCATTAGTCTTCGAGGTATTATGAAGCAGCAGCACAGCCCCCGGATGCGTTCTCGGAATCAGCTTCCCAAACGCTTCCTCCCTTGTCGGCTGCTTATCGTCAATCCAATCCCTGTACGCCGCGCTCCAGAAAATCGTCTTGTACCCCAGCTCCTGCGCCATTTTCAGGTTGCTTTCGCTGTAAATGCCTTGCGGCGGGCGGTAGAAGCGCGGAATTTCCTGGCCTGTTATCTCCCTGTATAAATCTTCTACTTGGTTAATTTCTTTTGCGAAGGCTTCTTTGCTTGATAGTTTGCTCATGTCCGGGTGAGTCATTGTGTGGTTCGCTACGAGATGCCCTTCTTCCACCATGCGCTTGATTAGCTCCGGATTTGTTTTCAGATAATGGCCTACCAAGAAGAAGGCGGCGGGCGCTTCGTGTTTTTTCAGTGTGTCGAGAATGCCCGCTGTCAGGTCGTTTTCGTAGCCTGCGTCGAAGGTCAGGTAAATGACTTTGTCGTCTGCTGCGCCTATGAAGTACGCGTCGAACTGTGCCAGATATTCGGCTGTGGCGTTGCCTATCGGGCGTTCGCCGTCTTTTTCGAAATGCAGCCCCCAGTTGTTTCCGGCGGATATTGTTGTGGTTATTGTGGTGAAGATGAAAATGAACGTCAGAATGCTTAGTATTTTTTTCATTATTAATGCTCCCTTCTGTTTATTGTATTTTGCCACAAGAATTGTGATATAATGTAGTTTAGAAAGAAGGTGGAATATTGGAAACAAAGGAATTTTTAACCCGGATGGCGGGCGTGCCGCATGTGTCCGGTTATGAAGATGACCTTGTTACGCTCGTTTCGGCTGAGTTTTCGAAGTTCGCAGAGGTTTCTGTGGATAAATTCGGAAATCTAATTGCCTTGAAGAAGGGCACGGGCGGCGGGCCTAAGGTCATGTTCACAGCGCATATGGACGAGATTGGCATGATGGTGTCTGTGATTTGCGACAACGGCTTCGTGAAATTTTCGCGTGTGGGCGGTATTGACGCGCGGAATATGCTAGCGCAGGAGGTCACGATTCACGGCCGCGAGAAAGTTTTCGGTGTAATCGGCATCAAGCCGCCGCACCTCACAAGCGAAGCCGAGCGCAAGAAAGCTGTCGAACTGCACGACATGTCCATCGACACAGGTTATTCGAAGGAAGCGCTTGAAAAGCTAATCAAGCCCGGCGACATCATCACATTCAACCAAGGACTGGTGGAGCTGAAAAACGGCAAGATAGCGGGGCGTGCGCTGGATAACACCGTAAGCGTAGCCGCTATGTACTGCGCAATGAAGAATCTTGAACACTACAGCCACTCGGCGGATGTGTACTTCGTCGCCTCCGCACAGGAGGAGGTCGGCTTGCGCGGCGCGATTACCGCTACATACAACATCAAGCCGGATATCGGTATCGCGATTGACGTAACATTTGGGCGCGGCGGCGGGCTTACCGAGCAGGAAAGCTGCGAGCTTGGCAAAGGCCCGGCAATCTACGTCGGCCCGAACATCAACCGTAAGCTGTACGAAATGCTCAAGAAAACAGCAGGTGCGCACAACATAGCCTACCAAATAAGGGTAGCGCCCGGTGTGACAGGAACGGACGCCATGGCGATTCAGGTCTCCGAAGGCGGCGTTATCACGGGGCTTTTGTCCATTCCGCAAAACTATATGCACTCCACAGTAGAGACTAACGCCATTTCTGATATCGAAAACTGCGGCAGGCTAGTTTCGGGTTTTGTGACCGGGCTGCAAGGCAAAGACTGGGAGGATGAGCTATGCTACTAAAAAAACTAACCGATGCGTGCGGACTCCCCGGTCACGAGGACGAGATTCGCGATATTATCAAAGAAGAAATAAAAGATTACGTGGACAGTATCCGCGTTGACCGCATGGGCAATATCATCGCTACGAAAAATTCTAACGCGCCCGGCAAGCACATAGCGCTAAGCGCGCACATGGACGAAGTCGGCCTTTGCGTCAGCTTCATCGAGAAAAGCGGCGCGATTAAATTCGCAAGCTGGGGCGTAGACCAGAGGCTGCTTCCTTCGATGCACGTTCTTGTCGGCAAGGAAAAAATCCCGGGCGTAATCGGCTCGAAGCCCATTCATATGCAGACAGAAGCCGAGCGCGGCGCGGTGCTTGAAGCAAAGCAGCTGTACATCGATATCGGCTGCGAGTCGAAGGAAGAAGTGGATAAACTTGTCTCGCTCGGCGATTTTGCCGCGTTTGTAAGCGAGTTTACGGAGTTCGGCGAGGGGAAAATCAAGGCAAAGGCGCTGGACGACCGCGTCGGCTGCGCCGCGATTATCGAAATTCTTAAATCCGACACTGACCGCAAGCTGACCGCTATCTTCTGCACGCAGGAGGAAGTGGGCTTGCGCGGCTCGTCCGTTGCCTCGAAATCGCTTGACGCCGACCTGGTAATCAACATCGAAGGCACAATCTGCGCGGACACCGAGGGCATTGACGAGCACGAGCAAGTCACACGCCAAGGCAAGGGGCCCGCTCTGTCGCTTCTTGACCGCACATCCGTCTACCAAAGCAAGTACGTAGAAAGCATAGCGGCAGTAGGCGACAAGCACAAAATCCCGTACCAATACCGCGCAACGGGAATGGGCGGCACAGACGCGGGAAACTACCACACAGCAGGCACAGGAACGCCCTGCATAGGCATAGCCGTGCCCTGCCGCTACATCCACTCGCCTGTCTCCGTCATGAGCAAGAGCGATTACGAAAATCTGGTAAAACTAATAAGCTGCTACTTAAAAGAGGGGTGCCCACATGAATAATGATTTACTGTTGAAACTTTGCACAGTGTACGGCCCTTCCGGACGCGAGGAAGCGATTCGGAATATGATACTTGACGAAATAAAAGACCACATCGACGGCTACGAAGTAGACGCGCTGGGCAGCTTGATTGCTCATAAAAAAGGCCCGGGTAAGAAAATGATGCTCGCCGGGCACATGGACCAAATCGGCTTGATGGTGACACACATCACAAAAGAGGGCTTTCTCTATTTCAGCCCGATAGGCGGAAAATCGCCGATGAACTGCTTGGGAACGCGCTTCGTGTTCGCAAACGGAACAATAGGCACAGCCGCCTGCGAACGCTTGGATAACCCAAAGGACATCGAGCTGAGCAAAATGTACATCGACATAGGCGCACGCGACGAGGAAGACGCGAAGAAGCAAGTGAAGGTAGGCGACGTATGCGTTTACGCGGGCGAGGCGGTAATCAACGGCGGTGCGGTGATTTCCCCCGCGCTTGACGACCGCGTGGGCTGCTTCATTATGATAGAGGCGCTGAAACAAATCAAGAACCCGGCGTACGACATGTACTTCGTGTTCACCACGCAGGAGGAAGTCGGGCTTCGCGGGGCAAGGACATCGGCCTACGCGATAGAGCCGGACTACGGACTGGCGTTTGATGTGACCATTTCCGCGGACACGCCAAAAGCGCGGAAGTTCCCGTCGAAGATGTACGGCGGTGCCGCGATTAAGCTAAAGGACGCGTCGCTTCTGTGCCATCCCAAGGTGATTAGCCACTTAGAAAAATGCGCGGAAGACGCCGGGATTAAGTATCAGTACGAGATACTGGAAATGGGCGGCACAGACTCCGGCGCCATTCATGTAAACAAAGGCGGCGTGCCGTCGGGGGTTATATCAGTGGCGACAAGGTACGTGCATAGCGCCAATGAGATGTGTGCGGTTTCTGATGTTGAGGATTGTATTAAGTTGACTGTGAAGGCGCTTGAGAGTGCAATCTAACCCTCTCCCTTTAAGCCGCTAAAAATCATAGCCAAAACACAAGAACCAATCCCGCTCAAAAACACCGTATAAGCCAAAAAAAGCTCAAGAGTCCCCAAATAGGGCGAGGTATTCTGACCAAAATAATCAAACGTAACAGCAAAAAAACCAAGCCCGTTCCAGATAACCGATACAATAAGCGCAAGCCGCTTCCGTATCGGTTTTTCATACCTGTCGCTAACCAGCACAACAACAAAAAGCCCCGCGAAAATAACACCAATAACCGCGGTAGTAACCATATCCGGCTCCGCGGTAAGATATTCGGTAAGAATCATCACAGAAAAACTAATAACCGCCAACACAACCGCCAATATAAGCCAAACCTGCCCGGGCCTTTCCTCGCGCCGAAAATACTCACGGTACCTCTCATGACATTCATTCCAATGCATGTTGGCGTCCTTGTAATCGCCCAAACCGCGGAACCTCTCCGAAAGCGCCTTATATGCATCCCTAATTTCGCCCGCTTCGGCGCGGGTAGAGGCTGTGCGCCTTTTCAGGTCAGATAAATCAATCATTGCGGAATTATACTCTTTTTCCATGGCGGATTCTCCTATATAATAGCTCCGAGGTGATTTATAGATGAAATTGACAAAGGCGCAAAAGACAAACGCGGTCGATAAAATCAAGGAATACCTGCTTGAAAACTTCGAAATTGATTCGGGCAGCCTGCAAGCGGAAATTTTTTTGGACTACATTACCGAAAATATCGGCGTGTATTATTATAACATGGCGGTAGCGGATTCACTAGCGCTGATGACCGACAAGCTTGATGAATTTTACCTGCTTATGAAGGACGAAGAAATTTGACATAAATTTCATTTGACTATCTTCATCAGCTAAAATACAATAAGGCAAATAAAAACGTCCGGACAGGCGTTTGCAGACGCCTGCGCCGGAGAATGTAGGGGACGACTGACATCCGGCTACAGACACAGTATAAACTGCCGTTACAACTTTGAGTATACATGCTTAGGAGACATTATTCAAGAGTGTAGGACAGTTTGTTTTTGTTCTCCCCTGCGCATATTTTTGTGCGAAAATGGGAGATTTTATTATGACAAAGGAAAATTTAAGTGCAGTAATCGGCAAGAACATACGGAACGAACGCCTTGCACGAAACATGTCCATCGAGCAGTTAGCCGAAATGCTTGGGCTGTCGGCAAGCGCGGTCGGCCTTATGGAGCGCGGCGATAGAGGCACCACGGCGCTAAGCATGTTCAAGATTTCCGAGGCATTCGACGTCCCTGTCGATTATTTTTTTCAAGACGAAAATAGTCCGCAGGAGAAAGACACAAGCAGGCACAGCGAGGCCTCCGCACTGCTGACGGGTTTTTCCGAAGCAGAAATGGATTTCGTCATCGCGACGATAAAAGGGTTAAGGAAGTTTCGCGGTTTGAAATGAAAAGCATAAAAAAGCTGCCCCGCTAACAAGCGGAACAGCTTTATTTTTTTGTTCTTTATAATTTTGTCACACTACCTGCGCCCTACAAGCGGATAAGAGCTTACCTCAATCTGCACCAACGCACGGCGCATCGCTATCTGATTCCTCCGCAAGTCGGTATCATCATCCAAGGCCTCACGCGCACGCTCGGCACGTTCAAGTTCCTCTTTCGCGCGTTCTTTCTCGATTTCGTCCGGCCAAAGAGCCTTCTCGGTCATCACAGTGACCACATCGCCGCGCACGTTAACCAATCCGCCAAACACGGCAATCACGCGTTCATTGCCCTCGTCGAGGATTCGGAAAGGGCTGATTCCCAGTACTGCCGAGAGCGGCATATGACCCGGCAATATTCCCAAATCACCTACTGCGCTGCGTTTACCCATATCATCTGTTATACAGCGCATTATTACCATCTCTACCGGCTCGTCAAACTTAACCGATTCCGATGTAAGAATCCGTAATTGCAATTTAGCCATACGCCTACTCCTTATTACAAATATTATTTATTTGCGTTCTTGAATCTCTCTACTACATCGTCAATCTTACCGGCGTTCAGGAACATACCCTCAGGTATAGCGTCATGCTTACCGTCGATAATCTCCTTGAAGCCCTGTATAGTGTCACTCACAGGAACATATGCGCCCGGAATGGATGTAAACTTCTCAGCTACGTTAAACGGCTGCGACAGGAATCTCTGCACCTTACGCGCACGCTCAACTATCAGCTTGTCATTCTCGGACAACTCGTCCATACCCAGAATCGCGATAATATCCTGCAAGTCCTTGTAGCGCTGCAAAATACTCTGCACATCACGAGCCACTTGATAATGCTCCTGACCCAAAATATTTGCGTCAAGGATACGGGAAGTGGAGTCGAGCGGGTCAATCGCAGGGTAGATACCCATTTCAACAATCGCACGGCTAAGGTTAGTAGTGGCGTCAAGGTGAGTAAACGTAGTAGCCGCGGCAGGGTCTGTCAAGTCGTCCGCAGGAACGTAAATCGCCTGAATCGACGTAATCGAACCCGTCCGTGTCGATGTAATCCTCTCCTGCAAGCTGCCGACCTCGGTAGCCAACGTAGGCTGATATCCAACCGCAGAAGGCACACGCCCAAGAAGCGCCGAAACCTCACTACCCGCCTGAACAAACCTAAAGATATTATCAACAAACAAAAGTACGTCCTGATTAGATACATCACGGAAATATTCCGCAATAGTCAGCCCTGTAAAGCCAACCCTCATTCTGGCGCCCGGCGGCTCATTCATCTGACCAAAAACAAGCGCCGTCCTGTCGATAACGCCGGACTCTGTCATTTCATTATAAAGGTCAATACCTTCACGGGTACGCTCGCCAACGCCGGAGAAAACGGAGTAGCCGCCGTGGTTAGTGGCGATGTTATAAATCAGCTCCATAATCAGAACCGTCTTACCAACACCCGCACCGCCGAACAGCCCAATCTTACCGCCCTTAGCATACGGGCAAAGAAGGTCAACCGCCTTAATGCCGGTCTCCAGCATCTCCGTCACAGAAGTCTGCTCCGCAAAACCGGGAGCATTACGATGGATAGGCCAGCGTTCCTTCGCACTTGTCTCGCCCTTATTATCAATAGGCTCACCAAGTACATTCAACATACGTCCCAAAGTAGCGTCACCAACAGGCACAGAAATGGCAGCCCCTGTATCAACAGCCTCCATCCCGCGTACCAAGCCGTCGGTCGTACTCATAGCTATACAGCGCACTACATTATCACCCAAATGCTGGGCAACCTCCAACGTAACCGATTCACCATCAGGCATTGGTACCTGTATAGCATTATACAGCGCAGGCAACTCGTTCTCAAACCTAATGTCAAGCACCGCACCAATAATCTGCAATATCTTACCTGTATTTGTGCCAGCCAACCTAACCTCTCCTTTTACTTCAAAATCAAAACCTATATTGCGTTTGCTCCGCCCACGATTTCGCTTATTTCTTGTGTGATTGCACTTTGGCGTTGGCGGTTGTATATTAGTGTTAAATCTTCTACTATATCTCCGGCGTTTCTTGCCGCCGCGTCCATGCTTACCATACGGGATGCCTGTTCGCAGACCGATGCCTCTGCCATTGCTCCGTATATGAACATCGACAGATATACCGGGACGGACTTGCGCAAATATGTTTCCGCGTCCGGCTCGTAAATGATTTCCTTTTGTGTAGAGGATTTGCTCGGCTCAAACGGTAGTATTTTTACCGTCTTCGGCGTGTGGGAGAGAAGGGTTTCAAACTGTGTATATACTACATATACCTCGTCTACCCGTTTTTCCTCGTCGTCCGTTGTGTACAGCTCCATCAGCTCAGCTACTATCGCATCCGCCACATCATAGGAGATGTTTTCCAATACGCCGGAGTGTTCCGCTACTACGCTTTTGCCGCGCCTTACAAAGAACTCTTTGCACTTTGCCCCTACGGCTATGACCTGCCCCGTCTTAGTTTTAGACTCAAGCTGGGTCATGGCTTCTTTAAGCACGTTTGCATTGTAACTTCCGCAAAGGCTTCTTTCCCCGCACATTACTATGTACGCGATATTTTTCGCCGGGCGCGTCTCTGTAAAGATACTTTCGATGGCATCATCAGAGTTTATGCCGTTTTGCAGGAAGTCTGTCGCACCTTCAAACAGCGGGCGCACAGCCTCCATCCTTGCCTTAAACTTCTGTACTTTAGAAGTCGCAACAAGGTTCATGGCTTTCATAATCTGCTGGGTACTCTTTACGCTGTTTATCCTGCGTTTCAGGGCTTTCAAAGAAGGCATGAGTTTACCTCCCCTTCAAAAATTCAGTAATGGCAGCCTTGATTTTTTCTTCAAGTTCCTTGCTGACCGCCTTTTTCTCACGAATTTCTGTCAAAATATCGCCGTGCCCTCTGCGGACGAAGTCTAGCAAGTCGTCTTCCGTCTGCTTAATATCTTCCACTCTTACATCGGAAAGATACCTGTTCGTCAGAGCATAGAGTACCAGAACCTGTTCTTCAACAGGCATCGGATGATACTGCGGCTGTTTCAGGGTTTCAACAATCCGCTCACCGTGGCGCAGACGGTCAAGCGTATCTTGGCTCAAATCCGAACCAAACTGCGCAAACGCCGCAAGCTCCCTGTACTGCGCAAGCTCCAGACGAAGCGGACCCGCAATCCTTTTCATAGCACCAATCTGCGCAGAGCCGCCAACCCTAGAAACCGACAAGCCCGGGTTAATCGCCGGACGGATACCGCTGTTGAACAAATCCGTCTCAAGGAAGATTTGACCGTCTGTTATCGAGATAACATTAGTCGGTATGTAGGCGGAAATATCGCCGGCTTGCGTTTCTACTATCGGCAAAGCCGTCAGTGTACCGCCGCCGTGTTCCTTGCTCATGCAAGCCGCTCTTTCAAGCAAGCGGGAATGCAGATAGAATACATCACCCGGATAAGCTTCACGGCCGGGAGGTCTGCGAAGCAGCAAGCTTAGCGCACGGTACGCAACCGCATGCTTACTCAGGTCGTCGTAAACAACCAGAACATCCTTGCCCTGCTCCATCCATTCTTCGCCAATCGCGCAGCCCGCATAAGGCGCAACATACTGCATCGGCGAAGGGTCACTGGCACTGGCCGACACGATAACCGTGTAGTCCATAGCACCGGCTTCTTCGAGGGTATTAACCAAACGTGCTACTGTAGACGATTTCTGCCCAATGGCAACGTAGATACAGTAAACGTCCTGACCCTTCTGATTGATAATCGTATCAATACACAGGGCTGTCTTACCTGTCTGACGGTCGCCGATAATCAGCTCACGCTGTCCGCGTCCAATTGGCACAAGGGCGTCAATCGCCAAGATACCCGTCTGCATAGGTTGGTTAACCTCGCGCCTTGTGATAACACCCGGCGCAACCCGCTCAATGTTACGGCTTTTCGCACTGTTAATCGGCCCTTTTTGGTCGATTGGCTGACCCAGGGCATTAACAACCCTGCCCAACATCGCATCGCCCACCGGAACCTCAGCAATACGTCCGGTCCGCTTTACTGAATCGCCTTCCTTAACGTCAACGTCCGGTCCGAGAAGAACAGCACCAATACTGTCCTCGTCCAAGTTCAAAGCGATACCGTACAATCCGTCGGTAAATTCAAGCAGCTCACCGCTCATCGCTTTGTTCAATCCATGTACCCGGGCAATACCGTCGCCTACATGGATTACTGTGCCTGCTTCGGACATGTCTAATGTCGAAGAATAGGCTTCGATTTGTTTTTTAATAACGGTACTAATTTCTTCAGGTCGAAGCGTCATTTGCCGTCTCCTTCTTAAACAACTTCCGAAACTTCTTTTATGTCTCGGAAGTTGTTATTAAACTTTGCTTTATATCTTGCAAACGTGTCCGAATAGTACGGTCTACAAAGTAGCCGTCCACTTGAATATACAACCCGCCGATGATTGCCGGGTCTACTTTTTGTTCAACAGTCACCTGTTTGCTCGTCTTCTTAGCCAACAGCACTTCCAGAGCCGACACCTGCTCTGCCCTAAGCGGCACCGCGGAAACAACAAGCGCCGTAGTCTTCCTAAGATGGTCATTCGCCATGTCAATAAACGCGCCAAGCGAAGGGACAATAAACTCCTCACGGTTTTTCGCGACCGCAAGATTCAAAAATCCCATCATGTCAGCACTGACATGCTTCGCAAAGACCTCCTCGAAGAAAGAACGCTTATCCCCCGCGGAAATACGCGGATGAGTGATGATACTATGACACTGTTCATCCTCCAAAACGTCCTTAACAAAAAGGGCTTGGTCGAGGCTTTCGTTCAACACTCCGCGTTCAAGCGATAAATCAAATATCGCCGTCGCGTAACGACTACTTAGTTGTGCCACGCTATTTCCTCCAACTCCGCCATTGTCTCATTAAACAACTGTTCATGTGCTTCCGCATCCATCGTGCGGCTCAGAAACTTTGTCACCATCAGGGATGAAGCGTCAATAATATGCTGCTTCATCTCACTTTTCGCGCGCTCTTTTTCAAGCTCAATATCTTTCTCCGCGCGTGCTTTCAAAGTTGCCGCCTCGGTATGGGCTTCCGCAATGCGCTCCTTGCTCCTGTCTTCCGCCTGCCTTCTTGCAGTGTCAAGGATTTCGACCTTTTCTTGCTCGACATCCTTCATCTTCTGCTCGTATTCCGCCTTCAGCTGCAAGGCATCCGTCTTGCTCTTTTCAGCTTCACGGACTTCTCCGTCAATACGGTCTCGCCTGTTTTTGAGAACATTAAGCACAGGCTTGTAAAGCAGCTTCGACAAGATAAACGCAAGTATTACCGCATTAATAAGCACCCAAGCCATCTGAATCAATGCTTGCTGGTCTATGGCAAACAAACGGCCGTCAGGTACGTTTTGTAACAAAAAGAATAGGTCCACTTAAACCAACTCCTTACCCATGGGCTAAAATTACATCGCTGCTACATAAATGCCCACAAGTGGGTTGGCAAACAACAAGATAATTGCAATCAGAAGACCATAAATACCGGATGTCTCAGCCATAGCAAGACCGATAAACATGGTGCTTGTGATGTTACCGCGTGCTTCCGGTTGGCGCGCAATCGACTCAATCGCCTTTGCCGCAACGTTACCTTGACCAATTGTGGTGAAAATACCGTTAAGAAGTGCAACGGCAGCCGCCATCTGGCCCATAGCCAAAATAAATGCTAATGATGTTACTTCACTCATTGTAATTCCTCCTAAATAAGATTATATTCACACCCGCGTTTATTCACGGTCATATGACGTTATTCAGATGTTCCCGCTGCCGCCCCAATAAACGAGAGGCCAAGCACGGTAAATATGTAAGCTTGCAGAGCGCCCATGGCCAAATCAAAGTACGCGTGCAGCGGCACAGGAACGCCAATCCGCACAAACCACGGTGCCATGTTATACAGAAGCCCCATCAAAATCATACCTGCGAGGATATTACCGAAAAGACGGAAGCTGAGCGAAACAGGCTTCGCGATTTCACCGATAATATTGAGCGGCAGGAAGATGAATGAAGGAGTTACCAAACTCTTTAGATGTTCCTTTGTGTTGTACTTGAAAGCCATGGCTTGAATAAGTAGGAATGAGACGAAAGCTAAAGGAAATGTAACCGCCCAGTCGGCAGTCGGAGGGCGGAAGAAGATACCGCCGACATTCGAAAGCAAAACGAAAGAGAAAACCATGAAGTACCAGTTTCCGAGAAAAGCCAAACGGTCGCCCGCAGCCGTCCTAACGAAACGGTCAAAAGCCTCGACCATCATCTCGACGATATTCTGAAAACCCTTAGGCGAATCGGTATATTTAATCTTGATTCTGACTATGACCGCGAACACAATAAGCACCGCCATCACAATCCACATGTTTACCATCGATTGTGTAAGCCATACCTCCATGCCGAACAGTTCAAATGCCGCGAAATTCCTTACGTTAAAATCCAAGGTATTTCCCCCTCATTATGAGATGTCTGTATTATCCTCTTTAATGATGAAGCCAAGCGAATACTTCGCCGCGTGGAACGTGAAAAGCCCTACAACCGCCCCCCACAACTCCACAAAAGGAATCACTACCGCCGCAAAAAGCGTCAGGCCGGTAAGCAGCATCCGCAGCAGATACTGCAAACGGATGAAATTCCCCGCTGCGGTCTGGTCTTCCATACCGACAGCCTTCTCGACAGCGCGTTCCAACCATACGACCTTCACTATGTTAAGCACGGTCGTAAGCAAGACACCCGCCGAAAATGTGAATGGGTTGATAACCGGATAAAAAACAGACAAAACCGCTCCGCCTATTGCCATGACCATACCGGCAACCAGCATAACCATAATCATCTTACGCACAGTAACGGATATCGCCATATATACACTAACCCTTCACATTCGTTTGGAAAAATCAATCAGAAACCTGAAAGCCGCACCCGCACCGAAAAGCGAAAACAACAACAGCATCCAAGGCGAGGTACCGAAAGTAGAATCAAGAAACCGTCCTATAAAAACGCCAATCAGCACACACACAGCAATCCCTATACCAAGTTGGCTAAGCTGCGACAGCCCGCGGATTAAATCGCTCCTTGAACCGGTATTCTTCGATGGCGGCAATTTTTCATGCGGTAATTTACCCATGATTTTTTCCCTTGACCCCTTCTACGGACAGTGTATCTCAAATTTAATTTCTTTGCAATATTGATTATCCATTATTTTTTGACAATTTTGCTTACAGTATGCCCGAAACCGCGGATAAAATTTTTGAAAAGACATCGTCTTCAGGCGCGTTTCCGTCAATAAAGCTTACAGGCATCACGTTTCCGTACAGTCGAAAAACTTCGCTGTACAGTTCGCGAACTCGTCTCATTATTTCGATTTTATCATATATTTCCACATTTTTACGCGAAGCGGAGATGCGGCGGTTACATTCTTCCGGCGGTACGTCTATGAAGATTGTCATGTCCACGGCGTCGAAGGAACGGGCGTTGTATGCGGCTATTGCTTCGATTGGCAGCTTTGTTCCTTGGAACGCCATGTTCGAGTACACGAAGCGGTCGCACAAGACATGCTGCCCTGCCGCCAACGATGGACGGATTACTTTTTCGACATGCTCCGCGCGGTCGGCGGCGAAGACCAAAGCAAGCGCGTCGGTGGAAAGCTCAATTTCGCCGAGCAACGCCTGCCTTGCTATGCTTCCGATTGCGCCGTTTGTCGGTTCGCGTGTTACGAGGCAGTTTGCGCCTTTGTTTGATAAATGTGCGCCAAGCCGCTCTATTTGCGTGGTCTTTCCACAGCCGTCTAAGCCTTCGAAAACTATGAATTTTGCCATAAGCCTCTTATAGTCTCCATTACGTATTCGGCAAACTCGCCGCAGGTGCAGCCTGTATCGCGGCCTGTCACGGTGATGCGGCGTTCTTCTGTTGTGCAGATGTCCAGCGCGCGGGCAAGCGCGTCTGCCTCCCTCTGGAAGCCGATGTGCGAAAGCAGCATGACCGAAGCCCGCATTACGCTTGCGGGGTCGGCGTATTGGGCGCGCCCCTCGTTTACCATGCGCGGCGCCGAACCGTGGATTGCTTCAAACATTGCGTAACGGCTGCCGATGTTGGCGCTTCCCGCGGTGCCTACGCCGCCTTGGAACTCCGCGGCTTCGTCCGTCAGGATGTCGCCGTACAGGTTCGGCATGACCAGAACCTGAAACTGTCCGCGCCGCTTCTCATCTATGAGCTTCGCCGCCATTATGTCGATGTACCAGTCGTCAAGCTCGATGCCCGGGTATTCCTTGGATATATTTTGAGCGATGTTCAAGAACTTGCCGTCGGTTGTCTTTACGACATTTGCCTTTGTGACAGCGGTTACGCGTGTTTTTCCGTTTTGTTTAGCATATTCAAATGCCGCGCGGATAATGCGCTCGCTGCCCTGCGTTGTTGTGATGGTGAAATCTACGGCAAGGTCGTCGGAAATGTCAAACCCTTTGCTGCCGACCGCGTAAGCGCCTTCGGTGTTTTCGCGGAAGAAAGTCCAGTCGATTCCCTTCTCTGGAACGCGCACAGGGCGCACGTTTGCGAACAGGTCGAGGGCTTTGCGCATGGCTACGTTTGCGCTTTCGACATTCGGCCACGGGTCGCCTGCCTGCGGGGTTGTTGTCGGCCCTTTTAGGATTACGTGGCATTCTTTCAGCTGTTCAAGTATGTCGTCGGGGATGGCTTTTTGCAGCTCTGCGCGGTTCTCGATGGTCAGTCCTTCGATGTCGCGGAATTCCACACGTTCTCCTGCGTCTTTCAGCAAAAATTCTAGCACGTTCCGCGCAGCTTGCGTAATCATCGGCCCTATACCGTCGCCGCCTACTACGCCGATTACGATTTTATCGAGGCCAGAAAAATCAAGCGGCTCGGCGCTCT
>Ga0209755_10005263_pt1 | contig 14790 bp, 5 predicted proteins | sample TergutCo191P1_FD_187301 | JGI IMG/M metagenome (GOLD analysis project Ga0209755, IMG submission 187301) | Cornitermes sp. P1 segment gut microbial communities from Petit-Saut dam, French Guiana - Co191P1 (SPAdes) (version 2) | ecosystem: Host-associated > Arthropoda: Insects > Digestive system >... | reverse complement strand
CTGCGTCAAGACCCACAAGCAGAAAACCGGCTCGAAACTCCCGCTTTCGAGGATCATGTTCGGTTGTCTGCTGGATTGCCAGAAGCTGGTTGACGTCCTGAAGTCAGCCGAAAATTGATTTCCGTGGCGGGGCTGTCAGCCTGGGCTGGGTTTGATTTAAGGCATCCGGACCTTGACTTCCAGAGCGAACTGGGCTCATGTAAGCGCAGGCGGCTCTCACACCACAGCCGTCAGAACGTCTGGCTCACTCTGGGCCTGGGGAGCCAATGGGCATGGCCAGCTTGGCGACGGCGCAACAGCGCAGCGCAACACTCCCCAGCTAATTTCGCCGTAGGCCAAAGCGCAAAAGGCAAAAAGCGCTGCCCGCGAAGCAATGGCATTCGCGGGCAGCCTTTTTTGCAAGCTTTTTCAGCGGAATAACGATCCCGCGCCAGCGCCGCTTCCCGCCTGCGCAAGCTCGAGCGCTTCTTGCTGCAAAAAACCAACAGGGCCCTTCGCAGAACTTTAGTTCGCCGAGCCCCAGCTCGCAGGCTACCTTCCACCCGCCGCACCGAACCGGTACCATAAGCCATGCCCGATTTGCCAGCATCGTTTCATCCGCTCATTCGCGACTGGTTTGTCGAGACCTACGGGAAGCCCACGGCGGTGCAGGCGCAGGCCTGGCCGCTCATCGAGCAGGGGCGGAACGTGCTGGCGCTGGCGCCGACGGGCAGCGGGAAGACGCTCACGGCGTTTATGTCGGCGATTTCGCGCTTTTGCCCGAGCGCTGCGGGCGACGCGGCGTATCCGGCGGACAGGCTTGCGGCGCTGTACGTTTCGCCGCTGAAGGCGCTGAACGAGGACATTCGGCGCAATTTGCTGAAGCCGCTGGAGGCGATTCGCGCGAGGTTTGAGGCGGCGGGGCTTTCCTTTCCGGCCGTTCGCGTCGAGACGCGCTCGGGGGACACGCCGCAGTCCGAGCGGCGGCGCTTTCTTTTGCGCCCGCCTTCGATTCTGGCGCTCACGCCGGAAAGCCTGGCGATTCTTTTGCTGAACCCAAAAGGCAGGCAGGCGCTGTCCACCGTGCGCTACCTGATCCTGGACGAAATCCACGCGGTGCTGGGGAACAAGCGCGGGTCGTACCTTTCCTGCCAAATCGACAGGCTGGCGATGGTCGCGGGGGAGTTTCAGCGGATTAGCCTTTCCGCGACGGTGCGCCCGCCGGAAAGCGCTGCGGCTTTTGTCGCGGGGCTGGCGCCGGACGGACAGCCGCGGCCCATCAGCATCGTAGCGCCGGCAAACCCTCGGGACAAGCAAATCGAGCTTGTCATAGATTTTTGCGAGAATTCGCGCGGCGAAGACGAAGGCGAGGCGGACAGGCAAGCCAAGTGCGGCAGGCGCTACGGAGCGCTCATCGGATATATTTTGAGCAGGATTAGCGCAAATTCGACGCTGCTTGTGTTTACCGATTCGCGGCGGCGCGCGGAGAGGATTAGCTATTGCATCAATCAGGAAGCGGCGGACCTTGGCCTTGGCCTGGGCATGGGCGGCGCTGTTTCCTTCGCGCATCACGGCTCGCTTTCCAAGGATCTGCGGCAAAGCGTGGAGCGGCGGCTGGCTGCGGGGCAGCTTCCCTGCGTGGTCGCCACCGCGTCGCTGGAGCTGGGCATAGATATTGGCAGCGTTGACGAAGTGCTGCTGGCGGGAAGCCCGGGCAGCGTGGCGCAGGCCTTGCAGCGGATCGGGCGGTCGGGGCACAGTGTCGGCAAGGTGAGCCGCGGCAGGCTTTTTCCCTTTCACGGGATGGACCTGCTGCTGGGCGCCGCGCTAAAAAGCGCCGTCGAGGATCGCGACATCGAGGAAGTCCGCCCCATCGAAAACCCGCTAGACATACTGGCGCAAATCATCGTCGCGCTTTGCGCCGAGAAAGCATGGGATGCCGACGAGCTTTACGCGACGCTGCGCGGGTTCTACGCTTTCAGAAGCCTTCACAGGGAATCCTACAACCGCGTGCTGCGAATGCTGGCAGGCTGCGGAAAAAGCGGGCGCTTGCGCGAAATAAAGCCGCGCATTCGGCTGGACGGCATAAGCGGGGAGGCCAGCGGCCTTGACGGAAACCTTCTGCTGCTGTACTCGTCCGGGGGCGTTATCGCAAACCGCGGATTGTATTCAATGCGATTTGCAAGCCACGAGGCCGGCAGCGCCGATAACGCCGGCATAAAAATCGGCGAGCTGGACGAGGAATTTGTTTGGGAGCGGCGCGTGGGAGATCGCTTCAGCTTTGGCGGGAAGGGCTGGCAGATCACGGGCATCGGCGCTGAGGCCGTGGAAGTGCTAGCGCTGGAAAAAGCCGACGCGTTCATGCCTTTCTGGAGGGCCGACACGTTTTTTCGCAGCGCAAAGATCTCGAGCCGCGTGCTGGCGCTTCTGGATCGCCACAGCACGGCAAACCCCGAAGGCCCGCCATCATCCCTCCCCCCTCCCCCCTCCCCCCATGGCAAAGCCGGCGCGATCGAGGGTGGCGACTCCTCGCATGAAGCGGCGCTTGCGCTGTTTCTGGATACCCAGCGCCTTGCGCAGGGGAGCGTCCCGCTGTCAGGAAGCACAAACATCACTGTGGAAATTATCGACAGCCTGGAAAACGGCGGCGATTTTTACACGGCGGTGGTTCACAGCTTCAGGGGGGGGGCGGTGAACTACCCGCTTTCGCTAGCGCTGTCCGGCGAGCTGGAAGAAGCGCTGCAAATCAGGGTGGAAACATTTTCCAACGACGACGCGATACTTTTTCTGCTCCCGCGGCGCACCATGGCAGGCGGCATTCTTGAAACGGGAAAAATGATTAGCCGCGCATTTGCGGCGCTCGGCGCTCTTGATGGCGCCGTCAAGGGCGCCGCTACGGGCGCGGCGTCAGGCATGAGCCGCGGGGAGAGACTGTTCAGGAATTGGCTGGAAACTTCCGGCGTTTTCGGCGCAAATTTTCGCGAGGCCGCGGAGCGAAGCCTGCTGCTCCCAAAGGCCGGCTTCGGGAAGCGCACCCCGCTGTGGATAATGCGCCAGCGCTCAAAACGGCTCTTCGACGCCGTTTCCCGCGAGGGCGATTTCCCCGTCACCGCGGAAGCGTGGCGAAGCTGCCTGGTCGATACATTCGACATGGAGGGCTTTCGCGATTTGCTTAGCGCCGTAAGCGACGGCAGCATTGCGCTGTCGTTTTTTGCAAGCAAAACCCCCAGCCCTTTTTCGCGGGACGTGGTGTGGCGGGAAACCAACACGCTGCTGTACGAGACCGACGAGCAAACAGGCTCTGCGGCCGGCGGGGGAGGGGGGGGGAGAAGCGCAACTCTTTCGGACAAGGTGATTCAGGAAGCGCTGGGAGACGCGGCGCTGCGGCCGGCGCTGAAGCCGGAGCTGGTCGAGGACTTTGCCAAGCGGCTGCGCAGGGAGGCGCCGGGCTGGGCGCCGGAGGACGCGGCGTCCCTTTGCGAATGGGTCAAGGAGCGAATCGCGATTCCCATCGACGAATGGGAAACCCTGCTCGCATCCATGCTGGCAGAAGCGCGCTTCGACGGCTCGGATCCGTACATTGACGCGCGGATAAAAAAAATCCAGCGCAGCGGCGCGGGCATTGCCGCGATCGTTCACAAGGAATGGGAGACAGCCTGGCAAAACGAAGCGCTAACCCTGCTGGGGCCTTGGCTGCGCTACGAAGGCCCCGTTTCCATTTCGCGCATTGCGGAAGTTTTCGGCGCTGGCGCTGCCGATGCCGAAGACGCGGCAAGCGCCCTAGCCGAAGTCGGCGAGGCGATCTTGGACGTGGCGCTTGAAGCCGCGCCGAGCGCTTTCGTCTGCGACCGCGAAAACCTAGAAATGCTGCTGCGCCTTTCGCGCAGAAAAGCGCGGCCCGAAATCAAGGAACGGCCCGCCTCCGCGCTTTTTCCATTTCTGGCTCTGCGCCAAGGGCTCGACGCTGCCAGCGCAATTGCGGCCAGCGGCGCAGCCGACAGGGCAGCCAGCAGCGACGCTGCTAGCGCAGCCTTTCTGAAAAAACTTAGCGCCTGCGCGGCTGCCGCAAAATTATGGGAAACCGAGCTCTGCCCGGCGCGCTGCGGCAGCTACGCGCCGGAAATGCTCGACCGCGAAATACGGGAAGGCGGCATGATCTGGTACGGCGCTGGAAAAGAGCGAATCGGCCTGTGCATGGCCGACGACTTAGACCTGGTTCTTTCGGACACAGAACGCAAGCCCAAGCGCGCCGCCGGCTCGAAAACAGCGCCGCCCGCGAGGGTGCCGCCCGCGAGGGCGCGGCATGTCAATGCGCTGCATGCCAATGCGCAGCCCTCTAGGGCACCGCCTGCCGAGGCGCCACCCCCCAAAGCCCTGCCTGCCGAGGCGGCGCTTGTCGCAGAGGCTTTCGCAAAGGCGATAGGCGCCGGCTTTTTTGACAGGCCGCGCGATTTCTGGGAGATACGGGAGAAAGCCGCAGAATTGCTCGCAGAAAACGCGGCGGCGGCGCAGGCACAGCGCACCGGCGCTGTTGGCAACAACGCCAGCGGCAACGCTGGCAGCCGCGCAAGTAGCGGCGCAAGCAGCGGCGCAAATGGCAGCGGCGAGCCTCGCGGCGGCGCCAGCCACAAGGCCTGCGCGGAAGCGCTTTGGGGCGCAGTTTGGCAGGGGCAGCTTTCCGCGGATTCCTTTGAGCCGATTCGAAGGGGCGTTGAAAACGGCTTTGCGCCAAAAGAAACGGAAAGCGCTGAACGCGGCGCGGGGGCGGCGGGGGCAGCGCCAATGGCGGCGTCTTTCGCGCCGCGCCTTCCCCGCATTCCGCGCGCCTTGCGCAATCGCTGGAAGGATGGCGCTCCTGTTCGCGGCGCCTGGTTTTCCCTGGCCCTTGATTATCGCGGCGAGGACAGTGGGGCGGGCGAAAGCGCCGGGGATGCGCTGCCGTTTGAGATGGAGTGCCGAAACCGCAGCCGGGTTCGCCTGCTGCTGGCGCGATGGGGCATTCTGTGCCGCCCGCTTTTCGAGAACGAATCCGCGCCGTTTTCGTGGTCTGGCCTTTTGCCAACAATGCGCCGCATGGAGCTTGCCGGCGAGCTGGTCGCGGGCCGTTTTTTCGCGGGCATCAACTCCCTGCAATTCGCATCCCCGGCCATCGCCGCGGAGCTGGAAAAAGCGGACGCCTTCGGCGGCATTTACTGGATGAACGCCGCAGACCCGGCCAGCCTCGCGGGCCTCGGCATCGAAGGCCTCGACCGGCGCATCCCCAGCAGGCTGCCGACTAATCGCCTTTATTTCCGCGGCGCGCAGCTTATCGCCGTCAGCAAAAGAAACGGCCGGGAAATGCAAATCTTCATTGCCCCGGACGACCCCGACATCGCCGCGCTAATCGAGCTTTTCAAAGCGCCCCGCGCCAGAAAAGCCATGCCGGAGAAAAAAATCCTCGTCGAAAAAATCAGCGGCGCTGGCGCCGATGCCGGCGGCGCCGATGCCGGCAGCGCCGACGCGGCGAAAAGCGATTATGCCGGCATCTTTCGCGCTGCCGGTTTTTTGCCCGACAGGGGGAGGCTGTGTTTTTGGTGACAGATGGCATGATGTAAATTGTTTGGAAAAATTGCTGCGCTGGTTTGACGGGCCTGCGAGCTGGCAGCAAGCTGAAACGTGGCGTGAAGGTACGGGCGAAAACGCGGCACGTCCCTCGATCGACGGATTAATTTCGGCAGGCCGCCGCAGGGGCTTTTGTTCTTCCGCGCTTCAGGCTGGATGCAGAGCGCGGCAACTGGGCGAGCCTTTTTCCCGCGCCGCGCGCAACCCCGCCCTTCAGGGTGGGGCTGGTGGTTTTGCAAGCGCGGCGAACCTCAACTATAATTGAACTATGAGGCATGTCATCACGCTGGTACTTTTTTGCGCCGCCCTGGTTCTCTTGCCGACTCTGGCAGCGCCGGAAAGCGCCCAGGACAATGCCGCAGACCTTGCCGTCGGCGCTGCCCTGAACAACGATCCCGCAGCGCAGGCCTTGCCCGCAGGAGCGGAAGCGCCGGGCGCCGCCCTGAACAGCGAGCCCGCAGCGCAGGCCTTGCCCGCTGGGGCGGGAGCGCCGGGCGCCGCCCTGAACGACGATCCCGCAGCGCAGGCCTTGCCCGCTGGGGCGGAAGCGCCGGGCGCTGCCCTGAGCGGCGAGCCAGCAGCGCAGGCCTTGCCCGCAGGGGCGGGAGAGCCGGGCGCTGCCCTGAACGGCGAGCCCGTAGCGCAGGCCTTGCCCGCTGGGGCGGGAGAGTCGGGCGCTGCCCTGAACGGCGAGCCCGCAGCGCAGGCCTTGCCGGCGGGGGCGGAAGCGCTGGCGGGGCATGGTGCGGGCGAGTATCATTTTGGCCTTTTTGCCAGGGTGGGCATTACGGTGGCGATAGTTGCGGCGCAGGCGCTGCTTATTTGGCTTATTTGGGCGAGGTTTTTCAAGTTTCTGGCCGACAGAATTGCCGAGTCGTGCAGGCGCAAGATCAAGCCGCTCACCATACGCAAGCTAAAGCTGCTCAGCGCCGCGCAGGTCATTAACCTTATCAGGTTTGGCATCAACGCGGTTAAGTACCTGCTGACGGCGCTGCTGCTTTACATTACGCTGCCGATTGTTTTCAGCATGTTTTCCGCGACCAGGCGCCTTGCGGACAGGCTTTTTGGCTACATCCTGCATCCCCTGCGCGACATTCTTTCCAATACCATTGGCTACATCCCAAACCTGATTACCATCGCCATCATCGTCACCGTCACGCGCTACGTGCTGAGAGGGCTGAAATTTTTCGCCGGCCAAATCGAAAAGGGCAAGCTGGTGCTGCCGAATTTTTACGCGGACTGGGCAAAGCCGACGTACAAAATCCTGCAAGTGCTGCTGTGGGCTTTTACCCTCGCGATTGTGTACCCGTACCTTCCCGGCTCCGACTCCAGGGTGTTTCAGGGCGTTTCGGTTTTTGTCGGCATTGTTTTTTCGCTCGGATCGTCCAGCGCGATCGGGAACCTGGTGGCGGGGCTGGTGATCACTTACATGCGCCCCTTCAAAATCGGCGACCGAATTCGCATTAACGACACTGTCGGCTTTGTCGTGGAAAAGCACATGATGGTGGTGCGCATCCGAACCCACAAAAACGAGTACGTCACCTTCCCCAACATGCTCCTCCTGAACTCCAGCGTCACCAACTACAACACCTCGTCCGACGAAAATTCCGAGGGGCTGATCCTGCACACGGAAGTCAGCGCCGGCTACGCCACGCCATGGCAGGCCATTCACGAAATTTTGATAAGCGCGGCGCTGGCGACGGATCATGTGCAGAAAAACCCCATGCCATTCGTGCTGCAAACCGGCTTCGACGACTTTTGCGCGCGCTACCAAATCAACTGCTACACGAAGGAAATTGACAAGGTTCCCGCGGTTTACACGGCGCTCAACGAAAACATCCAAAGCGCTTTCCGGGAGGCCGGCATCGACATGACCAGCGCTCATCAGTACAGGATCGCGTCGGACAAAAGCGGCGACTGAAAAGGCCGGCGGGGCTCGCTATTTGCTCAGGTAGCGCTTGAGCACTTCCAGCATGGTCACGAGGTGCAGCGGCTTGCCGAGGTGGGCGTTCATGCCGGCTTCCAGGCATTTGTCAACGTCTTCCTTGAAAACGTTTGCCGTCATGGCGATGATGGGAATTTTCTTGGCCCACTGCAGATCCATTGCGCGGATGAGCTGCGTGGCGTCGTAGCCGTCCAGGATGGGCATGTTGACGTCCATGAAGATAATGTCGTACCTTTCCGGCGCCATCTCGAACATCTTGAACGCGTCAACGCCGTTTTCGGCGCAGTCGATGGTCAGGCGGGTCGGCTCCAGCATCGTCATCACGATTTCGCGGTTGATTTCGACGTCTTCGGCCAGCAGCAGGCGCTTGCCCTTGAAGTCCGCCCTTTCCTCGCCGGGAGCGCTGCCAGCCGGCATCGGGAGGTAGAAGCCCTCGTCCAGGTTGCTTTCCGTTCCCTGCGGCAGCGCAAAACGCACGGTGAAGCTGAAAGTGGCGCCCTTGCCCAGATCCGACTCAATCCACATCCGGCCGTCCATCAGCTCCACGATGTGCTTCGAAATGGCCAGGCCCAGGCCGGTGCCGCCGTACTCGCGCGTTGTGTTAATCTCCGCCTGCGTGAACGGCGCAAACAGCCGCGCCTGCTGCTCCTGGCTTATGCCAATGCCTTTGTCAATAACGTCGAAGCGCAGCGTGCAGCTATCGTCCGTGAGGGAGAGCTGCCGCACGCCCATCCGAATGTCGCCTTTTTCAGGCGTAAACTTCACCGCGTTGGAAAGCAGGTTTGTCAGCACCTGCGTCAGGCGCTGATCGTCGCCGAGCATGACGGCCGGAATGCCAGGGTCGATGTCCGTCGAAAACTGCTGGCTCTTCTCCTCCAAAAGGAAATGGCTCACGGCCAGCACTTTTTGCAAAGTGCCCTCCAGGGTGAACGGCTCGCGCACCAGGAACAGCTTGCCCGCCTCGATTTTCGACATGTCCAGCACGTCGTTGATTATGCCGAGCAGGTGGTTGGAGGCCGTCTCGATTTTTTCGAATGCGTAGTCCTTGCGCTCAACGTCCCAAGTGCTCTTGCCAATGGTGCTCATGCCGATGATGGCGTTCATGGGCGTGCGGATTTCGTGGGACATGGTGGCCAGGAAGTTGCTCTTGGCGAGGCTGGCCGCCTGCGCGTCATGCACCGCCACTTCCAGGCTGTCGCGCATGGTCTGAACGGTGCGGGCCAGGTCGCCCAGCTCGTCCTCCAGATCCAGGCCGAAGAGGTCGGTTTTTCCGGTGGCGCTGGCAGCCGCGGCGGCGCTTTGGGTCAGCTTGTCCAGGGGGACCAGAACGACGCGGCGCACCAGAGTGCCGCCGATCACCACGGAAAGGATCAGCACGAGAAAAGCGCTGGCAATCAGCGGCATGTAGCGCCCGCCGTAAAAAACGCTGAGGTGGTTAGAAAGCACCACCACCGACCAGTCCGTCCCCAAAATCGGCGCAATGCTGCCATAGCGGTAAACCCCGTTGATCAGGCGCGTGGCGTCGAAAAAAGGCACGCCGGGCATGAAAACGCCGTCTGTCAAGAACTGCAGGTGGCTCTCGATGCGGCTGGCCAGCGCCGGGTTCTGCGCCGCCTCGATCAAAACCGGCGATTCAGGAAAGCCGAACGCGGCGCTGTCCGCGCGCACTGCGCCGTGGCGGTCGATGATGTAGCCCCGAATGTATTCCGTGTCAAAGTCGGAAAAAAGCGCGTTGAAAAGCCCCTCGAAATAGAAGCCAACGGTGACGACCCCCACGAAGCGCTCCTGGTAATACACCCTGTGGTTGAGCCAGACGCTGGCGTCCTGCACCAGCCTGTCGTACTGGATGTTGAGGATAAACAGCGACTCAGCGTCCCTGGTGTCCAGGAACCACTGGGCGGCGGGGACGTAGAGGCGAACGCGGCCCCAGGGCTCAAACTGCTCATGCGTAAGGTGGGTGTAGAAAGTGTACGCCTGCATGGTGCCGTATGCGGTGAACATGAGGTACGTGTCGGGCGAGAAAACCGCGTAGCCCATGATTTCGCGGAAAGCCACGGCCCTGTACTCCGGGTTCTCGTCGTAGGCAAGCCACCTGGCTATGGTGGTGGAGCGCGAGGTTTGCAGCAGCAGCGCCAGGTGCTGGTTCATGTAGACCTGAAAAGTCGCCGCCGCCTCGATGGAGTACTGCCGCGCCAGCCGCCTGGCGGCATCGTCGGCGATGGTTCTGAAGGTTATGCCGCTGATTATCGAGAGAAAGACCATGGCCAGCGCCGGAATCGCCAAATACAGGATGCGGGCCCGAAATGCAAGCCCCTGGGTGCGCAAGCGCGGGGTAAGGTTTAGCGGGGGCTCCGTAATCACCTGAAGCAGGCTCCTTTTTTACATGAAATGGCGACGGCCAAAAGCCCGTAGGGTCAGTTTAGTGCAAAAGCCGCGCGTTTGCAAGTGGCAGCGAAAATCGGCTTTTTGGCCTGCGGCGGGCTTTCATGCCTTGGTGGCGAGCCGCAAAGCCCCGCCGGCAGCGCAGGCAGCGCCCAGGCAGGCGCGGCCCTAAAAGCCGCCCTGCCAGGCGCTCGCCTGAAAGGCGCCGCCTGCAAGCGCCGCCTTTCAGGAGCGGCCTACAGGCTCTCGCCGAAGTCCTTGCGGAACTTTTCCGCCAGCTTTTGCGGCCAGTCGGTGAGCGGCTGGAGCCTGCCGAAGAAGAAGCGCAGGATTTTCGGCTCGAACGTGAACTTAAGGCCGCCGATCAGCCGGCGGTTTTCGTGAAGCCACGTAAGCCTGTCCGCGACGTACTTGATCTGCGACAGCGTGAAAACGCGCTTCGGCACCGCTAGGCGCAAAAGCTCCATTTCGGCGATGCGCTCGCTGCCGTCGGCCTGCCTGTCCTCGCTCAGGGTTCCGCGCTCCATCCCGCGGACGCCGCCGGCAATGTACGCCGCCACCGCCAGCGCTCCCGCCCGGTACTGCTCCTTGGGCAGATGCTCGCAGAACTCCATCGCGTCAACGTGGCAGCCAAGGCCGCCGGCCGGCGTCACCACCGGGATTTGCGCCGCCTGCAGCTCCCTTGCCAGCGCCTCGACAAACATCGGCGTCTGCTCGATGACCCCCATGTCCAGGCTTTCGCGCAGCCCCACCGCCAGCGCTTCCATCTCGCGCACCGACATGCCGCCGTAGGTGATGAAGCCCTCGTAAAGCGGCACCAGCGCCAGCATCGCGTTGTACAGGTCCTCTCGCGGGGTGAAAATCCCGCCGCCGCGAACGCAGCCCAGCTTGCGCGCCGAGAAATACGTGACGTCAAACAGCGAGCCCAGCTCCAGCGTTATCTCGCCCAGCGGCTTGCCCGCGAATTCCTTCTCGCGCGTTTTGATGAAGTACAGGTTGTCCGACAGCAGCGACGCGTCGAACACCGTGAGAATCCCGGCGCCCTTGGCGATTTTCACCGCCTCGCGCATGTTCGCCACCGAAACGGGCTGGCCGCCGATAAGGTTCGTCCCCGCCTCGATCCGCAGGAACGCGACGTTTTCGGCGCCGGCGGCCTTAATCTCCGAGCGCAAAAGCTCCAGATCCAGGTCGCCCTTGAACGGCAGGTCGCTTTTGACCTTTAGCCCCTCTTTCTTGACGATCTCGGCCACCTTCCCGCCGTTGCGCACGATGTGCGCCCTGGTCGTGGTGAAGTGGTAGTTCATGATCGCGGTCTGGCCCGGCTTGACGAAAGTTTGGCTGATGATGTTCTCGCAGGCGCGGCCCTGATGCGCCGGCAGAAAATGCACGTTGCCGAAAACCTCGCGAATCGCGGCCTCCAGCCTGTAGAACGTCTCCGAGCCCGCGTACGAGTCGTCGGCGCACATCATGGCCGCGTACTGCTCCTGGCTCATGGCGTTCACGCCGCTGTCGGTGAGCATGTCGAGGAAAACGTCGCGGTTTTTGAGGAGGAACGTGTTGTTCCCGGCTTCCTGCGATGCCTTCACCCGATCTTCCACGGGCAAAAGGTTCAGCCGCTGAACCATGCGGACTTTGTGCATTTCCAGGGGGATGCACTCCCCGCTCCTGAACTGAATCGGCATACCTGCCTCCCTTCCGGCGCGGGAGGCAAATGCATAGATTTCCCCCGCGCAAATGATTTGCAGGGGACGAAATTTCGAAAAGCGCCAACCGGCCGCTTCCCGCTTCCGCGGTACCACCCCAATTGCATCGCGCATCGCAGGCGCTCCGGGCGCGACTCGCCCGGGCGCCGGCTTCGGCGCAATGCCGCTCAGCCAGGCCTAACAGCCCTTTCCCTGTAACGGGAGAACCCGTATCCCCCTAATAGAGCCGCGCCGCGCCGGCTTTTTCAGGAAATCCGCTCCGGAGTGTATTTACATACCCGCCTTGCATGCGCTCGCACCGACCGCGCACTCTCTCAAGCAACCCGCGCGGGAAGCGAGCCGAAGCGCCGCTCCCCAAGGTATCTTTCTCTCCATCACAGCGTTGTCTGGCTCCATTATCCAAATGCTCAGGATAATGTCAAGCGCCCCCCAAGGCGCCTCTGGCCGCCGGCGCCCGCCGGGTCGCGGCGGCTGCCATCGGCGCCCGCCATTGGCGCCCGCCATTGGCGCCCGCCATCGGCGCCCGCCATCGGCGCTCGCTGCCCGGCCTTGCATTGGTTGATTTTTCCGGCGGACACGCCTAACATAAAGGCATGGCGGTTCCGGCGCGAAAAGAGCGCAAGCACAGGCAGGCAAGCAAAAAAGCCGCGGCGCCGATCATTTCCGCCGCGGTTTTTGCGTCGGTGGCGCTGCTCCACTTTCTCGGCGCCTTTGGCTACCTGGAAAACAGGTCCTACGATTTGCGGGTCAGGTTTTTCGCGCCTTTCCTGCGGGCCTCGCCCGAAATCGCGGTCGTCCTGATAGATCAGGCCAGCATCGACTGGGCGCTGCGGGAGAGGGGCTGGGGCTGGCCATGGCCGCGCGAGGCCTACGCCCAAATGCTGGGGCATTTCGGCGCCGCCGCTTCCGTCACTTTCGATATCCTTTTTTCCGAGCCCTCCGTTCACCGGAATGAGGACGACGAGGCTTTTGCCCGCGCCGCCGAGGAGCATGGCAGGGTCGCGCAGGGCGTTTTCTTTTCCAGCCGCGCAGGCAGCGCCGGCTCCTGGCCGCCTGAATTGGCAGCGCCGCTTTTCGAGCCTTCCGGCTTTGGCGGCGCTCTGGAGCGCTTCGGGCAGGGCGGGCGCGCCAGGGGCGGCGCCATAGGCGGCGCCGCGACGAGCGGCGCTTTGATCGGGGCGCAGTTTCCAGTCCCGGCGCTTAGGGATTCGGCCGCGGCGCTTGGCTCGCTTACCGGCATACCGGATTCCGACGGCGTAATCAGGCGCATGCGGCTTTTTACCCTTTTCGACGGCCGCGCCGTGCCGGGGCTTGCGGCAGCGCCGCTGCTGATTTCAGGGCATGCCGCCGGCGTCAGCCTCGACCCGCAAAGCCGCGCTCTCCGAGGCCGCGCCCTTAGAGGCGGCGCCCTTAGAGGCGGCGCCCTTCGGAGCGGCACTCTCCGAAACGGCGCCATGCAGTGGGGCGATTTTTCCATCCCGGTTGGCAGGGACGGCTCAAGCATCCTGCGCTTCCGGGGCGACCTGAGCCGCTACTTTCCCTTTTCCGCAAAGGACATTCTGGCGAGCCGCGAGCTTTATCTGCTCGGCGAGGAGCCCCCCCTCCCCCCCGGGGACTTTTGCGGCGCCCATGTGTTCGTCGGCCTTTTCGCGCCTGGCCTTTTCGATATTTTCAGCACGCCCATCTCCGCGGTGTATCCGGGCATGGGCGTGCATGTTACCATGCTTGACAACATTTTGCAGGGCGATTTTGTCAGGGAAAGCGGCGCTCTCGCCAGCATGCTGATTCTTCTGGCCGCCGTGGCGCTGACGGCGCTGCTCTGCCTGTTTTCCCGGCGGGTGCTGCTGACGGCGATCGGCGCCGGCCTCGCGCTGGCGCTCGTCGTTGCCGGCTCTTTCGCCGCCTACTATTGGCTTCATCTCTGGGCGCCAATGATAACGTTTGCGGCGGGAATCGCCGCCGCGTTCGTCAGCGCCACGCTGTTCAGCTACGCCACCGAGGGCAGCCAGAGGCGCTTCATCAAAACGGCCTTCAGCCAGTACCTTTCGCCAAAGGTCATCGAGAGGATTATCGCCGACCCGTCGCAGCTCAGGCTGGGCGGCGAAAAAACCGAGATGACGGCCATCTTCACGGACGTTCGCGCTTTTTCCACGATTGCCGAGGCCCTGCGCGATCCGCAAAAGCTGGTGGAGCTGCTCAACCACTACCTCACGCGGATGAGCGACATCATCCTTGAAAACCGGGGAACCATCGACAAGTACGAGGGCGACGCGATAATCGCGTTTTTCGGCGCTCCCGTTCACATGGCCAATCACGCCAGCCTGGCCTGCCGCTCGGCGGTGCAAATGAAAAAGGCCGAGGCCGACGTAAACCGCGAGGCCATCGAGCAGGGCCTTATCACCGCGGAAGTGCTGGAAGCGCTGGCAAAAAAAGGAGCGCTGCAAAGCGCGCCGCCGCTGCCATGCCCGCTTTTCACCCGGCTCGGGATCAATTCCGGGGAGATGGTCGTGGGCAACATGGGAACGCCCAGCAAAATGAACTACACGATTATGGGCAACGCCGTTAACCTCGCCGCCAGGCTCGAAGGCGCAAACAAGGCCTACGACACCGGCGGCATACTGATAAGCGAGCACACCAGGGCGCAAATCGGCGACGAGTTTGTCCTGCGCCCGCTCAGCCGCGTCAGGGTGGTCGGGATCAGCGCGCCTCTGCGGCTCTACGAGCTTTTGGACATCAGGCAGGGCGCAGATCCCGGCTTGCTGGAGATGGCGGAAAGCTGGGAGCGCGGCCTAGCCATGTACGAGCGGAAAAACTTCAGCGGCGCCGGCGCCGTCTTTCTCGAGGCGCTCAGGCGCAGCAGCGCCGATCTCGTCGCAAAAAAATACTGCGCCCGCTGCGCTGCGCATCTCGCCTCGCCCCCCGACGACAAGTCGTGGGACAATGGCGTTGACAATCTCACTGAAAAATGACGCCTCGAACGGCGGCAAATGGCGCCGCCACAAATGGCGCCGCCTTTGGCTGCCCTTGCGCCGGCGTTTTGCGCCGCATTAACCCCGCCTTTGGCGCCGGCGCGTCACCTGCTGTTTGCGGCAAAGCGCGCTCGCCTGTGCGAGCCGGTGTCGGCTGCCCTGTGCGCCCTAATTGCGCTGTCAATGTTCCTGATGCGATCGGCGGGGGGGG
>Ga0209755_10005262_pt1 | contig 14791 bp, 10 predicted proteins | sample TergutCo191P1_FD_187301 | JGI IMG/M metagenome (GOLD analysis project Ga0209755, IMG submission 187301) | Cornitermes sp. P1 segment gut microbial communities from Petit-Saut dam, French Guiana - Co191P1 (SPAdes) (version 2) | ecosystem: Host-associated > Arthropoda: Insects > Digestive system... | reverse complement strand
CGTGCTTGCGAAACACCATGTTCTCGGCGGTATCAATCCGTGCCACCCTGCTGATATTTCCCGCAAGCACCACCCCAATCTTCGCAATACCCTCAGAAATCTCAACAGGCAAAGCCGCCATAAAGCAGGCCCGGCCTGCAGCGGGAACCGTGGGAACATTTGCAGGTGTGGCCATGCTCTCGAAGCCGGGTTGGCTCAGGGTGGATTCCGTGGGAGCGTCTGCGGGCGTGGCCATGCTCTCGAAGCCGGGTTGGCTCAGGGCGGATTCCGTGGGAACGTCTGCGGGCGTACCCGTTCCCTCGAAGCCAGAGTCTGCAAGCACACCCGGTTTTTCTTTCGCCGAAGAAGCGTCCCCGGCTTCGAGAACATGGCTACACTCGCAAACACTCCCCCGGTTATCGCCGTGCGCCGTGCGCACCGTGCGCACGAATGTGCAGGAGTCGAATACGTGGGTTTCTGTGTTCATTTTCGAACCTAGGGGGAAGTTTTGCTCGATTATTTTCCACTGCTCTTTCTTCGAAAGGATGCGGTTTCCATCGAGGGGTACGATGCGCACAGCGGTTCTGCGCATATTTGCCACAAGCACAAGGGAGCGAGTTTTTAGCCGTGGCAAGCCCAGTCTGTCAAAAAAATCAAAGCCGCCGGAGAATACCTCCGGCGGCAATGGAAAAAAATCATCGTTTATTTGTACGCCATTAAAAGAAACTTTTGCAAGCATGGGAAATTTCATGTCCTAAGCCCGTATTTCCTGCCCTTTTGTGACAACCGCAGGGCTTTCGGGAGAACCTACTATACGAGAGCCATTGTGCAAAATTACGCCTTTGTCCAAAATTGCGTGTTCCACAACGCAGTCGTTGCCTACGTATGTTCCCTCCATTAGTATGGAGTTTGACACGTGGGAATGCTCGCCGGTGTACACCTTGCGGAAGATTACACAGCGGTGCGCACTTCCGTTTAGGATTGCGCCGCTACCCGCAAGACAATTTACAACGTGCGCCTGATTATTGAATTTTGCGGGCGGCTCGTCTTTTGGTTTGGTTTTGATAAACGGGGACTGTATCATGAAATCGTTGCGGATTTCACGTCGCAAAAAGTCCATGTTGCAGTCGAAATAATTATGCACACTGCCCAGGTTGCGCCAGTAACCATCGTAACGATAGCCGAAAATGCGAAGGCGTTTGCGATAGCGTGAAAGCAAATCACGCACAAGGTCGTGACGGCCTTCGCTAATGATTGTCTCCACCAGCTCGATAAGTAGAGGGCGTGAAATTATATACACTCCAACGGATGCCAGGTCGGATTGCGGCTCCAGGGGTTTTTCCTCTAAATCCATTAGCCGTTCCGATGCGTCCAGCTCCATTACACCGTATTGGCGTATATCATCGCTGTCCGGCACTTGGCGATATGCGATGGTAATGTCTGCATTTTTGCGCTCGTGGTAGGCAATCATCTCGTTGTAATCCATTTTGTAAACGCAATCGCCGGAGGAAATTACAACGTAAGGCTCGTTGCTTCGGCGCAGATAGGTTAGGTTTTGGAAGATAGCATCCGCCGTGCCGCGAAACCACATAGAATTCTCGCCGCTTTGGTAGGGGCTGAAAATGAACATTCCACCCTGCTTTGTACCCAAATCCCACCATTTGCTGCTGGAAAGGTGGTCGTGCAGGGAGCGTGAATTATACTGCGTGATTACCGCAACTTTTTGTATGCCGGAATTTGTCATGTTGCTAAGGGGAAAATCTATTGCACGGTAGCAACTGCCCACAGGCAGTGCAGACGTTGCACGATTTTTTGTAAGTTCGCCCAGGCGTTCACTTTTTCCGCCTGCCAGAATTATGCCAACTGCCCTCATGCTCTCACCCCGCTTGCATTTACTTGTTTTACTATGCTTTCGCCGCTTTCCAGTACGCCGCCGGGATAATCGGACGGCTCTGTTTTGCCGAAGATTACGCAGTTTTTCCCGATTGTTACTTTGTCCGGGATGCTGGAAGACTCGCCAAAAACCGTGATGCCCGTTGTGTAAATATCTTTGCGGTGAACATTTGCAATGTTTTCACCTGCGCCAATGGTTACACCATCACCCACGGTGCAGTCTGTGTCCATTATACAGCGGTCAACAGAGGTTCCTCGCCCTATATAGCAACGCCCCATCAAAATGGAATCTTTGACTACTGCGCCGTCTTCAATTATTACATCAGGGCCGATTATGGAATTGTAAACCCGTCCCAAAACCTCGCTACCCTCTGAAATTATGCTGGCTTTAATTTCGGAGTTTGAACCGGTGTACAAGGGCGGCTGATGGTCGGAATCTGTGTAGATTTTATCGAAATGTTCGTACAGATTAAACTCCGGCACGGTTTGGATTAAATCCATATTTGCCATCCAGTACGAGTCTATTGTGCCCACGTCTTTCCAGTATCCGCTGAAAGAGTAGGCAAACAGCCGCTTGCCCTCGCCTAAAAGCATGGGCAAAATATGCTTGCCAAAGTCAGAATCGTCATGGACTTTGCTGTCACGTTCAAGCGCATCCCTAAGCAAATCCCAGCGGAAAATGTAAATTCCCATGTTAATGAGATTACTTTTTGGCTCGGGCGGTTTTTCTTCAAACTCGTAGATTCTGTCGTCTTCGTGGATATTCATTACGCCAAAACGGCTTGCCTCTTCCCATGGCACAGACAAAGCCGCAATGGATACATCGCAGTTGTTTTGCTTGTGAAAGGCAAGCATTTTCGAATAATCCATTTTGTAGATATGGTCGCCGCCCAAAATTAATACATACTCGGGGTTGTATTTGTCGATGTATTCGATATTGCGGTAGATGGCATCGGCAGTGCCGTTGTACCAGTCCCCGCTTTCGGTTTTCATGTGCGGAGAAAGTATTGTAACGCCGCCGCTGCGCCTATCCAAATCCCATGGCGTACCTATGCCAATGTGCTGGTTTAGCTGAAGTGGCTGGTACTGCGTAAGAACGCCAACGGTATCCACCCCGGAGTTTACGCAGTTTGACAGGGCAAAGTCTATGATGCGGTATTTGCCACCAAAAGGAACCGCAGGTTTTGCTTTGCTGGAGGTAAGTACCCCCAAGCGACTGCCTTGCCCGCCTGCCAACAACATGGCAATCATATTTTTTTTGCGCAAGTTGCACACCCCATTTTACAAGAATTTTGCACGGAATAATTTATGTTCCAATTATTTCATCAAATGGTCTCTTAGTCAATAGACTTCTATAAGGATATTGTGATAAATTTTTTGTGCGGGCAAAAATGAACTGGTTGGTCTCACTAACCGGTTCTGTTTGAGAGGAGCATAGTAAATGGGTGCTAAAATGCTTGGAGGGAAATGTTAAATGCGTGAGAAAATATGTTTGGATGGCGCAAAAAACGTCCATTTTGTGGGCATAGGCGGCATTAGTATGAGCGGACTTGCGGAAATTTTGCACCAAGACGGTTTTACCGTTAGCGGTTCTGACGATAATGCGTCGGATATTACCGCACGCCTTGTGAGCTTAGGCATAAAAGTAGATATCCCCAATGCGGCTGAAAATATCCGCCAGGGAACAGAGCTTATTGTGTACACCGCCGCCATAAAGCCCGATAACCCGGAAATGCAAGCGGCACGGCGGCTAAACATTCCCGTGATAGAACGTGCTGCGTTTATCGGCAAAATTCTCAAAGGCTACGACCCTGTTTGTGTGGCGGGCAGCCACGGAAAAACCACAACAACTTCTATGCTTGCGGAAATTGCCATATCTGCCGGGCTAGACCCTACAATTTCCATCGGCGGGCTTATGCTGGGTATTTCAAAGGGAATAAACTACCGCATTGGCAATTCGCCCTGCTTTTTGCTGGAGGCTTGCGAGTACAGCAACAGCTTCCATCATTGGCATCCCAAAATTGGCATAATTTTGAACCTGGATGCCGACCATCTCGATTTTTTCGGCAATTTCGATAATCTCATAGAAGCGTTTGCGAAATTTGCATCAAATATTCGCCCGGACGGCTGTTTAGTAATTCGAGAGGGAATCCCGGGCTTCCAAAAAATAACCGAAGCGGCAAATTGCGAAATAATCACGTTCGGACTTGAGTCGGATACAGCACCCGGCTTCGAGAGCATGGGCAAGCACGTAGATATGTCAACGGTATCCGCCGTGCGCCGGGCGCACTTTACGGCTTTGAATATCTCGTATGATGCGGAAAAGCCCGCCTTCGATGTTATGGACGGAGAAAATTTTCTCGCACGGGTCAAGTTATCGCTGCCGGGTGAATATAATATGTTAAATGCGCTGGCGTGCTTTGCGGCAGCAAACGCCATGGGCATTGCGCCGGATGTTACCGCCGCCGCCCTAAAGAATGCGATGGGGGCAAAGCGACGTTTCGAGTTTAAGGGCGAGTACAACGGTGCAAACATCATCGACGACTATGCGCACCATCCCACAGAGATAGCAGCCTGCCTAGCCGCCGCCAGGCGGGTGCGACCCGCGGCGATAACCGGGGAACAATCCACGGGCGTACCCGTTCTCTCGAAGCCGGAGGGGGCTTTGCCTGCGGCCGCCAGGCGGGTGCGACCCGCAACGATAACCGGGGAACAATCCACGGGCGTACCCGTTCTCTCGAAGCCGGAGGGGGTTTTGCCTGCGACCGCCAGGCGGGTGCGACCTGCGGCGATAACCGGGGAAGCATCTGCAAGTGTACCCGTTCTCTCGAAGCCGGAGCGGGCTTTGTCTGCGGATACATCATCCCGGAATGACGAGGGTGTACCCGGCAAAATCATTTGCGTTTTCCAGCCCCATACCTACACACGCACAAAAAATTTGTTGCAAGAATTTTCGGAAGCATTTTCAGACGCAGACAAAATAATTTTACTCCCAATTTACGCCGCAAGAGAGCCTTTTGACCCCGAAATCTCCTCCGAAATGCTTGCCGAAAAACTCAAATCGAACAATAAAGATGTAATATCTGCCAAAAATTTCAACGAAGCGAAAAACCACTTGCAAAAATTAATCCACCCCGGCGACCTTGTAATAACCATGGGTGCAGGGGACGTGTGGAAAATTGGCGAAAATTTACAACCCTAAAAGTTTTCCACATTATCCACAGTATGCGATGGATAGCGGCGTTGCCCGTGTCAAGCCCCAAATTGTTTTGTGTTTATGCGGGTTGCGTGAAAAAAGCCCGTAATTCAGGGCAAAATTAGCATTGTAAAAATTTTTATGTTACGAAATTGTTAAGTTATTTCGGTTGACAATTAACATTTCTGCAATCAGTTAGCCAAAAGTCACGTTTCCGGGTTGCAAAAGTTATCCACAGTTTTTCCACAAAAAAACTTGCATTTTGTTGAAAAAAAACTGTGTTCAAACACAAAAATCTAGGGTATTATGCCCTAGGAAAAACCACAAAAGCTAAGGATGCGAAAATATGTGCGATATAAAAATGAAAATGGCATACAAATGTTCGGCACTGGAGTTGCCCTGTGCTTTCATAGATGATTATTTTGCGGATTGCCTGCCGGTGTATCCGCTAATTTACATATGGAGCTTGCGCCGCTTGCTGGATGGCGATACCGCAAGCCTGGCGGAAATTGGCGCATTTTTTCACCTTACAGAGGGCGATGTTATTAAAGCCTGGAAACACTGGGAAAATTCCGGAATTGTCCAAATCTCCGGCTCATCTCAGGAAATGGAGATTACTTTCCTGCCCGTAAAACCCAAGAAAGCGGGTACAATTGCCCCCCTTACACTTTTGCCTGCCCCGCAGGAAAAAACTCAAGCCTTGGACAAGCCGATACCTCGGGGCGAAATGCCACGCTACACCCCGCCGGAACTGGAGTGTTACAGCAACGAAAGCCCGGATGTTAGGCGGCTTTTTAGAAGCGCAGAGCAAACCTTGGGTCTAATAAACCACAGCATAATGAACACGGTTTTCAGTTTCTACGACTGGCTTCGCCTTCCCATCGAAGTTATCGAATACCTCTTCGAATACTGCGCAGAAAACGATTATCGCAATATCCGCTACATCGAAAAATGCGCAATAGACTGGGCAAACCATGGCATAAACGATATTGAAGCGGCACTGGAATATGTGCAAAAATTCGACAAAAACTACCGCACAATCATGCGCCACATGGGTGCAACGGGTTATCCGCCGGAAGCCAAACGCAAATACATGGACAAATGGATTGCGGAGTGGCCGCTGGAGCTAATCACAGAAGCCTGCGACAGATGCGTAATTGCAATCAACAAATTTGACAAAAAGTACACCGAAGCCATATTCAAGGCGTGGCGTGAGAAAGGCATCACCACCTTGGAAGCCGCCGCCGTTGACACCGAAAAACCCGCACCCGCTACTAAAGCCGCAAAGCCAAGACCTAACCGCTTCATAAATTTCAGCCAGCGTGAAATAGACTTCGACAAATACGAAAAACTCGAACGTGCATATCTTGAACAACAACTACAATAGGGTTCGGGGGAGCAATATGAAATACAAAAACGCATATAGGGAAGTAATGCGTGAATTTGATGCGGTTCGTATGCGGGCAGATGAAGTGCGTGAAGCACGCCGTGGCGAAATTTACACAAAAGTGCCGCAACTTGCGACCCTTGACAAAAGCCTTAGCGAGCTGGGGCTTTCTGTGGCAAAACTGGCACTTGCCGGGGACGTTTCGGCGGTTGATAATCTGCGCCAAAAATCGGACGCTTTGAAGCAGGAGCGTCTGTCTTTGCTTGCAAAAAAAGGCATCAGCGAGAATTATCTGCTGCCCGCATTCCTATGTAAAAACTGTGCAGACACCGGCTACATACAAGTATCGCCCGGTATTCCTGCAACCGCTTGCGCCTGCCTAAAGCAGCGGTTAATAGAGGAATACTATTCGCTTTCGAATATGCGTGAAGTTTTGCAGTATGAAAATTTTGACACGTTTGATATACGGCTTTTCGGTACAGAAATTTCCACCGACGAGGGGCTATCGCCCCGCACAAACATAGAAGCAAATTACAAACACGCCATGAATTTTGTAAAGACTTTCGGGGATACTTTTAGCAATCTTCTTCTGTACGGCGAAACAGGGCTTGGCAAAACATTTTTGAGCCACTGCATCGCCAAAGATTTGTTGGATGCCGGCAATACCGTGCTGTATTTGACGGTGCCAAGGCTGTGCAAGTTTATCGAAAATTCACGCTTTAACCGGGATGCGAGCGTTTTGCCGGACGAAATGCTTGAAATGGCGGACGAAGCCGACCTGCTTGTTTTGGATGACCTTGGCGCAGAGGTATCAACTGTGGTTACGTCCTCTGCGCTTTTTGATATCATCAACCAGCGGTTGCTTATGCGCAAATCCACCGTAATTTCCACCAATCTGTCTCCAAACGGGCTTGCCGCACAATACTCCGAGAGAATGGTTTCTCGCTTCCTGGGCAACTACCAACTCCTAAAATTTTTTGGCGAAGACATTCGTGTGAAGAAAAAATACGGTAGCGTACGTAAATAGTGGTAAGGCAAGTTCTCGGGGGGAGAAACTTTTTTTGAGGAAAAAAAGTTTCTCCCCCCTCCCTCAAACTTTAACATTTTGTGTTTTTTTGCTTTGCGAAGCTGTAAAAATTGCAATGTTAAAGTTTTTTGAAAGGGGGGCTTGGGGGGAAACTTTTTCTCAAAAAAGTTTTCCCTCCAAGGTTTTGAAAATTGATTTCCGTGCCCTTGTGGGGTTCGGGGCAACGCCCCGAGAACTTAAAAAGGAGGGGTTCAAATGAACGAAAAGATGCGTATTTTGAAGATGATTGAGAACGGGCAACTTACGGCGGCGGAAGCTGTGCCGCTTTTGCAAGCGATGGAAGCAGGTGGTGCGAAGCCTACGCCTGAACCTGTAAAAACAGGTCGAAGCAATACCGGCAATAGCACGGATGGCGGTGCGCAATCCGGCTTGGACGATTTGGGGCAAAAATTCGAGAGTTTTGCACGAGAGGTTGCGCCAAAGGTGGAAAAGTTTGCGGGTGCTGTGGCGGCACAAATCGCAGGTGCGGCGGAAAAAGTGTCTGATGTTTTCGCTTCGCCCGAAGCACCTCGCACGTCGCAAACCGCTCCTCCGCCCGCACATCGCCCTGCATCTGCACAGCCAAAGCCTGCGGCAAAGCCGGGCGGAATTGTGACGGCGCAAATAGAAATGGCGGTCGATTTAAGCGTGCCGTGCGAGTTGAATCTTTCCGCCATGAATGGCGATATTCGTGTGAAAGGCTACAACGGCGACAAAATCACGGCGCATATATCAAGCGTTGCAAAAAAAGCCGGCGCAACTATCGAGCTTGTGAAGTTGGGCGGCAAGTATTTTTTGAAATACGAACCGGAAGAGTTTTCTATGGTTGCAATTGATGCGTTTGTGCCGGAACGAGCCTTTGGCATGGTGCGAATTTCCGGGACAAACGGGCGGCTTGATATCGCTTCGCTTTCTGCCGGAGAAGTTAATTTCACGAATGCAAACGGCGTTCTTTCTGCCAAAAATATTAGTGCGAAAAAAGCGACAATTGAAAACATAAACGCACCAATAGATGCTGCGGAGATTGACGTTTCGCAACTTGCGATAACAAACTATAACAGCCCGCTTGCGTTAAGTATTTCCGCATTTTCGCAGTATGCAGACTATGACTGGAGCATTGAGACGGGAAATGCAAAGCTGAATATTAGCCTGCCAACCGCACCAAACTTGGGCTACCATGTTAAAGCGCACGCCGCAATGGGTGAAATTATGCTGGGGCTTACGGGCTTGCAGTATCTAATAAACGAGCCGTCGCTTGTGGAAGCACAAAGCGTAAATTTTGGTGCCGCCGCAAAAAAGGTAAAGATTTCAGTAGAGACATCTAACGCATCGCTTGCGATAAATTAGGGTGTGTGCGAACTTAGGCAAAAAGACTACAGTGGGTCGGCGACAATATTTGGTGAAACTGCTATAACAAGGCGCAGAACCGTGCGCAGTGAACTGCTCACTTCATTCCCCTTTGGGTTTCATTGCCAGGTTCAATTTCCCGGCAGATAAAAAAAGGGGGCTGCTGCAAAATTTTGCAACAGCCCCCCTTTTTTTTCGTCATTCCGGACTACCAGGAATCCCCTTTGTCGTCCACTAGCCGAGGGGGATTGCGGGTCAAGCCCGCAATGACGGCGTGAGGATTTCGCATTTTGCAACAACCCCCAAGACCGCAACCAAAACACAGGATTGCAGAAGCCAAAGCCCCGTCGGGAAATACTTTTCGGATGCGGGGGACAGTGCCGTGCGCGTCACCCGCATCCGAAAAGTTTTTCCCGAGGTAGGGGCGAAAACCGCAAACACGTCTCACTAGCGTGCGCATTCTCTCACCCCATTGCCGGGTTCAGTTTCCTAGCGTACAAAAAACCTCCACGATTTAGCTTTCCTCGTGGAGGTTTTTTTATATGCCAGGAAATTGAACCTGGCAATGGGGTGAGAGAATGCTCTCACTTTCAGACGTATTTACGGTGCTATCTCATGTGTTGCGTCATTTGCATATACAGCATATCTGCAAGACCCATGCCGCCTTGTGCGGCCGCCTTGTCGGAAACAATTTCGTCAAGCATTTCGGTGAATATGCGCTCGGCATTGCCACGTGGGATAAACCCATCTGCGTCAAAATCAACGCTTCGCATATTGCGGAACATCAAGTTCAAAAAATACGATTCGAACATTTCTGCCGCTTGCCTAATTTGCGCACGTTCTTCGTCTTGCACGCTACGGTCGGGGTCTGCAAGCACTCGCTCAAGCACTTCTTGGAAACGTCCAAACTCGCTCTCACGGTTTTGCACCTGCATCATTGCCGCCCGTGAATCCATCGTAGACGAAAGAATATTTGAAATTTCCATAAGAACCTCCTTTTAACTCTATCTTACAAGCTGGTTAGCTGTTTGCAACATTTCGTTGGAGGTTGTAATTCCACGTGAGTTTGTATCAAATGCACGCTGGGCTGTGATTATGCCAATCATCTCTTCGGCTATGGAAACATTGGACATTTCCAAATAGCCTTGGATTACACGGCTAAGTCTGCCTGTTTCACCCTCGGCTTCAAGTAGCGGCACACCGGATGCCACCGTTTCACGGAAAAGATTTCCGCCGGTTGCTTCCATGCCATTAGGGTTGGCAAATTGCACAAGGCGCAGTTGAATGTCCAAATCTGTGAATTCGCCGTCAACTGTTGCGAAGAAATTGCCCTCGTATGTCACTATTACATCGGCGGCTGTAAGCCCCTCCGGCAGAATAATTTCCACGCCATCAATATCCATCACCGGAAAACCTGCCGAACTTGTAAGCATCAGTGTGCCATCGTCCAAGGGCATCCAGTGGAAAGAACCATCACGGGTGTAAAGATACTCGTCAAAGTCTGTGCGAATTTCGAAAAACGCATTGCCCTCGACTGCGAAATCCGCAGGTCTGTCGGTGCGTTGAAGCGAACCCTGTGTGAAAATACGGGTTGTAGCCGCAGGGCGTACACCATGACCAACCTGCAAGTTTACCGGGCGGCCTGTCATGTTAACGGGGTCCAGGTTTGCACGCTGCATCGTTTCATATAATAGCGTTTTGAATTCGATACGCTCACGCTTAAAGCCGGTGGTATTTACGTTTGCGATATTGTTTGTAACTGTATCAATTTTAAGCATTTGTGCGGTCATGCCGGATGCCGATGTCCAAAGAGAACGCATCATGGAAAACCACTCCCTTAATAAGATATTTTGTACGCCGAAAATCTGAACCGGCTACGAGACGAACTTGCAAATTTTACATATGGTTCGGTATTGGCTGTGCGCACTATTGTCTGCGTGCGATATCATTTACAGCTCGTTGCAGTGTTCCGTCTTGGAGAGTGAACACACGAGCATTGGTTTCGTATGCACGGGAAAGGGTAATCATTTCCACCATTTCTTGCACGATGTTTACGTTGGATGCTTCCAAGAAGCCTTGCTGAATTGTTCCGGTAAAGGAAATGCGTTGGTCGTCAGAAGTATATTCGGAAATACGGAACATATTGTCCTGCATTTTGCGCAGACTATGCAAGCCGTCACGGTTGAAATTTGCGATAAGTAAAGTGTCGATATAGTCATCGTTTACGTAGATGCGACCTTGTTCTGTGATTACAACATTGCCATCAGGCACGGTTATATTTCCGTTTTGACCTTGTACGGTAGCCCCTTCGGCAGTCATGAGAGTGCCGTTCCAGAGGGTGAAAGTACCATCACGGGTGAAAACTTCCTCGCCATCCAAGTTGAGGGTGAAGAAGCCTTGCCCTGCAAGTGCCAAATCCAGCGTGTTATCTGTTTGGATGAAAGCACCTTGCGTGAACACGGTGAAGACATCATCCACGAAAACGCCCGGGTTAAGCTGACCCATGGGAACAGCACGGAACATTCGCAGTCCGGGGTCATCTATGCGAGCCAGCAAAACATCCGAAAAAGCGTGAGAAACAACGTGGTCACGTTTGTACCCCGTTGTATTTACGTTTGCCATGTTTTGCGTTACCACGTCCATACGCTGCATATTTGTAATCATGCCTAGCGCAGACGTATAAATTCCTCTAATCATGCACGTCCCCCCATTTCGTTGCCTATTATAAATGAAGTTGAAAAAAAAATCAACGCTTTGAACGCAAAACGGATGGATTAATTTTTCCCATCGACAAATATTCGATATATCGCCCGGTTCCGATTGCCACGCAAGAGACTGCTTCTTCCGCAATTATTGTATTGATGCCCGTGCGCTCACGGATTAGTTTATCCAAGCCGTACAGCAAACTTCCGCCGCCTGTCATAACAATGCCACGGTCGGCAATGTCGGACGCAAGCTCCGGAGGGGTTTGCTCCAGCACCGTATGCACTGCTTCTACCACGGCGGCAACCGGCTCGTGCAGGGCTTCCCGCATTTCGTCCGACGTTACCTCGATGGTTTTTGGAAGTCCCGTAACCAGGTTTCGCCCTCGTATTGCAAGGGTTGCCGGGGCGGGACGAGGATATGCGGTGCCTACGTGAATTTTCAGTTCCTCCGCAGAGCGTTCTCCTATGAGAATATTGTGCTTTTTGCGCATATGCCGCACGATTGCTTCATCGAAGTGGTCGCCGGCAATTTTGATGGAGGACGAAACCACCGTATCGCCCAGGGAAATTACTGCAACGTCGGTTGTTCCGCCGCCTATATCCACCACCATGCTACCGCAGGCACGGGCAATGTCAATGCCTGCGCCAATTGCCGCCGCAATAGGCTCTTCGATAAGATACACCTGCCTGGCACCTGCCTGAATTGCGGCATCTTCCACGGCACGGCGTTCCACCTCTGTTACATTAGAAGGTACGCAAATGGCGATGCGTGGTTTGCGCATCAGCGGCCGTCCAACGGCCTTATTAATGAAATACTTGAGCATTTTTTCTGTAATGTCGTAATCCGAAATAACGCCTTCACGCATGGGGCGGATGGCGATAATATTGCCGGGGGTACGCCCCAGCATACTGCGGGCTTCTTCGCCCACGGCAAGGATTTTGTCGTTGGTTTTGTCTATCGCAACAACGGAAGGCTCTTTTAGCACCGTGCCTTGCCCCTTGATGTATACCAAAATGGAAGCCGTTCCCAAATCTATTCCAATATCTGTACCCAGTGTACTGAACATATAAAATTTTCCTCTCAACGCTGTATCTTTGGGAATTATACATTTTTTGGGGGAAGTGTACAAGAAGAAAAAGTCTGAAACGACAATGCCGGGCGAAACTGATATACTTAGAACTGTTCACAGCGAAAGAAAAAACGGGGGGTATTGTGCAAATGTTTACAGAAGCGCAACAACGTGCGATAGACTGCGATGCGTTGGAGGTTTTGGTTTCTGCGGCGGCGGGTTCGGGGAAAACGGCGGTGCTTACCCAGCGGATTGTGCGCCATATTTCGCAAGGGGTGCCGCTGGAGCGGCTTCTTGTGGTGACATTTACGGAGTCTGCATCTGCCGAAATGCGAGAGCGCATTGCAAAAAAACTATCCGAAAACCCACAGCTGGCACACCATGCGGCACTTCTTCCTACGGCAAATATATCTACAATTCACGCATTTTGCCGCAAGCTGATTCGTGAAAATTTTCAGGAACTTGACATAGACCCTGCGTTTAAGGTGGGCGACGAAGCAGAGCTGTCGCTGGTGCGTGCCCAGGTAATGGACGAACTTTTTGAGGCAGAATACGCTCGGGAGGATAACGCAGATTTCATAGATTTGGTGGATGTTTACGGCGGAAAAACATCCGACGGGCGGCTTGAAATTCTTGTGCGGGGCATTTTTAATTTCATGGAAAGCGACCCTTTTCCCGCAGAAGCGGCACAGCGTTACACAAACCTCTTCACAAACACGGAAGATTTGGACTTAACCCCATGGGCGAAAATTGCCAGGGAGGAGCTTGAACTTGGACTTGACGGCGCAATTGATGCTTTGCGCCGTGCCTTAAAAATTTGCGCAAAACCGGGCGGCCCGGAAAAATACATCCAAAAAATCCATGAGGAAATTGAAATGCTGGAAGATGCCCAGCAGTCAATTTCGCTTCCCCTTGCAGAAATGCACGGCGTTTTCTCCCAAATAGAATGGGGCAGGTTGCCAACCATAGGAAAAAAAGACGAGGTAGAACCGGAACTGAAAGAGCGGGTACAGCGCATTCGCAACAAAGCCGCAAAAGATGCCGTTAAAAAGCTGGTAGCAGGCGTTTTTTTTGCGCATCCTGATAAAATGAGAGCGGATTTGCACGCACTTGCACCTCGTGTAGCCGCATTAATGCGCCTTGCAACCCGCTTTGCCGAGGAATACGCAAAGGAGAAACGTGCCCGCAATCTCATGGATTTTTCCGACCTGGAGCATTTCGCAATAAAAATTTTGTATCCCGCAGGGCCTGGAAATATGACACCTTCTCCGCCGGAACAGCCGTTTCACGAAGTTCTCATAGACGAGTATCAGGATTCCAATGAAATCCAGGACTTAATCCTCTCTGCCGTTGCCGGGCGGCGTTTTATGGTGGGCGACATAAAGCAGAGCATCTACCGTTTTAGGCGGGCAAACCCGGAGATTTTTCGTGCAAAATACGATGCGTTTCAAAATGAACCGGTTAGTGACACCAACCAGTTCGCATACAAACGCATCGACCTTTCGCATAATTTTCGTAGCCGGCCGGAGGTGTTGGATGCGGTAAATTTTTTCTTTTCACGGCTGATGTGCCGCAGGGTTGGGGACGTAGCGTATGACGATGCCGCCGCACTTTGGCCTGGGCATGACAAGTACCCCGCAAGTGACGCAAGCCCGCAAATGTGGCTGGAACTTACCAACCGTGCAAGCGACGATGAAAACGAAGAAGAGGATGCACCATCTGCAATAATCGCAGAAACTCGGGTTCTGGCGCAGTGCATTCATGAGATTCTTGCAGAGCGTAAAATTTGGGACGAAAGCGAGAAAAAATTTCGCCCATGCCGCCCGGATGATATTGCGATTTTGTCCCGCAGTTTTTCCAATATTGCAAGCACCGTTGTGGATGAATTAAAAGCCTGCGGCATTGACGCAATTGCCGATATGACCGGCGGTTTTTTTCAGCAACAGGAAGTAAAAACGGCGTTGGCATTTTTGCGAATAACCGACAACCCACGCACCGATATAGACCTAATCACCGTGCTAACCAGCCCGGTATACGCCCTGACCGCCGACGAGCTGTTCGAAATAAGCCAATCCCCCGGCACCGACTTTTACGAGAAACTTTCCCGTTTTTTTGAAGAGGGGGGTTCGGGGGGAGAAACTTTTTTCG
>Ga0209755_10005261_pt1 | contig 14794 bp, 8 predicted proteins | sample TergutCo191P1_FD_187301 | JGI IMG/M metagenome (GOLD analysis project Ga0209755, IMG submission 187301) | Cornitermes sp. P1 segment gut microbial communities from Petit-Saut dam, French Guiana - Co191P1 (SPAdes) (version 2) | ecosystem: Host-associated > Arthropoda: Insects > Digestive system >... | reverse complement strand
AATCGGGCAAGGGCTGCGTTTTTAAAAAGCACGGGCTTCAGGATGAATTTGCCGTCATCGGTTACGCTGAAGATTTATACGCCCATTACGGCCTCGACAGCAACGGTATCATCGACAAGGTGCGTGAAATGATGAATATGGAATTCGAAGCTGATGAGGACTGGAACGATGAATGAGCAGGATATAAATGTAATAACCGCGCAGTTGTTTTTTAACGCCGCGTTCCCGGTTATGCAGGTTGTTCTTGACGATGATCCGTCGATGAAAGCCAAATTCAAAAATGTGCAGGCAACGGTTCAGATTTGCGCGACAGAAAAAGGCAAGCTGTACGCCTGTCATCTTGTTTTTAATAATGGAAAGCTCGATGTTGTTCAATCGTCGGCGCAAAAACCGGACATCACTTTGAGTTTTAACTCCCTTGCGAAAATGAACACGATGTTTCGAGGCGGCGCGGCTCTGCCGTCGATCAAAGGTTTTTCAAAACTTGGACTGCTCCTGAAAGTATTCAGCCTCCTCATGTCATTAATGATAATGATGCCGTCCTCAAGACCGAAAGACCCAATAAAGCAGAGGCTTAAAGTGAAGATGAGCCTTTACATGATAACGCGGGCGCTTTCAACTTATAACAAACTTGGAAATCCTCAAATGAGCGAATGGTGCCGCCGTCAGCCTGATAGAATTTATCAATTCATTGTTAATAAAGAAAATTCACAGCCCACAGATGCACCGGAGATAGCCTGCTATCTTCGGGTGAAAGCGGGAAAATCGAAATCAGGCCACGGGATTTATACCCGCCGAAGTCCTTTTGTCCTGTTTCATTTTTTCAGTGTCGCGGGGGCGTTAAAAGTGCTGCTTAAAGAAGTGGCGTTTGTTGAAGGTGTGGAAAAAGGCTGTGTTGAGGTTATAGGATCGCCCGAATACGCGATGAACCTCAACGATTTTATGGCTGTTTTACAGGGGATGATGACTTGAAAAAAGACGAAAAAACTTTGGCCTATATAAACATGTACGGCATTCTAGGATGCCTTGAAGATCTCTGCCGCTTTTCCGTTGAGGCGCGGGAACTGGCCTTTCCCGGAAAGCAGTCAAACGCGATTTCCTTTGCTGTAAAAAACGGGCCTTCAATGACCATTAGCTTTGTAAACTCTACCGGTGACAGCGCATGTAAAGTTGAACATGGCGATAATAAATGCAATATACGGCTTCCTTTTTCCAACTGCGGAAAATTCAACGGCATGATTGACGGAACTGTTACTCCCTTTCCAAGTAAAGGTTTTACAAGGATAGGTTTTCTCACAAAGAATTTTACAGGTTTAACGAAGATTCTTGAACGTTATCTGCGCGCAAAAGATAAAGATTTATCGCATAACGATTTTTTTGAAGCCAGTACCATAATAATGTTCCACCTGATTGTAAGGGCGGTAGCGCAAATTGGCAACTATGACAATGTCGGCCGTTTCTCAGCTTCTAACATTGTTGACGGGACTGTTGTGCTTTCAATCGGCGGAAAAATTCAGTCTGCTATTACAGTGAAGGATCATATACTGACAGCAAGCAGGGAGATACCGGAAAAATATCACGCGCTTATGGAATTTTCTGATTTAAAACTTGCGCGTGATGTCTTTGACGGAAAAGTAAGCACGCTTGGCTGTGTCGGCAACGGCCTCATTTCCATGAAAGGCAATTTGGGAATGCTTGATAATATAAACCGGATTTTAGACCGCGTTGCCTTTTATCTGGCGTAAAGGAGTAAAGATGGGATTTCCTGTAAATGATTATACTAAAAGCAGAGAAGAATATAACCGCGCGTTGAAAGTAATACCTTCAGGCATATACGGGCATCAGGGGCCCGCGGAAGGATGCTTCGTGCCGGTATCGGCGTTCCCTTTTTTTTCAGAGCGCGCGAAGGGAGCGTATTTCTGGGATGTTGACGGCAACCGTTTTATTGATTATATGTGCGCATACGGACCGAATGTATTGGGATACAACGATGATGACGTTGACGAGGCCGCGGCAAAACAACGCGCGTTAGGTGATTGTATAACGTCACCTTCAACCAAAATGATCGATTTCGCCGAACTGTTAGTTGACACTGTTTCAAGCGCCGATTGGGCGTTTTTCGCGAAGAACGGCGGCGATACCACTACTCTTGCCGTGATGACAGCGAGGGCTTTTACACGGCGGAAAAAAATTGTTTTCTTTAAAAAGTATTATCACGGCGTCACTCCGTGGTGTCAAAAGATAGACTATCCCGGCATAATCGAAGAAGATGTTGCGAATAACATTTATGTGCCATGGAATGATTACGAAACTCTTGCACAGGTTTTTGAAGACAACAAGGGCGAGATCGCGGCTGTGATTTCTCAGCCTTATATGCATGGAAACTTTTGCGATAATGAACTGCCTGCCGAAGGTTTCTGGCAGAAAGTCAGGAAATTATGCACCGACAAAGAAGCAGTATTGATAATAGACGATGTACGCACAGGATTCAGGCTTGACCTCGCGGGCAGCGATCACTTTTTTGGTTTTGAAGCGGACTTAATTTGTTTCTGTAAAGCCCTGGCAAACGGCTACAATGTCAGCGCTTTATGCGGAAAAGATTTTTTGCGTAATACTGTAAGCGGTATTACATTCACCGGAAGTTATTGGCTTTCGGCGGTTCCATTTGCCGCCGGCATAGCCACAATCGAAAAAATGAAACGCTTAAACCTGCCCGCATTGCTTCATGAAAAGGGAATCAAACTTAAAGACGGACTTATCGCCGCTGGAAAAAAGAACGGTTTTGATCTTCGCGTAACGGGCGCGCCTGCCCTTTTCTATCTTCGTATCGCGGACGATGATAGTCTCATGCTACACCAAAGATGGATTGCCCAAATGGTCAAGCGTGGTATTTATCTGACAAACCACCACAACCACTTTCTGAATTATGCGCAAAGTGACGCCGACATACAAACAACAATAGAAATTGCTGACGAAGCTTTCAGCGTTATTAAGAAAACTACATAACTTCCAGAAATGGTATGCACACTAAATGAAAAGCGTCTTTTAATACCAGCATTACAGCTCTGCTCATTTCAAGCCTTGCCTTTGAGAGCGCCTGATCCTCACAGTTCAATATCGGACATTCATGATAAAAACGGCTGAATGCTTTGGAAAGTTCATACAAATATCCTGTCAGGTGAGAAGGATCGAGACTGTCTGCCGCTACAGCGACAACATTGGAATACTCGGCAATCAACTTGATCAATTCCCACTCCGGATCAGAAATAAGCAGTGAATAATCAGTTAACTTCTCATTTATCATTTCTAATTTCTCATTTGTCATTGATTTCCTTATCATCGAAGAAATGCGCGCTCCCATATACTGTAAATAAGGACCTGTGTTTCCCGTGAATGAAAGCGATTCTTTAGGATCAAAAAGCATGTCTTTTGAAGGGCTTGGCTGCAGCAAAAAATAATGAAGGGCGCCAAGAGCTATTTTTTCCGCGACTTCAAGGGGTTTTCCCACTTCTTCTTCTCTGCCCTTTTCTTTGATTTCAGCTAACGCCATACCGCGTAATGTATCAATTAAATCATCGGCGTCTACTACGGTTCCTTCCCTGCTCTTCATTTTTCCTTCAGGTAGATTTACCATTCCGTAAGAAAGATGATGCATGTTTTTTGCCCATGAATATCCTAATTTCTCAAGAAGTATAAACAATACCTTGAAATGATACTGCTGTTCGGATCCGACAACATAAATCTGCTGATCAAAAGGCCATTCATTGTGGCGGCTAATCGCAGTTCCGAAATCCTGAGTAATATAAATTGAGGTGCCGTCGCTGCGCATTAAAATCTTTTTATCAAGTTTTTCTTCTGTTAAGTCAACCGCGATTGAATTGTCTTCCTGCCTGAAAAATATTCCCTTTTCCAGTCCTTTTAAAACTTCATCTTTTCCAAGCATGTAAGTCCGGCTTTCAAAATAATATTTATCAAATGAAACGCCGGTTCTCTCGTATGTTTTTTTCATTCCTTCGATGGCCCAATTATTCATTGTTTTCCAGAGTTCTACGGTTTGTTCATCACCGGCTTCCCATTTTCGAAGCAATTCCTGCGCTTTTTTCATTGACGGCGCGTTTGCTTCGGCTTTTTCTTTTTCTTCGCTTGAATTAATTAATTCATCCGCTTCTTTTTTCAGCATTTTATTAAAACAAACATACCAGTCGCCGACAAATCTGTCGCTCTTTATACCTTCTGAAACAGGAGTTTTCCCTTCGCCCTGCTCCATGTAAGCAAGCATTGATTTACAAATATGAATGCCGCGGTCATTTATAATGCAGACTTTTCGCACCTGCGCGCCGCAGGCATTTATAATACGCGATATACTTTCACCTAACACATCGTTGCGTAAGTGCCCCAGATGAAGAGGTTTATTTGTGTTTGGACTTGAAAATTCTACCATTACTTTTTTATTTTTTAATGAACCCGGCTTTCCGAATAAAGAATTTTCTGTGTTTGAATAAAAATCTTCGATTATTGATTTTGCGGCTTTCGCTCGATCCATTTTTACATTGAGATACGGCCCTTGCGCCTCTATTTTTATTCCTGAGTTTTCAGATGAAATTGTTTTATTTAACATATCAACTGCCAGTTGAGCAATCTGCGGAGGTCCTTTACGCAATAATTTTGCGAAGGCGAACATCGGAAAGCCAAGATCACCCATCTCAGGGTTTGGCGGAGTTTCGGCGGTTATTTTATCATAAGTAATTTGTTCGTTAATACCGGCATCAGTTAACAGGGTATTAATTGTGTTTGTAATTAATTGTTTTATTCCATCTTTATAGTTATACATGCTTCGAACATTAGCGTATATTTTATATTATTTCAAGAGGTTTTATTTTTTTATTTAATCTTTCTTTTCTTCTAATTAATTTTTTATGCCAGATACTGTCTTTTTCAAATAGTTTTAATCCGACATTTACAAATTTTAGAGATTCAATATAATTTTTGTTTCGCATTTGATCGTAACCGTATAAATATACCGCTTTGGGACATTCTTTTTCAGCGGCGTATTTTAACAGTTTACTGCCGGTTTTTATAATTTGGTCATTCATGTTTGATTCTTCTAAACTATGAGAATATTTTCGCCAGTATAAGGCAAGACGTTCAATGTCGTATCTGTATTTGTCATTAAAAGGATTTTTCGCGATTGTAATCATTTCGTTTAATATTGAAGATAAACCGAAAATATCCTTTATGTTGTGATCGCATATTTGAATTAAACGTTCCGTTTTGCCGGTCTTGATAAAATCAAACCAGATATCGGGAGCAAATTCGCCGGATATATCACCTGTACGGTCAATCTCCAGTATTTTTGTTTCTATTGAGCATTGCGAACAGTCATGAATTATTTTTTTCCACAGACGGCGGCTCGGATGAAGCAAGTCAGCATGAAAATATTCAGGCGGTATTATTCTGTTCATTACGCACATTGTTTTTAAAATTTGAGAATCAAAAGTTTTACCGTTAAATGTAACTATTATAGAACTTTTATTATTAATTTGAGACAGTACATTTTCCAGAAAATCATTTTGTCCTGAAAAATCCAGTAATAAATACTGTGTTATGTGTAATGAATTTGAAATGATACGTCCGAAAGCGGCAAGAAACGCGACTGTACCGGAACCGGTTGAAAGCCCTGAAGTTTCTAAATCAAAAAAAACAAAATCTTCAATTGATAGAAAGTCTTTTCCTTTCAGGTCAGGAATTAAAACAGGCAGCGTGTAAGGAAGCGTTTTTAACGTTTTAAACCGCGATTTCAGACAGACATCCCTCTTTAATACATTATATCCGCAGGTTTCCCATCCGTTATTTGTTAAATTTGATAAATCAAAACCATCATTCGCATTTTTTTGCCGTTTACTCTCTGCTCTCTGCTCATTATTCTCTGTTCTTTGTTCAATATTCCCTGCTCTCTGCTCCTTGCTCTCTGTTCTCTGCTCTTTGTTAATATTTATTTCCGATATTGAGGATTTTTGTTCCTGTATTCTTCTAAGCCTGTCTCTTAAGTTTGACATTATATCCTTTAAAATAATTCTCCCTGTTCTGCGGCCGCTTTTTTAACAGGTTTTATTTTAATCAGCGCTATGAACTCATCCTCATCAATTATTTTTATTCCCAATTCGCGGGCTTTTTTATTTTTTGAGGAGCCTGAAGCCGGGTCATTTGTAACAAGATACGATAAGCCCTTCACAACAGATGATTTTGCCTGAGCGCCTAACGCTTTTATTTTTTCTTCCGCTTCGCCGCGTTTCATTGACTTCATTTCTCCCGTAAAACAGAAAGAAAGTCCCCGAAGAGGCTGCTTTTCCGCTGAAGGAGGAGACGCGATGGAGATAACTCCTGTTTTTAAAACTAAAATCATTTCGTCATAACATTCTTTTAAGCCTTCCACGATTACGGTAGCTGTAATCTCTCCAAGTCCGTAAACAGCAGAAAGTTCTTCAATTTCAGCCGCGTAAAGTTTTTCCAATGTGTCAAATCCCGCAGACACGATTTTTTCCATTGTGGTTTCGGCAATACCTTCAAAATCAAAACCGGCGATAAAAGCTGAAAGGGATAATTCGCGTTTTGTCTGAATATGGCGTATAACTTTCAAAGCGGATATTTCCCCCATTCTTTCAAAACCGGCTAACTCTTCCGCTTTTAAATTGTATAATTCATGAATATGCCTAATGTTTTTTTCAAATAATTGAATTAAAAGTTTTTCTCCTAATTCGCGTATATCCAGAACTGAAACCCATTTTTCAAGCCTGTGAAGAAGCCGCTTCGGACATTGTAAATTCGGGCAATACAATCTGGTTCCTGCGTCAACTAATTCTGTTTTGCAAGTACCGCAAAATAAAGGAAAAATAATTTCCTCTGTTTTATCTGTTGTTTGAACCGGAGAGAGCCCTTCAATCTTTGGAATTATTTCACCGCGTTTTACAACAGAAACAGAGCAGCCGATTTTTAAACCCATGGAACGTATCATATCGGGGTTGTTGAGGTTTGCACGTTTTACCGTAGTTCCGGCAAGGCGGACAGGATCGACAATACCGATCGGCGTATAAGTCGCGCCTGATTCGCTCCATATAACTTCTCTTAGAATGCTGAAAGCAGTTTCAAGTTCAAACTTGAACGCGATCTGCTTTTCCGGACGCGCTTTTCTTAAATCGGACATATCGATATCATTGTCTTTAATAACAAGTCCGTCGATATCAAAAGGGAGTTTCTCTCTTTTTTTTGAAACCTCTTCACGGTAATTGATGATCTCCTGCGCTGTTGAAAAAGTTTTTGTTTCCGTAATTTGAAAACTTCGTTTTTTTAACCAGCCGATTTTTTCCAATTCATTTTTAAAAAAGCTGTCGTTGCCTGTTGACGCAGCGTCATAAACAATCAGGTTTAAATCTTCGCAGCCAACGCCGTCCTTGCGCCGCATGATTCCGTTCGCCGCGTTTCTGCAATTCGCTTTTAACGGGTATTTGTCTTTCCAGACCGCCCGCGTCATGATCACTTCACCCCTGACGCCGCCTGTAAAATTAACGTCAAGTTTTTCAACAACCCCCGACATACGTCTTGCGTTTGCCGTGATGTCGTCGCCTGTTATTCCGTCTCCGCGGGTAACAGAACGTATAAGTTTTCCTTTTTCATACTGCAATTCAAGGCTTGCGCCGTCCATTTTAAATTGTACTAAAAATACTTTTGTTAACTCATTGTTTTCATTGGTTAACGACAATTCATCTGCTTTTTTTGTTAACCGCTCATTTTTACGGGTTAACTGCTTCTCTGTCCATTTTAAAAATTCTTCGGGATTTGAAGCTTTATCCTGGCTCCCCATCGGAATTAGATGGCGGGCTTTCGGAAAACCGTCCGTATCCGGCGCAGAGCCGATTTTTTTTAAAACATCGCTTTCCGGCGCAATACTGTTTAACTCATCCCAAAGAAGATCGAATTCATCGTCTGTTATTTCCGCTTCCCCGTTATAGTAGGAAGCCTGATATTTTTTAATTAAGTTTTCTAATTCCGCAATTCTCTTCTGTTTGGAATTCATAAATAATTATTCCTAATTTTTTACCCGCAGATAAATAAAAGAACTGAAAAACGCCGTTAACGGCATGGCGAATAAAATGCCAAGGCTTCCTGCCATTGCCTGTAAAATTTCGACAGCCATCATTTCACTGTTGAACAGCCCTAACAGAGAGCCTGAATATAAAGTTAAAACTAAAACTATTGATAATGAACTTCCGATGTACGCGAGAATCAACGTGTCTGCCATACTTCCCATTATATCACGTCCGATTGTTACGCCCGAAGTAAATAATTCTTTAAAAGTAATTTCACCGGCTTTTTCTTTTACCTCCCATAAAGAAGACGCTATCGAAATCGCGACATCCATAATCGCTCCCATAGCGCCGATTAAAATACCTGCAAAAATTATCGCCCGCAGGTTAAGGTCAATACCGCCGGGAAGGTTGATCAAATAAAGAGAATCCGCGTCAACGATTCCGGTTAAAAATAACGCTTTATCCATTACAACTGCGATAATCCCCGCGATTATAACGCCGCCTGTACAGCCGGTAATGGCGGCAACAGCTTTTTTATTAAAACCAATTACAATTAAAATCATCATTACAATTACATAAACGCAGATTATAATCGACATAAAATAAATATTTTTTCCTGAGAGAATCGCCGGTATCAGGACGGCAAATATCGCGCCGCATGTTAAAGTAAGAGATATGATTGTATTTACTCCTTTTTTTCCTCCAAAAAGAATTAGGCAGAAAACAAATAAACCTCCTAAAACTAAAAGAGCGTTTATTCTGTTAAACCCGTTAAAATTCCATTCATTGTTGATAAAAATTAAAAGTATCGGCGCGTTCTTGTATACTTCTTTTTGAGAGCCGGGTAAAAATCCCTGCATACTCTGGAACGCGCTGACAACTTCTCCTTTTCGCTCCCCTTCCGTAATTCTCGCTTCAAAAACAATTCTTCCTTTGTTTACCAAAGGAGAAGCCTGCTCTTCATTAGTATCATTTACTATAATTTGGTTTTCTTCTGTTCCAAAAATATTTAAAACTTTTGCTTTTACAATTTCCTGATTGCTGTTCTGGATTTTAATCATGTCTTTTACCGCTATTTTATGCCCTATAAACAGAAGTATTACGGATAGAATAATTGTTAATAGATATGTTATTTTTATTTTTATCATTTTTTTAATATAGCGATATTTTCAATTTTGTCAATGCTTAACCTCGGCTCTTTATTGATTAAAATTTGATAAAAAGGTAATATGTAAAGGGGGAATTTAAACGTGGGTGTTTATGAGATTTATGTTGAAAAAAGGGATGAATTTAACCTTGAAGGTCAGTCTACAGCCGCTGATTTGCATCTTGGGTTCAATATAGAAAATATTAATAAAATCAGGATTTTAAACCGCTATTTTGCCGAAGGCCTTAGTGAAGAGGAATTTCAATCTGTAAAAAATACAGTTTTTTCGGAACCTCCCGTTGATATTGTTTATCATAAATTACCTGTTTTTGAAAACGCTCATGTGTTCGCGGTAGAATATTTACCGGGCCAGTTTGACCAAAGAGCCGATTCCTGCGCTCAATGTATATCGCTTGCTGCGGGGATAGAAAGGCCTGTAATTCATTCCGCGAAAATATACGCGGTTTACGGAAACATTTCTTCTGATGATTTATCCCGCATTAAATCATGGCTGATAAATCCCGTCGAAAGCCGCGAAGCGTCTTTGGAAAAACCTGAAACGCTTGTTCAAAATTACAAATCTCCTTCTGAAGTCGCAATTCTTGAAGGCTTCACAGAATTAAATGATGATGAATTAAAAAAACTGCATATTAACATGAATCTTGCCATGGATCTGTCAGATCTGAAATTTTCTCAAAAATATTTTTGTGATGAAGAAAAACGCAATCCTACAATAACTGAAATCCGCGTACTTGATACATATTGGTCGGATCATTGCCGCCACACGACATTTTTAACAGAGTTAGGTGAAGTAAATATTGATGATAATGACATCCGCGAAAGTTATGAAAATTATCTCGCGCTTCGTTCTTTTCTCGGCAGGACAGATAAACCTGTTACATTGATGGATATGGCGACTATCGGCGCTAAAGCTCTTAAGCAGAAAGGATTGCTTTCAGATTTGGATGAATCAGATGAAATAAACGCCTGTTCAATCAAGATAAATGTTGATGTTGACGGAAAAAATCAGGACTGGCTTTTGATGTTTAAAAATGAAACTCATAACCATCCGACAGAGATTGAGCCTTTCGGAGGAGCCGCGACATGTCTTGGAGGGGCGATTCGCGATCCCCTCTCGGGCAGAACATTTGTCTATCAGGCAATGCGCGTAACAGGAGCGTCTGATCCTCTTCAGAATATTGATAAAACTCTGCCCGGAAAATTACCTCAAAGAAAAATTTGCCGCACTGCCGCCGCGGGTTACAGCTCTTACGGAAATCAGATTGGACTTGCCACAGGCCATGTTCATGAAATCTACCATCCAGGTTACGCAGCAAAACGCATGGAAATCGGAGCCGTAATAGGAGCCGCTCCCGCGGAAAACGTTATACGCAAAACACCGGAGCCCGGCGACTGCATTATCCTTCTTGGCGGTAGAACAGGGCGGGACGGTATCGGAGGAGCGACAGGTTCTTCCAAGCAGCACACAACATCTTCGCTTGAAACGTGCGGAGCGGATGTTCAAAAAGGAAACGCTCCTGAAGAAAGAAAATTACAGAGGCTGTTTCGTAATCCTAAGGCGACGCGTCTAATAAAACGCTGCAACGATTTCGGCGCGGGAGGCGTAAGCGTTTCCGTCGGCGAACTTGCGGACGGTCTTATTATCAATCTAAGCAAAGTTCTTAAAAAGTACGAAGGTCTTGACGGCACAGAACTTTCAATCAGCGAAAGCCAGGAAAGAATGTCTGTCGTCACGTCTTATGAAGACGCGGATGCTTTTATCGAACTTGCGGCAAAAGAAAATCTTGAAGCTACTGTAATCGCGAAAGTGACAAAAGAAACACGTCTTGTAATGAATTGGAACGGAAAAACAATTGTGAATCTTTCAAGAGAATTTTTAAATTCCAACGGAGCAAAGCGGTACGCGAAAGTAAAAATAAAAAAGACCAATGATAATATTCATGAAAAAGTTTTTTCGTCCGAAGAAACGCTTTTAAATTTTATCGGCGGTTTAAATATCTGTTCTCAAAAGGGGCTTTCAGATCGTTTTGATTCATGTATAGGAACTGCGACTGTTATCGCTCCCTTTGGAGGCAAATACCAGGCTACCCCCGCTCAGGTGATGGCGGCTAAAATACCCGTTTTAAAAGGAGACACAAATACGTGCTCGCTTATGTCATGGGGGTTTGATCCTTATGTTTCATCTGTAAGTCCGTATCACGGAGCTGTTTTCGCGGTTATTCATTCTGTCGCGAAGATTATAGCAGCCGGTGGAAGCAGAATAAAATGCCGTTTAACGTTTCAGGAATATTTTGAAAAATTACGCGATGATCCCGTTCGTTGGGGCAAACCCGCAGCGGCTCTTCTGGGGGCGCTGGACGCGCAGCTAGGACTTGAAACGCCCGCAATCGGAGGCAAGGATTCAATGTCAGGCAGTTACTCTATAAACAATTCGGAAGACATTGACGTGCCTCCGACGCTTGTCTCTTTTGCCGTTTCTGTCGTAAAAATTAACAATATTATAACAAATGAATTTAAAAATACAGGTTCTAATGTTTATCTTTTAAAACCATTTTATTCCGTATTTGAAAAATGCGACTTTAATTCACTAAAAGAATATTTTGACACTGTAGAGAAAATTATTTCAGACGGAAATGTATTATCAGCATGGGCAGTCGGTTCAGGCGGTACCGGCGAAGCAATTGTAAAAATGTGCATGGGCAACAGAATTGGTTTTAATTGTGAAACGGATCTTTTCTCATCCTACAGCTTCGGCGGTTTTGTCATTGAATACAAAAACGGAAAAACATCTCTTCTGAATAAAAATATAATTTTTGAATTCCTGGGTTCTACCTCAAGTGAATATATTCTTAAAACAAAGTCTTTTGAAATTCCTCTGGATAAAATACAGGAAAGATGGGAGAGAACACTTGAATCTGTTTATCCGTATTTGATTAGTCAGGACGGAAAAACAGAAACATTCAAATATGAAAACAATTCACAAAATCAATCACACAAAAAAAAGACTTATACAAATAAAAATTCAAACGTCCTATTCTCATCTTTTTTTAAAAACAAAAAAGCGCGTTTTGTAATACCTGTTTTTCCCGGCACAAACAGCGAATATGATACAAAGCGCGCAATTGAAAAAGCGGGAGGAGAAGCTCATATAATTGTTATACGAAATTTATCAATTGCCGATATTGCGCAAAGTGTTTATGATTTTAAAATAGCAGTAGATAAAGCGAACGCGATAGTAATTCCGGGAGGTTTCTCCGGCGGAGACGAGCCTGACGGTTCAGGAAAATTTATCACCGCTTTTATCCGTAATCCCGCGGTTTCTGACGCTGTAATGGAACTTTTGCAAAAACGTGACGGTCTAATCTGCGGCATATGCAACGGTTTTCAGGCATTGATTAAATTGGGTCTTGTTCCGTACGGTGAAATTCGCGAAATGACAGAAACATCCCCTACCCTTACGTTTAACACAATAGGAAGGCATCAGTCTGTGCTTGTTAATACTAAAATTGTTTCTAATAAATCGCCGTGGCTCTCTCATCTTCCCGTCTCTTCTCAATACATTGTGCCTGTTTCCCACGGAGAAGGGCGTTTTATCGCAGAGGAATCAATTATCCGCGATCTTACAGCTAACGGTCAAATCGCGACTCAATATGCGGACTTTGACGGAAACGCTTCGCAGGATATTCGCTTTAACCCGAATAATTCAAACTTTGCCATAGAAGGAATAACCTCTCCCTGCGGAAAAGTCTTCGGCAGAATGGCTCATAACGAAAGATTTGACGACGGTCTTTATAAAAATATTCCCGATATGAAAAAGATGGATATTTTTAAGGGAGCGGTGAATTATTTTAGTTAATTCCGCCTTTTTATGCTGATACCTTAAAAATAATTTTTGTTTTTTCCAGATTTTCGGAATAAGCGCATAGCTCGATATTTCCTCCGCTGTTTCCGGCTTTTATCACCGCCAATGCCCTGCCCTCAGATATGAAAACTTTATTCGCAGTAAATCCTGTATTTTGATTTAAATCAGGAGAACAGGCTCCAAGAAAAAATGCGTCTCCTTTAAGGGAAAATTCAATCAATAAATCTTCTGTCCGGCATAAAATCCCGTTTTTATCTGTAATATTGATTTCGATATGCGCTATTTCATAAGGTTTTAATTTTGTTTTATCCGCCAATAATTTAATTTTTTTTACCTTTTCCGCGGTTTGTAAAATATAATTACATGTTTCTTTGTCATTATTCAGTCCTTTTACTTCTATGTTTCCGGATTGATATTCAAAATTCCATTCGATTATTCCGTTATTAAAATCATTACGCGCTCTTTTCCCAAATCTTCTCCCATTGATAAAAAGTTCCGCTTCTTCACAGTTTGTAAAAATTAAAGCTTTTGCGTTTCTGCGGAGTAAATTTTCATGATTAAGATGCGATGTCAAAGGAGGGAAAGACCAGCGACCGCGCGTATAATCATTTTTCTTACTCTGATCGTAAAACGCAAGATAAATAAAAGGTTCTGAAGACCATATGCTTTTTCTGAAATACGCGTTAGGTTTCATAAATCCGCAAATATCCAGAATAGAGCCTGCCCAGCCCTTTGCCGGCCATGAAGCTTCGCCTAAATAATCAATTCCTGCCCAGATAAATTGTCCGATTACATTTTCATTTTCCAATACAAATTGCCATGGATTTTTTTCAGAGATATCTTCATAGTTTGTGCCTACGCTTGAATAATACTCATAACACTCAGTTCCGATGATCGGTTTTTCAATTCCGTCTGTGTAAGCCTGATACAGCGGTTCATGATAATTGAGGCCAAGAACGTCAACATCTTTCGCCATTTTTTTTGTTATTTTTACAAGTTCAGAAACGGGCGCGTTAACAAGGCTTCTTGGATTCGCATGAGGAGCAAGAGCGCATGTAACAGGGCGGCTGTCAAGCCGCTTCACAATTTCAACCAGCTTTTTCTGAATTGCAATCATTGTGTCTGACCCTTGATCTTCAACTTCATTGCCGACACTCCACATAAATATACACGGATGATTCCTGTCTCTTAAAACAAAATCCGTTAAATCCTTTTCAGCGTCAGTATCAAAATGAGAGGCGTAATAACCGCTTTTCCATTTGTCAAAACATTCGTCAATAACATAAAACCCCAGCTCGTCGCAAAGATCGAGTAACTCGCCCGCAACAGGATTGTGGCTTGTCCTTATCGCGTTACAGCCAATGCTTTTTAATATATTTAAACGCCTTCGCCATACGTCACTGTAGAAAGCTGTTCCTGTAATCCCGGAATCATGATGAAGACATACGCCTTTTAATTTTACTTTTTCTCCGTTAACTGTCATTCCTTTTTTATATTCAATATTAATGCAGCGTACTCCAAAACGGACTTCGTGTGAATCTATTTCCACATCGTCAATTTCAAGACTTACATCAGCATAGTATAAATTAGGCGTTTGCGCCGACCATAATAACGGCTTAATAAGACGCAGAGTTTGCTCAATTTTTATCTCTTCTTTTCCGTTAAAATCAAAAGGCGCTT